>Ga0180429_10004261_pt1 | contig 11473 bp, 9 predicted proteins | sample SS_ome_FD_132428 | JGI IMG/M metagenome (GOLD analysis project Ga0180429, IMG submission 132428) | Hypersaline lake sediment archaeal communities from the Salton Sea, California, USA - SS_1_S_1 metaG | ecosystem: Environmental > Aquatic > Non-marine Saline and Alkaline > Hypersaline > Sediment ... | reverse complement strand
GGTTAATCCATACGGGAAAATAGTCCACGTGATCTCTGGTAAAATTAGCAGCGGGAGGGCTGTTCCGGGCATCTGCAAAAAAAGTAACAACAACGTCGCCCGCATAAATTTACCGAATATCAACCCCAGGCCAATCAGCATTTCCCAGATGGCTAAAACAGGCAGGAAGAAATCCGGGTCAAAAAAGTAGATTGTGTTGCGGACAAGCTCTTCGGCCGGGCTAAGCCCCGGTACAAGCTTCAAGGCCCCAAACCAGAAAAAGACAATGCCCAGCCCCAGGCGCATAATGAGCAGGCCATAACGGGCCGTCCAGTAAGTAATGATCCGGTCTAATCTGTCAAAATTTAGTTTGAATGTTTGGTAACCCAGAGGGTTATTCATAATAGGTTTCTCCTGTCTAATCAATTCAAGTTGAGGATGCCTTTGTGCCCCTGTTGGTGAGCATCCAGAATCTGCCGGGCCACTGTTTCCGGGGAGAGGGCATTCTGGGGCAGACGTAACGGTACTTTTTCCCACAACGGCGTGGCAACCGCGCCCGGTCGGACAACCGTTATCCGACGTTTACGTTCCTCTTTGGCCAGCGTCTCTGCAAATGCTTCCAGGCCAACCTTGGCCGCTGCGTACGCGCCCAGGCCCGGTAAACGCAGTCTTTCGCTGATGGCCCCCAGATAAACAAGATGAGCCTCTGTCTCCAGCCAGGGCAGGCTGTAACGGGTGGCCAAAAAGGCGCCGGTTAAGTTCACATCAACAATGCGCTGCCAGGCATCGGGTGGTATTGTAGACGTTTTGTCTGCGATGATGTCTCCCGCGGCGTAAACCCATAATGCTATTTTGCCAACCATTCGACTGGCATTGGTGATGGCCAGCTCAACTTCGTAGGGTGAGGTTACATCAGCATCAACAACGTACGGGGTCAGATACTCCAGTTTGGTTGGTTGATGGGTGATGGCGGCTACGCGCCAGTTTTCCTTGACAAGGTGGGTGAGCAGGGCCTGCCCAATACCGCCGCTTGCTCCCCAGATTACAGCCGTTTTCATTAGATATTGCCTCCAACTATTTCCGCTGAAATAATTTTCAGTGGAGTATGCCATCAATTATCAAATTCTTGATAATTATACCTTTTGTTTATATTTTGTCAAGATAAAGTCTTTGTTTTTTGTTGTTTTGTCTACATATCTTGGAGCAGGTGTCATTTGTACTCCAATTCTGCATCGCATCGAATTGACCAGACTTCACCCCTTCTGTACAATACCGATGTTTGCTCAGCAATCACTTGTCACAAGATAGAATACTCGGAGGCTTTGATGATCCACCACACGTGCTTTAAATGTAAACGGCGTTTTGAACTGGACCCGGTTTATGTGGGGTTTGAATTACGCAAACTAAAAAAGAAAAATCCGTCTCATTATCAGGCCGTTTGCCCGGCCTGCCGTGCTGTGAACAAGGTTTCGGTGCCGGAAATGCAGGCCGAACTGGACCAGGTGGCGGATGAGATTGAAACAATGGTCGCCGAATTTGAGCAGCGTAAAGCCGAAGCCAAAGCGGCAAAAAAAGCAGCAGCGCAAGCCGCCAAAAAAGCCAAAGCCGATAAAAAGAAATAATGCCGGCTACCTTCAATCAACTTTCCCAAATTATCGACGCGATTCATCGGTCGCCGCAGATGGTTGTCTTGGAGTTTGCCGGGGCTGGGGCGCTGGCGTTGGCCTGGCTGCATCGGGTGGGTGGTTCGTCGCGTACGGTTTTAGAAGCCACCGACCGCTACGCGTCCCGGTCGCTGATTGAGGCTGTCGGGTTCACCCCCACCCAATTTACCGCGCCGGACGTGGCCGAGGCGATGGCGACCCGGGCCTATATACGGGCCGGGCAGTTGGTAAACTCCGGCACGCCGGTGGTGGGCGTGGGCTGCACCGCCACCATCAGTACCGACCGGGTCAAGTGGGGCGAGCATCGGTGCTGTATTTCGGTGTGTGATGCCCGCGGGGTGACCACTTACTCGCTCACGCTGAGCAAAGGCTTACGCACGCGTGATGAAGAAGAGCGCCTGGTCAGTTTGATGATTATTCGGGCGATTGCCCGGGCTTGCCAGATAAACGACCCGCTACCAATGGAACTGACCGCCAAAGAGCGGGTTCACGAATCTTTTGAGCCATTCGATTTGCTGGACCGGCTACTGGCCGGGCAGGTGGAGTCTGTGCTGGTGATGCCCGATGGTCAGATGCTGGGCGGGAACCGCCGGCAAAACCTGGCCCTGTTGTCAGGGGCATTCAATCCGCTGCATCAGGGGCATCGGAAACTGGCTGGCATTGCTGCCGAAATTTTGCAGCAGGAGGTCTATTTTGAACTGCCGTTAGTCAATGCCGATAAAGCGCCAATTGCTGATTCTGAGGCGGCGCGGCGACGCATTGCCCAGTTTGAGGGGATAGCGCCGGTGCTGGTTACCCGGGCGCCGCTGTTTAGCCAGAAGGCCCGGTTATGTCCCAACAGTACCTTTATCCTGGGGATTGATACCGTGGAGCGGCTGGTCCAGGCTCGTTTTTATCACAACAGCCGGGCCAAAATGCTGGCCTCTTTGGAGGCAGTGCAGGCGGCCGGATGTCATTTTTTGGTCGCCGGCCGGGTCAGAGACAATCACTTTGTCACCTTGGCTGATGTCGAACTGCCGGATGAATACCGGGATTTGTTCCGTGAAATTCCGGAAGATAGATTTCGTGTAGATATTTCTTCTACAGCCATCCGCCAGAATCAAATTACAGACAAGCCTGAATAAGCCCTCGCTTGCCGTTAACCCGCCATTCCGGGTCACTGTTACTCAGGGCTTTAGCCTGACCCGGTTTTAGCCCCACCACCGGGTCTGATTTCATGGTGCGTAGCGCAACAAAGGGGGCCGGAAAATAGGGGGCAATTTGCCGCAGAGGGGCATCGGGAGGCCACCGACTGTCGCCCAGCAGACGGCGGTAGTTGGCATCCCCTTTGATGATAACCAGGTGGGCCTGACCCAACCGGCGTTGCAGAGCGGGGGGGATTTCCCAGAAGAAGTAGGGGCTGTTCCAAAAAGAATCGGCTTGCAGAATCAACCGTTGATTCTGGCGATAATGTTGCAGGCGGTCGGCCAGCGCAAGGAGGTCGGTTGCCTGTTTTCTTTTTAAAGCGGCTATTGTTAAATCCACATCCACAGGCATTGTATCGGACACAAAAGTGGGGTAGGCCTTTAAATGGAGAGTGATCTGATTGGCCCAGTTGTGTTGTAATAAAAAGTCGGTCAGGGTCAGGTCTGTCAACAGCTCTGTGCCGGCGTTATCGCAAATAAAATGAACAGTCGCGGGTCGGTTTTGTTGCAGATGATTTAAGACGATATTGGTATCATCAACCAGCAGATTGGCCTCTTCATCGCCCAGGGAAATTTGCGTCCCGACGGTTTGGGCTATTTGGATGTTGCTCAGATCGAGCCGGTTGCCCCACAGACAGTAATGAAACAGCAGGCGGAGACTATCAACTGAATCTGCTGCGCTGCCTTCCAGGGCCGCCTGGGTGATGAGCCAGGCGGCCTCACTCTCCAACTCAGCTTGTTTGCGGTGATAAAAAGGATCAGCTCCGGCCTGGTTGCCGTTACCAAAATAGCCTACAGCCTCCAGCAAACGGCGGTAAAAGAAGGTCTCGGCAAAAAACCAATCGGTGTTTAGCCAGGTTTCATCTTGATGCGCCTGCCAGGCCGCGGCCCACTGGTCGGCATCGGGGGCGGTGGTTTGCAGGGGCCGGATGCGATGATTGTTGAGCAGTTCGGCCCGTAAGTTTTGCAGGGCCTGCACTGTGTGGGCCGGGAACCGATCACCGAAATCGGCCAGCACGTTATCAACAATCATTGGTTTTCGTGTAGTCAAAGTTTTATTAGCAAAAGAGCCAGGTTCTCCGGTTGACAGCGGAGGCGGTGGGTCGGTCGGGTCAAAATAGCGACGTTCAGTCATGTTGATTTAATTGCTCCAGGATCATTGGTAAGATTTGGCCGGCGGGGCCAGGCAATACAAAAGTAGCGTGCGGGGTGAGGGCAGTGGGGTTGGGGTTGATTTCCACCACCGGGATATTGTGATCCAGCGCGGTAAAAGGCAGGGACGCGGCCGGTTGAACCGCGGTCGAGGTGCCGATTGAGAAGAACAAATCGCATTGGGCGGCCTCGATAAAGGCGGTGTGCAGCGCTTGCTGAGGCAGCGATTCACCAAACCAGACTACGTCGGGGCGCAGCAAACCGCCGCAGCGGGGACACCGAGGCGGAATTTCGCCGGTATCGGGCCACTCATCCACCGGCACACCTTCATCAAAGCAGATGGTGCGCTGGATATTGCCATGCAACTCGATGACATTTTGACTGCCGGCTCGTTGGTGCAGACTGTCTACATTTTGGGTGATGAGGGTGAAAGCCGGGAGGTGCTGTTCCAATTTGGACAGGGCGTAGTGTCCGGGATTTGGCTCAACGCCGGCTACCATCTCTCGCCGCCAGGTGTACCATTCCCACACCAGCCGAGGATTGCTGCGAAAGGCGTGGGGCGTGGCTAAATCTTCGGGACGGTATCTGGCCCACAGGCCGGTTTGGGCCTCGCGAAAGGTCGGCACACCGCTTTCGGCAGAAATACCGGCCCCGGTGAGAACGGTCACGCGTGGGGCGGTGTTCAACTGTTGGATGAGATCAATCGATATTCGTGTAGTCATAAATTTATCTTTCTAATTACCTCATTACAAAAAGGGTACGGTTTAGTTTACAGATTGATTATCGAATTTGCAAGAATGTCAACTATTGTGTACTGTGACAAAATTATCGCCCAAAAAAATATCGCCGAATAGTCGAAAAAAGGTCACATTTCCACCGATGCAACCACAAATAATACAACCACAAATAATACAACCACAAATTGATTACAGCCGCAAATGGTATGTGATGACGGCCGTCGCTATGAGCATTTTTTTGGCCACCATTGACGGCAGTATTGTCAATGTAGCCTTGCCCACCCTGGTGCGAGAGCTAAACACAAACTTTGCCACGGTGCAATGGGTGGTGCTGGCCTATCTGCTTACGATTTCTACGCTGTTGTTGAGTATGGGCCGGTTAGGCGATATGATTGGCAAGAAACCAATTTATATTGCCGGCTTTATCGGTTTTACGATTGGCTCGGTATTGTGCGGCCTGGCGCCCACCATCCATTGGTTGATTGCCTTTCGGGCTGTACAGGCTTTAGGCGCATCAATGACGATGGCCCTGGGGATGGCCATCATCACCGAAGCCTTTCCTCCCCGGGAGCGAGGCCGGGCGTTGGGCATCGGCGGGTCTATTGTATCGGTGGGGATTGTGGTGGGGCCAACGCTGGGCGGGATCATCCTCGATGCCCTCTCCTGGCACTGGATTTTCTTTGTTAACCTGCCGGTAGGAATTATCGGCACGATTGTCGCCCTCAAATTTGTTCCAGATTTCAAACCAACCGGCGCCCAAAAATTCGACTACCCCGGCGCGATTACACTGTTTATCAGCCTCCTGGCATTTTTGCTGGCGCTAACCTGGGGGCAGCAAATCGGCTTTACCGATCCCCGGATTCTGCTGCTCTTTGTGGTTTGGGTTACGTTTCTGGCTGTGTTCATCATTACCGAATGGCGAATGCCTCAACCAATGATAGACTTGCGTCTTTTTACCAACAGCCTGTTCAGCATCAATTTGATTACCGGCCTGATGACCTTTGTGGCTATTGCCGGGGCCATTATTCTGATGCCCTTTTATTTGGAGGGCATTTTGGGGTACGCCCCGCGCCAGGTGGGGCTGATGATGGCCTTCATCCCAATTGGGTTGGGCGTGATGGCCCCTATTTCCGGCGCGCTGTCTGACCGGTTTGGCTCCCGCCCGATTACTGTGGCCGGGCTACTAATTTTGGTAAGCGGCTATATGGCGATGAGCACCCTCACCGCCGATACCACGGTTTGGGGGTATGCCTGGCGCGTGTTACCCATCGGCATCGGAATGGGCATTTTTCAATCACCCAATAACAGCGCGGTGATGGGGGCCGCCCCGCGGGAGCGGTTAGGGATCGCCTCCGGCCTGCTTTCAATTACCCGCACGCTGGGGCAGGTAACCGGCATCGCGATTTTGGGGGCTGTTTGGGCCGCCCGGGTGATGTTGTATCACGGCTCAGTTCTGGCAGAAGGAGCCACCACAGCGTCTGTTCCGGCCCAGATTTCCGGCTTGCAGGACACTTTTTGGGGAGTTTCCGGATGGGTCATGATTGCCTTGATGCTGAGTGTATGGGGATTAATTCAAGAATATCGTACCCGGCGCGCATTGGTACCGAAAAGCGGCTAAATAACACCTGTTATATTTGCATCCTACCATGAGATGGTATATTATGGGCGCGCAATCAGCAAGACAGGCTGTGCAATTTTTTTGAGGTCAATACCGATGTAATTTTCAAAGGAGAAAACAGTGTCTGACGAAGAGCTTGATCTCACGGAACTCTCGCTTGAAGAGCTTTACGAGCAAATTGGCGATGACCTTTACGATGGTTACAAGGAAGAGGTTGTCGAGGGGGTACAGGAGGCTCTGAATCGTGGTATCGCCCCCTACGACGTTCTGACCCAGGGCTTGGTAGCCGGCATGGATGTTGTCGGAGCGGATTTCAGGGATGGTATCCTGTTTGTCCCGGAAGTTCTGATGGCCGCCAATGCTATGAAAGCCGGGATGGAACTGTTGCGCCCGTTATTGGCCGAAACCGGAGCGCCGGTTATTGGCACTTTGGTCATCGGCACGGTTAAAGGCGATATCCACGACATCGGCAAGAATTTGGTGGCGATGATGATGGAAGGGGCCGGCTTTGAAGTGATCAACATCGGCATTAATAATGATGCTGATGCTTTTATGGCAGCCATCAATGAACATAAACCCAACATTGTCGGCATGTCAGCCCTGCTAACCACAACAATGCCGTATATGAAAACGGTCATTGAACGGTTGAAAGAAGAAGGTATACGGGAGGACCTGATTGTGCTGGTTGGCGGCGCTCCGCTCAACGATGCCTTTGCCGAAGCCGTCGAGGCCGATGCCTACTGCCGAGACGCAGCGGTCGCCGTCCAAACGGCCAAAAAGCTCGTTGCGATTCGTCAGGGCCAATAAGTAGTTTATCCTCTCCTGCCGCGGGGTGAGAGAGTGTCGTGCTCAAATTTCACCATACCGTTTAATATTTAAGTCTATCCAAAATTTTGATTAACAAAATGGCGGATAGGCTTTTCTTTTTAGGGAGAGGTTCAGCTTGTGCCTCAAGATTATTCTACGAATCCAGGGGGTAGAGCTATGATCGAAAAAATACAGACCGCAATTTTCAGGCATATCTATCGCTTTGCCTGGCGAGATTATCTTTTGCTCACCATCGGGGCCTTGATTTCGGCCATCAACGTGAACCTTTTTATGGCGCCCGCCGATATCGCACCGGGCGGCGTAACCGGGATGGCTATTTTGGTGAACCACTATACCGGCTGGCCAATTGGGCTGACGATGCTGGTTTTGAACATTCCGATGCTATTTTTGGGATTCAAATATTTGGGGCGGTTTAAATTTTTAACCCGCACCCTGTACGTGGTGCTGTTGTATAATCTGGGCGTAGATTTTTTGGCCCCGTCTTTACCCAATGGTATCACAGATGATCTCTTGCTTAATGCCCTGTACGCCGCCGTGTTGGGCGGACTTGGCTCAGGCCTTACCTTCCGGGGGCGGGGGACTTCAGCGGGAACAGGAGTGCTTGGCCGGGTGCTTCAATTTAAGACGGGAATGCCGGTCAGCCAGCTTTACATTTTAACAGATGGCGGCGTTATCGCCGTGATGGGGTTGGTTTTTGGTGGGGATCGGGGCCTCTATTCATTGCTCACGTTGTTTGTGTGGGGCTTTATGGTTGATTATGTGCTGGAAGGTCCCAGCGTTATCCGCACGGCGTTCATCATCACCGACAAACCGGATGAAATCACCTCGACGCTGTTGAACCGGTTAAGAATCGGTATTACGGCCTGGAAGGGGCAGGGAATGTATACCAAAAAAGATCATACCGTGTTGTTTTGCACGTTGAGCCGGCCCGATGTGGATTATCTGAAAAGCGAGGTGGCCGCGGTTGACCCCTACGCCTTTGTGGTTATCGGGCAGGGACATCAGGCCACCGGGGGAATAGTGCGGCCTCCCAAAAAGGGGGCAAACCTGAGCGGTCAGAAAAAAGAATCAGACTGAATCCCGATTTACCTGTTCCGCTTCGCTGCGCCGCCAATGGCGGGTTTCAATTTGGGATTGTTTCCGGGGCGCCGCGTTTTCATCAACAGGCCCGGTTTGCAATGGTAATTGCAGCACAAATTTACTGCCGGGACAATTGGTTTCGTCACAGCCTTCGCTTTCAACCCACATCCGGCCGCGGTGGGCTTCAACAATACCCTTGACCAGGGGAAGTCCCAGCCCCGGCCCGGCGCCCTTGAATTTTGTTTTACCGGTGCTGTGATGTAAAGAATCATCAACTCGGTAAAATTTTTCAAAAATCTTTTGCTGATGTTCCGGGTCAATGCCAATGCCGGTATCGGCGACGGCAATTTCGATGGCGGGGCCAATTTCTGCGGTGATACACCGGCTGCCGTTAACGGTGACTGCACCACCATCAGGCGTGTATTTAATAGCATTGCCGATTAAATTCTCAAGAGCCTGTACCAGTCGGGTCCCGTCGGCCTCAATTTCCGGCAGATCTTTGATGCCGTTTTTGCCAAAGGCAATCCGCCGTTCGTCGAGCGTTACCAAAAAAGGCTGCACCGCCATTTCGACTACCTCTGCCGGGTTGACCGGGCCTTTGAACAAGCGCATATCGCCAAAATCGGCTTCGGTCACATCAAACATTAAATCAACCACCCCCTTCATCCGCTCGCTGCCTTTGGCCACCCCTTCCACCAGCGTTTTAAGAAAAGCAGGGTCATTTAATTCTTCTTCGGTCAGGTCCAGCAACATTTGCGAATAACCGTGAATTTGCGTCAGGGGGGTGCGTAACTCGTGCGAGGCAATTGACAAAAAATCGTTTTTGCTGGCATCGAGGCCGGCCAACTTGCTGGTCAAAGAGCCGACCTCCTCATTAATAACCGCCAGTTGCCGAAACAGCCGGGCGCTGTCCATCGCCAGTGCGGTCTGGTCGGCCAGAGCCTGCATCAGTTCCAGGTCTTCCTCATAATAATCCGTACCCTGTGGTCGGGGGCCAAAAGCCAGCAGCCCCACAAATTCAAGCTGACGCATAATCGGTACGTACATTTCCATCTTGAGGTTTGCCAGCCATGCCTGTTCCGGGGCCGGTAATTCCTTAAAGTCGGGCAGGGTTTCTACATCGTATTGACTGACCAGGGCCGCGCCGCGGCGGAAATAGTCAACAAAAGGGCTGTCCGTTGGAAAAGAGCCGGGTACCACACCCTCAACGCCGACCGAAGAAAGCGGGCGCAGCCTGATATCGCCATCTCCGTGAGAGTCATTGACAAACACAATACCCTGTTCCAGGCCCAGGGTTTCAATCATCAGGTTGATGACGGTATCGCCCAGGCGCTGCATATCAAGCACGCTGGATAAACGGCGGCTGTAATGCTGGATTGTCTGTTTTTGGTTGTGGCTCTGTTTACCAAAAATAACCTGGTCTAAAATACGGGTTGAAAGTCGCCATAACGGAGGATATAACAGAGCGTACCCCGCCGATACAGCCAGCGCCACCAACAGCAGATACCCCGACGGCCCTGTAATACGGCTAACGCTGATAGCAAGAGCCAGCCCCAGTAACAGAACCGCGGCCAGCGTGACAGTAACCCCAGTGTATTGCAGCCCCCGCCCGATCATTAATTTGATATCCGGTGTATGGTGAGTGAGAATGGTGTAACCGGCAACGCCGCTGCCGGTTATCATCAGCCACATCCCGGCCCAATTAAAGATAGCGGCATCAGAAAAAGCAATCAGACCGCTGGAGCCGAACAGCGTGGTTGCAATCAGCCAGTAGCGCAGCCGGTTCAAACGCTGAACCGGCTGCCGCCGCCTGAATTCCAGCCCCAGAAAAACCAGCGTCATCGTCAGCACGCCAATCCAGCCGGCAACCAACAGGATAAAGGCCGCTACATCATTGCCAGCGGCTGGAAATTGCCACCAGTTAAGGGCCAATACCGCCCACCCTCCCAGTAGCAATATGACAACTGCTCCGTATAGCGTCAACTGCCGCGCCGACTTTTGCAGAAAGCTCAGCGTCAGCGCCCCAAAAGCCAGGGCGATAATTAATAGACCAAAGTGATTAAGCCACCAGTACAGAACAGCTTGTTGTTTGGGAGCGAGGTAAGCCAACAACAAAACCACAGAGAGATAAGCGCCGGTTGCCGCATAAATTAACAGGCCAAAAAGCACAGTGGATCCGGAGCGCAACCGAGACGCACTCAACCCTGTCAGCAAAGCAAAACCCAAAATGGCGATAGAAATCGCCACAATGCCGGTTAAAGCCATTTGTTCTCCCTTTCTTTCCCCATCGCATTGTATCACACTTGCTTTAGAATTGGCAATGCAAAGCAAAAATCGAACAGGGGCAGCCCAAAACGTATCCTGAACCGTGTACCTACAGGGTATAGTCATCGAATGAGAGGCTTTTTTACGTTGACACCCTTGCCCGGCTATGTTATACTTGCCTCAACTTCACCCCCCCGCCGACCTTCGGTTTGGTCGGTATTTTTATTGAATACGAGGTAAATAATGCGTTTTTCAAAAATGTTTGGCCGCACCCTGCGGGAAGACCCCGCCGAAGCAGAAATTGTCAGCCACCGTTTATTACAACGCGGCGGATTCATAAAACCCCTGTCCTCCGGTATTTATACGCAAATGCCGTTGGGCTGGCGCGTCTCCCAAAAAATTATGGATATTTTCCGCCGGGAAATGGACGCCCTGGGTTGCCAGGAAATGGCGATGCCCGTGCTGAACCCGTCTGAAATCTGGAGAGAAACCGGTCGCTGGGACAGCGTTGGCCCGGCGCTGGTGCGGTTTAAAGACCGCAGCCAGCACGATATGTGTCTGGCGATGACTCACGAAGAGGCCCTGTCGAATATTCTCAAATCCGAGCTGGAATCATACAAGCAACTGCCTATTCTGGTTTACCACATTCAAACCAAAGTCCGCGACGAGCCGCGGGCCAGAGGCGGCCTGATTCGAGTGCGGGAATTTATCATGAAAGACGCCTACTCCGTACACGTGGACCAGGCCGATATTGATCGTTTTTACCCCGATATGGTTCAGGCTTACCGCGACATCTTTACCGCGGTCGAGGTGGACACCGTCGAAGTGGAGGCCGATTCCGGCATGATGGGCGGCAGCGATTCCCACGAATTTATGGTGATGAGCAACAGCGGCGAAGACACCATCTTCATCAGCAGCGACGAAAAATACCAGGCCAATGCCGAGCGGGCCGAGTTTGACAAAGGC
>Ga0180429_10004260_pt1 | contig 11477 bp, 6 predicted proteins | sample SS_ome_FD_132428 | JGI IMG/M metagenome (GOLD analysis project Ga0180429, IMG submission 132428) | Hypersaline lake sediment archaeal communities from the Salton Sea, California, USA - SS_1_S_1 metaG | ecosystem: Environmental > Aquatic > Non-marine Saline and Alkaline > Hypersaline > Sediment ... | reverse complement strand
GAGAGCGGCGAGGAGGTTGGCTGGGTGGGTGCATCGTCTGGGGACAAAAAAGGCCGTTGACAAACGTGCCAACCTCCAGTATTATAAAACGTTAGGGCACTGTTAGGCATACCTGTGCCGTTAATCAAAACAGCTCGACAATTAGGGAGACGAACCATGAATACCAAGAAAATGCACCTCGGTTGGTTGGCTTTGACGACGCTCGCACTGGCGCTGATGGTCGCTGTTGGCGCCTGTGAAAAGAAGGAGGCTCCAGCTCCTGAGGGCAGCTGCGACAAGCATGAGCATGGCGATAATGGCGGCGCGGTCGATGAACAGGGCGCTTCGGGTGACACTACGCCGGCCGATCAGGCCTCTGAAGGAACGCCCGCGAAGGCCGTACAGGCTCAGGCCGGCATGGTTCCGCTCGTGCTGGAGCTGCCGAAGCCGATGTTCGTGGGCACCCCTAAGCCGACCGAAATCGAAAACCTCGAGCCGCCGCGTACGGAGCCTCGGCCGCCGCTGATGGTCCCGGAAGGTACCAAGCTGGTCTCGCTCGAGAAGGCGGTTACGTCGAGCGACGAGAACCCGGTGATCGGCTGGCTGGACCTGGTCACCGACGGCGACAAAGAGGGGATGGATGGTTCTTGGGTGGAACTGGGCCCGACGGTGCAATGGGTGCAGATAGACCTGGGCCAGGCCACGGAAATCTATGCTATTGTGATCTGGCATTACCATCGCCAGGCCACGGTCTACAAGGACGTGGTGGTTCAGGTTGCCGATGACCCGGATTTCATCACGAACGTTCGCACGCTCTTTAACAACGACATCGACAATTCCGCCGGTCTGGGCACGGGCAAGGACATGCACTACGTCGAAACCAACGAGGGTAAACTGCTCGCGGTGGATGGCGTCAAGGCGCAGTATGTTCGACTGTACAGCCAGGGCAATACGTCCAACGACCAGAACCATTACACCGAAGTAGAAGTCTACGGCAAGGTGTCAGAATAACCTGGTACAAACGGCGAATGGCCCTGGTCTGCTTCGGTGGGCCAGGGCGTCGCTGTGATGGGGCCGGGTGGCCGTCCGTGCTGCGGGCCCACAAGTGCGTGCTGCGTCGGTGGGGCCCGGTGTCTGGTGGGGTGCTGATGGGGGGCATTTATGGGGCAATCTGCCGTTGGCAAGCGCTCTGTTCGTCAGTCTTGTATTCTCCCGGGGGTGAGCGTTCGACAGGTTCGTTGACAAATGTGCTAACCTGTGGTTAGCATTACGCGTCTATACAGTGGCACGCGCGTTTTCTTTGGCAGCTGAATCGTCTAACGAATCTGGGAGACTAACCATGAATTCGAGAAGACGTCCTATCCGCTCGTTGGTACTGTGTACGTTCGCAGTGCTCTTTGTATTCACCGTCAGCGGCTGCAAGAAACAGGAAAGCTCCGGACAAAACACGAGGCTCCGTGGCACTGCCGGCGCTGAGGCCAGAGAGGTCCCGCCCGGCCAAGCGCCCCTGATCATCGAGCTGCCCAAGCCCGTGTTTGTTGGTACGGAGAAACCCATCGATATTGAGAACCTCGAGCCGCTCAGTAAGGATCCTCGTCCCGTGCTCATGGTTCCCGAAGGCACTGAACTGCTGAGCCGCAATCAGCCGGTCACTTCCAGCGACGAAAATCCCATCATTGGCTGGCTTGATCTGGTCACTGATGGCGATAAGGAAGCGACGGACGGCTGCTGGGTCGAACTGGGCCCGGGTGTCCAATGGGTGCAGCTCGACCTGGGCCAGCCCAAGCAGATTCATGCTATCGTGGTCTGGCATGAGCACCGCCAGGCCGTCGTTTGCAAGGACGTCGTCATCCGGATTGCTGATGACGTTGATTTCATCACGAACGTGCGTACTGTCTTCAACAACGACATGGACAACTCCGCCGGTCTGGGCGCCGGCACGGACATGCACTACGTCGAAACCAACGAGGGTAGACTCATCCCTGTCGAAGGCCTTACTGCACAGTATGTTCGTTTTTACAGCAACGGCAACACGGCCAACGACGTCAACCGCTACACCGAAGTGGAAGTCTACGGTAAAGGACTCGAATGAACCCCAGCCGAATGTCAGTACTCCTGGTGCTCTGTGCCACGGCGTTAGCGTTGGCGTTGCGTTTGCCGTCGCTTGAGTTGCGTCCCATGCACACCGACGAAGCGGTCCACGCGGTCAAATTCGGCGACCTGCTCGAAAAAGGCGAGTATCGTTACGACCCTTACGAATTTCACGGTCCTACGCTCAACTATCTGAGCCTGCCCATCGCCTGGGTTCGAGGGCAAAAGACCATCACCCAGGTCGATGAGACTACCCTGCGCCTGCTGCCGGTGCTTTTCGGCGTGGGTCTCGTTCTGCTCTGGCTGCTCATCGCTGGTGGCATAGGCCGATGCGCTACCGTGGTCGCCGCCCTGCTGACAGCGCTGTCGCCGGCCTTCGTTTTCTACAGCCGCTACTATATTATGGAAATCCTCCTGGTTTTCTTCACCGGCCTGCTCATCGGCTCGCTCTACCGCTACAGCCAGAAGCGCAAGTGGTATTGGCTCACGGTTGCCGGCACTGCGCTGGGGCTCATGATCGCGACGAAGGAAACATGGATCATCGCTGTGGCTGCCCTGGCCGGTGCCTCTGCTATTGTGGGCCTCTGGCGGGGTTTCACGCAAGGCCCCCACGTTCGTCCACCATCGCAGAAGCGTGCGCCTTCGCTGTTACAGCCGGCCCAGCTGCCTCTGGCCCTGGGTGTGAGCCTGTTCGTTGCCTTTCTCTTTCTCTCCTCATTCTGCCAACATCCGGAGGGCTTCATCGATTCCTTTCGTACCTATGCCATCTACTTTGATCGCGCCGAAGGCAGCGACTACCACCTCCACGCCTGGTCCTTTTACTTCAAACGCCTCTTCTACTACCATCCCGCCCCGGGCCCCGTATGGAGCGAAGCGCTCATTGCCGCTTTAGCCCTGGTCGGGTTGATTGTCAGCCTCGCCGGGCGCCGCCGCAACGCAGCCCACCCCTGGTTCCTGCGATTGCTTGCTGTCTACACCCTGCTGATCACCCTCGTCTACACCGCCTTGCCCTACAAGACCCCCTGGTGTCTGCTGGGTTTCTGGCACGGCATGATCGGTCTGGCGGGTATCGGCGGTGCGGCCCTGTTCCAGATCCTGCGTCCCTGGCCCATCAAGATTGTTCTCGCCGCGGCCTTGGTGCTCGGCGGCGTCCACCTGGCCAAACAGGCCCACTCCGCCAACGTTCGCTTCCACGACGACCAACGCAACCCCTACGTCTACGCCCACACCACCCGCTCGGCTGTCAGACTCGCCCAGCGTGTCGAGGAACTGAGCCACTTTCACCCCGCCGGTCACAACCTGCGCATCAACCTGATCGCCCATCCCGACAACTATTGGCCGCTGCCTTGGTACTTGCGTCACTTCAGCCACGGGTCCAACACTGTCGGCTTTTTTACTGAGATACCCGCCGAGCCCGATGTCCCCGTCGTCATCACCTCGCGAGCCCTCGCCCCGGCCGTGCGTGACAAATTAAGCCAAGAGTATGTCAGCGACGTCTACGGCCTGCGCCCCGATGTCCTGCTTTTTCTTTACGTTCAACAAGACCTCTGGAACGCCTTTATGGAAAGTCGCCACTGATTATGGCTGCAGCACCCTTCATGAGTCCATTCAGCCAGCCCGAGCCCGAGCCTCGTGACAGTCACGCCCTCGACCCGGCCCAACTGCCCGAGACCGCCGCCCTGCACAAGATTTCGCACCAGGCCATGAACACCATCATGGAAGTCCTCATCGATGCCCCACAACAGGGCGTCGCTCAAGCCGCTGCCTACGCTGCCTTCCAATACATCGACCGTCTCGAGCTTATGCTCAGCCGCTTCGTTGAAGGTTCCGACACGTGGCGGATCAACCACCTCGCTGCGGGTGATTGGGTCCCCGTTACTGCCGACAGCCTCGACTGCCTCAGCGTCGCCCGGCAGGCCTACAATCTCACCGCCGGGGCCTTCGACCCCACCATCGGCGCCCTCTTTGACGCCTGGCGCGACCCGCAAGGGCACCCACGCGAGCCTACCTCCGACCAGATCGACGAGGCCCTGCTCCACACGGGCTTCGATCTGCTCGACATCAACGTTGACCTCTTTGGCGTCGGCGTCCGCGTTCCGCATCTCCAAATCGACCTGGGCGCCATCGGCAAGGGCTTTGCGGTCGACCGTGTCATGCCACTCCTGGCTGAATGGGACGTCCACAACGCCCTTTTCTACGGCGGTGCCAGCACCGTCTATGCCCTCGGCGCCGGTCTCGACGGTAGCGGCTGGCCCGTTAACCTCTTCCACCCCGAAGCCTGCGCGTCCGAGACGACTGGGCTCAAACTCACCAACGTCGCGGTCAGCGGCTCGGGCCTGACCGTCCTGGGCCAACACATCATCGACCCCCGCTCGGGCCAACCCGTCTGCCACCACCTGCGCAGCTGGGCCCTGGCCCCTTCTGCCGCCCTGGCCGACGCCCTCTCGACTGCTTTTATGGTCATGGACCACCACGAAATCGAAGCCCTCTGCCGCCAACACCCCGACATTGCCGCCATGACCCTCGATCACCCCGATCTCGGTGACGAACTCCACCGCGTCGGCCCGTGGCCGGGCGTGTGACCAGGGCTGCACGTTTGTGACAAAAATGTCATATTGTGGTGCTGGGAGACATTTTTGTCTCTTTTCGGGCCAGGCCTGCGTTTCGGCTCATCGCTGTATCTCCCTCTCTCTAAAGGCTTTATAAAAACTAGCCCTCTTTGGCACAGTTGTTGCGATAGTAGGACCATCGTGCTGAGACTGTGTCTGAGCTTGCCGCCTAGGAGAAGCGGGTATAACCTCCTGCTGGCCAGCGCTAGCGGCAGCCGTTAAGGTAAGCACTACGATAGACGTTGGGGTTGGCTCGCCGCTGAGGCGCCATCCTTGCGTTTCCTACCTCAAGACAGGAGTATGATGACGATGACCCCCAAGGAATTTTTTGAATTCGCCAAGAAACACCATGCCGAAATGATCGACCTCAAGTTCACCGACCTGTTGGGAACCTGGCAGCATTGTACGTTTCCCATTGAAGCCTGGGACGAAGAAACCTTCACAGAGGGCGTCGGTTTTGACGGCTCTTCCATTAGAGGTTGGCAGGGCATTCACGTCTCCGATATGCTCGCCGTGCCCGATGCCGACACCGGCTGCATGGATCCCTTTTTCGCCCGCCCCACCGTCAGCGTCATCGCCAATATCGTCGACCCGACCACCCATGAAGACTACACGCGCTGTCCCAGACACATTGCTCGCAAAGGCATCACCTTTCTGAAGGAGACAGGCCTGGCGGATACCTGTTTCATCGGCCCCGAACCCGAGTTCTTCATCTTTGATGAAGTCCGCTACGAACAGAACCAGCATACGGGCTTCTATCGAATCGACTCTGTCGAAGGCGCCTGGAACACGGCCCGCTTCGAAGAACCCAACCTGGGCTACAAACCCAGTTTCAAAGGCGGCTACTTCCCCGTGAGCCCCACCGATACCTACCAGGATCTTCGCGGTGAGATGTCGCGGATGATGAAAGCGGTCGGGATCGTCGTCGAGGCGCATCACCACGAAGTTGCTACCGCTGGTCAAAGCGAAATTGACATCAAGTTCCAGGATCTGCTCACGATGGGCGATCAGTTCATGTGGTACAAATACATTATCAAGAATGTCGCGAAGCAGGCCAATAAGTCGGCTACCTTCATGCCCAAGCCTGTCTTTGAGGACAACGGCTCCGGTATGCACACCCACTTTTCGCTGTGGAAGGCTGGTGACCCCCTTTTTGCGGGCGATAAATACTCGGGCCTCAGTGACATGGGGCTGCACGCGGCCGGTGGCATCCTCAAGCACGCGCCTGCTATCTTGGCCTTTGCGGCGCCCACGACCAATTCCTACCGACGGCTCGTGCCCGGTTTCGAGGCGCCGGTCAATCTGGTTATGTCGGCAGGCAATCGTTCCGCGGCCATTCGTATCCCCATGTACTTCGACAAACCCAAGGCCAAACGGCTTGAATTCCGCTGCCCCGACGCTACCTGTAACGGCTATCTGGCATGGACCGCCATGTTGATGGCCGCCATCGACGGTATCAACAAGAAGACCGATCCCGGCGAGCCTCTCGATCGCGACATCTATGATATGACGCGGGAGGAACTCGCGCTCCATCGGCATACCCCTGCCAATCTGGAGGAAGCCATCGACGCCCTCGAAGCCGACCATCAGTTCTTGACGGTCGGTGGCGTCTTTACTGACGATGTTATCCAGACGTGGATTAACTGGAAACGTGATAACGAACTCAAAGAACTGGCCCTTAGGCCCCATCCGCATGAGTTCGCCCTTTACTACGATAGTTGATGCCGGCCCCGAGCCATCGCAAGTCCGACACTAACGAGGCTCAGAACTCGGTGACACCACCCAGGTCCTACCAAAATGATAACGGGGTGCTTCGGTGCCCCGTTATCGCCTGGTCAAGCAGGATTCCTGGTCGGTTCGCCGCTGCAGCCTGATAGACACAGCTATAATATGATTGGGTTTAGACGCGCTAAACGTACGGGCCGACCTGACAGGCAAGAGAACACGATCAGAACAAATACGCGTGTGCACGCGAAAGAAGCACAATAAGGTAGGATGTGACTGATGAGGGTGGTGCCTCCCAGAGACCAAGGGCTCTACGAAGCCCGACGCGAACACGACGCCTGCGGTATTGGGGCGGTTGTCAATATTTCCGGCCGACAGGATCGAGCCATCGTTGAGTACGGCGAACAGATTCTCCTGAATCTGCAACACCGAGGCGCCGCCGGCAGCGACGAGGCTACCGGTGACGGCGCCGGAATCCTTTTGCAGATTCCTCACGAGTTGTTCGCCGAAGAAGCCGCCGCATGTGGATTCGCGCTGGGCGAGCCCAGCCGGTACGGCGTCGCCATGGTCTTCGGGCCCCAAGATGAAACCCTCCGACGTCGCTGCGACGAACTGCTCGAACAGTCCCTTGTGCACTACCGGTTGGGCGTGCTGGGCTATCGGGATGTCCCTTGCGAAGATTCCTGCCTGGGCGAGTTGGCCCGTCAGGCGGAACCCTCCATCAAACAGCTCTTCATCGACGGCCAGGGTCTTGAGGGTGACGGCCTCGAAAACAGACTCTACCTCGCCAGAAAACGCGCCGAACGGCTCATTCGCCAACGCTACGATCAGGCTGCCTGCGATTACCACATTGTCACCATGTCTGCTCGCACTATCGGCTATAAAGGCATGTTTCTAGCTCCACAACTCTTTGCCTATTACCCTGACCTTCGCGACAAACGTATGGTCTCAGCCTTGGCCATTGTGCACCAACGCTACAGCACTAACACCTTCCCCAGTTGGGCCCTTGCTCAACCGATGCGCATGATCGCCCATAACGGCGAAATCAACACGCTCAGCGGCAATCGTAATCGTATGCGGGCGCGTGAAAGCCAAATGGCCTGCCCGGCCCTCGGCGACGACCTGCGTGACCTCGTCCCTGTTCTCGCCGGCGACGGTAGCGATTCCGCCTGCTTCGACAACGCCCTCGAACTGCTCGTCCGCGCCGGCCGCTCCCTCCCCCACGCCATGATGATGATGGTCCCCGAAGCCTTTGGTCCCAGCTACCACATCAGCACTGACAAGCGTGCCTTCTACGAATATCACGCTGCTCTCATGGAACCTTGGGACGGCCCCGCCGCCATGGTCTTCACCGACGGGCGTCTCGTCGGCGGTACTCTCGACCGCAACGGCCTGCGACCCGCACGATACGTTGTCACCACCGACGGTCTCGTTGTCCTTGCCAGCGAAGTCGGCGTGATCGACTTCGCGCCCGAACGTATCTGCCGCAAAGGTCGGCTCCAACCCGGACGCATGTTCCTCGTTGACACCGCCGAAGGACGCATCGTCAACGACAACGAAATCAAAAGCAAAATCGCCCGCCAAAAACCCTACCGCCGTTGGCTGCAACAGAACCGCATCGAATTGCGAGGTCTCTTCGGGCCACTCCACGGCCCCACCGTCCAAAGGGACACCCTCCTCCAGCGCCTCCGCGCCTTCGGCTACACCCGCGAACAAATCAACATGATTCTCATGCCCATGGCCGTCAACGCCCAGGAACCCGTCGGCTCTATGGGCTCCGACACCCCCCTTGCCGTCCTCTCCGACCGGCCCCGCCTGCTCTTCGACTATTTCAAGCAGCTCTTTGCCCAGGTCACCAACCCCCCCATCGATCCCCTGCGCGAGGGACTCGTCATGTCCCTCATGAGTTTTACCGGCACGCAGCAGAATCTGCTCGACGAAAGCCCCGCCCATTGCCGCCAGCTAAAACTGCCCCATCCCATTCTCACCAACGAAGACCTCCAATTACTCCGTGCCTCTCACCACGCCGACTTCAACGTCGCCACCATCGATGCGCTGTTCCCAGCAAAGGGTGCTACGCCCGAACAAAATCTACAACAGAGTCTCGACCGCCTGGTCGACGACGCCCAAGAGGCCATCAATAACGGCGCCTCCCTGCTCATCCTCAGCGACCGCAACGCCGGCCCTGATCACGCCGCCATCCCCAGCCTGCTCGCCACCGCCGCTCTCCACCATGGCCTGCTCAACCGCGCCCTCCGAGGCCGGGCCGGTATCCTCGTCGAAAGTGCCGAACCACGTGAAGTCATGCATTTCTGCCTCCTCTGCGGCTTCGGTGCCAACGCCGTCAACCCCTACCTCGCCTTCGAAACCCTCGCCGACCTTCAGCAGCGAAACCTGCTCAATGCCGACCTTGACAGCGAGCAGGTCGTCGACAACTACATCACTGCCGTAAAGAAGGGCATCCTCAAGACTATCTCCAAAATGGGCATCTCCACCCTGCGCAGCTATCACGGCGCCCAGCTCTTTGAAGCCATCGGACTCAACCAAGGTCTCATTGAACGCTACTTTCCCACGACCTCGTCGCGCATCGAGGGCATCGGCCTGGCGCAACTGGCCGCCGACACCCTCCGCCGACACCGCAACGCCTATACCTCACCAGACGTCGGCTCACTCGACCTCGAATTCGGCGGCGACTATAACTTTCGACAGGACGGCGAAAACCACCTCTGGAACCCCGACACCGTGACCCTTCTCCAGCACGCCATCCGCCAGAACCTCCCCCAGGCCTACGCCGACTATGCCCGCCTCATCAACGACCAATCGCAGAAACACAGCACCCTGCGCGGCCTCTTCCAATTTGCCACTGCCGAGCCCGTCCCCCTCGACGAGGTCGAACCCGCCTGCGAAATCGTAAAACGCTTCTGCACCGGTGCTATGTCTCACGGCTCCATCAGCAAAGAAGCCCACGAAACCATGGCCGCCGCCATGAACCGACTTGGCGGTAAGAGCAACACGGGCGAAGGCGGCGAAGATCCTGCTCGCTATCAATTACGCCCCGACGCCGACAACCTCAACAGCGCCATCAAGCAGGTCGCCAGCGGCCGCTTCGGTGTCACCATCGAGTACCTCTCACAAGCCAGGATGATCCAGATCAAAATGGCCCAGGGCGCCAAGCCCGGCGAAGGTGGCCAACTCCCAGGTCACAAGGTCACCGACGAAATCGCTCGCCTGAGACACTCCACCCCCGGTGTCACCCTTATCTCCCCGCCGCCTCACCATGACATCTACTCTATCGAAGACCTTGCCCAACTCATCCACGACCTCAAAGCCGCCAACCCCGGTGTCCAGGTTTCCGTCAAACTGGTCGCCGAAGTAGGTGTCGGCACCATCGCTGCCGGTGTCGCCAAAGGCATGGCCGACGAAGTCCTCATCAGTGGCCACGACGGCGGCACCGGCGCCAGCCCCCTCTCCTCCATCAAATACGCCGGCGTCCCCTGGGAACTCGGCCTGGCCGAAACCCAACAGACCCTCGTCCTCAACGGCCTGCGCGACCGCATCCTCGTCCAGGTCGACGGCCAACTCAAGACCGGTCGCGACGTCGTTATCGGCGCCCTGCTTGGTGCCGAACGCTTCGGCTTCGGCACCGCCGCACTGGTCTCCCTCGGCTGCGTCCTAATGCGAAAGTGCCACCAGGGCACCTGCCCCGTCGGCATCGGCACCCAAACCCCCGAACTCCGAAAATGCTTCGCCGGCCGTCCCGAGCACCTCGAACGTTTCATGCTCTTCGTCGCCGACGAAGTACGCCAATGGATGGCGAAACTCGGCTTTCGCCGCTTCGACGACATGATCGGCCGCGTCGACCGCCTCAACTGCCGGGCCGCCATCGAACACTACAAAGCCCGTGGCCTCGACTTCGCCAACATCTTCCTCGCCCCCGATGCCTCCGACGGCCGCCCCATCCGCTACACTCGCCCCCAAAGCGACGTCCTGCAGCAACACCTCGACTGGCAGGTCCTCGAACAGGTCAAACCTGCCCTCGAAACCAAACAGAAAATCGAGCTGGACATGCCCGTCCGCAACATCCACCGCGCCGTCGGCACCATCCTCAGCAACCGCATCGTCCAACAACACGGTGCCAAAGGCCTGCCCGACAACACCGTCACCCTCACCCTCCGCGGCTCCGCCGGTCAGAGCTTCGGTGCCTTCCTCGCCCCCGGCGTCACCCTCCGCCTCATCGGCGACGCCAACGACTACCTCGGCAAGAGCCTCAGCGGCGGACGCATCGTCGTCCAGAAACCCCCCGAAGCCCCCTTCGAAGCCCGCGACAGCATCATCGTTGGCAACACCCTCCTCTACGGCGCCACCGCCGGAGAGGTCTACATCAACGGCCTGGCCGGCGAACGCTTCGCCGTCCGCAACAGCGGCGCAACCGCCGTCGTCGAAGGCCTCGGCGACCACGGCTGCGAATACATGACCAATGGCACGGTCGTCGTCCTCGGACGCACCGGCCGAAACTTCGCCGCCGGCATGAGCGGCGGTATCGCCTACGTCCTCGACGAACACCAGCTCTTCGACACCCTCTGCAACCTTGATATGGTCGACTTGGAAAGCGTCTACCTCGAAGAGGACAAAACCCGACTCTTCCAACTCATCCAACAACACTACCAATGGACCCACAGCAAACGCGCCAAACAGCTGCTCGACGCCTGGCGCGAAATGGTCGGCCGCTTCGTCAAAGTCATGCCCATCGACTATCGAAAAGCCCTCGAACGCCTCGCCGAACGACAGGACCGACGCACCGAGTTCATCCCCGCTACCGAGGAGGTCTTCCATGGCTAACCCCACCGGATTCATGGAGTTCCACCGCCGCGACGTCGACCACCGACCCGTCGCCGAACGCGTCAAAGACTACTTCGAAATCGACCTGCCCCTGCCCGAAGACGCCCTCCTCCAGCAGGCCGCCCGCTGCATGGACTGCGGCATCCCCTTCTGCCACGGCACCGGCTGCCCCCTCGCAAACCGCATCCCCGAATTCAACGACCTCGTCTATCAGGGCCGCTGGCAGGAAGCCTG
>Ga0180429_10004257_pt1 | contig 11478 bp, 9 predicted proteins | sample SS_ome_FD_132428 | JGI IMG/M metagenome (GOLD analysis project Ga0180429, IMG submission 132428) | Hypersaline lake sediment archaeal communities from the Salton Sea, California, USA - SS_1_S_1 metaG | ecosystem: Environmental > Aquatic > Non-marine Saline and Alkaline > Hypersaline > Sediment ... | reverse complement strand
AGCCTTCCTGCATCCCGCTTACGGGCCACCTCCCCATGCTGAACTCGAAATCACTCGCATTCCCAAATGAGGCTCTATTCCAATCTCGGATCCATACGTGTAGCCAGCAGGCGGCTCCTGTTGTCTGCCTGCTGCACATGCGGCACTTCCGGCAGGTTGTATCCATCCACTACAACGTACGAGATGTCGCCACTATCGGAGACGTATGCGCAGTCGAGACCTGTGAAACCTCCTTCGTCGTCGACTCCGATTCCGTATACTTCCTCAGTGATGTGGAGGCTGCCCTCGTAGCGCCCGAACAGGATGCGGGCCTTGTAGCCGTATTGCTCGGAGTAGTTCCAGTCCAGTAGGCTGATGCAGCTGACTCCATAGGGTCCGCCAAAGACCTGTTGAGCGCCGCCAGTGGTGACGGAGATTGGTGCTTGCTCAGGTAGCCAAAGCGTGGTCCTCTCCAGCGACGGATACCGAATCGTGTACCAGCCCGTCGTCTCATAGTCCGGGCTGATGTTGGCATTCTGGCCGCGAACGTGCAGCAGCAGCCCCCCCCCCGCCGGATCGCGGTACATCCCCTGCAGATAGACTTAGTCCGCAATCCCCAGGTCCGCGGGAGTAAGACCGATCTGCTCCCACTGCCCGGCCGCCACCTGCCGGTTCAGCACAATCCTCGTGAAATCGTGCAGCTTGCGGTACTCACTCACGCTGTACAGGTAAGTCGTGCAGTAGGGCGTTTCGCTCTCATCCAGTGCTGAATGCTCAAGATACTCATACACATCTTGGCCCTTGGGCTGCTCAAGAAGGCCGTCCAGAATGGGGCCCGCGCTCTGCTCGTACTCCATGATCTGTATCCGGTACTTCACATCGGCGGTAGTCTCTCCAACCGCCAGCCAGAAACGGCCGGGCTCGATCTCCTCGATGCCCTGAAAGCTGCTAATGCTCACGTCCCCCCCTGGGGCATACAGGGGCGTGACCTGCCATGCAGCTGCACCAAAGCCCTGCCGACAAACGTGCTGTTCGTGAGCGAAGTCCCGTGACCTTTGGTGAAGTCCATGAATATAGCGGGCTCGCCGCTTCCATCCCATCGCAGTCGGGGGAGGATGTCCCTTTCTGTGCTCCCCTCGAAATAGTCGTGCGTCTCCACGCTGACGATCAGCTCCTCCCGCCACACGCCCGGGCCCTCCCGCCACGCGATGTAGGCATTGTTGCTGCCTGAGTCAGTCCCGCAGGCGACAACCTGGCCGGTGGTGGGATCCTGGTCAAGACTGAAATGCTCTATCCCCAGCTGGGGATCCTCTTCATCCGTGATCAGTTCCAGCGTCCAGCCGCTGATGCCCAGCTTCGCAGTGGCCACCGCTGATTCCGCGTCCTGATCATCAATGGCGACTACGTTCGGATACATCCGATCCGCGCTGCCCTGCGTGAACGTCGCCGTGACAATGCCGTCCGCGCCGGGGGTGATCGACTCCACCGCGCCGCCGCTGCTCTGCTCCGGCACGGGCTCCGTGCTGATCCAGTCAACTACGTCGTCGCCGTCGAAGTCCCACATGTACGCGGTGATCGTGCCGTCCACATCGTAGCTCTGGCTGGCGTCCAGTGCTATCTCAGCCGGTGCACCGGCGAAGCCGGGGGCAACACTGAGGCTCGCCACCGGGCCGTGGTTCACGCTGCCCGTGTCCACGTCCACGTACACGGCAGCGCTGGCCGGGCCCTCCGTGCCGGACTCGTCGTCATACGCCGCCACGTAGATGCCGTGGATTCCGGCGGCGTCCACCGGCACGGTGTAGCTGTACCTAACCGGCACGAAGTTGTCGCGCGTCGTAGTCGCTGCATCGTGCAGGCTGAAGCCCGCGTCGCCCGGCGCCTTCACGTAGACCCGGTAGCCGCTGAGGCGCTCCAGCCAGTGCTGGCCGATCGGCGTGATCTCGTTGACGGTGATCAGCCCGTCGCGCTGGCCATCCACGCGCGCCCGCCGCCAGTTCAGCGCCCCGGTTCCTTCCGCGGGCGGACTCCCGCCCTCGGCATCATCCGGGTCGCCCGTGGGCCACCACTGAAAGCCACCGTGCAGCGCCGGATCGTCGTACGCGACAGCCTTGTCCCACTGCTGGCTGATCGGCGTCAGGTCGGAGTAGTTGACCAGTCCGTTCTGATCGTAGTCGCCCTGAAGCTGCTCGGTCCAACTCAACTCGATGCCCGTCGGCGGCTCGCCCCCCTCGCCGTCCGGGTCGATCACCGCGGCGCTTAAGTCGAACACCGCGTTTTGCTGTCCCTGCGGCGCCGCCGCGACTACCTTCGCCGGGTCGATCCCCAGCCGCTGAAACTCCGCCTGAAGCGCCGCCTCGAGCTCGTCCAGCGACGGCGGGGAATCCACGCCGATGCCCACATCCACGGCCGCCGGTTGTTTGCTCCCGCCGCATCCCGCCAGCACCAGGCAGATCACTGCGGCGGCCAGGATCGCGCGCAAAACGCCGCGCGTGTCCCCCAGTTGTCTGTCACTTCGTTTCAACCGGACCCCTCCTCCTTCGCCAAGTTAGCATTTGTACCGGCATAGCCATATTGTAACCGCGTGTGTATGGCCGCGCCGCAGTGTACGCGGCGACGTTCAGGGCTCAATACCGAGGCATCTGCGCTGGTCAACCGGCTATCGGGACAGCTATGCCCGGCAGGCTGCCCTACCGGCCGGGGCGCGGCGTATCCGCGGAGCCGGCGGGTTCAGTTGTTGTTGGCGTTGTCGACCACCGCGAAGCTGGTGACCGCCGCGCTGACGGTCTGTATGATCTGGCCGAACTCGAACTGGAAGCCCTTGGGCGGTACGTAGACGATGTCGCCGGGCAGCAGCGAGATGTCGGTGCACAGCGGCAGGCCCTTGGCGATCTCCTTGAAGTTGACCTGGATCACCTCGGCCTGGGGCAGCTGGTCCAGCCGGTTGCGCCCCTGGCGGATGATCGCGATCCAGGGCATGTTGGCACTCGGCGTCTCGCCACCCGCGAGCGCGATGTAGTCCAGCGGGGTGGAGTCCTCGACAAACGCGAAGGCGCCCGCCAGGTTGACCTCGCCCAGCACGAAGATGCGCTGTTCGCGCGGCACGATGCTGATCACGTCGCGGTTCATCAGCTCGAAGCACTCGATCGCGGCCAGGTTGTCGAGCGCCGGGAACAGGTTGAAGATCAGCCGCTCGAGGTTGCCGCAGTCGTCGCGGCGCGTCACCACCGTGTTGACCAGGTCGCCCGCGTAGTCGACGGTGCCCGCCAGGCGCAGCACGTCGCCCAGCGTCTCCTCGGTCAGCAGCTCGTAGCGGCCGGGCACCTCCGTCCCCTGCACCTCGACGAACCGCTCCGCCGTCGGGACGTAGATCACATCCTGCTTGCGCAGCTCGACGTTGTAGCGCGACAGCTCGCCCTCCAGCGTGATCGCCAGGGGGTCGATGACCCAGACCTGCGAGTCGGGGTCCTCGATTCGCTCCTCAACCCAGCCGCGCCAGTTGGTGTGGCCGGCCAGGCTGGCGCTGTCGCGGGCCACCGCACCGGGGCTCGGCGCCGCGATCACGCTGGCGCCGTCGGCCAGCGCGGGCAGCGCCGGCGGCAGCGCAGCCGTCAGCGAATAGAAGTCCAGGTCGCCGCGGATGACGTGCACCCGCCGGTAGCGCCCGGGCTCAGCCAGCTTCAGCCGCTGCCAGAGGTCGCTGAGCCGCGTGCCGTTGTCCAGCTTGTACATCTGGCCGGGAAAGTCGGGACCGAACAGGAAGACCTCGAACTGCCCGCGCCGCAGCACCTGCAGCGCGACATAGGGCTTATGGTAGTAGACGCGGTACTCGTCGGTCAGCAGCTCGGCGGCCTCGCGCGGCGTCAGCCCGGCGACGGCGACGGCCTCGACCAGTGGCATCCTGACCTCGCCGGCGGAGTCGACCTGCAGGTAGTAGTCCTGCTGGCGCTGGCCGTCGAAGAACTGCGCCAGCAGATAGTCGCCCTCGGCCAGCCGGTGCGACGCGGTGTCCACCAGCGGCTCGACCGGAGCACCGTTCTGCGCCGCCGCCGACAACGCCGCTAGCAGTACAAGCGCCGCCGCAAGCAGCGCTACGGTGCCTGAAAATCTCACCCCGTGATACCCCATGTTCCGCCTTCCTCGGTCCCCGCTAGTATAGCATCGCCGCAGCTTCATTGCGCCGCGCCGGCGGGCTGGCTCAGGCCCTCGTAGCACTCCACGGTCTGCGCCAGCATCGCCTCGAATTCCGGTGGTCTCCGCTCCGGAAGCACCGGCGCCGTCAGCTGGCGGTCGATCGCCGCGGCCAGCGCCGCCGGGTCGGCGGGCTCGACGACGATCCGGTCCAGCACCTCGGCGACGCCCCCCACCCGCGTGGCGACGACGGGCACGCCGGCCTGCATCGCCTCCAGCAGCGCGTAGGGCAGCCCCTCCTTGACCGAGGGCAGCACGTAGACGTCCGCCGCCCGCAGCAGCCGGGAGCCGTCCTCGATGTAGCCGGGCATCAACACGCGGTCGCCGAGCCCCAGCCGCGCCACCTGCCGCTCCAGCTGCCCGCGCAGCTGGCCGTCGCCGAGGATCACCGCCAGGCAGTCCGTCTCGGTGCGCGCCAGCGCGTCGATCAGGTGGTTCAGGCCCTTGGTGGCGAAGAACAGCGCCAGTGCCATCACCAGCCGGCGGCCGCCGAGCTGAAGACCCAGCAGCCGCTCCAGCTCGGCCCGCGCCTCGTCGCGCGGCGCGAACTCCAGGGGGCGCAGCCCGTTGCGGATCAACGTCAGCTTGCCGGGCGGGATGCCCAGCCTCAGCGCGGCGTCCCGGTCGCCGTCCGACAGCACGATGATGCGGTCGTAGTAGCGTGAGGAGAGTCTCTCGATGCCGGCGTAGACCCAGCGCCGCAGCGGGGGAATGCTCTCGCGGAAAACCCAGCCGTGGGCGGTGTAGACGATCCGATGGGCGTGGCGGCTGGCCAGCGCGCCCAGGATGCCGGCCTTGCTGCTGTTGAGGTGAATCACGTCCGGCCGCTCGGAAAAAAACAGCTCCGCCAGCTCGCGATAGCCGCGCAGATCGGCCGCGGGGCGGATCGGGCGATGCAGGTGCCGCAGCGCATGGGTCCGAACGCCGGCGTCCCGCAGCGAGCTGAGCAGACTGCCGCCGCCGTCCGGCCCGGCCGCGACCACCGCCTCGTAGCCAGGTGGCAGGTGCGTGGCCAGATCGTAGATATAGCGCGTGGCGCCCCCGCCTCCCGACATCGTAATTACGTACAGGATCCTGCGCCTGTGCTGTGCTGCGTTCATCGCCCACCATGCGGCGAGCGCTCCGCCGGGCCGCTCCGCCGCGCCGCCGGGCCATTCTAGCATGTCAGGCGCGCTCGGCCGGTGCCGGCGGAAGCGGCCCTAGTGCACCATCGGGCGCTTGCGGAAGTACTCGATGTACCAGGGAATCGCCTCCTCAAGTCCGCTCTCGACGGAGTACTCGGGGCTGAAGCCCAGGTCCTCCCTGGTGGCGGTGATGTCGGCGCGCGAGTGCATCACATCGCCGGGCCGCGGTTCGACATAGACCGGTTCGATGTCCTTGTCCAGGATGCGGCAGACGACTTCGTACAGCTCGCCGACGGTGGTCTGCCGCCCGTAGGCCACGTTGTAGACCTTGCCGGCCGCCTTGGGCGCGGTCATCGCCTTGAGCGAGGCCTGCACGCAGTCCTCGACGTAGGTGAAGTCCCGGCTCTGGGTCCCATCGCCCTCGATCTGGCCCGGATGATCCGCCAGCAGCGCGCGCACGAAGGACGGCATTACTGCAGCGTAGGGGCTGGAGGGGTCCTGGCGCGGGCCGAAGACGTTGAAGTAGCGCAGCGAGACCGTCTCCAGGCCGAAGGCCTCGTGAAAGACGCGCAGATAGTGCTCGCCGGCGAGCTTGGTCACCGCGTAGGGGGACGAGGGGCTGGGGTTGGCCAGCGTATTCTGGGGCAGTTCCGCCAGCGGGCCGTAGACGCTGGAACTGCTGGAGAACACCACCCGCTCAACGCCCATCTGCCGGGCCGCCCACAGTACGGTCAGCGTGCCGGTGACGTTGGCCTTGTTGCTGGACAGGGGATCGCGCAAGCTGCGGGGTACACTGCCCAGGGCCCCGAGGTGCCAGATGTAGCGGGCGCCGTCGAAGACCCGGCAGCAGAGGTCCTCGTCCTCAACCCCGCCGCGAATGAACGAGACCCGGTGCCGGACGTGGCGCAGATTGTCCTCATGCCCGGTGACGAGGTTGTCCAGCACCCGCACCTGGTAGCCCTGCTCGACCAGTTTGGTCACCAGATGCGAACCGATGAACCCCGCGCCACCTGTAACCACGACCAGCGTCATTCGTGCGTCCTGCTCCCTGTTGGCTTACAGGCCCGACTGCGGCACTGCCGGGCAGTGCCGATGACAGCCGGGCCGCAGCTATAATACCGTGCGGACCTGGTTTTCCCCCTGTCTAGGAGGCGTATGACGGCATCAGAATTCCTTGATCGGTTCACCGGCGGCGGGCTCAAGCTCGGCATCGTCGGCCAGGGCTACGTCGGCCTTCCCTTGGCCGAGGCGTTCGCCGATGCCGGCCTGACCGTGCTCGGCTTCGACGTTGACGAGGCCAAGGTCGCCAGCATCAACCGCGGCGAATCCTACATCGGCGACGTGGACAGCGCCGCACTGAGGCGGATCGTCGAGGCCGGGCTGCTGGAGGCCACGAGCGACTTCACGCGGCTCGCGGAGTGCGGCGCGATCAGCATCTGCGTGCCGACCCCGCTGTCCAAGAGCAAGGAACCCGACGTCAGCTTCATCGAGCGGGCCGTGCAGCTGATCAAGTCGAGCCTGCAGCCGGGCCAGCTGATCGTGCTGGAAAGCACCAGTTATCCGGGCACTACCGAGGAGCTGGTACTGACCACGCTGGAGGAAACCGGCCTGAAGGTCGGCCGCGACTTCTTCCTGGCGTTCAGCCCCGAGCGCGTTGATCCCGGCAACCGGAAGTACGGGGTCCGCAACACGCCCAAGATCATCGGCGGGGTGACACCCGAGTGCACGCAGCGGGCCGTCGAGCTTTACAGCGCGGCGCTGGAGCACGTCCATCCGGTCAGCAGCACAACCGCCGCCGAGATGGTCAAGCTGCTGGAAAACACCTTCCGCGCCGTCAACATCGGCTTCGTCAACGAGCTGGCCCAGATGTGCCGGCGGCTGGGGGTCGACGTCTGGGAGGTGATCGAGGCCGCCAGCACCAAGCCCTTCGGCTACATGCGGTTCTACCCCGGTCCGGGGCTGGGCGGCCACTGCATCCCGATCGACCCGATCTACCTCAGCTGGCAGATGAGCCGCCTCAACTACAAGGCGCAGTTCATCGACCTGGCCGACACCATCAACGCCTCGATGCCGCAGTACGTCGTCACGGAAGTGATGGACCAGCTCAACGCGGACGGGCTGCCGCTCAAGGGCCAGCGGATTCTGCTGCTGGGCATCGCCTACAAGGAGAACATCGCCGACACCCGGGAGTCGCCGGCCCTGGACGTGGCCAACCTGCTGCTGGCCAAGGGCGCCACGGTGGTCTACCACGACCCCTACGTGCCCGAGTGCGAACTCAACGGGCATGCGCATGCCAGCCAGCCGCTGACCGCCGAGCTGCTGGACGGGGTGGCTCTGGCGCTGATCGTCACGGCCCACGAGAGCATCGACTACGAGCTGGTGGTGGAGCACGCGCCGCGCGTCTTCGACACCAAGAACGTCACCGGCGTCCGCGGACTGGCCGGCAATCCCAAGGTGCGGCGGCTCTAACACCTGCTCCGCCTTGCGGGGCGCGCGGTAGACTTGGGGCAGACTCGAGCGGGAGGCGTGGCCATGGACGAGCATTCGTCACCGGGGCGTTCCATCATACTGACGCTCTCAATATCGCTGCTCGCAGCCCTGGCCACCGCTTGCCCCGGCGGCGAAGAGCCGTCCGGATCGAGCCAGACGGCAACTGCGACCGCCCAGCAGCCGGCGGATGCAGCTGGCGACGAAGCAGAGACGCCGGCGCGCGGCGGGCCGGGAGTGGCAGCACCCAGCGGGCGGGGAGCCGCTGGCGCGCCCAGCACACCAGCCGATGGGCAACCGGCTGCTGAGCCAGCCGCAGCAGCCGCGGCAGGCTCTGGCCAGCAATGGTGGGCGGAGGGCTGCGACCCGCACCGCCAGGGCTACACGACGCAGCGCGGACCGGACGCGCCGCGGCTGGCCTGGACCTGCGATACCGGCCTGACGCTCTGCCGGCGGCTGGCCCTCAGCCCGACCGGCGACCTCCTGGTGGCGGCGACCGCGGCACCGGACCTCAGCGAGCAACTGCCGCCGGAGCAGGTCTGCATCGTCGAGCACGTCAAGCCCGCACGTGCTGGCGCGCTGATCGCCATCGGCACGGATGGGACGGAACGCTGGCGGCTGCCCGCCAGTGGCAACCTGAGCTTCACCGTAGCGCTGGCACCGACGCCGCGAATCTTCCTGACCAGCGGCAGCTGCCGGCTGCACAGCGTGACCTCGCGCGGGGGCGTGACCTACGACCTCGCCGAGCTGGCCGGCCGGCTCCGCGGCGTCGAACCCGCGGGCGAGGTCAGCTGGGAGCTGGACGTCGAAGGCTTCGTGGTCAGCGAGCCGCTCAGCACCGGCGATGGGCGCGTGGTGCTGACGGCGCTCAACTCGGAGTTCGGCGAGCGCGACGAGTACGGCGTGCAGGCGCGGCTGTGGTGCGTGCACAGCGACGGCCGCAGCGCCTGGACGCGGCTGCTGCCCGACGTCAAGGCGCGGCGCGACGAGCTCAACAGCGTGATCGCCACGATGGGCACCGGTCTGACCAGCGCCTGCCAGCCCGTGCTAACGCGCCAGGGCTGGCTGGCCTTCGGCTGGAACGACGAGCAATACTACCGCTTCTCGCTGGAGGGCAGCCGCGACTGGGAGTACGCATTCCTTTCGCGGCCGGACTGCGCCCCGGCGGTCAGCCCCAACGGCAACATCATCGTGCTGGCCAACGACCGCCCGCACCTGGACGAGCGGCAGCTGGAGTTGATCAACCGCGAGGCGATGAACAGCTACGGCATCCTGCACACCCTCAAGGAGTCCGGCACCCAGCGCTGGGACTGGCAGGTGGGCAGCGACGTCCATACCGCGGCGGCGATCGACATGGACGGCGGCATCCTCTTCGGCGCGACACTCTACGAGGACAGGCGCGGCCTGGAGCGGTCCTTCGGGCGCGTCTACGCCTTCCAGGCCGACAAGAAGCCCCGCTGGCAGTATGACCTGCGTAGTGCCTTCGACGACCATCCGCTGGCGCCCGACCCGCTGATCGACGCCGCGGGCGTGCTCTACATCGCCGACGGCGGCAAGCACCTGTACGCGCTGAATCCCGACGGCACGCTGAAGTGGGAGTACGAGACCGCCGGCGGCTTCGCCACCAACCCGGTGATCGACCCCGACGGAATGCTCTACATCGGCGGCCGCGACGGCAGGCTGTATGCGCTCGCAGACGAGGGCGACGCGTGAGCATTGACAGACAGCTGCTCGCCGAGGCGGCGCAGCGCGTGCTGGCGGACGATCCGTCCGCACCGGTGCGGGTGCGGTTGCTGCGCGACGTGCTGGGCCGCGGGCCGGATGATCCGGAGCTGATCGACGCCCGCCGGGAGCTGGCACAGAGCCGCTGGGTGGGGGTGCTTGAGAGCGAGCAGCGCGCCGACGGCGGCTGGGGACCCTTCCATTCGCGCAGCGTGAAGCTGAAGCAGCGCACCATCAGCACGGAGTTCGGCGTGGAGCGCGCGCTGGCGCTGGGCCTGACCGGCGCTGATCCGCTGCTGGCGCGGGCGCGGGAAAACATCGCGGGGCTGCTCGGTGATCCGTCGGCCTTTCCGGACCTGCCGGAGAAGAACGATCGCTGGCCGACCGGACTGCCGATGATCCTGGCGGGCACGCTGGCGCTGATCGAGCCGCGGCATCCGGCGATCGCGCCCGTGCGCGAGCTGTGGATCGAACTGGCAAAGCGCATCTTCAAGGGCGGCGGCTACAGTGAGCAGGCCGAGATTGCGGCGCACGCGGAGCTGACGGGCGCCACCGTCAGGGGCAGCTATCTGCACATCGCCAACCGCTACGCCGTCTCGATCCTGTCCTCGGCGCCGCAGCTGCTGCCGACGAGCCTGGAACAGGCCTACGTGGGGTGGCTCTACCGCAAGCCTGAGGGCCTGGACTACCTGGAGGAGCAGCTGTCAGCCATGCCGCCGCCAAGCCAGCGCCCCGGTCGCTTCGACCGCTGGCTGACGTCGCTGGAGCTGATCAGCCGCTTGCCCGGCTGGCGAGAACATGCCGCGACCGCCCTCGACTGGCTCTGGGCACAGCGCGATAGCAATGGCATGTGGGACCTCGGACCACGCGGCAGCACGACCGCCTGGTTTCCGCTCTCCGACTCCTGGCGCAAGCCGCAATGCCGCCGCCACGACTGGACGGCGCGCGTGCTCAGCCTGCTGAGCGGCTGAAGTCCCGGCTTCCACGGACCCGCTCTGGACGCACACGCACTTCGAAATACCCGACGCCATGCGCTAGACTAACTGCAATGCTGGCACCAGCTGGTTACGCTCCCAGGAGGCTCAGAGTAGACAACGCCACAATTGGGTCCTATCCCTAATCACTAACGTCTCTGCCCAGTGCCAGCAATCTCTTGCACCGAGGTTGGCCATCATGAAGGCTACTGAGACGAAGTTCAGGAATATAATCGAAGGCTCCAAGCAGTATCGAGTCCCTCACTTCCAAAGGCCGTACCAATGGAAACGCAAGGAGTGGGCGGCATTGTGGGATGACTTGATTGACCTGTACGAGGCAGCCACACTCGATAACGAAGATGGGCGTACACCAGCGAAGCAGCACTTCATCGGATCGGTCGTTACCATGCCTAGCCGCACGGGGCCGGAAGAAGTAACCAAGTACACTCTGATCGACGGGCAGCAGAGACTCACAACGTTGCTGGTCCTGCTTGCGGCCATCCGTGATCAGGCGATGAAAGCAGGCGACCAGAACCTCGCAGACAAGATCAGGGACATGTACCTTATCAATGCATACCAATCGGACACCGACAGATTCAAGATCCTGCCCACTGTGGGTGATGAACCGAACAAGAGCGATCGTGCAGCATTCATCTGCATAATGCAGGATGCTCGAACTCGCGCTGAGATGGAGCCGTGGGTTACCGGCATTAAGGACCTATACATCTACTTCTTGAACAAGCTCAGACGCGAAACAGGCATTGACCTCGAAGTGCTAGTCCAGACGGTTCTGACGAAGCTGCTTCTCGTTAGCATCATGGTAGACGAACACGACAATCCACATGTTATCTTCGAGAGCCTCAACTACAAGGGCCGGCCATTGTCCCAGTCGGACCTGATTCGCAACTACTTCTTCATGCGCGTTCACGAGTCGGAGCATGCCCGCGTATACAGCGCATACTGGCAGCCAATGGAGAAGCTCCTCGAAGACGCAATGACTGAGT
>Ga0180429_10004255_pt1 | contig 11480 bp, 9 predicted proteins | sample SS_ome_FD_132428 | JGI IMG/M metagenome (GOLD analysis project Ga0180429, IMG submission 132428) | Hypersaline lake sediment archaeal communities from the Salton Sea, California, USA - SS_1_S_1 metaG | ecosystem: Environmental > Aquatic > Non-marine Saline and Alkaline > Hypersaline > Sediment ... | reverse complement strand
CCCGATTGTGTCGGCCACGGTGCCTTCGGCGGCAGGCACGATATTGGTGACAGCAGTCGCAATGTCTTTGACGATCGTCCCTTTGGCTGCTTTCAAAGCCAGGCAGAGAGCGAGGCACAGATCAAGGGACGTTGCTGCCGGGGCCGCGGCGACGAGCGCCATCGCCGGTTGACCCAGTCCTGCCAGCAGCTCGCCTTCCCCAGCGGCGGCCGCCGCCTCGCCTGCTTCGGGTTCTGCGACGGGTTGATCCTCAGTGTCGGCGGCGTCGGCCCCAGGAGCATCCGCGGTGGTGATCTCATCGGTGTCCACCGGCTCTCCGGTGGTCACCGCGGCAGCCGGAGCCACCTCCGCCGTGGCGCCGGACAGCTGGTCGCGTCGGGTGACCGCGAGCGCGGCCCACGCAAACGTGGCCGCGAGGGGCACACCGTTCCCACTATCGCCGCCCAGCCAGGACAGTGGATCGGCCTCGGCTTGCGACAGTGTTCCGGATTGCGGTGCCGCCGTCATGACCGGCGCCTCCTGGGCGACGGCGAATACCTCGACCGCGGGGGCCTGGGGATTCGCGGCGGTCTCGCCGTTCTCAGAGACGGCCGCGGCGAGATCCTCCGGCGCGGTCGGCGTCGAGGGCATGGCGCCGCCGGCCATCGGAGCGGGAGCCGGAGCTGCTCCGGTCGCGGGCGGTGTATCCGCGATGACGGGAATGGCGCTGTCGCTCCCTGATGTGCCGGTTGTGGCCGCACCCGAACGGGCGGCGCCGGGCCGCCGCCCCGGGGCGGCGCCGCGGCTCTCGACACCTTCGCCGGCCGAGCCGCTGGCCGGAATCTGCAGCGCACCCGTTCGTGCGGGCGCGCCCGCCGCATTGCTGCCCGGTGCGACTCGGCGGTTGCCGGCCCGCGGTGCGCCCGGTGCAGGCCTGGAGTTTGCGGCACGGGCCGACTCTTCGCCGGCCGAGCCGGCCGTGCTCCCGTTGGCCCCCGGGCCGGTTTCGGCGCCGGCCACAGTCGCGAAACCCATGACCGCGGCACCCACACCGAGGGCGACCGCCAGCGCGCCGACCCGACCTACGTAGTACGTCGCGCCCGTGGGCGGCGACACCGAGTGTCCTGCAGGACGATCTGCCGGCGGTCGACCGGCACCCACCGACTGCCGACCAGAAAAGTTATCCGCGCACATGATCCACCCCTCCGACAACCCGTTGGGCAATAGTTACCACAGCGTTACGTGCCGTTTGAGGGGTTTGGCGTAAGCGGTGAGCAGAGGATTCACCGGGCTCGAATCGCTGGGTCTCAGCTAGTTGACCGCGCAACCAGCATCAGGACGCGGCCTCGCCGCCCGCCGACGGAGCCGCGGCTACCGGCCGGGTGTGCACCGACTGCATCCGCTCGGAGTAGGACGGACGGGACCGCACTTTCAACGGCCACCAGAACCACGGTCCCAGGATTGCGGCGATGGACGGTGTCATCAGCGATCGCACGATCAACGTGTCCAGCAACAGACCGATGCCGATGGTCATACCGCCCTGGCCGACGTTGAGCAGGTCACCGGAGATCATCGACCCCATGGTGAAGGCGAACACCAGTCCGGCGGCGGTGACCACGGTGCCGGTGCTGCCCATCGAACGGATGATGCCGGTGTTGATACCCGCGCCGATCTCCTCCTTGAACCGGGACACCAGCAGCAGGTTGTAGTCGCTGCCCACGGCCATCAGGATGATCACCGCGAACGCCAGCACGATCCAGTTGAGTTCGACCCCCGCGATCCGTTCGAAGATCAGCACCGACAGACCGAACGCCGCGCCGAGTGAGATCACCACCGTGCCGACGATCACCATCGACGCGATGAGGGCGCGGGTGATGATGAGCATCACGATGAAGATCAGCGTCAGTGCGGCGAACGCGGCGATCATGGTGTCGTACCGGGCGCCGGACTGGATGTCGCGGTAGGTCGCCGCCGTCCCGGTGAGGTAGATGTCGGCCCCCGCCAGGGAGGTGCCCTTGACCGCCTCGTGCGCGGCCGTCAGCTGATCGTCGACCACCGAGATGCCCTCCTCGGAGGCGGGGTTGACATCGTGGGTGATGATCAGCCGGGCCGCTTTGCCGTCCGGGGAGAGGAACAGCTTGAGCCCCTTCTGGAAGTCGGCGTTGTCGAATACCTCCGGAGGCAGGTAGAAATAGTCGTCGCTCTTGGAGGCGTCGAACGCCTGACCCATCGCGGTGGCGGTGTCGGTCATCTCCTGCATCTGCTCGATGAGCCCGCCGAATGTGCTGTGAATGGTCTGCAAGGTCTGCTGCATCATGGTCGCGGTCTGGATGATCGGCGGGAACTGGGCGACCATCTGGGGGAACAGGGCGTTCATATCACCCATCCCGCCGACCATGTCGTCCATTCCGCCGATCATCGCGGTCATGTCGATCTGCAGCGCCGCCATATTGTCGCTGAAGGTATTTACACCGTCCATGGCATCGAATGCCGACCGCATTCCCCAGCACGCGGGGATGTTGAAACAGTGCTCCTCCCAATAGAAGTAATTTCGAAACGGCCGCACCGCGTCATCGAAATCGGCGAGATTGTTGCGCATCCCATCAAGGGTGATCTTCATGGCGTCCATATCCTCGACGCTGCGCTGGCCGGATCCCACCATGCCGTTCGCCGATTCCACGGTGTCGTTCATCGACGCCGAAATCCGGGTCATCAGGGTCTGCATCTCGGTCATCGACCCGATCATCGTGCCGAGGTCGTCGGCCATCCCGCTGATATCGCCCACCCGTTCGGAGAGGAACTGCAGATTCTGGGTGATCGGGACCGAGGACATGCTGATCTGGTACGGAATCGAACTGTGCGCGATGGGTGAGCCCAGGGGCCGGGTGATGCTCTGCACCATCGCGATGCCCTCGATGCGGAACAGCGCCTTGGCGACCCGGTCCAACACGATCATGTCGGTGGGGTTGCGCATATCGTGGTCGGCCTCGACGGTGAGGATGTCGGGGTTGAGCCGGGCGGTGCTGAAATGTTTCTCGGCCGCGGTGTACCCGATATTGGCCGGGACGTCGGCCGGAATGTACCGGCGGTCGTCGTAGCTGGTCTTGTAGCCGATGATCGCCAGGATGCCCAGCAGCACGATGCTGGTGGCCGCTGCCAGGATCGGCTTGGGCCAGCGAACGGTGGCCGTGCCGATCTTGCGCCACCCCCTGGTCTTCATCATCCGTTTGGGATCCAGCAGGCCGAAGCGGCTGCCCACGACGAGTACGGCGGGTGCGACGGTCAACGCCGCCGCGACGACGATGACCAGCGCCATCGCCGAGGGGAAGGCCAGCGAGTTGAAATACGACAGCCGGGTCAACCGCAGGGTCAGCATCGCGCCGGCGATGGTTAGCCCGGAGCCGAGGATGACGTGCCCGACCCCGCGAAAGGCCGTGTAATAGGCCGACTCCGGGTCTTCGCCGTTCTGCCGGGCTTCTTGGTAACGCCCGATCAGGAAGATGGCGTAGTCGGTGCCCGCGGCAATGGCGAGGGCGGTCATCAGCGGGACCGAGAAGGTGGAGAAATCCATCAGCCCGAGGTGACCGACGACCGCGACCACACCGCGGGAGGAACCCATTTCGATGCCGACGATGGCCAGGATCAACAGCACGGTGCTGACCGAGCGGTAGACCAGGGCAAGCATGATCGTGATCACGATCATGGTGACCACGGTCATCTTGATCATGCCGCTGTCGCTGGCTTCGAGAGAGTCCGTGGTCAGGGGCGCCGGCCCGGTGACGTAGGCCTCCAGGCCGGCCGGCGGCGGGGTGTCGTGGATGATCTCGCGGATGGCCTCGACGGATTCGTTGCCCTCGGTGCTGCCCTGGTCACCGGCGAGGTTGAGTTGGACGTAGGCGGCCTTGCCGTCGCTGCTCTGCACACCCGCGGCCGTGATCATATCGCCCCAGAAGTCCTGGACGTGTTCCACGTGCTTTTTATCGGCCTGGAACTCGCCGATCAGTTCGGTGTAGTACTCGCGTGCGGACTCTCCGAGTGGTTCCTCACCGATCAGGACCACCATGGCGATGCTGTCGGAGGTGGACTCCTGGAACTTCTCGCCCATGCGCTTGGCGGCGATCACCGCCGGTGCGTCCTGGGGTGACATTGACACGGCGTTGGCCATACCGACCTTTTCCACCTGCGGGACAAGCAGATTCACCGCCGCGGTGAAGGCGACCCAGACCAGGATGATCGGAACCGCCAGCGCCCGGATGGTGCGGGGGATTCCGGTGCGCGAGTCCTTGCCGTGAGCGCTCATGCTGCGCTGCGGCGAGCCGCTCATGCTGCTTTGTCCAGGCAGAAGGCCTGGGCGTCACGGCCCTCGGCGAAGTCCTCGTCGACCAGTTTGTCGTCGACCAGGATCCGGCAGCCTAGTTCGGCGGTATCGCCTTGGGCGACGACATTGGCCAGTACGCCCGGGTCGGTGGTGCTGACCGTGACCGACCAGGGCAATGAGCCGAAGCTAGCCTCCACGGTGTTGCCGTTGACGTCGAGGTAGCTGACCCGGCCGGAGGCATCCGCCGGCCCGATGATCTCGTAGGTCACCCGTTTGGTGTTGATCGGTTTGATGTCGTCGGCGGGCAGCGAAGCACCGATATAGGGCTTGTCGGAGTCGAAGAAGGTGCGCAGTCGACTCACGACGGCTCCGGCGGCGACCAGGGCGACCACGATCACCAGGACCACCCAGAACCGTTTGAGGAAGCCGATCATCGTCTCCGTCCCTTCTGGAAGAACATCCGGGGTCGGCGGCCCCGGTGAGTGAAACGGCCCGGTTGCATCACGGCAATAGCTATACCATAGGGGGTATGGTAAAAACACCTGAACCGACCGGAGGTGGGGTATGACCCAGGCGCCCGAACGGCAATCGCACTGTGACGCCGCCCCGACCGCGACGCTCAACCGATTGCGGCGCGCGCACGGCCAACTCGGCGGCGTGATCGCGATGATCGAGGAGGGGCGTGGCTGCCGCGAGGTGGTGACCCAGCTCGCCGCAGTGTCCAAAGCGCTCAGCCGGGCCGGTTTCACCATCATCGCCACCGGTCTGCGCAACTGTATCGACCCATCCGATGCGGATGCCGCCGAGCGCCTCAGTGTCGAGGAGCTCGAACGGCTCTTCCTGAGCCTCGCCTGATCGACCTCAACGAAAGGGAATCCCATGTGTCGTGCTGTCCAGTGCCGGGTCTGTGCGAAGACCACCTGGTCCGGCTGCGGAAACCATGTCGCCATGGTCCGCAGCAGCGTGCCGGCGGCCCAGTGGTGCGCCGGCAACCACTCCAGCAGTGAAATCGCCGCGGCGACCCCCCGGCGCAGTTGGATGTTCTGGAAGAAGAACGGTTGATACCGGTATCTTCCCGTAACGGCTGAGTAGACCAGTCGGCGTATCTCGCTCGACACCCGCCGACACGCCCGCCGTGGTCATCGGTGGTCCCGGTGTCCTCTGCAACGGTAGGGGAGTGGACAGTGGTGATCGGACCGCGGATCGGCACGGGGATCGGTACGGGGCAATCCTTGAGGAGTACGCCGAGCATCTGGCCCTGGAGCGGGGCCGCTCCGAACACACCCGCCGCGCCTACCTGACTGACCTGCGCTCACTGTTCTCCTTTGTCCACGAACGCGCCCCCGGCGCCGGTCTTGAGGCCTTGAGCCTGCCGTTGCTGCGGGCCTGGCTTGCGGCCCAGGCCTCGGGCGGGGCCGCTCGGAGCACATTGGCGCGCCGCACCTCGGCGGTCAAGACATTCACCGCGTGGGCGCTCCGACGTGGATTGCTGACCGGTGATCCGGCCAGCCGCCTCCAGGTGCCCAAGGCCCGGCGCACCCTACCGTCGGTGCTGCGCCAGGATCAGGCGCTGGCCGCGATGACAGCGGCCGACCGCGGCGCTCAGCAGCGAGATCCGCTCGCCCTGCGGGACCGGCTCATCGTGGAGTTGCTCTACGCCAGCGGGATCCGGGTCAGCGAGCTGTGTGGGCTGGACATCGACGATGTCGACAGCGGCCGGCGGTTGTTGCGGGTGGTCGGCAAAGGAAACAAACAACGCACCGTACCGTTCGGCGCACCGGCCGCCGGCGCCCTCGCCGACTGGCTCCAGGACGGCCGCCCCGCACTGGTCAGGCCAGATTCCGGTCCCGCGTTGTTCTTAGGTCCCCGGGGTCGCCGGCTTGATCCCAGACAGGCCCGCACCGTGGTGCATCAGACTGTCGGTGCCGTCGATGGTGCCCCTGATATCGGCCCACACGGTCTGCGCCACAGCGCCGCCACCCATCTGCTCGAAGGCGGGGCCGACCTGCGCATTGTTCAGGAACTGCTCGGCCACTCCACGTTGGCCACGACCCAGCTCTACACCCATGTCACGGTCGCGCGGCTGCGCGCGGTCCACGATCAGGCCCATCCGCGGGCCTGAGATCAGCCCGCCAGCGGCTTGAGCCGCACGGGGGTACTCGCCAGCAGGCCGAGCGGATCCACGTAGCCGGCCCGCGCCGCCGGCCCCCACATGGCGCCCCAGTGCAGGCAGGCCGCGGTCGGGCAGCCCGAGTGCCCGGCGGCCAGGCGTCCCAGCGGGCTGGACACATCGACCAGCTGGCCGGCCCGTACCGTCGGGTTCACCGGTTCGTAGCTGGTACGCAGGCCACCTGGGTGCTCCACCGACACCACCGGCCGGCCCGCCAGCATTCTGGCGAACACCACTGTGCCGGGCGCGGAGGCGTACACCACCTGGCTCGGAGCGCCGGCCAAGTCGACACCGCGGTGGCCGCGCTGCCAGTTCGGGGACGGTGCGTCGAAGATGCGGGTCACCACCGGAGCTCCCGGACGCAGCGGCCACTGCAGTCGCGTTTCGTCCGCGCTAGCGGGTGCCGCCCAGCCCATGGACCAGCCCACGGGCCAGACCGCGTACCAGACCACAGTCCAGACCACCGGCGTGGTCATGGCGCGCATCGCCAGGGTCAGTAACCGCATCCACACAGTTCACCGCCTCGCACTGCCTGGCACGCCGGTCCGTCGCCGCCGGGTGCGGCGGGTGTGCACGCGAGTACGGCTGTGGACGGAGCGGGTCCGTGGCGGGTGTAAAGTGCTCAGCGCAGCCCGCGCGAGCGGGCTGACTTCGCGCGTCTGAGTGCAATGTCGCCACGACGACATTTGCCGCGTATGCCGGTTGGTCCCGTTGCGAGACGGGTCGGTGTGCGCGCAGGCGCCAGGGTCCGGCATCACCCGATGCCTGGCGAGTAACCGACACAAAGAAAGCGTGGACGCATGGCTGTTGTGACCATGAAGCAGCTGCTGGACAGCGGCACCCACTTCGGGCACCAAACCCGTCGCTGGAATCCCAAGATGAAGCGGTTCATCTTCACCGACCGCAATGGCATCTACATCATCGACCTGCAGCAGACACTGACCTTCATCGACCGGGCCTACGAGTTCGTCAAGGAGACCGTCGCCCACGGCGGGTCGATCATGTTCGTCGGCACCAAGAGGCAGGCGCAGGAATCGATCGCCGAAGAGTCGACCCGGGTCGGCATGCCCTATGTGAACCAGCGCTGGCTCGGCGGCATGCTGACGAACTTCTCCACGGTGCACAAGCGCCTTCAGCGGATGAAGGAACTCGAGGCCATGGAGCAGACCGGCGGGTTCGAGGGTCGCACCAAAAAAGAGATCCTGATGCTGACCCGGGAGAAGAACAAGCTCGAGCGCAGCCTCGGCGGCATCAGGGACATGAACAAGGTGCCCTCGGCGATCTGGGTCGTCGACACCAACAAGGAGCACCTCGCTGTTGCCGAGGCCCGCAAGCTCAACATTCCGATCATCGCGATCCTGGACACCAACTGCGATCCCGATCTGGTCGATTACCCGATCCCGGGTAACGACGACGCGATCCGTTCGGCCGGCCTGCTGACCAAGGTCATCGCTTCCGCGGTCGCCGAGGGTCTGCAGGCCCGTGGCGGTGCCGGTGGCGGCGACAAACCGGATGCCGCTGCCGAACCGCTGGCCGAATGGGAGCAGGAACTGCTGGCCAGCGCGGCTATCGAGTCAGCACCCACCGATCCCGGACCGGTGTCGGACGAGTCGGTGACCACCGAAGTAACTCTGGAAGGCTGAGATGGCTAATTTCACCGCCGCCGACGTCAAGCGGCTCCGGGACCTCACCGGCTCCGGAATGATGGCATGCAAGAACGCGCTGGCCGAGGCCGACGGCGATTTCGACAAGGCCGTCGAGGCGCTGCGGATCAAGGGCGCCAAGGACGTCGGTAAACGAGCCGAGCGAGCCACTGCCGAAGGGTTGGTGGCCGCGCGGGACGGGGCGCTCATCGAGCTGAACTCCGAGACCGACTTCGTCGCGAAGAACGCCGAGTTCCGGGAACTGGCTGATCAGATCCTGGACGCGGCGCTGGCAGCCAAGGCCGCCGACGTCGACGCCCTCAAAGCAGCCAAGGTCGGCGACAAGACCGTCGAGCAGGTAATCGCGGAGCTCTCGGCCAAGATCGGCGAGAAGCTCGAACTGCGTCGGGTGCAGTACTACGACGGCAACGTCGAGACCTACCTGCACAAGCGCGCCGCCGACCTTCCGCCGGCGGTGGGCGTGCTGGTGGAGTTCGAGGGCAGCGATGCCAGTGCCGCACATGCGGTCGCTCTGCAGATCGCGGCGCTGAAGGCCAAGTACCTGACGCGTGACGACGTGCCCGAGGACATCATCGCCAACGAACGCCACGTCGCTGAGGAGACCGCCAAAGCCGAGGGCAAACCCGAGGCCGCGCTGCCCAAGATCATCGAGGGTCGCGTCAACGGTTTCTTCAAGGATGTCGTGCTGCTCGACCAGCCGTCGGTGTCGGATAGCAAGAAATCCGTCAAGGCGCTGCTCGATGAGTCCGGCGTGACGGTGACCCGGTTCGTCCGCTTCGAGGTGGGCCAGGCTTAGCCGGCCGAGGCGACCATGCGGGGAGTCAACGCGTTCGGAGACGATGCGCTCGGCGATCTCGATGCCGTCGCGCTGGTCGACTCGATCCGCACCGGTCGGGTGTCGCCCGTGGAGTTGATCGACGCGGCGATCACCCGGTGCGAAGAGGTCAACCCGACGCTCAACGGTCTGGCTCACGAAACGTTCGACCGGGCCAGGGAACAGGCAGGGGCACGGGCGTCGGCGCGGCAGAGAGGGTTTTTCGACGGGGTCCCCACGTTCTTCAAGGACAACGTCGACGTCGAGGGCATGCCCACGATGAACGGCACCGACGCTTGGGAACCGGTGCCCAAACTCGGGCACGGCGACTTCGCCAAGTTCTACGTCGCCACCGGGTTGATCCCGCTGGGTAAGACGCAGTTGTCGGAGTTCGGCTTCAGTGCGGCGGCCGAGCATCCCCGGATCGGCGCGGTTCGCAACCCCTGGGACACCGATTACACCGCCGGGGCGTCCTCATCGGGTTCGGGGGCGTTCGTCGCCGCCGGGGTGGTGCCCATCGCCCACGCCAACGACGGAGGCGGCTCGATCCGGATCCCGGCGGCGTGCAATGGACTGGTCGGCCTCAAACCGTCCCGCGGTCGGCTGCCGCAGGACGAGATGTCCCGCAAGATGCCGGTCCGGCTGGTCAACGACGGGGTGCTGACCCGCTCGGTTCGCGATACGGCGGCGTTCTACCGGGAGTCCGAGCGGATCTGGCGCAATCGGTCGCTGATGCCGGTAGGCGCGGTGACCCGGCCGGGCCGGGAACGGTTGCGGGTCGCGGTGGTAACCCGGTCGGTGAATCGGGACTGCAGTCCGGCGATGCGTGACCACACGCTGGCCACCGCAGCCCTCCTCGAGGACCTCGGACACCATGTCGAGCACCTGGCGGGCAGTCCGGTCCCGTCGTCGTTCGCCGACGACTTCCTGCTGTACTGGGCCTCGCTGGCCATGACCCTGGTGCGTACCGGCCGGCTCACCTTCGGTACGAGCTTCGACCGCACCCGGCTGGATAACCTCACCCTCGGCCTGGACCGCTACGCGACCCGCAATCTGCACCGGGTCCCGCTGGCGATCACCCGGTTGAGGCGGTTGCGCAAGGTCACCGAGAAGTTCTACCGCGACTACGACGTTCTGCTGACACCCACCTTGGCAGACGGAACGCCGCCGGTCGGCCACCTTGATCCGACGGCCGACTACGGGCAGGTCATCGATCGGCTGATGGATTGGGTGGCGTTCACCCCCCTGCAGAACGCCACCGGCGAGCCCGCGGTCTCGCTGCCGCTGGCGATCTCAGCGAACGGAATGCCGGTCGGGATGATGCTCGGCGCGCCGATCGGGCATGAACGCCGGCTGCTGGAACTGGCCTACGAACTCGAAGCCGCCAGGCCGTGGCCACTGATCACCGGCGCCTGAACGCGATCGGCCACGCCGGCACTCCCGGGGCCTGGGGTCGGTGCGGGCGCCGTGGGTGAGGCTTTCCACCAGCTCGTAATAGCCGGGGAGCGCGGGCTGCGGTAGGGCCGCCTGCAGCAGCGCGCGCCAGGCCCGGGTGAGCCCGGCGGGGCGGTCGTCGCCGAGCGCCGAGGACAGCAGATGACCCTCCCAACCACCGCAGCCCACATTGACTCGGCTAATTCGGCGGCGTCGATACCCTCGCGTGGCGCCGCCGCCCTGATCGCCGCGGTGAGAGGTTGCCGACTCAGGCCGCCTGGTCGGATGTGAGTGTCGCGGCCGCGGCGAACGTCTCGACGATCATCCGGTTCAGAAGAGGGGTGGTGCGCTCTGCGGATGCAGGTGGTGTCACCATGACCCGCCGGCGATAGTGCCTTACCACCCAGCGCACCCCTCCGGGGGCTCAGCCCACCGGGCTTGATCGGCTTTCTTCCGACGTGCGCACGGTATTCTTCGCTCGGCCCGCGCAGGGCCGATTCGGGAAAGAACCCCACAAGTCGGCCGGCGGCGCCGATGAGGCAGGATGAAAAAGCCGTTCCGAGGGACGCGGGGATCATTCTCCGCCGCCGGGATAAAGGTGAGGAGTGCGGATGGGTGAGCCGACCGGGCAATCGCGGCAGAGGTATTCGCGGGTGCTGCTCAAACTCGGCGGCGAGATGTTCGGCGGCGGAGCAGTCGGGCTGGACCCCGATGTAGTGGCACGGGTCGCCCGCCAGATCGCCGAGGTGGTGCGCAGCGGGGTGCAGGTCGCGGTCGTGATCGGCGGCGGCAACTTCTTCCGGGGCGCGCAGTTGCAACAACGCGGAATGGAGCGGACCCGTTCGGACTACATGGGCATGCTGGGCACCGTCATGAACAGTCTTGCGCTGCAGGATTTCCTGGAACGCGAAGGCATCGTGACGCGGGTGCAGACCGCGATCACCATGGGTCAGGTCGCCGAGCCCTACATCCCGCTGCGGGCTCGTCGGCACCTGGAGAAGGGCCGGGTGGTGATCTTCGGCGCCGGTATGGGCCTGCCGTATTTCTCCACCGACACCACCGCCGCTCAGCGGGCACTCGAGATCGGCGCCGAGGTGGTGT
>Ga0180429_10004254_pt1 | contig 11482 bp, 6 predicted proteins | sample SS_ome_FD_132428 | JGI IMG/M metagenome (GOLD analysis project Ga0180429, IMG submission 132428) | Hypersaline lake sediment archaeal communities from the Salton Sea, California, USA - SS_1_S_1 metaG | ecosystem: Environmental > Aquatic > Non-marine Saline and Alkaline > Hypersaline > Sediment ... | reverse complement strand
CGGACCGCCTGGTCGAAGGCCATGCCCCCTGCCCCCGCGCTGGCGCCGAAGAACCAGGAACGCAGGTTGCCCGCCCCGTGCTCGTAGCACAGGTGCAGCATGAGGGCGGCCGTGACGACGAAGCTCACGACCACGGCCAGTCCCAGGGCGCCGGCCAGGTCCAGGCTGCGGCGGCTCTGGTACAGGCTGTGCAGCTTGGCCCCGTGTGCCACGGAGGGCATGAAAGTCGTCTGCACATCGCCGCACCAGGAGTAGGACAGGGCCAGCGGCACGATGTTGTGCGGACCGATGCTGGAGCCAAACAGGGCCAGGGTGAGTCCCTGGGCCGTCATGGGCGTGGTCAGGTAGTGCAGCCCCGTCTGGATGACCAGACGGGTGATGCCCAGGAAGACGAGGACGGCACTCAGCAGGAACAGCACGGCCAGGGCCAGATCCATGCCCGCCTGGCAGAGCCAGGCCACGAGGTAGCCCCCCGCGATCAGGATGCCCACTGCGGCAAAGCGGTAGGGGATCATCTCATCGGCATCGTCGGCCTCTCGATTCCACCGCAGCGCCGCGACAGCCACCTGGCGCAGGTGGCCGCGGGCCAGCCACAGACTCCACAGCACCATGGCGGCAAAGGCCCCGAAGGACTGCCAGGACAGGGGGCGCCAGCCGAACACGAAGGCGTCGGGCTCCATGGGGGCCGTCATCACCCAGCGGCTCAGGCCGGTCTGGGTCGCGGTGAGCAGGTAGAAGAACCAGATGCTGAATGAGATCGAGGTGGGAACGAACCAGGCGAACCCGAGCACGGGGAACCAGAGCGTCAGCTCGATGGGCGGGGCGCCGGGTATGAGAGTGAAGGGGCTGCCCCGGTGGATGGGCACCTGGGGCGCGGCCGGGTTGAAGTAGCCGATCATGTTGAACAGGATCAGACCCAGGGGAAGGGCACAGCCCACCCAGAAGCCCGGCGAGAGCAGCAGCGGGGGGAGAGCGCTCGAAGGGCTCTCGCGGGTCAGCAGAAGGGGGATCTCGGCGAGGGGGAAGGCCAGCCGCTCCTTCTCCATCCACTGCTTGCGCAGGACGACGACCAGGCAGAAGCAGAGGGCGTACAGGGCGGCAACCAGGCTCAGCCACCAGAAGAGGGGGCCGAGCCACGTGCCATAGGGGATGCCGTAGCCCGGCCCGGGCAACCCCTCGTAGAAGAAGCGCATCGCGTCGTTAGCAGGAGAGGGGATGAGCCAGTCCGGCAGCCAGGGATGGAGGTAGGCCGCCCACTTGTTCGTGGGCAGGGCGCCGTAGTACGGCTTGCTGATGATGCCTAGGATGTAGCCGACCACGAATATCGGCATGCCGCCGCCGACCAGACCCATGGTGAGAATGGTGACCAGCTCGGCAGGCCGGAGCCGCCAGTCCGGGCGCGCCCGCTTCACCAGAGCATTGGCGAGGATCAGCAGGAAGAAGGGGAACCCCACGCCAACCGAGAAGTAGGACCAGGTGATCTCGGAGGAGCCCACGATCCAGATCGAGTACGGGGCTCCCAGGCTGATGGCGGTCACGAGGATGACCCCGATGAGCACCGACCGAGGGCGGACGCCGCGGCCGTGCAGCTCGACGCGATGTCGGCCTTCGAGATACTGCGCGTATTCTTTGGGGAGTTCCTTCCGCAAACCGTCACCCCGGCGGCACTGTACTGCGTCGCTGATCGAGGCGCCGCGTCCCTGGCAGGCGCCGCGCCTCCACGCTCAGACGGCAGAGCCGCCCACCCCCCCCGGCCGCCAGCGCCGGCCCCGGAGCTGCAGCTTGCCCGAATCCAGCGACGTCGGGTGCGGTCCTGGTGACTACCCACGACCGTACACCGCTGGCCGCAGCTTCAGTAGGCTGTCGGGACGGCCCTGTCAAGCTTGCCCCCGGGGCGGTGCGCCGGCCTGTTCCTGAGAGGAACTGCACGTTGGGCACCCACTTCCTAAGAAGCAGCGGCGTCGCGGTGGCCTTGCGCGCACCGCACGCCCGGGAGATCTTGCGCTCGCGCCGCCGGCGAGGGGCAACTGCCCGCAGAGACTACCGGGAGGCAGGACCGAGCTCATGAACGACCAGTATGGCACCTTTGGCTCCGATGGCGCCACCTTCGTGATCACCGAGCCGCGCACGCCCCGGGAGTGGTACAACTACCTGTGGAACGACCGGTACGTGTCCCTCGTTTCGCAGGTGGGGGGCGGCGAGTCCCTGGCGCAGGACACCATGGGCCGCCGCATCGAGACCGTCAAGGACCGGATGCTGTACGTGCGCGACGCCGACAGCGGCGCCGTCTGGTCGGCCACGGCGCTCCCGGCTGACGCCGGCCTGTCGGAGTACACCTGCACCCACGGCCTGGGGCAGACGACCATTGCGTCTGTTCGCCTCGGTATCGCCACGTCTCTCACCGTCTTCGTGCCCGAGCGCCACCTGTGCGAGGTGTGGCTGCTCACCGTCACCAACACGAGCCAGGTCCCACGGCGGCTGAGTCTCTTCCCGTATGTGGATGCCGGTCTGGGCGGCGCCCTCAAGCCCCAGGCCTATTACATGGCGCACGGCACCTTCGACGCCTCCATATGCGGCGCTACACTCACCACCCGCGCCCGGTTCGGCGAGGCCGATACCTGCATCAACTACATGGTCGCCGACGCGGGGATCGAGGGCTGGGACACCAATTACCGGCTGTTCATGGGGTACGGCTCGCGGCTGTGTCCCGATGCCGTCGCCGCCGGCGCCTGCACGGGCAGCGATACGATCATGGAGAAGGGCATCCTGGCGCTGCAGATCGACCTGGCTCTCGACCCGGGCGCCAGCGCGACGCTGGGCGTGCTCGTTGGCGCGGCCACCTCGACCGACGAGATCGCGGCTGCGCGCGGGGAGCTGCTCGCCGCCGGCGCCGCGCAAAGAGAACTCGAGGAGACGGTGGCCCGCTGTCGACAGGTGCTGGGGCAGACCTGCGTGCAGACGCCCGACCCCGCGCTGAACGCCTTCGCCGCGCACTGGCTCAAGCGCCAGATCGCCCTGGGGATCCACTGGGCGCGGGTGCGGCACAACGGATACCGCGACCAGGTGCAGGACATCGCCGCCTTCTGCCGCGTCAATCCAGCGGCGGCCCACGCCGAGATGCGGCGCGTGCTGTCGTACCAGTACTCCAGCGGGTACGCCCCGCGCACCTGGCTGGACGGGAGCCTGCAGGACCACGACTTCTCGGACAACCACGTGTGGATTCCCATGGCCGTGCACGCCCTGATTGCGGAGACAGGTGAGGCGGCCGCTCTCGACGAGAAGATCGCCTTCAACGACGGCTCGGCGGCGCCGCTGTACGAGCACGCCAAGCGCGCCGTCGAGTACCTGTGGAGCGACCGAGCCCTGCACGGGCTGTGCCGCATGCGCTCGGGCGACTGGAACGACTGCATGAATCGGGTGGGCCCTCAGGGCGCCGGCGTCAGCGCGTGGCTGTCCATGGCGTGGTGTGTGGCCAATCGCTGTCTGGAAGAACTCGCCGAATACCTGGGGCGCGCAGACGACGCAGCCACCTGCCGGCAGCGCGGCGAGGAGATGGCGACGCTGATTGAGACGCACGCCTGGGACGGTGACCGGTACGTGCGCGCCTTCGACGACCATGGCGCTGTCCTCGGCGCCAGTTCCTGCGATGAAGGACGCCTCTTTCTTAACCCGCAATCGTGGGCCGTGCTCGCAGGGCTGGGTGGCGGGGGGCGCGCCAGGCAGGCCATGGAGACGGCGGATCGCCTGCTGGAGACGGAGATCGGGCCGCTCACCGTACTCGACGCGTACAGCCACTGGCACGACAACGTCGGCACCATGAGCTCCAAGCTGCAGGGGGTCCAGGAGAACGGGGGCGTGTATCTCCACGCCAGCGCCTTCAAGCTGGTGGCCGACTGCCTTCTGAAGCGACACGACAAGGTGGAGGAGGCCCTCCACAAGATGCTGCCCTTCGACCACTCGGCCTTTGCCAAGGACTGCGAGCCGTACGTGCTCTGCAACTGCTACTACGCCACGCGCGACACGTACCGGTACGGGACCACCGGCCAGAGCTGGGGCACCGGCTCGGCCGGCTGGTTCTACCGGGCTTTGCTGGACGATGTGTATGGCCTGCGCCCGGGCTTTGACGGGCTGCGGCTCGACCCCTGTCTGCCGCCAACCTGGACGCACTGCGGCGTGGAGCGCCACTTCCGCGGCGCCGTGTATCGTGTGGCCTTCGACCAGTCGGCCGGATGGGAACGCGTTGCGTCGGTGGTGGTGAACGGGCAGCCGCATGTTGGGACGCACCTGCCCTGTGAGAGCGGAGAGACGTACGAGGTCGAGGTGGTCATGGGGGCGAAGCTGAGCACCTGACGAGTCGACGACGCGGAGAGCACGATGGCCATGGAGAGTCAGGACGAGCCGGAGTCCGTGTACATCCAGGATGTGGCGGTGCGCACCGCTGCCCGCGGCCGGGGCGTCGCCCGGACGCTGCTCGGCGCGGTGGAGCAGGCCGCGCGGCAGCGCGGTTGCGGCCGCATGTGGCTGACCACCAAGCCGGGCAACATGGCCACGTCGGTGTGGCCGCGCCTGGGTTTTGCGGCCGCGCCAGGTGACTTCGAGGAGGAGGGGGTCCCTGTGCATCGAGATCTGAAGGGTCCCGGTAAGGACCGGGTCGTGTTCGAGAAGGTCCTGGACTGACAGGCTGGGCGGCGAACTGTGCCCGGCTAACGCTTTGCTCTCCCGAGGTCTCAGCGGAGAGCTTCGACCACGAAGGGAAAGCACAAGGAGACGCGATGAACAAGCAGGACTGGGAAGTCCGGACCCTCGGCCGCACCGGCTTCGAGGTGACGGTGCTCGGCATCGGCAGCGCCTGGCTCGGGCACCAGGGTGGCGGCGTCAACGACCCCGAGGTCGGTGTGCAGACCGTGCTCGCGGGCCTGGAATCGGGCATCAATCTGGTCGACACCTCCGACAACTACATCGGCGGCCGCAGCGAGAAGATCGTGGGACAGGCCCTGGCCCACTGGCTCGGCCAGGGCCATCGCCGCGAAGACCTGATCCTCTCCACCAAGCTCACCGTCCACCCAGGCAACCCGGAGGCCTTCACCTACGACGGCACCATGCGCGGCCTTGAGCACAGCCTGCAGGAGCTGGGCACCGACTACCTTGACGTCTTCCTCGTCCACGATCCAGAGAGCCTGGACCCGGTGCTGGCCGAGGACGGCTGTATCGCCGCCCTGCGCAAGCTGAAGGCGGACGGCACCATCCGCTCCATCGGCCTGGGGTGCCGGCCCCACGAGTTCCACCGGACCTGCATCGAGACGGGCGAGTTCGACGTCTCACTCACCTTCCACGACTACAGCCTCATGGGTACCACCGCCGCCACCGGCGTGCTGGAGCCGGCCGCGAAGCACCAGGTGGGGGTGCTCAACGCCTCCATAAACGCCGCCACCCACACGGAGCGGAACGCCGAGAAGGCGCAGCGGATGTCGCAGTGGTGTCGCGAGCGCGACGTGGACCTCGACACCCTCAACCTGCACTTCTGCCTGCGCGAGACCCGCTTCGCCTCGATCCTGATCGGCTTCTCCCGGCCCGCCCGCGTCGAGCAGAATCTGCGCGCCTACCGCGCCGCCATCGACGAGGAGATCTGGGTGGAGCTGCGACGCGACTTTGACCTCACACGGCTCACAACAGAGGGGAGGCGCCCATGAGCGCCCGGCAATTGCCCGCCTTTCCCTACGGTGCCGTCTACTTCCGCAAGTCCAACCCACCCAAAGGGGATTGGGCGCGAGACTACGCCACGGCCAGCGAAGACGGCATGACCGCCTTCCGGCACTGGTTCCTTTGGTCGGCCGTGGAGGTCGAGCCCGGACGCTACGACTGGGACGATTACGACCGTCAGATGGACCTGGCGGCCGAGAACGGGATCAAGACGGTCATCGCCGAGTTCGTGGGCGCGGCGCCGGAGTGGGCCTATCACCACTACCGGCACGCGCGCTACGAGAAGCGCGACGGGACGCGCCTGGACAGCGGCATGAGCGGCAGCTGTGTGACCGGCGGCTTCCCGGGCCTGTGCGTGGACAACGACGACTTCCGCGCCAAGGCCGAGGAGTTTCTCGGTGCGCTGGCCTCGCGCTATCGCAACCACCCGGGGTTGGGGTGGTACGACATCATGAACGAGTGCAACCTGGGTTCGGACCTGTGCTACTGCGACGGCACCGCCGCGCGCTTCCGCGAATGGCTGCGCGCCAAGTACGGTGACCTGCGCACCCTCGGCGAGGCCTGGTTCCGCCACAGCTTCACCGAGTGGAACCAGATCCTGCCTCCCCGCGACCTGGGGCCCTACCCCCACGTGATGGACTGGCTCGAGTTCCGTGTGGACAACGTCTATTGGATGCTGAAGTGGCGGGCCGAGGTCATCCGGGCTCACGATCCCGACCATCCCATCACGGCTCACGGCACGGCGGCGAGTCTGACCGGCATGGCCAAGTCGGCCTCCGACGACTGGCGCGCGGCCGCCGAGGTGGAGTCCTACGGGTACACCTGGGGTTCTGCCAGACACGGCGACGAACCGTGGAAGCAGTTCCACGCCGTCGACGTGGTTCGTGCCGCGTCGCGCGGCAAGCCCTTCTGGCACGCCGAGGCCTATGCGGGCCCGCTGTGGCTGCAGGGCAACGTACTCGGCAAACCCCGCGACGAGGGTCGCATGGCGGTGCCCGACGACGTGCGCTATTGGGACCTGCTGAGTTTCATGTGCGGCGCCACAGGGCTGATGTACCTGCGCTGGCGTCCGCTGCTGGATGGCCCGCTGTTCGGCGCCTTTGGCGGCTACGGCATGGACGGCTCGCGCACGGATCGCTCGGCCATGGCCAGCCGCGTCGCCAGGTGGGTCGCCGACGAGGCGCAGGCCGACCTCTGGCGGTCGCGGCCGGTGCGCGGCGAAGTGGGCATCGTCTACGTCCCCGAGACCCAGATCTTCAACTACGCCCAACGGAAGGACGTCAGCTACTACTCCGAGTCGATGCGGGGCGCATACCAGGGGTTCTTCCACCACAACATCCAGGCCGACTGGGTCCACATCAGTGACATCGACGCGTACGAGCTGCTCTACCTGCCGCTGCCGTACATGCTCAACAAGAGCACGGCCGTCCTGCTGAGGAACTGGGTCGAGCGCGGTGGGACGTTGGTGTGCGAGGGTTGTCCGGCCTACTTCGGCGACCGCGGGCACGTGGGCACGGTGCAGCCCAACCTGGGACTGGACGAGCTGTTCGGCGCGCGCCAAAGCTATGTGGAGTTCACTCCGGATCTGCTCGGCGACCTGGAGTTCAACCTGGACGGAACTCCCGCGCCCGGCGCCATCTTCCTGCAGGCCTACGAGACGACGTCGGGCAGGGCTGTGGGGTGGTATGAGGACGGCCGCGTGGCCGCCGTGGACCACGAATTCGGGGAGGGCCACACGCGTCTGATCGGGACCATGGTGGGGGCGGGCTACTTCAGCCGACCGGGAGATCGCCTGGCAGCGTCCTTTGCGCAGGTCCTGTCGCTCGGAGCGGCCGAGCAGCACGTGCGCTCGTCGGACAGCAGGATCAAGGCCAGACTGCACGACGGGGACGGTGGGACGTTCCTGTGGATAGCCAATCCGGTTCGCGCCGACATCCCGGTCTGCCTGCGGCTCGGCGAGGGGTGGGGCGAGTTCAGGGAGGCCCGCACGCTTTGGGGAGCCGAGGCCCGGGTTGCGGGGAGCGAGGTGGAGCTGGTCGCCGGCAGCAGGGATGTGTGTGTGCTGGCGCTCGGCAGGTAGCGGCGACCCAGTGGCGGCAGCGGGGGAGCCGCGCGATCACAGCGGCCAACAGGTGAATGAACCGAGCGGTACGCCCTGGCAAAGGGATGCGGATAATGGAAGAGGCGACACCCCGGAAGGTCCTCGGCACGCCACACGTCGTGCAGGACGTGCGCGGATACAACTCGTGGCCCATGATCCATACCATCGGGGATACGTTGGTCTGCGCGTACAGCCGCGGTACGGCGCACACCATCAATGAGGGCGTCCGGGCCGTGTACGCGCGCACATCCCCCGATGGAGGCGAGACGTGGACGCAGGAGACCACGGTGGCCGACACGGCGGGGTACGGCGAGGTCACCGTCGGCAAGGGGATGGACGCCACCGGGGCGATGCTGCTCTGGGTGCGGCGCATCGGCAGGGAGTGGAACCACGATCTCTACCGCACTGCGGACGGTGTGGCGTTCGAGCTGGTGGCGACGCCGGAACTGGCCGTTACGCCCATGCAGATCACCGACGTTTTTGCGGCACCCGGGGGCGACCTCATGGCGCTGTGGTTCGCAGGGGAGTACGATGACAGCCCCACGCACTGCTGGGGCAAGCTGACCAGTAGCGATGGCGGCACCACCTGGACACAGACTCCCATCGAGTCCGGATTGCCCAAGGCCGAGTGGCCCACCGAGCCCTCCGCCGTCCATCTCGGTGACGGCAGAATCCTCGTCATCGCGCGGATGGAGGGCGCCGGCGCGTACCCCACGCGGGGCCAGTTCCAGATGGTGTCGACCGACTGGGGCGCGACGTGGCGCCGCTCCAGGACCAACATCTGCGATGTCTATGCCTCAACGCCCAGCCTGATTCGGGACGCACGGACAGGCCTGGTGAGCAACTACTACTACCAGCGTGGCGAGGGGGTGCTGTGGCGTCGAGTCGTCGATCCGGACAGCGTCTTCGACCAGCCGCAGAACTGGCCGGCTGCCGAGGCGGTCGCTGTGGGCAGTCGGATCCATTTCGACTCAGGCAACGCGAACGCCACCGCAATCAGGGACGCCCACTACGTCGCGTACTACTCCGGCGAGGCCCCGGACACGGCGGTGCTCGTGACCGAGGTGCCGGCGCCGACGCGTTGAGAGCGGCCGAGCTCGACCATACTCGCCTTGGAATCGCAGCGGCGTCGCGCTACACTCTGTAGGTCACCAAGGTCTTGCGCGCCGGGAGATCTGACATGCACTACATGGACGAAGCCCATATCTCGCTGTTCCTCGTCCAGGTGTTCCTGCTGCTCCTATCGGCGAAGGTACTCGGATCCCTTTGCCAGCGGTGGGGTGTGCCGGTGCTGGCTGGCGAGATTCTGGCCGGCATCGCCCTGGGGCCCACCATCCTGGGCCGAGCGTTGCCGGGCCTCCAGGCGACGCTGTTCCCTCTCGACACTATTCAGGTCGCCATGCTCGACACCGTCTCCTGGTTCGGCGTTCTGTTCCTGCTGTTGTCGACGGGCTTCGAGGTGAACATCTCGAAGGTCTGGAAGCAGGGCCGGGCCGCCCTGTCCATCGGGATCGTGGGGGTGGTGATTCCCATCCTGATCGGATGTGTGGCATTCCCCTGGCTGTCGAGTCAGCACTGGGGAGAGAACGCTACCCACCTCACCTTTACGCTTTTCCTCGCCACGGCCGCGTCCATCACCGCCATCTCCATTGTCGCCCGCCTCCTGTACGACATGGACATCCTCAAGAGCGACGTCGGTTCGGCAAGCCTGTCGGCCTGTGCCGTCAACGACGTATTCGGCTGGGTGGCGTTCACCGTCGTCCTGGCGATGTCCACCCAGACGGCCGTGAACGTCGAGGGGCTCGCGAAGGTACTCTTCGAGATCGTGATCTTCGGCGGACTGTGCCTGACCGCCGGCAGCCAGATCATGGGGGCCATCACCACCCGTCTGAGGGGCTCGTCGCTGCCCCAGCCGGGGACCATGCTCACGTTCATCGCCCTGGTGGGCATTCTGTGCGGCGCGATCACGGACTGGATCGGCATTCACGCCATCCTCGGGTTCTTCCTGGCCGGCATCATGCTCGGCAACACGAGCGAGATCTCCGAGCACACCCGGCAGACTCTGTCCCAGACGATCCACGCCATCTTTGTGCCCCTCTTCTTCGCCAGCATTGGCATCAAGGTGGACTTCATCGAGGGCGTGAACGCGCTCGTGTTGGCGCTGTTCACGGCAGTGGCGATCGGCGGCAAGTTCGTCGGCGCCTGGACCGGTGCCCGCATGGCCCGCCTGTCGAAGCCCGACGCGCTGTCCGTGGGGCTGGTCTTCACGCCGGGCGGCGCGATGGAGATCATCGTCGGCATGCTCGCCCTCGAGATGAAGCTCATAACCGAGGGCGTGTTCGTCGCCATCGTCTTCTCAGCGCTGTTCTCGTCGGTCATGGTGGGTCCCATGCTGGCCTGGTCCATGCGCCGCCGTGAAGCCATCGACATCGGCGGCCTCGTCCTGCGTGGGGCCGTGACGCTCGAGCTCAAGGGCCGGACGCGCTGGGAGATCATCGACGAGCTCTGCGTCATGGTGTCGACATGCACGGGGCACCGGGACTCGCAGACACTGGTCGAGGCCGTGCGCCAGCGAGAGGATGTCATGGGGACGGGGCTCGAGAAGGGCGTGGCCGTCCCCCACGCGCGGTTGGAGCACCTCGCGGAACCCGTAGTTGCCTTCGGTCTTACTAAGACCGGCGTCGATTGGGATGCCCGAGATGGGCTGGCCAGCCATTTTGTGTTCCTGATCCTGACTCCCGAGAAGGAGGAAGGGATGCAGGTCCAGATTCTGGCCACCATCGCCCACGCCATGACCGACACGGACCTGCCTGGAAGGCTCATGACCGCCCAGGACCCGGGGGCCGCGTTCGAGTTGCTGAACCAGACCCTCACCATCGAGCCGCCCACCCCAGGCTGCCGGCCAAGCTGAGCGATGCGACCGCAAGACCTGATGCCCGGCGCCTGTGACGGCGGGGGCCGCGCCAGGAACACGTGGCGGCAGCTGCGCTCCAGACTGCCCGCGGGCAGGAAGCTGTGCGACTGCGTCCGGCAGCTGGTCGTGCGGACCCTCCGCAAGACGATCGACGACGACATCATCACCCAGGGCGCCGCCATCGCCTTCTACACGATATTCTCCCTGGCCCCCCTGCTCATTCTCATCGTGTCCCTTGCCAGCCTCTTCCTGAGCAAGGCGACCGTCATCAGCCACGTACACTCGCAGCTGGCGGACCTGGCCGGGGCCGACCTGGCCGGCCACCTGGATCACTGGCTGAAGCACAGGTCCTTCGCGGGCTTCGGGTCGTGGACCACCCTGGTCGCCGGCGCCGCCGTCGTCTTTGGCGCCACCACCGTCATCGCCCAGCTGAAGCGGACCCTCAACCGCATCTGGAAGGTCGAGAGCATCGCCATCAACTCCGTCTGGCACTTTGCCCTCAACCGGGTCATCTCCATCGGCGTCATCGTCCTGCTGAGCCTGCTCTTCGTAGCCTCCCATCTCGCCGAGATCGTCATCGGACTGGTGGCCAGCTTTCTGGCCGAGCTCCTCCCGGGCGTGCAGCTGGACCTCTACAACATCCTGTCCCAGGGCGTGGCCACGGGGTTCTCCATAGTCTTCTTCACGCTGCTGTACAAGGTTCTGCCCGACGTGAATGCCCGGTGGATCGACCTGCTCGTCGGGGCCGAGGTGACGACGGGCCTATT
>Ga0180429_10004252_pt1 | contig 11485 bp, 12 predicted proteins | sample SS_ome_FD_132428 | JGI IMG/M metagenome (GOLD analysis project Ga0180429, IMG submission 132428) | Hypersaline lake sediment archaeal communities from the Salton Sea, California, USA - SS_1_S_1 metaG | ecosystem: Environmental > Aquatic > Non-marine Saline and Alkaline > Hypersaline > Sediment ... | reverse complement strand
ATACATCACCATATTTTAAAACATCATCACTTGAGGAAAGTGAATAAACTTCGTATTTGTTTTGATAAATCCGACTTACTATGCCTAGACTAACAGGAAATCGTTTCATACCAGTTTCAAGTATTTCCTGACATAGTCCTTTTAAATCTGTTTTATTCATTATTTAATAAATATTAGATAACCTAATGATTACTTATTTTCTTATTGTTTCTAATATTGTCAACTTCCGCTTATCAGCAGTTGCAGTTAGATGCGATTTCAGAAATCCAGAATTTCAGCCAGCCAGTGTTTCAAAGGGCTAATGAAATAGACCATCCGACTTGCCATCGACAGTCCCTAGCCACAGTTCACAGAAACGCCACTTCCATAATCCTATGATTCCCAATGCACCGCTCCTGTGCATCCATGCACCCGCGGCATACCGTACATCCTATACATAAAAAAGCCCCAACATTGCTGTTGAGGCTTGTCTATATGGTGGGCCCTCGGCGATTTGAACGCCGGACCTGCCGATTATGAGTCGGATGCTCTAACCAACTGAGCTAAGGGCCCGGGGAAAAGGGTTACTGATCCGTATCCAGGAAACTGCGCAGCTTCTCAGAGCGCGTCGGATGACGCAACTTTCTCAGTGCCTTGGCTTCAATCTGACGAATACGTTCACGGGTTACATCGAACTGTTTGCCGACTTCCTCCAGTGTGTGGTCAGTATTCATATCGATACCAAAGCGCATACGCAGCACCTTGGCTTCACGTGAAGTAAGGCCAGACAGCATGTTCTGTGTTGCTTCACGCAAACCTTCCATTGCAGCAGATTCAGCCGGTGAAGTGACGTTGGCATCCTCAATGAAGTCGCCCAGGTGAGAATCTTCATCATCACCGATAGGGGTTTCCATAGAGATGGGTTCCTTGGCAATTTTCAGCACCTTGCGAACCTTGTCTTCCGGCATGTCCATGCGTTCGGCCAGTTCTTCAGGTGTGGCTTCACGGCCCATCTCCTGCAGCATCTGACGCGAGATTCGGTTGAGCTTGTTAATGGTCTCAATCATGTGGACCGGAATACGGATTGTTCTGGCCTGATCAGCAATGGAGCGTGTGATCGCCTGACGAATCCACCAGGTAGCATAGGTTGAGAACTTGTAACCACGACGATATTCAAATTTGTCGACAGCTTTCATCAGGCCGATGTTGCCTTCCTGAATCAGGTCGAGGAACAACAGGCCGCGGTTGGTGTACTTCTTGGCAATGGAGATAACCAGGCGCAGGTTAGCTTCCACCATTTCTTTCTTGGCGCGGCGTGCCTTGGCTTCACCAATCGACATGCGACGATTGATTTCCTTGATTTGACTGATCTGTAACTGGCAGTTCTTTTCGATATCGGCAAGTTTTTTCTGTGCACGACGGATTTCAATCAGGTACGGATCAACCAGTTCGGCGGTTTCCGGGTATTTTTCCAGCATTTCATCAAGCCATGCAGGATCTGACTCGCGCTCGGGAAATGTGGTGATGAAATCCTTGCGTGGCATTTTGCCGTGACGCACGCAGTATTCCATGATGGTTTTTTCATGGCTGCGTACATCGGTAATTGTGGTGCGCAATTTGTTCGTCAGCTTGTGAAACAGCGCTGGCGCCAGTTTGAACAGCAGGAAAGTCTCTGAGGTCAGATCGGCATGTTTTTCGATCTTTTTCTCATCTCCGGCTTCAAGCGCCTTGAGCCATGCATTGCAATGTTTGCGTAGCAGTTTGGTATTTTTGGCAACCTCTTCAGGATCAGGACCGGTGTCAACAGGTTCTTCATCTTCGTCATCATCAGTATCGGCATTGCTATCTTTGTCATCAGTACTGATGACTCCCGCCTGCTGGGGGGCAACCGGAATAGCGTCAGGATCTTCATCGGGATCGATAAAGCCGGTAATGACATCGTTGATACGGATTTCTTCGGCTTCAACCTTGTCCAGTTGTTCCAGAAAGGTATTGATAACCGGAGGAAATGTAGATATAGCTTCACTGACGTGAAACAAGCCTGCTTCAATACGCTTGGCGATACGCAGTTCACCTTCGCGGGTCAGCAGTTCGACGGTACCCATTTCACGCATGTACATGCGGACGGGGTCAGTTGTACGACCAAATTCACTGTCAACCGTGGCGAGTGCGGCTGCTGCAGCCTCTACGGCATCATCATCGGCGGCAGCGTTGTCAGAAACAGCCTTTTCATCATCATCAGGCGGTGTTTCAACAACAGAAATGCCCATTTCGTTGATCATGCGGATGATGTCTTCTACCTGTTCAGGCTCGACAATGCCATCAGGTAGATGATCATTGACTTCAGCAAAAGTCAGATAGCCCTGTTCTTTGCCACGGGCGATAAGCTGTTTCAGCTGGGATTTCTGCGTATCCTGATCCATGAGTGTCCTTAAGATAATATTTTCCAGATAGCTTGCCGGTTATTTAGCGGCAGATTAGCCGACAACTTTACCGAAAAAGTCGAAAATAAATTCTGCGAATCGAATCGCCCATTATAGCCCGACAGCCGATTATTTACCAGTTCAAATGTGATTTTTTTGGTAATAATTTGCCGTTAATTATCTGATTTGATGTTTCGCAGCGATTGAAGTTCCTGCAGGCGTTTCTTTTCGCGATCAGTTAACTGTCCAGGGCTTTTGTTTTGCAGTAATGCCTGCCATTCATGATCGGCCAGCATTTTCTGGATCTGGCGAATGATGCCTTCAAACTGGCTGGTGACATCTTCCGGCAGAATATCCAGTTCAAGTTGCGAGATTTTATGCAGGTGCTGTGATTCAGGCGTGCCGCGCCAGTGTTCCAGGATGCTGCCCAACGAGGTTTCCGGGTGCTGGGCGATGAAATCATGAATCTGGCAGAAAAGCGGCAACCCGGGGTGATCTGAGTTGTAAAAATCTTCCGCTATCGTCGTGTCAGTGCATTCTGCCGGGAAATGCAGCATCAGTGCAATGGCGCGTCTGACTGGTGGTATGGTGTTGAGCCCTGTTTTTGATTGCTTCTTGTCGGCACGTGGAAATTTTTCACGTGGGGAAGCCTGACCCTGCTGGTGTATGCCGATCGTTTCATCACGCTTTTGCATCATCATGTCCTTGAAGATGCCTTCAGGCAGTCGTTCAAGATGAGGTTTGATGAGTTCTGCAAAGTGGGCCTTGCCATCAAGGCTGCGCATATCAACCTGTTCGGCAATTTTTTCAAACAGGTATTCTGAAAGGGGCAAGGCATTATTGATACGTTCTTCAAACGCTGCCTTGCCTTCCTTTCTGATCAGGGTATCCGGGTCTTCGCCATCGGGCAGGAAGAGAAAACTCGCCTGTTTGCCATCGCGCATATGTGGCAAGGCTGTTTCCAGTGCTTTCCAGGCGGCAGCCTTACCGGCACGGTCGCCATCGAAACAGAACACAGCATGCTGTGTGGTTCGAAAAATCAGTTCCAGGTGCTGGTCGGTGGTGGCGGTCCCCAGCGTGGCAACAGCGTAATTAATGCCAAATTGCGCCACGGCAACTACATCCATGTAGCCTTCGACAACCAGCAGCCTGTCTATCTGTTTCTGTGCCTGGCGGGCTTCATATAAACCATAGAGTTCCCGGCCCTTGTGAAATACCGGGGTTTCGGGTGAGTTCAGGTATTTGGGTTTTTCATCACCGAGAATACGCCCGCCAAAGCCAATGACCCGTCCACGACGGTCACGAATCGGAAACATGATGCGGTCCCGAAAACGGTCATATTGCTTGTTTTCGTTTTTTGTCACCATGCCGGTTTCAATCAATTGTGAGATCTGGGTGTCATTCTTACCGATTTCCTTTAACAGGTTATCCCAGCCGGATGGGGCGTAGCCTATATGATAGGTCGCAGCGACTTCTCCACTGAGTCCACGTTGTTTCAGATATTCAACAGCTTTGGGCGCATCGGGATGGTGGCGTAGCTGCCATGAATAGAGCTTTTGACACTGTTCCAGTAAGTCATACAGGGGACGGTAATCCGGTCCCTGATGATCGTTATTGTCTCGGGGTACTTCTATGCCGACCTGGCGCGCGACTTCTTCAACAGCGTCCGGAAAGGCCAGGTTGTCATACTCCATCAAAAATGAAATAGCAGACCCATGCGCACCACAGCCGAAGCAATGATAGAACTGCTTGGTCGGGCTTACCGTAAAAGACGGGGTTTTTTCATGATGAAATGGGCAGCATGCCTGAAATTCACGTCCGGCTTTTTTCAGCGGGATACGCGCATTGATAATATCAACAATGTCAGCCTGGCTGAGTAGCTGGTCAATAAATTGTGAAGGGATGCGTCCGGCCATTGTCAAATCATAGAGGCGTCGGAATCAAAATCAAGCGCTGAGCTAGCAGCAGTGAAAGGGTAACTTAGACTGATGCGGGAAAAGGGAGAAAAAATCAGGAGAGTTTCTGTTTGACCAGACCACTGGCCTGACCCATATCAGCACGGCCCTGAAGCTTGGGCTTGAGAACGCCCATCAATTTTCCCATGTCTTTCATGGAAGCTGCACCGGTTTCGGCAATAGCTTCGTCGATCATCTTGAGTATGGCTGCTTCATCCAACTGTTCTGGCAGGTAGTCCTGGATGATGCCAATTTCAAATTTTTCCTGATCGGCCAGCTCGGTGCGCCCGGCATCTTCATACTGGGTGATGGAATCGCGACGCTGCTTGACCATTTTGTCGAGAATGGCAAGAACCTGCTCATCGTTGAGCTCGATTCTCTCATCGACTTCCTTTTGCTTGATGGCTGCGAGAATTAAACGAATAACGCCCAGGCGTGGCTTGTCACCACCCTTCATGGCGGCTTTCATGTCATCCGTAATTTGCTGCTTGAGCATGGTCAGGATAAGTGGGGTTTAATTAGTACTGACGTTCCCAGCGGCGTGATTCGCGCTGAACCTGTTTCTGGTTACGTTTAACAGCGGCTGCTGCCTTGCGTTTTCTTTCCCAGGTTGGTTTTTCATAGAATTCGCGACGACGTACTTCTGCTAATACGCCTGCTTTTTCACAGGAGCGTTTGAAGCGACGCAGCGCTACTTCAAATGGTTCGTTTTCTTTTACACGTACTTCAGGCATTGCTATCCCACCAGATAAATGTTCTGCTAATAAATAAGGGTGCGAATTCTATAGCCGTGCGCCTGAATTTGCAAAGTTTTTCGTGAGAAACAGATCTAAAATGCTTGTATTGGGAATAGAAACCTCCTGCGATGAGACAGGAGTGGCTGTCTATGACAGTGAAAAAGGGCTGCTATCGCATGCCCTGTTCAGTCAGATAGAAACGCATATCGAATATGGCGGAGTGGTTCCTGAGCTGGCCTCTCGTGATCATGTGCGCAAACTGATGCCGCTGATCAGCGAGGCGCTGCAAAAGGCCGATGTAAAAAAAGAACAGCTGGATGCCATAGCCTATACCGCTGGTCCCGGGCTGGTTGGGGCCCTTTTGGTGGGGGTTTCGGCAGGGCGCAGCCTGGCCTGGTCACTTGGTATTCCTGCCATAGCCGTGCATCACATGGAAGGCCATCTGCTGGCTCCCATGCTGGAAAATGAAGCACCGGAATTTCCTTTTGTGGCTCTGCTGGTTTCCGGTGGCCATACGCAACTGGTGAACGTCAAAGCCATTGGTGACTATGAATTGCTGGGTGAATCACTGGATGATGCGGCAGGGGAAGCCTTTGATAAAACAGCTAAACTGCTGGGGTTGCCTTATCCAGGAGGTCCTGAACTGGCGACACTGGCAGAAAAGGGAACTCCGGGGCGTTTTCGTTTTCCACGTCCCATGACGGACAGGCCGGGCCTGGACTTCAGTTTCTCAGGGCTGAAAACTTTTGCCATGAACACCTGGACGGATTTGCAGAAAAACGAGTCTGATGAGCAGCTGCAGCAATCCAGGGCTGATATTGCACTGGCTTTTCAGGAGGCAGTAGTTGATACCATGATGATCAAGTGTCGTCGTGCGTTGGAGTCTGTTTCGGCAAAAACGCTGGTTATGGCAGGTGGCGTCAGTGCCAACAAGGCATTAAGGCAGGGCTTACAGGTGTTTATGAAGAAAAATGGCGGAAAGGTATTTTATCCGCGTCCGCAATTCTGTACCGATAATGGAGCAATGATTGCTTATGCGGGCTGCCAAAGGGCGTTGGCGGGTGAATTTCAGGGGCTGGAAATGAAGGCCAGGCCTCGTTGGCCGTTAGATGAACTGCAGCCAGCCTTATCAATCCCTCTCCTGAAGCCAGGAGAGGTAAGAGGGTAAGTCAGGCAGTTGCCGATTTAAAACCCAGCGCTTTGAGAATCATTGCAAGCGGGCAAAAACCGGTAAAAGCTGACTGAAACAGGTTCAGGCCGACAAAAGCAGTGAAAAACAGCCAGTATTCGTGATGGAAAATCGGGCTTGCTGACCAACCCAGCGCCAGGCTCAGCATAATAAAGGTGCCGGCAACGGCAAGAATGATTCGTTCGATAGTCATGGAAAATCTCCGCAAAGTTTAAATTGCGGCCAATTATAAGAAAATTAATACTTGCATTCAATGAAATTATATTAAAGCCTGCTAATTTTCTTCTTTTTGTTCCTGTTCCGGCCCGATTTTGCCTTCGTTGCCTGAGATCAGGTTCCTGATATTATTTTTGTGACGCCAGAAAAGCAGAATACTGATAAATACCTGCATTACCAGCAGTTCTGGAGCAGGCCAGATATACCAGATGACCACAGGCGCCAGTGCCATCGAAACCAGTGCAGCCAGAGAGGAGATTTTCAGCCCTTTGGCCATGAATAGCCAGATGGCGGCCACTACAAGTCCAAATTGCCAGTGTAAACCGAATTGAACTCCCAACGCTGTTGCCACGCCTTTGCCTCCCTTGAATGAAAAGAATACAGGATAAAGATGGCCTAGAAATGCAGCTGCGCCAGTGAGAGCGAAAACCAGTGCTGAATCAGATACAAGATGCACCAGGGCAACAGGAATAAAACCTTTCAGCATGTCACCAAACAGTGTAATGGCAGCCGCTTTTTTACCGCCGATTCTTAATACATTGGTTGCCCCGGGATTGTTGGAACCCTGCGTTCTGGGATCGGGCAGCCCCATTAACTTGCAGACAATAATGGCACTGGAAATTGAGCCCAGCAGGTAGGCCAGAGGAATTATCGCGTATTCAATCATGGCTACATTGTCTGTCGAGGCTGGGTTTTGGTCAATGGATGACATAAAATGCTGCACGATCTGAAGTCATCTACATGGACTAAACATGGATATCATTTTTTTACGCGATTTACGTATCGAAACAATTATTGGCATTTACGACTGGGAACGTGAAAAACGCCAGACTGTGGTGCTTGACCTGGAAATGAGTACAGATGTTGCCCGGGCTGCAGCCTCTGACAACATTCGTGATGCATTAAATTACAAGGATATTGCCAAGCGCCTGATTCAGTTTGTCGGTGAAAGTGAATTTCAGCTGGTGGAAACCCTGGCCGAAGAATGTGCCCACATTATTCGCAATGAATTTGACGTCAAATGGGTAAAGGTTGAACTGAACAAGCAGGGTGCGGTTTCCGGTTCACGTGATGTTGGTGTGATCATCGAACGCGGTGAAAAAGACTGATGCCCGGCAATGTTCAGGTCTGGCTCGGGCTGGGTAGTAATATCAATGCCGAAGTCAATATCCGCTCTGCCGTCAGCGCCTTGCGCAGCCATTATGGTGAACTGATCATTTCCCCTGTTTATGAGAGCGAGGCTGTCGGTTTTGAGGGAGAAAATTTCCTCAACCTTGTCGTTGGTGTTGAAACCGATGAAACCATTGAGCAGCTTAACCTGGTATTAAAACAGATCGAGGATGACAACGGTCGTTCACGGGGAGGAGAAAAGTTTTCTTCCAGAACGCTGGATATCGATATTCTTACCTATGGTCAGTACGACCTGACCGAACAGGGCGTCAATATTCCGCGGCATGAAATTCTCACTTATGCCTTTGTATTAAAACCCCTGTCAGATGTAGCGCCTGATGGCATTCATCCGCACCTGGAGATGAGTTATAAACGATTATGGGATGGGTTTGACCAGCAATCCCAGCCAATGAAGCATTATCCTATGGAGTTCTGAACAGGCATTCACTGCTGGGCCGTTCTTCCACCATCCACGGTAATGATCTCACCGGTAATGTAAGGTGCATCCAGAACCAGGAAACGAATGGTTTTGGCAATATCATCAAACTCACCTTTTCTTTGCATCGGAATCCGCGCAAGAATCTTTTCCTGCTCTTCTGTCGATGAACCGCTCTGGCTATCATCATCAGGCCATTCGATAGCTCCGGGCGCAACGCCATTAACGCGGATCTCCGGCGCCAGTTCACGTGCAAGGGATTTCACCATCATGGCCTTGGCTGCCTTGGCCATACTGTAGATGGTGTGATTCTTCATTGGCCTGAAGCCATGAATATCAATCAGATTAATAATGCATCCATGGTTTTTTTTCAGTAGCGGTATGGCTGCCTGGGATAAAAACAGCGGCGCTTTCATATTGCTGCCAATCAGGTCATGCCAATGTTCTTCAGACATTTGCTCAACTGGCGTTGGGTAAAAGCTTGAAGCGTTGTTGATCAGTACATCCAGCCTGCTGAAGCGACTTTCTACTTCGCTGACCAGTCCTTTCAGGTCAGCAGTGACATTAAGGTCGCATTGAAAGGTTTCAACAGAATCGGGCCGCTTGCTTTCAAGTTCAGTTTTAAGTGCGTTAGCCTTTTCTTCCGAGTTGCGGTAATGGATGGCTATATTCATGCCGGCTTCATGCAGGCGGCGCGCTGTCTGGGCACCAATGCGGCCGGCAGCACCGGTGATCAGTGCGACCTTGTCATGCTGTTTTTCAGATAGAGAGTTCATTGTATCCCCTGTAAACTCTGGCGTTAGAACAAGACTACCGTATATTGATTAAAAATCCATGAAAGAAACTGACATTGTCACAGCGGATGAGGCTGCTATCGAACACAGTGAGCGTTTGCAGACTCTCATTCGTGAAGAAATCAGTTTAACAGGTGCAATGCCTTTTGATCGTTTCATGGAACTGGCACTCTATGCACCGGGATTGGGTTATTACACTGCAGGCAGTCAGAAGTTCGGTACAGCCGGTGATTTTGTTACGGCGCCGGAAATATCGGCGCTATTTTCGCAATGCCTGGCGAACCAGTGTGCCGAAATTTTGCAAAACAGCGCTGGTGATATTCTGGAGTTTGGTGCCGGTTCGGGCATTATGGCGGCACATATTCTGCTGTATCTTGAAAAGCTGGGCAGTCTCCCACAGCATTACCTTATCCTTGACTTAAGCCCTGACCTTAAACAGCGTCAGCAACAAACAATAGAAAACCTGGTGCCTCATTTGCTGGACAGAGTCACATGGGTTGCTGAACTGCCAGGCTCGTTTGATGGTGTGATGCTGGCTAATGAAGTGCTCGATGCCATGCCGGTGTCGATGTTTCAGAAACAGGGTGACGAGTTGATGGAGCAATTTGTGGTCATTGAGCAAAATGAGATCAAGCCCCAATGGCAGACCGCATCCAACCATTTGCATCAACGGCTACAGCTACTGGAACAGGCTTATGGAAAGTTTGCTGACGGTTACACCTCGGAAATCAATTTGCGTTTGGAAGGCTGGATTGAAAGCCTCGCTGGCTGTCTGCATAAGGGAGCGATTATTCTCATTGATTATGGTTATGCAGGTCATGAGTATTACCATGCCGACCGCAGGATGGGGACGCTGATCTGTCATTATCAGCACAGGGCGCATGATGACCCGTTCAAGTTGATTGGCTTGCAGGACATCACCGCCAATGTTGATTTCTCTGCGCTAAAACAGGCGGCTGAGGATAATGGCCTGCAGGTGGCAGGATATACACCGCAGGCAAACTTTCTGGTGTCTGCCGGTATCGAAACATTGTTATCGGCATATGATCCAGATGATACGGAGACGTTTATTGCGATATCCCAGGGGGTCAAGGCTTTAATGCTGCCTTCTGAAATGGGAGAGCGATTCAAGGTTATCGGGCTAACAAAAAATATTGAACCGGTATTGTCTGGCTTTGCCATGAGGGATTTAAGTGACCGTCTTTAATGCGGTCTTTTGCATTATTTAAATTGACTACAATAGCGGGTAAGGTTTTTAGATAAGCTCAAAATGACAATGTATCTTTCTGTGTCCATGAAAAAAGTATTGCTGATTATTTTGTTATTGCCCCTTGTTGGCTGTCAGCAATCCAGCCCGGTTAATAACGGCAATGAAAATGGCTTCAAGCTTACCAATGTAGCAAAAAGCGATATCGATATGCTGTTTGATCACCAGGTTGGTGTGACAGAACAGTTATTGCGTGACCTGATGTTAAAACTGTATTTGCGTAACCCGCAGTACTGGCGTAGCGATAATTTTGAAACAGCGCAAAATAAAGTTGAGCTGGTCTTCAGCCAGAATGAAGCGGATTTAATTAAACAGACTTCTGGTAAACGTTCCATCGAATCGATGCAGCTGGCTTTTGAAGATAACTACCAGGGAGACCGAGTGCTGGCCTTGATCTTTGGACTCAAGAGCATGATTCATGATTCCTATGGCGGCAGGACCTCTTTCTTTATTCTTGACCAGCTTGATCCCCAAAAACTGTATAACGCTGCACGCAATCTTGAAGTAGCTGTCTGGAAACTGTCTAATGACCGCGCGTTGAATGGTGAGTTGTTTCTGGTGAGTAATGAACTGGCAGGGCCGGTTAAAAACCTCAGCTTTGAGCGTTTGTTCGGAAAGCTTATTGCTACCCAGGATCTCAGTGCGCAGATTGTTGCAGACTCTACCAACAGAACCATTAAAAACGTACTTCAGGGGGTGGCACGATACGTATTTTTGCCACTTTGATGGCTTGTATGATTATGGCCTGACTTTACGCAGGGTCTGATAACGGTTCTTTTCCGAGGACTGTTGCAGCATGGCAGGTACAATACTGTCCATTGAGGTGGGAGTGACTCCCAGGCTTAACAGGTTGTAATCCTTGTCGGAACAGACACTGTCTTGTTGCAGGGAAAGGTAATTATCCGTGGTAAACACTTTACCCGGCAGTTTTTCCAGAATGGATGCCTGTAATTTGGAGAGGCTGTTACTTAAGCCGAGTAGCAGCTTGTTAGTTCCTTGCTGGGTACTGATGTAGCGCACGATTTCTATCAGGCTATAGGTTTGCGGGCCACACAGTTCATAGCGCTGGGCAAAGGTTTTATGATTGTTCAGACTGTTGGCCATGGCCTGGCACACATCTTCGATATAGACTGGAGCGAACTTTGAATCCGGGCAGGCCAATGGAAGTGGTCCGGGGATTTTCAACAGTCCTGCAAAACGGTTGATGAAGCTGTCATCGGCACCAAAGATAACTGACGGCTTGAAACTGGTGACTGCTACATCCGGCTTGCCGCCGGTATGAGCACGGTTTTCGCCTTCGCCCTTGGTGCGAAGATATT
>Ga0180429_10004250_pt1 | contig 11487 bp, 2 predicted proteins | sample SS_ome_FD_132428 | JGI IMG/M metagenome (GOLD analysis project Ga0180429, IMG submission 132428) | Hypersaline lake sediment archaeal communities from the Salton Sea, California, USA - SS_1_S_1 metaG | ecosystem: Environmental > Aquatic > Non-marine Saline and Alkaline > Hypersaline > Sediment ... | reverse complement strand
TACGTAGCTGTCCAGTTCGCCTTCCGGGTCGGCACAGACCAACACCCGTCGGCGGTAGGAATCGAGAAACTCGTCGGGCGTCTTCCGCCACCGCCGCACCGCCTTGGCGACCTCTTCGGACGGTCCGGCGTGGGCCAGCAACAGCCGCAGGACATCCAGGTCGTACCGGTCAGTGCGGTTGTACCGCTGTCCGTAGTACGGGATCACCTTCCGGCGGGCCCGGTCCGGGTCCAGCCGGAAAAGCGTCTCCCAGTACTCCTCCCCGTCGCCGTTGCTGCTGGGGCCGGCGGGCCATGCGGCGCGAAGCCAGTCATAGCCGGCCCTGCGAACGTCCGGGGACAGCCCGGCGGCGAATTCGCGAAGGAGCATGTGCAGTGGGGCATCGCGGGCAAGCTTCGGCGACCCGGCCAGCAGTTCACGGATGCTCGGCTCTACCCTTTCCGCCGTCATCGCCTTGACCAGCAGCTTGCCGCCCCACTCGCTCCCGCCAAGGATCTGGAGAAGGATATCAATCCGCCTTTTGTCGGCGCTGTCGGCGATCGCCCGCAGGTACATCTCGCCGAGTTTGTAGGCCGCCGGCAGTCGCTGGTCCGGGGAAACACCCTCCCAATGCCAGACCAGGTAGGCCATCGGCAGCTTCAGCGGCGCAATGTCCGGCGCCGGAGGACGCGCGTGACCAGCCCAATCCTTGACCACTGCCGCGTGTTTGGCCAGAACATCGGCGACCGCCTGATCCCATTGCGCCCATTGCCCGGCCGATTTCTTCCGCAACATTTCCGCCTCCGCCAGGAGTGTCGCCACCGATGTCCGGGTCGCGCCGGCGTCTCCTACCGGTTGGGTGGTCCCGTCCGCCGGTTGCGTAGCGGGCGGGGAAGCCGCAGTGAGCTTCAGGGCCTTGACGACGCCAGCGGCAAACTCGGGTTCTGGGACTACTGCCGCCTCAATGACCGTGCATCGTCCGTTGCCTCCGATAATTCGCGCCACAACATCAAAAACGTAGGGATGCTTCTTGATCGCCTTGGCGGCCTCGTCGAGTGGAAGCTGCATCACGAGGTAGGACCCGCCGTATTCTCCTTTTTCATGGTGACACTCGAGGATCAGACCGAAGTGCGGGTGGTCACGCTTCTCCCACTTCCCGCCCACCTTCTCGCTCAGCAGCTTGGCTCTGGCGTCCAGCCACGCTGAGACTGTGGCCCGCTGGGCGCGCGTAAGGTTTAGGGCCTTTTCCAGCCCGTCAGGCGCAGGCGAATTCGCGGGAGAGCCCTCCGACATCATGGCCGCTTGCGTGAGCAGCGGTTTGTCGGGCAAGCTGCCAGGACGGGTCGTTGAGTCCTCCGTCTCCGCCATTCCCTTGCGCCGACGCTCCAGATCGGCCAGCAGATCACGGCTCTGCTTCAACCAGTCCGCCCACTTGTCGCCAAGGTCTTCCAGTCCCGGCCCCCACGCGACAACACGAAAAGGCATCTGGATCCTCGGATCGTTCCCCATCTGTCGAACAATGGCCTCGAAGACTCCCCGGTCGGTCTTGATGACGACGATCTGGTACGGCAGCAACGGCCGCTTTTCTTGCAGTTGCCTGGCAAGTTCCTTCAAGGCCGGGTCCTGAAAGTTCAGGCCGGAAGGCGGCCAGAAACTTGCCAGGCTTCGGATTTCAAAAGGCTTGCCCACCTGCTTCTTGACCACCGCATCGAGCCGGGTGGCGAGTTCCTTTCTCTCGGTGACAAATCGACTCCTGTCGAAGACAAAAGGCACGTCTATGATGGCGTCCAGGAGTTGAGCGTTGCCGTTGGCGATCCCCTCAAGGAAGGCCCGGCAGGGCTCAAAAGCGCCGTCAGACGTCGCGGCCTTCACGAGCCTGCGGTTGCCTGGTGTATCGGGCAGGGCCTTCACGCCGACGCCGCGGTGCTGTCCCCGGATGATCCAGATGACTTGCTCGTCCTTGCGGACAGACCGCTCCGGTGAACCGGCGGTGCCCCCGTACGGGTAGTTGATCGTGAAGGACTGGGACTCGTTCAAGCTGGCATACCAATGGCCGCCCAGATGTTCGGTCACGGTGAAGCGCTGGCACGCCCACCAAATGCCTGCCTTCCCTTCTTCCAGCAGCTTTCCTGGCCCACGCAGAACGGACGGCTCATCGATCGCTCTGCACGCCACCGCTCGGACGAACCAACCGACGGCTACCGCCTCACCTGCTCGCAGACGACTTCCGGGGAGTTCCGCTTTTCCCGCTGGCTGGCTCGCGGACAACTCGACCGCGGCTCGCCCCGGGTCTAGCTGTCGGGCCAGGTTCTCCACCTCACGCGCCAAGCGGCCGCGTTCGGCGACGTGCCGTTTCGTCGCGCGATGGTCGCTGCCCAGACTCGCCAAGTCCTGACTGGCCAACCACCGGGCGTCGAGCAACCGCACCCACAACCTGTTCAGTTCCTGCGAGGGCGTTTCCCTCCCGGGTGCCTCTGCCGGTGGTGAGTCTTGTCGAGCCGCCGGTGCCTTCTTCCCTTTCTCCCGCTGCATGGCGGGCGGCGCGGCTTTCTCAGGCGCGGTGATTGTCACCTTCACCGGGGCGGCGGTTAGGGTCAGCGGCCAGGATGTATTCGATGGATGAGTGTAAGTACACTTGATGCTGTAAGTGCCCGGCGTGCCGAGGGGATTGTGTGCGTTCTGGCCTTCCGGCCCGCCTGGGGTGATAGGCCAGCGGTTCAGGCGGACGGTGTGGATGTAGACCTCGCCGGGTGCGAGCGACCGGATCCGCGGCTCGTCTGATTCATCCATGTCTCGCACGGGCTTGGCCAGCAACGTTCGTTTTCCCCTGTCGTCCGTAACGGCAAACGTCGTGCGGGGATAGTAGTCGTAGATGTTGAACCGATGTTGGGGCAACTCGATCGGTTTCTTTCCCACGTTGCGGATGGCGATCTCTGCGAGCACGTCCGCACCGGCCGGGACTTCCTCCGCCCTCACGCGAAGACCCATTTGCGCACCGGCAAAGAGTGGGCTCCATTTCGCCGGCAGGGGAATGGCGGCGAGGACGTCGGTCTCGGTCTTCTCAGTCCAGGGGATGTACCACTCGCTCCTCAAGATGGGCTCGATCAGCGGAACCCCTCGTCCGTGGCCGTCCAGACGCAGGTAGCAAATCCATTGCTTCTCGGGATCCGGGTGAAGCCGCCGTCCGTATCGCGAATCAGGAATCGTGATCCGCTCGGGCGTCTTACTTCCTTTCAGTGTTTTCGAGACCTTGACGACCGTTGCCTCGCCCATTCTCTCCACCGCACGCACCACGACGATGGCATCGGCCTCCGACTCGCGAGGTTCCCGGCGCTCCTCACGACCATATTGTTCCGGCGACGCCAGGATGCGCTGCGCACCGCCGGCGATATTCGGATCGTCCGACCGCATGTCAACCCAAAGCTGCTGATCCGAGCCCTTGGCAAGGATGTCCTCAAGAGCGCTCTGCATCCGCCTTGGTTTGTTGTCGTACTTGACCAAGGCGCTGATCACGGGCAAGGCGCGACGATCCCCGATATCCCGTAGCACATAGAGCGCGGCCCGCAACTCATTGTCAAAGTCGCTGACTTTCTGTGGATCGAGCACACGCGGATCGCGATGGGCGGCCTTCTGGAAACAGATCAGCAGAGAAGGGACCGCGTCAGGGCCCATGGCCACAAGCTGCTTGTGCGCCTCATATCCCTCGGCGTCGGACCATTTGGCGGCGCGGATCGAAAGCAGACGCTCGATGGTCGCCTCTTCGGCAGCTTGCCATCTCTTGCGTTCCGGCTGCAATTGGGCCAGCACCTCGTCCATCGCTTTGGCCTCTTCGCCGACAAGACCCTTGCGGAAACCGTCCAGGAACCGAAGCATCTGCCGGTTCCATCCGAGATCGAGGTAGTAGCAGTGGGCCTTTTCGTTCTGGATGGAACGGACCATAAGGACGTAGGCCGGGCCCTTGGGAATTCCCGCCGCCGGTGGTGTTTTTTGAGGGTCGACCTGCTTAGCACGGTCGAAAAACCCCAACTCGGCAAGGTGATCGATGATCCGCAGCGCCCGCTCCTTGGGAAGCCAGACGTAAGCCAGATTCCCCGGGTTGTCGATATCCATCCCCATCATGCTCAGATAGAGTGAATGAATAACCTCTCCCCGGCCAGGGCCGTAGTAGGTCAGACAAACGCTGACGAACGGAGTGTCCGCGCTTGCTTTCAATTGCCTGACGGCTTCTGCCGTCTTGTCGCTGAGTCTCTTGCCGGCGGCGGCAACAGCGGGTTGCCTGGCCGGTTCCGTTGCCGGACTGCACTCCGTCGATGTGCCTCTAGCCACAATGAACGGCTCTTTATCGCTTTCTCCCACAAGCAGCAGATAATCGCACGCCACCTCATTCCACCACTCTTCCTCTCTGACGGTTCCGTCGGGACCACGCGTGACGGTAATGCGTCCTTTTTCTTCCATGGTAAACCCATCGACGTAGACAAAGTCGCCGATTCGCCAGGAACTCACACAATCGGGTTTCCTTGCCGGGGGGATCTTCACAAACGATTCGAAATCGTCGATGAGCGTCTGAACGACCCGGCGCGGAAGCTGGTACTCCTTCGCGTCTTCCGCGATCGACGGCGGTCCGCCATGCATCCAGGAGTCCTCGAATCGGGCGAGAATCTCCTGACCAAGCGCGTCGGCAACTTCCGCATCGCGTTCTGCTCTGAGTTTGGCCATCAGCGCCGACACCGCAAGATCGCCAGGTTCCTTAGAGGGCTCAACTTGCAGGCGGACGCGGTTTGAGCGGGGTGGAAGGGCTCCGAACGTCTCGGGGAGCCACGCCTCGTACACTCCGGGGCTCTCAAGGTCAAAGTAGTCATTGAGGTCGAATGACCAGAAGACGACTTGCTTGCCGGGCTCAATTGTCTTCGCGGGCAAAGGATCGGGGATGTGCTCGGTCTTCAGGAGAAGGAACTCCTTCTGCGTGAGGACCTTGAAATAGCGGATTGGATGTGCCTGATTCGGCGTCAGTACGGGCTTGTCATCGACATTGCGCACGATCAGAGAGACTCGAGAGTCCCGACCTGCCGGCTTTGCATCGTCGTCTATCTCGATACGCGTCTGAAGGCCGTCGCGCATCGGCCCCCAGCCGGCGCCGACGGTCTTGTCCCACTTGTAGATCGCCCGGATCTTTCGGCCGGCGGCGTCTACGTCCTCCGTCGAACTACCGATGTGAATGCACCCGACGGGGCCGAAGTCGTTGGCCGTGCCGCGCTGCACCAAATATGCCGCGCTCTTGCGGACGCCGGGATCGGGATCGGCCGTCGCTGCTACAATGGCGTCGCGGGCGGCAACGGTTCTTGACGATGCCAGTCCGACCAAGAGAATCACCTTGACGGCCGGATCATCCGTTGTCCGAACCAAACGGATCACGTCACTCTCCAGGCCGTCGCTTTCCCCAGTCGGCGGCGTTTGCCACGTGCCTGCCGCGAGCATCCCCATGCAATGGGCCGCCATATTGGCCAGAGCGAGATGGGGCTCTTGATGCGAGCGGCGCAGCGCATCTACCTCAAGCCGGATGCCGGCTTCCGTGGGGGTTTTCCAGTCGTCTGGTTCCTTGCGCCAGATGCCGTTGCGCTTCATAAGCAAGACACTCAAGTCCGCCGCCGCGCGGCGTCGAGTTGCGAGATCTCCTATGCCGATGCCGTCAAGCATCGCGCGACCAAGGCCGGCTGTGACCGCTTTGCGGTTCTCCAGCGTATCGGGCAAGGCCTTCGTGCCGGGCCAAGGCGAAAGACCGCCGGGCTTTTCGCGAACGATCCAGATGACCCGCTCGCCTTTCCTGACGGCGCGCTCACGGCAATCCTCGTAATCGGCGTACGTGTAGTGCAATTGGAACGTGATAGCGCCGGGCCCAGCGCCGGGCCCAGCACCCGCCAGCAGTAGCAGCACTTTGAACTCTTGGGTGCAGTTGTATTTGCCTATGGCCCCGATCTCGCCTTGCGTGTCTTCAAGTGCCTCGCAAGCCGCCACGAAGGCAAACTCGCTCTTGAGGGCCTCTTCGATAGACAGACGGCTTCCGCACAGAGCGAACTGCTCCGGCGGCAAGATTCGCAGCACGCCGCTGTCGGTCCTGGCAAAAACGACCCGCTTTGCCTTCACTACTCCGCACCAGACATTCAGCTTCTCGGCAAGCTCCTCGGATACCTCATAGCTTGCCGTGACCTGCGGCATTCCTCTACCGGGGTCGGTGAACTCGAACGGAAGGGTTGTGCTTTCCCCCGGGGACAACTCCACAACGGACTTTGCGAGTTCCTCCGTGCTCGGCTTGTGTTCCTCCGATTGCGGTCGCAAACGCACACATAACCAGCCCGTGAATGTGGATACCGTGGGGTGACAACGCGTGAGGACCCGGACGGGGTCTCCGCCGGTATTTGTCAGATCGAGCTTTGCCGGGTGTGCTCCATCCCCCAGTTTGATCTCCGCGGGCAGGAGGATGCGGGCGGAGAATCTCCTGCCGTAGAGGTCAGGCTCGTACGCATTCTCCTTGACCAATTCCCTGAGGCGTTTGAGTTCCTCCTTGCTCTGGCCGGGGCCGTCCATCAATATCCAACCACGATAGCTTGCTTGCCCCTTGATCGGCTGATCGACTTGAAAAGGGTCTTTCGGCTTGCCCCGGTAGCGATCACCCTGCGAGAACAGAAGGAGGCCCCGTGTGTTCTCGGGAAGTTTGCGCCCGGCGCGGGTGTGGCCGAGGGTGAGCTTCTGCAACTTCGGATCCCCCCGAAGAACTTCGGCGACTTCGAATACGACGCCTGTTTCCGTGCGTGAGGCCATCCTCACGACGAGAACGCTCTCCGCTCGCCAGAGTAGCTCTCGGAGAGGATAGTTGGGTGAACCGAGGCCCGTATCGACGAAAGGCGTTACGATTAACACGGCCGCAAGGGCCAAGATACTTAATATCCGCCTTCTCATTTTTTCATCTCCTCTGTTTGTAACAAGGGCAGAAGCCCCGGCTCCTGCAGGTTTAGTGCGCTGATCAGTGCTTTCGAGGTAGGACTGTCATGGCGGTTGCTCATGGAAGAGATTACCGTCCCCTGATTGCCGGTTCCCAGAACGTAATGGACGGCATCGCGGACCCGTGTCCACGATTGGATTCTCTCATCGTCGGCGCCGGTCGGCGGAGGAAACAGGTAATAATCACCACACTGGACGCCTTGCGGCGGCTTGGTCATAACCAGATACTCGCCGTCGAGTTTGCTTCGTATTTTTTTCCATTTGCCTCCCACGGTCTTGACCAGAAGCTCCCTGGCGATGTCGAGGGGCGGCTTGCTCGCTTGCGATTGCCGCCCGTTACTGAGTTGAACCTGTTTTGGAAACCGTTTGTGCCCCACCGTCTTGCCGGTTTTGGCGTCCTTGAATTCCAGATACCGCCCCATGCTCTCGTTGCCGTAGATGGAAACGACCTCATCGTTGGCGTCGATCGTCATTCGGTTGAGGTAGGCGGAATGTTCGACTCCTCCCAGGGCCTTCAGCGGGGTCCGCCACAACGGCTCGCCGCTTGTCAAGTCGACCGCCACGACGTGGCCGCCGGTGCTGGAGTAGTGAAACTCCGCGTAGTAGAGACGATCTCCTTGGATTCGGAACACCGAGTGCTTGTGTCCCTTCCATTGGTAAACCGGCCGGTCGTTCTTGATGATCTTGATCGTCAATGCGTGCCGGTTCTTGGCTTCGCGAAGAAGCCAGACATCGTAGTCGGTGCCCGCCCGCCGCATGCAGAACAGCGGATTGTCCGCGGCATCGGAAAAGCCCCACCGCGCGCCGTCGGCCACCTTCTGGTAGTCGACCGAGGATGTGTCCTCGGCACAAAGACCGGTTGTCCCGGCCAGAGCAAACGCCGCCAGGACAACAGAAAGCATCGCGAAACGTCGTTTCAGACTCGTCATGGTCAGGTCTCCTTGGGTTAAGCGATTATTCGTGTTTTGCGGTCACGGATGATCCGGCACCGGTCGCCGTGACCGTCAGTCTCATCGCGCCGCTCCTTCCGGAATGAGTTCTTGCTACTCGTTCGGATCTCGATCACGTTCTTTGTTGATTCGCTCCAGACCCCGTTCCACGGCGCGAAGCGCCGAGTAGCTGGCGTCCTTGTGGGTCCGGCAACGTTCCAAGGCGGGGATATCCGCTTCATCTCCGAAGCGCGCGAACGTTTCGGCAACAAAGGAAATTGTGTTGCCGTCCCCGCTGGCCAACTCCTCGTTGAGCAGCGCGCATCCGGACCGGTCGCCGAACTGCAAGAGGGCCCGCGCTGCCCAACGATTCACTTTCGCCTTGATGCGCTTCCGCGCGGCGGTGTATTCTTCCGGCGGAAGCTCTGGAAGATGCACGCCGGCGATTTCGCCGGTTGCCAGGATGGTCTTCAGTTCGGGGATCGCCTCGTCGTATCCGAGGTCAGCCAAAACGGGAATGATGAACTCGCCCAGATATCCCTTTCCCTTTCCCTTCTCTTGCAGGATCTTGAGCAGGGCTAATTCGGAACGTTTTACCTCTCGCTCCCGGAATCCGTAGGTGGCTTGCGGACGGCGGTCCTCTAGCTCCTGGAATGCGTGGATGAGGAAGCATCGGAAGTCGGGCCACCAATACGGCTGCGGGCCGTGGAAACGCCCAAGACCCGTTCCTTTGGCCACCCAGCTATCGGGGGCCGACAGCTCGACCATGGCGTCGACAACGTCTTCCCCGCCGATGTCTGCCAGCACGCGGACGATAGTGTATCTCAAGTCCGATTTCTCCGCGTGGAGCCTTTCGAGCAGCCGCGGTTTGGCTGCAGGCGTCCCGTGTCTGTCCAACCACCGCACTGCCAGCTGCCGCGCAAGGTCGGAATCCGCGTCGAGCGACGAAATGGCCTGAGACTTGGCGAGTTCTCGATGGACGCATTTGGGCAACTCCCTCAGCAGCTTCCAGCGGTCGGTTTCTGAGAGCTTTTCCCAGATGCGAGCCACGGCGGGTTGTGCATCTTCGTTTATCTGTCGCAACCTGGCACCGGCATCCATGTTCCCGTCAAGATACGCAGTTAGCAGATCGCCGTGCTTGGAGGCCGCATCCGGATGTCCATCGTCTGATTGCTCACTCGGCGTACTCTTCTCCTGCGCCCGGACAGCGTTGTACTTGCTCGTGCCCGAGCGAACGGTGCCGGTCCAAAGGCCGGTAACTTGCTGCCATTTCTGGGTGGTCTGGTCGAACGGGGACGCGTCGGCGGTCGCGCTGTCGTTGGCGTAAATGAATGTGATTGCGACGCCCTCTGGATCCGCCAAGTCCCAATCGACCAAGCGTATTCGCGCTTGCCACGAGTGGACGGCCCCCGGGTCAATACTGATGTAAGCGTTGACGGGCGGCGGCGGCGGCGGGCGGAGTTGGGGGCCACAGTACCGAAAAACCTTGCCGTCGGTCTTGAACTCCAAGGACAGAAGGTTGTGGCAGAAGTAGGTGTCCAGCCGCAGCAGGCGGAGGGGCATCTTGCCTTCGTTTCGTGCCCAAAGCAGGAACGTGCGTCCGGCTTGGCCTTCGTACTGCTGGGCGGCAATTTGTAGTCCGTTCGTCGCCGGCCCCCAACGCCGCCCCTTCTCGTTCGGCTTATGGTAGTCGACCGAAGATGCGTCCTCGGCCCAAAGGCCGGTTGTCCCGGCCAACGCGAATGCCGCCAGGACAACGGAAAACATCGCGAAACGTCGATTCAGACTGGTCACCGTCAGATCTCCTTGGGTTAAGTGACTGTGTCGCTGGAACGGGACTACCGACTTCACCGCAGGGTTCTGTTCTCGCACGCTTCACGGTCCTCGTTCAGCCGGTTGTTCGGCAAGTTCTTTCACGTTTCCCTTCTACACGGCACACTATCGCAAGTGCGTTCCAACATAAACGTGCAAAACTTCTCCGGTGTTCGCGTCAATGTTGACCATTGCATGCTTACCTCCTCCCATTGGTGCAAAATCTGCACCTATGGTCCAGACAAGCCGTTTCTCGTTACCCCCTGCGTATGAATAGGAAAGGGTGCTCGACCAGTACTTCCACTCGGGGCGACGAGGTGGATCGCTCCCTAGTTTCTTGGCAATTTCGGTGCAGGCAAGGTCATAAGCTCCCTGCTCGCTAATCTTGTACAGTGGCTCGCGTTCAGCAGTTTCGAGACGGAGACGCACCTTTGCCAAGAACGGCGCAGAAGAATGCCACCGCAACTCGTAGGCGAACTCCTCGTTCAGCCCGACGGCCCATTTCGGGCTTCTGATCCGCTCCTCCAGGTCTTTCCATTTGGCCGGCAGGTCCTCGACCTTGCGGTAGTACTGCACCTGGTCATCGCCAAGGCGAACGACGGCCGCCTGGTGGGGATCGTGACTGAGTCCAACTCCAACCTCCTTGCCGGCGGGGTCCGGCGCCAGTCTCAAGGGAGGCTCCGTGAGCGGAATTCGCCCGGTAACCTTCGCGGCGGCGAGGTCCACGCGCAGCAGGCAGTTATCAGCCCGATCCGCAACGATGGCGGTTCCCTTGCCCGCGAACACCACGTCCGTGGGCCGACCTCCGACGAGGATCGTGCCGGCGAAGCGATCGGTCTTCAGGTCCACCACCGCCAAGTGACCGCTTTGGAAGCAGACCAGGCCCGTGCGGGATTTCCGGTCGATTCGCAGCCGGCAAGGGTCGCGCACGCGGTCTCCCGCAAACTTCCCGTCTTCCAGATTCAGAACAAATGGCAGGTACTTATGGCCGGCAATCCCGATCAGACGAGCGGGCTTGTCGGCCCAGAACAAGCGATTGATGCCGTGGACGTCACGTCCGGCCTTTTTCCCAAGATCGATCGGTCTGCCAAGTTTGCCCGTCGATACGTCTACCGAGAGGATCGTGTTCGTCTCGGCGATTGCCACGTAGGCCCGCTGACCGCGCCCGTCCGTACATACCGCGCTGGGCTTCCCCGCGAACTCGGCGCGGCGGATCACCTTCAACTGCTTGGTATCGACGACAACCAACTGTCCGTCACCGGCCACCAGAAGCCGGCCGGCGTCGACCGTGCACAGTTTCTCGGGATAGAAGCCGAGATCGACGTGATCCGCCGGCTTCTTCGCCCCGGCTGCAAAGACGCTCAGCGTGTTCGGCTTCAGCGACGTGACGAACAGCCGCCCGCCGGGGTCGGAAACAGCCAGTTGGTGGCGATGAGGTCGGTCCGACAAACCGGTAGACGATATCCTATCGGATGGTGGGCCGGCAAGTTGCTCCCAATTGCCTTCCTTCAGATCCACGCGGAACAGTGCCGCGGGCATGTCACCGAATAGAGAGGATTCCGTGTGCCCCGATGTCAACCACAGCCACTTTCCGTCGTTCGAAAACGCGACACTGGCCAGATGTCGCAGCCGCCAGTCCTCGACGGAAATCGTCCGCTGCGGCTTGTCCGTGGCGGGATCGAACACGAATACGTGGGCGCCCCTTCCCAGGTCATACGATACATCCACCACGTACAATCGCCTATCGGCTGTATGGTAGTGGATGACGCAG
>Ga0180429_10004249_pt1 | contig 11490 bp, 8 predicted proteins | sample SS_ome_FD_132428 | JGI IMG/M metagenome (GOLD analysis project Ga0180429, IMG submission 132428) | Hypersaline lake sediment archaeal communities from the Salton Sea, California, USA - SS_1_S_1 metaG | ecosystem: Environmental > Aquatic > Non-marine Saline and Alkaline > Hypersaline > Sediment ... | reverse complement strand
TGTTATCCAGCGTCATACTCGAAGAGCGTGTGCCGCCGGAAAGGGTGACCTGGGATTCAGTGACTGCCAGGCCGTGGGTTTCGCCATAACCATTGGTGAGAATGATGCCGGCTGTGGGCCCAGTTGCACCAGTAGGGCTTATTTCGCCATTGCTGTCTACACTGACGCCGCCCGTGTTGTCTACCTTGATCGCGCCAATGGTAGCAAGCGTAGCACCGGGTAATTCAGAGACGCCGGAAGTCACAGTGGTTGTTGCTGAAGTACTGGAGGTATAGGTCAAGGTACCATTGATATACATATCGCCATCCACCAGGGTATTGCCGACCAGTACGTTGCTGGTTGTCTGGCCTGTTACCAGGGCCTGGCTGGCTGCGTTGCCATTCACCAATGTGTAATCAGTTCCAATCACCTGGCCGTTAGTGTAAGTCGAGAATCCGTTATTGCTTGATGTCAGGCTGGCGACATTGTTTTGAACACTCAATGTGCTATTGCCACCTCTTGCAGTGACAGTGGTATTTGTCTGGGTACTGCCAATGCTCACGGTGGTGTTATAGGCCTGGGTTCCAACATTTATCGATGAGCTGTTCAGGTTGCTTGTGTTGCCATTGGTGCCGATAGTTGTTGCCAATGCGCCTGAAGTATTGATAGTGGTGGTTCCTGTTATAGATGTAGTACCGGTCAAGTTACTGATACCGATTTGCTGCAAAGCTCCATCATTGGTAATGCCATCCGTCGTAGTGGCGCCGTTGACGTCCAGATTGCGCGTGATACTGGCATCACGACTAACACTCAAGTCATTACCAATGTTGATATCATTAGTGGTTGAAATATCACCGTCATTGATAATGCCATCCATCGTAGTGGTGCCGTTGACGTCCAGGTTGCGTGTAATGCTGGCATCTTGTGAAACACTCAAGTCGTTACCAATGTTGATATCATTAGTGGTCGAAATGTCACCGTCGTTGGCAATTCCATCTGTGGTCGTTGCGCCATCTACATCAAGGTCATTATTTATAGTGGTAGTACCTGTGATATTGATTCCATTAGTTCCAGTTAATATGAGATCGTTTCCCGAGTTAATCGTTATGTTTCCGTCCGTGGCTGCTCCACCACCAGCCGTCTGGAGAACAATATTGCCACCATTCGCCGTATCACCATCGCCGGTGGTCAATGTAATATCGTTGTCAGAAGAGACTGAAATATCGCCGCCATCATCGCTGGCAGTTAATGATATATCATCCCCGGCTGTCACATTTACTGCGGTACCTGAATCTATCGTTGAAGCTGCAAGTGAAACTTGACTCATGAAACCCAGTCCCAGCATAGGAAGTATGCCAGCTAATGCTTTTGTCTTTTTTTTATTTATAGATAGAAACATTACAATTTACCTACAACAGCACTTCTTTTTTGATTGATACACAACCACTGCCAGCGGTCATCAGGAAGACCTTGGTTGCAATGCCGCCATCAAGTACGGTCAAATCCTTTCCCAGCGGACCAATATTTTTATAGATCTTGAACTGATCCTCGGCTACCTTGTTACAGGCTTTTTCCCAGTACACAACCGCGTCATAACTGGCTCCGCAATCGTTGGCCTGGTTGGGAGCAAAGTTGGCTGAAACATAGGCCGTGCCGGTTTCAGTGGGAATTTCCATGGTGACAGGGATCATTCGCTGGTTTGCCTGGGTGGGAGGCATCAGGGCCATGGCCGCAGACGATGGGTTGAAACCAACAAAAGTGGACACCTGGTTTACCCGTTCACCACAATCATTGACACCCCAGTGGCCCAGGGCCTGGGTCAATGCATTGACTCCTGGTGTTTTTCCAGGGGGTGTGGCGGCTTCAGCAAGAGCTGCTATGGGCAGCAAAAATAACAATAAAAACAGATAAATGGCTGTTTTTTTCTCAGGCCTGGATGCCGGTGTATTGTTGATATGTTGCATTTCAATCCAGATGAAGAACAAGTCATAATTTTGTCGTTACCCGAAAAAATGCAATTACCGTGCCCATATTTAATACTTTACTTTAACTCTATCCACTAACATGATGTCCCCATATTGAAACCTGACCTGATAAAACAATCGAAAAGGAAATATTTATGAAAGCGTTCAAGCATTTAAGCGCATCCCTTGCAGTTTTACTGCTTGCAGCCTGCTCAGGTTCAACCGAGGACGTACAACTGACGTTATGCAAGCAACTGGCCGGTGACCTGGTTTTTGGTGATTATCAGAAAGCTGACTGGCTGGCTGAGGATGTGAAGATCAAGGGTTACGAGGATCTTGAAGTGATTGTCAGCTATAAGACGCAGTCCGGAGAAGGTGAAACACGCTGTTACTACGTTTATGACACCATTGAAGAAAATGCCATGACCCAGGCCAACCCGGCTACAGCTTTTGCAACCTATCCTTCTAAAGTCACACAGGATGGAAAAGTGCTGGATAGCATGATGTGGGCGAAAAAAATCAACGAAATCATGCTCAAGCAGGGCAAGGAAGCGATCAAGGTTCCGATGGAAAAAGTTTCAGAAACTGTTGAACAAGTAAAAATGAAACTCCAGGAGTAGCAGCGATCAGAGATAGTTCGTCTCAATCAGTACCTGCATCTCACTATAACCATCGACCTGGCTGGCATCAAAAATGTCCAGCATTTGTGATGCCAGGGCTGTCCAGTGCTGTTTGGAGCGCTCGGTCAATTCTTCAAGGGCGCTGATGGATCCCTGTTGCTGCCAGACCTGGTAGGCTTCATAAAGCGAGGGGAACAGCAGCTTTCTCATGGCGGTGAAATTCGCAAAATAAAAATGAATCTGGGCATCTTCCCTGTTTTCGATCAGCCTGGGCAGGGTGCAAACAGCATCGGCAATATGGTCCTTGATAGCTCTTGCCATGAATTCGATTTGTGAACGCGGCATATCCATGACCATTTTGTCCCAGGCGTCGCCAAGTACCTTGCTGGCCTGGATTTCTCCAATTTCATGATGCAGGACGGTATCAGTTTCCATGCTGGCCATGTTTTCCAGTGACTGCTCTGGCTGATTATGAAAATCGTAGCAGGCAAGGGCCCTCGCCAGCGGGTTTTCCTGTTTATGCCAGTGCGACTCTTCAAATTTTTCCCAGATAAAACGCCGCAAAGATTCCTTGCGGATAAAAATGGTTTTATTACTCGCCATGCCGGGCGGGGCAGTTAAATCACGCGCCAGTTCATGACCTGCAATATACAGGGTGTAATCTTCGAAAACGGTTTTGCGTTCCAGTTCTGCCAGAAAGAAAACCGGTTTGCCGTAACTGGCATAGCCGCCACTGTAGATCAGCTTGTGCTGTTCGAGCTGCTGATTAACAAGCTCGTTGTCAAATGGGTCAAAAATTTCATTCTCGAGATGTAATGACTGGTAATCATTTTCTTCAACGTCATCCCAAAGGCCTTCTTTTTCGGCCAGCCATGAGCCGATCTGGTCATAAGAGAGTTTTGTCGTATAGGGGATATTCTGTTCCCAGCGATAGTATTCGCGCATTTTCAGCAGGTAAATACACAGGGTGTAATTACCGGCAAAACGGGCATCTGAGATATGACAGTTGTGTTGGACTATGTTGGCTAATGATTTCATTAGCCCTAATGTAAACCAGAATGGTTTGGATTTCCTGCAATAATCCTCTGCAGATTTTAGGGTATGCACAAATCTCCCCTCTCCATTTGGAGAGGGGGAGGAGGGTTAGCTTACTGCGTCCAGTGCCTGGTCAATATCGATGATAATATCGTCAATATGCTCTATACCAATTGAAAGACGCACCAGGTCTTCCGATACACCGGCGGTGGCCAGTTCGTCAGGCCCAAGCTGGCGGTGAGTTGTCGTCGCAGGATGACAGGCCAGTGACTTGGCATCGCCAATGTTCACCAGGCGCAGGATCATTTGCAACGCATCAATGAATTGCGCACCACCTTCGCGGCCACCCTGTACACCAAAGCTCAGGATGCCTGAAGCCTTGCCACCGCAAATTTCCTGGCAGTTGGCATAATGCGGGCTGTCTTCCATTGCTGCATAGTTAACCCAATGAACTTTTGGATGTGCCTTGAGATGTGCGGCGACTTTTTCAGCATTTTCACAGTGTCTTTCCATGCGCAGGCCAAGTGTTTCCAGGCCCTGCAGGATTAAAAAGGCACTGTGAGGCGACAGTGCTGAACCGGTATTACGCAACGGTACAACGCGGCAGCGGCCGATATAGGCTGCTGGCCCCAGTGCTTCGGTATAAACAACGCCATGATAGGAGGGGTCCGGTTCATTGAGCATCGGAAATTTTTCCTTGCTGGCTGCCCAGTCAAATTTACCTGAATCAACAATCATGCCGCCGATCGTAGTGCCATGTCCGCCAATGTACTTGGTCAAGGCATGCACAACAATGTCGGCGCCCAGCTCAAAGGGTTTGCACAGGAATGGGGTAGCCACGGTATTGTCGACTATTAATGGTATGCCATGTTTGTGGGCAATTTCAGCCAGTTTTTTGATATTCACCACATTACCGGCAGGGTTGCCGATAGACTCGCAGAAAACCGCCCTGGTTTTGTCATCAATCAGCGCTTCCATGCCTTCATAATCATCAAACGAGGCCATGCGTACATCAATGCCCTGTTGGGGGAAGGTATGAGCGAACAGGTTGTAGGTACCGCCATATAGCTGGCTGGTGCTGACAATATTGTCACCGGAACGGGTAATGCACTGGATAGCATAGGTAATAGCTGCCATGCCGGAGGCAACGGCAAGCCCGCCAATGCCGCCTTCCATTTCCGCCAGGCGCTGCTCGAGCACTGCAGTAGTGGGGTTCATGATGCGCGTATAAATATTGCCTGGAACTTTAAGGTCAAACAGATCAGCGCCATGCTGCGTGTCGTCAAAAGTGTAGGACGTGGTCTGGTAGATGGGAACGGCAGCTGATTTGGTAGTGGGTTCTGATTCGTAGCCGTGGTGTAGCGCCAATGATTCGAGTTTCATTGTTCCTCCTTATTCGGTATTGTTTTGTCATTTTTTAACACTCAAACCATATCAGCGTATGGCTGCAAGGCAAGCGAAATTACTATGGATAATTCTGCCAGAAAGATAAATTCAACCAACATCAAGCAACTTCCGGCGACAGCAACCGTGTTACTCACAGGCGATGATGTCGAATCCAAGCGTGAGGAAATCCGTGAATATTTTCATCGTACTTTTACGTTATATGAGCGAATTTTCGAGTGCCTGGCCAATGAAAAAGCTTATTACACCAAGGCAACTGCCTTACGTCATCCCCTGATTTTTTACTATGGCCATACGGCGGTATTTTTTATCAACAAACTGCATGTCGCCAAATTGATTCCATCCCGCCTTGATCCGGAACTGGAATCGATGCTGGCCATCGGTGTGGATGAAATGTCGTGGGATGACCTGGATGAATCCCATTATACCTGGCCAACCCCACAGCAAGTTACGCAATACCGTAACAAGGTACGTGAGCTGGTAGATAATTTCATCACGAATGCACCCCTCAACCTGCCCATAGGCTGGGATGATCCAATGTGGATTATCATGATGGGTATTGAACATGAGCGTATCCACCTGGAAACCTCTTCGGTATTGATTCGCCAGCTACCTGTTGAGCTGGTTAAACCGCATGATCTGTTTCCAGAATGCAATATTCATCATGACACAGCGCCGCATAACCAGTTGTTACCAGTCAGTGGCGGTGAAATAACGTTGGGTAAATCTCATGACGATCGCCTCTATGGCTGGGACAATGAATATGGCCAGCAGGCTTTTCAGGTTGAAAGCTACAAGGCCAGCCAGTTCCTGGTATCCAACCAGGAATACCTGGAGTTTGTAAATGCCGGCGGTTATCAAAACCGTGACTACTGGAGCGAAGAAGGGCAGGGCTGGCTGGCGTTTACCAAGGCGACGCATCCGGAATTCTGGGTAGCGACTAATGGTGAATACCGGTACCGCACCATGACACGCGTCATTGATATGCCGTGGGACTGGCCGGTGGATGTTAATTACCTGGAAGCCAAGGCATTTTGTAACTGGAAGGCAGAACAGACGGGTAAGCCCATCCGTCTGCCAACCGAAGCTGAATGGTATGCATTAAGAAATCGGCTGGACACGGATTTGCCTGACTGGGACAAGGTGCCCGGTAATATCAATCTTGAGTACTGGGCTTCAGCATGCCCCGTGAACGAGTTTGCAGCGACTATTGATGGCCAGGAATTTTATGATGTGATTGGCAATGTCTGGCAGTGGACTGAAACGCCGATTGACGGATACCCGGGCTTCAAGGTTCATCCGGTCTATGATGATTTTTCAACGCCAACCTTCGATGGTAAACATAACATGATCAAGGGCGGCTGTTTTATCTCTACCGGCAACTATGCGATTAAAGACTCGCGTTATGCTTTTAGAAGACACTTCTTTCAGCATGCCGGCTTCAGGTACATCGAGTCAGATGCCGAGCTGGATATTGAAGGCAATCCCTACGAAACCGATGAGCTGGTTTCCCAGTACCTGGAGTTTCATTATGGTGATGAGTACTTCGGTGTGGCCAATTTTGCCAAGGCCTGTGCTGATATTTGTATTGATGAGGCAAAAGCAGCAGGTATAGGCCATGCCAAGGCGCTGGATATTGGTTGTGCAGTAGGTAGAAGCTCATTCGAGCTGGCGCGGCATTTTGAACATGTTGATGCGCTGGATTTTTCAGCACGATTTATATCGGCTGCTGTTGAGCTGCAAAATGCCGGTATCAAGCGCTACACGATCAGGGACGAAGGGGAACTGGTCAGTTTTCGTGAAACGCAATTATCCAGCCTGGGGCTGGATGCGACGGCAGACCGATGTGATTTCATGCAGGGGGATGCCTGCAACCTGAATGAAAAGTATACGGGTTATGATCTGATATTTGCCGGTAACCTGATAGATCGTCTGTATGCGCCCGAGGAGTTTCTGACGATGATTCATGAACGCTTGAATGCCAGGGGATTACTGGTTCTTGCCTCACCCTATACCTGGCTTGAAGACTTTACCGATCGTGAAAACTGGCTGGGAGGCTTCAAGGATCATGTTGGTGAAAACTTCACCACGCTGGATGGTTTGAAAGCCGTGCTGGGTGAACACTTTGAAATGATAGGAGCTCCCAGGGAAGTGCCTTTTGTGATTCGTGAAACCAGGCGCAAGTTTCAGCACACGCTATCTGAGCTGACGGTCTGGAAGTTAAAGTAAAAAGTGAAATTTCCTGAATACAAACTGGTTAAATTCCAGTCTGAAAATGCTCATCGTTCAAAATACTTCATGGGAGCTTCAGGTCCTGAAGCGATTTCATTGCAGGAATTGCTTTCCCTGTCTTCAGCTGAAGACAGGCAACGCTGGCAGGGATTCTCACTGGGTTTTGCTTCCAGCCAGGGAGATGAGCAGCTACGTGAATTAATAGCAGCTGAATATCCAGGCTTGTCGGCGCAAAATATTATTACCTTTGCCGGTGCGCAGGAAGCCATCTATGCCACTTACCATGCGCTGCTCAATGCCGCCGACAAAACACAGGTGATAACGCCGGTCTATGAACCGTTGTCTATAGTTGCTGAACTTATCGGGGCTGAGGTCAACAAGGTTCCAATGAAAAACGCTGACAGCAGCTGGCAGCTGGATATGGATGCCTGGACTGACAGGTTTCATCCGCATACAAAACTGGCGGTCATAAATTTTCCACACAATCCGACCGGGGCGATGATCAGTCGCCTGCAACTGCAGGTGATGGTGGACCAGTGTCGTGATTATGATTGCTGGCTGTTTTCCGATGAAGTGTTTCGCGGACTCGAATACCGCGAAGCGGACCGTTTACCACCGCTTGCTTCGAGCTATGAAAAGGGTATCAGCCTGGGAGTCATGTCCAAGGCTTATGGGCTGGGAGGTGTGCGTATAGGCTGGGTTGCCTGTCAGGATACAAAGTTGATTCATCAACTGCATGAGATAAAACAGTATCTCTCTATCTGCAACAGCAGGGCCGATGAAGTGCTGGCTTCAATTGTGTTGAAAAACAGCAGGAAATTGTTAACCCAGAATGTGGAAATGATTCGCAACAATCTGCAAATCATAGAAGCAGCGAGCGAGCAGTTTTCTGACAGGGTTGAGTGGTATCCGCCAATGGCTGGTTGTGTGGCTTATCCCAGGGTGAAAAATGTAGATGCTGCCAATGGTTTTGTTGAAGAGGTGCTGGATAAAACAGGTATCCTTCTAGTGCCCGGTGAGTGTTTTCAACAAGGCGAAGCGCATTTCAGAGCCGGTTTTGGCGGCAGGTCTTTTGCCTATCAGTTTTCCAGGTTTCTGAAAGCTCACTGATTTACTTTCCTATAAAACCCCAATCACAAAAACACCAGCCAGCATCATCCCCGCGGCCATCAAGTGCATGCCCAGGTGTTTCTCTTTGAAAAACAGCACGCCAAAGATAATGCCAAACAAAAGACTGCTGCGTTTCACAGAAACCATGTAAGCCGCTTCAACCAGTTCAATCGCCTTGAAATGCAAAAACACCATGATGGCCATCAGGGCGGCAACAGCCAGGGCAGGAAAAAAGTTTTTTCTGATCGTTACCATGCTGTGCCGACCGAACAGCAAGAGTGCAGCTATGCCGATAGCCGCAAAGTAAAATGCACCAAATTGTTGTGCACCCATGTAACCCATAGCCGCTTTGCTGGTGCTGGCAGTGATGCTGTAGATAAAGGCGGCAATAAGCATATAACGTGATCCCGGGTTTCTGAAAATATTTTTAAAAGGATCAAGGATGTTGTTCATAAAAAAACGTAAGCGGGCGTTGGCTACAGGCGTGGCCTTCAGGTCGGTTTCCGGTATATTCAATAACCATGCGCCGAAAACAATCAGCAGAATACCGCTGGCACCAGTTAGTGAGATACTTTCCCCGAGTACGATCCAGCCGGTAAGAATCACGAACATGGGTGTAAATGCCAGATAAGGCACGGTCAGTGAAAGCGAGTAATCCCTGATGGCTTTCATGTATAAAAGCATGGCAATGATTTCTGCTGGAACAGCGACCAACAGCCAGCCCCAGAATTCCATGGGATAGTTTAACGGTTGAATATTTAGCAGTAATGGTGACATCAGCAGGCCGGTAAAACCCAGTCGAATAAGTGTCAGCGAGCGTAAATCGATATGCGACAGATATTTTTTGGCGACAGCATCGGAAGCTGCCAGGGTAAATGCACACAGCAGGGTGATGAATAGCCAGTTCATGGAGAACTCTTATTACTGCCGGGTGACCATTGACGCGGCTGTGGTTATGACATCAGCACCAGCTTCTGGCTGGTGAGCATGTTCAGAAATATACCTGCGCCAGGCCTTCGCTCCGGGAGCCCCCTGAAACAGCCCGAGAATATGGCGTGAAATATGATTAAGCCTGGCTCCTTGTGCAAGCTGCTCTTCGATATAGGGTATCAGTAACTCAATGACTTCATGCTGACCTGAAACCGGATTATCTTCATCAAAGAAACGCTGATCAACATCGGCCAGCAGCCATGGGTTTTGATAAATCGCGCGCCCCATCATCACGCCATCAACCTGTTTTAAATGCTCTGCAGCTTCATCCAGCGTGTTGATGCCACCATTGATGATGATTTCCAGATCAGGGTTTTCCTTTTTCAGATCATGCACAACTTCGTATCGAAGAGGTGGCACATCACGATTTTCTTTGGGTGATAGTCCATCCAGCCAGGCTTTGCGCGCATGAATGATAAATGTCGTGATACCTGACTGTTTGACGATATCAACAAAATTCAACAATTGTTCATAACTGTCGTCATGGTCTATGCCAATGCGATGTTTCACGCTCACAGGGATATTCACGGCTTGCTGCATGCTGCCAAGACAATCACGTACCCGTTGCGGTTCTGCCATCAGGCAGGCACCGAACTGACCTGACTGCACCCGGTCAGAAGGACAGCCGACATTCAGGTTAATTTCGTCGTAGCCATAGTCTTCGGCCATCTTGCTGCAATCAGTAAGTTCAGCGGGGTCGCTTCCCCCAAGTTGAAGGGCCAGTGGATGTTCTGCTGTATTAAATTGCAGATAACGATGCCGCTCACCGTAAATCAATGCGCCGGTGGTGACCATTTCCGAATACAGCAGGGTGTGTCTGCTCATCAGCCGCAGAAAAAAACGGCAATGGCGATCCGTCCAGTCCAGCATCGGGGCTACCGAAAATATCCTGTTGATTTTCTTGATCATTTATCTGCCATATCGTGGACAAATACTGGATTTGTGCGCGTATCTTGTCATCCGGCTCGTACCAGTGCACAGCTATGATATAGACCATCGTCTATGTTAGTCTGACAGAATTATGCCACCAAGGCATGAAAAATTGTTAGGTTAAATGCTCATGTATTTTTTCAGAAAAGGATCTATAAGAAAAAATCTGACCTTTCTGGTGTTTTTATCGATATTGCCTGCTTTTGCCATTCTCTTCTATACAGGGTTTGAGCATCGGCAACAAATTATCGAAAGCACTAAACAGGATGTTGCACTGATCGTCGGTGGTATGGCGGAGCAGCAGAGAGAAATTACCCGTTCCACGCAACAGGTTCTGACTACACTCTCCAGGCTTCCTGAAATCAGGCAGTTAAACATTGACGAAACGACCAGGATTTTAACTGAGCTGGTTGCGCAGAACCCTCAGTACAGCAACATGGCACTGGTTGCTCTTGATGGTAATGTATTGACTTCGGGCAAAGGGCGCTCCAATGTGAATCTTGCGGACAGAGAACACTTTAAGGAAGCACTAAGACGTAAAGCCTTTGTTGTTGGCGAATTCATTATATCCCGTATTGGCATCAATACACCTGTATTCCCTTCGGCCATCCCTGTGCTGGACGCTGAAGGTAATCCAAAAGCGGTTTTAACCCTTGTGCTCAAATTGAGCAGTTTTTCTCGCTATATTGATACTGCAGAGGTTCCTGATGGCTCTTTTGTGGCCATTACTGATCACAACGGGATACGCATGTACTATTATCCGCAAAAGAAAGAGACCAATCCGGTGGGAAAACCCATCAAGGGTAAAAACTGGGAAATCGCCAGCAGTGCAAACGGACCCGGTATATTTACCAGCAAGGGCTCTGATGGGGAAAAAAGAATTTTTGCCTTCGAGCCGGTCAGTCTGGGGCCTGATGATTCTCCGTATATCTATTTCTGGTCCGGCATCCCTGAAAAAAATATTCTTGCTCCAGCAAACCAGGCCCTGCTGAAAAGCCTGCTGTTCCTTTTTCTTGCCTTGCTTGTCGCTATGCTGGTTGCTCGTACTATTGGCGAGAAAATCATCATCACTCCATTAATGAATCTTGTGCAGCTGGCAGGACAATTATCAAAGGGTAACCTGGAAGCACGCAGTGATACTCAATCAATGGTCAGTGAATTTGATGTACTGTCTCATGAATTCAACCGGATGGCTGAAAGTCTGCAAAAAAACAATGACAAACTGT
>Ga0180429_10004248_pt1 | contig 11492 bp, 9 predicted proteins | sample SS_ome_FD_132428 | JGI IMG/M metagenome (GOLD analysis project Ga0180429, IMG submission 132428) | Hypersaline lake sediment archaeal communities from the Salton Sea, California, USA - SS_1_S_1 metaG | ecosystem: Environmental > Aquatic > Non-marine Saline and Alkaline > Hypersaline > Sediment ... | reverse complement strand
GAGGAGTGGAGACATGGCCGCACCGGATCCCCCGCCCTTTGGCTCCCCCGAGCTGCGCCTGCCCGACGAGTTGCGCGGCCCCCTGCGCGAGCACCTGGCCTTCCTGCGCCAGCACTACCTGGACGCCGGGTGGGGGAAACCGGTGGGCCTGGGCCCGCGGCCGGCCCTGGTGGTGGTGGACCTGGCCCTGGGGTGGACGACGAGCCGCGGCCCCATGGGCAGCAATCTCGACGCGGTGGTGGAGGCGACGGTGCAGGTGCTGGCCGCGGCCCGCGCGGCGGGCATCCCCGTCTTCTTCACGACCTCGGCCCACGATCCGGCCAACCCGCCCAATGCCAGCGCCCCAAAGGTGCCGGGCGCGCCCGACGCGGCGGCCTCGCCGGCCGACCTCGAGGAGCTGGACCCGCGCCTGGAGCGCCGCCGGGACGAGAAGGTGATCCACAAGCCGTACGCCTCCAGCTTCAAGGGGACCAACTTCCACGAGATGCTCGCCTCGCTGCAGGTGGACACGCTGATCGTGACCGGGTGCAGCACCAGCCACTGCATCTACGCCACCTGTCGCGACGCCAAGGACAGCTTCCGCGTGATCGTGCCCCGCGAGGCGGTGGGCGAGCGCTGCGAGCTGATGCACGAGGTGAATCTGCTGGATATCGAGATCGACCTGGCCGACGTGCTGCCGGTGGAGGACGTGGTGGCGGCCCTCAGGGCGACGGCATGAAGGGGCGGCTCCGGCCCGGGCGCTGGGCCCTGGGCGCGGCGGCCGCCGCGCTCGCGGTCTCGTGCGCCGGCGATGAGCCGGAGGGGGCCGCATCCTCTCCCGGCCCGGGGTTGCGGCCCTTTGAGGCGGCCGCTCCCGGGGGGGGGGCCGAGGTATCGGAGGCGGCCACCTGGTACCGGCGCGCCGTGGCGAGCCGGCAGGCGGGCCGGACGGGACCGGCCATCGAGGCGGCCCGACGGGCCGTGCAGGTGGAGCCGGCCCACCGGCAGGCCGCCGAGCTGCTGGTGGAGCTGTACTTCGCCGAGGGGCGGCCCGACGAGGCGGCCGAGGTGCTGCAGCGGGCCGTGGCGGCGGGGCGGACGGACGCCGAGGTGTATCACCGTCTGGGGCTGGCCCACGCGGGCGCCGGGCGCATGGAGGAGGCGGAGGAGGCGCTGCTGGAAGCGATCCGCCGCGACTCCACCAATGCCTCGGCGTACAACAACCTGGCGGCGGTGTACGCCCGCGGCTCGAATGTGGGCAAGAGCATCGAGGCGCTGGAGCGCGTGGTGGCGCTGGACTCGACCTACGTGACGGCCGTGTACAATCTGGGCAGCGCGTACTCGGAGAACGCCGAATACGAGCGCGGCGAGCAGTTGCTGCGCCGCGCCGTCCGCCTGGACAGCACCCACGTGGGCGCGCGGTACAGCCTGGGTCAGGTGCTCAACGACCTGGGGCGCCACGAAGAGGCGGTGGCGGTCCTGCGGGCGGCCCTGGAGCTGGAGGAGGCCGCGGCCTCCAGCCACTTCGAACTGGGCAAGGCCCTGCAGGCGCTGGGCCGCGACGGGGAGGCCACAGACCACCTGCGGCGGGCCACGCAGATCGATCCGACCCACATGGAGGGCCTGTATCGCCTGGGCCGGCTCTGCTCGCAGCGGGGCGACGACGACGGCGCCCGCGAGGCGTTGGAGAGGTTCGGGGTGTGGCGGGCGGTGGAGCGCGACGAGCCCCAGCTGTGGCGCCAGGTGCGGTATCACAAGCAGGCTCTGGCCGCCGACCCGGGCGACGCGGCCGCCCACTACGCCCTGGGTTCTCTGTACAGCAAGGTGGGCAAGCGGGACGAGGCGGTGCTGGAGCTGCGCCATGCCGTGACAGCCAACCCCCGGCACCGCGACGCCTGGCGCCACCTGAGCATGCTCTACGTGGAGATGCGGCGCGCCGACGACGCGGCGGCTGCCCTGGAGGAGATGGTTCGGCAGTGGCCGCGGGACCTGGGGGCGTGGAACAACCTGTGCATCGCCTATCTGGCAGCGGACCGCCTGGATGAAGCCGATGGGGCCTTTGACCGGGCGCTGAAGCTGGCGCCGCGCAACGCCGGCCTGCATTTCAACCGCGGGCACCTGTATCGCAAGCGGGGGGACGCGGCCGCGGCTCTGACTTCGTACCGGCGCGCCGTGGAGCTGGCGCCGGAGGACGAGCGCCTGGGCGCCACCGTGGCGCGGCTGGTGCAGACGCTGGCCGACAGCAGTCGGTAGAGGCGGAACCGCCTGTGCCGGTTCGCGCCGGAGAGCCGGCGTTCTGCTGTGGGGGGCATGCCGGCCGCGTGCGGTCAAAGCGCCGGCCCCGGCGCGCGTCAGTCCGGATCGCCGACGTATCCCCAGGACCACCGGGTTCCCACCTTGCAGACGCCGGCCGCGGCGAGCCGCGTGAGGGCGACGGGCCGCTCCTCCAACTCAGGCGCGCCGTCGGCCCCCATGCGCACCACCTGATTGACCAGCCACCGGTCGTTGTCGGGCTCGGGGCAATCGAGGCGCCAGTGAGCGCCGCGGCTCTCGGTGCGGGCGCGCGCCGCCGCGGCGATCGGCCGGGCCGCGTCCAGCATCAGGTCGACTTCGGCGGCGGCGCACAGCTCGGGCCCGCTCGACGCCTTCAGGTCGCGGCTCCGCGACTGCAGCTCGGCCAGCTCCGCCCCGGCCCGCGACAGGGTTTCCTCCCGGCGCACCGGGCCGGCGCGCCGCCACATGACTTCCCGTATCTCATTTCTCACCTGCTCGGTGTCGCGGCGGCCGGCATCCAGCCAGTGCGCCAGGCGGGTGATCTCCGCCTCGACCTGGCCCGGTTCTGCCGGCGCGGGGCTGCGGCCCGCTGCCGCGGCGGCCCCGTGCCCGGCCCAGTACCCGGAGATGACGATTTCGGCCACCGAGGTGCTGCCCAGGCGAGCGGCCCCGAAGGTGCCGCCGGCGCACTCGCCGGCCGCGTACAGTCCGGGCAGTGAGGTGCGTCGCTCGGTATCGACGCGGATACCGCCGCAGGAGTAGTGGGCGCCACTGGCCGTGGCCAGTATCTCGGCCTCGCTGGAGCCGTCTCTGTACAGCTGGTTGAGCTGCGGGTGGGGCACGCAGAAGGTGTCGAACTCCAGGTCCACGAGCTCGGCGCCGGCGCGGTAGGCCAGGGCGAAGCCGTCGCCGGTGGTGCCGGCGGGATTGTTGTTGCGGGCGTACAGACGAGAGCTGCCGCCGGTAGCCAGGATGACGGCGGCGGCAGAGATGACGAGGACTCCGCCCGCGGCCGCATCGACGGCCACGACGCCCACCACGGCACCGTCCCGGGTGAGCAGGCCAGTGACCTGGGTGTCGTAGCGCAGCTCGGCGCCGCGGTCGATGGCGGCTCGCCTGAGGGCCTGGGACACGGATTCGCCCACCCGTCCCCGGGGCCCGGGCAAGTACCACAGGGGACGCACCACGCCCGGCCGCTCCTGCTCGGCCTCTTCCAGGCGCATGTCCACGCCGAAGTCGCGCAGCTCGGGCATGCGCACGGGGACTTCGCTGGCGTAGGCCCAGGCCAGTTCCTGGTCGCAGAGCCAGTTGCTCTCGGCCACCACCTCGGCGAAGTACTCGTCGACCTCGTGTGCCTCGCGGTGGGCGCCCCAGCCCAGGATGAGCGTGGTGGCATTGGGCCGATCCTCGGCGAGCTTGCTCAGGACGAGAACACGGCGGCCGCGATCAGCGGCCTCTATGGCGGCGCGCAGGCCGGCGCCGCCGTTGCCGATGATCAGTACGTCGGTGAACAGGTCTCGTCGTTCCAGTGGCACGTTGCTCCCCTAACCGAGACAGATCCAGGTGACGTGGCCCTCGGTGCGCAGGCCGTGATCCAGGTGAGGCTCGATGGTGATGAGGTCTCCGGCGGATACAGGTGTTTCGGAGCCGCCGCTGAGAAAGAGGGCCTGTCCCTCGGCGATGTACCACAGCTCGGTCTGCGCGTGGGCGTGTGGCCCGAAGGGGGTGGCCGGCGTGGTTTCGCGCACGACGAAGTGGGTCACGGTGGTCTCAAAGCCGTCGAGACCATAGAAGGTGCGGCCGGGCTCGCCGGTGTTGGGCTGACCTTTGACGATCATATTCAGGGTCTCCTGGCTAGCGCCATATCAGCAGGGCCAGCAGCGGCAGGGCGTAGAAGGCGAGCACCACGTAGGCGATGGCGTACAGGCGGTTGCGGTTGGTCACCGCCGCCAGGGCCCGGGCCATGACCACGGGGAGGCGGCGGACGGCCGGCACGGGGTAGATGAGGGCGATGCCGACGATGTTGAAGAAGAGGTGGGAGAACGCCACGGTGACGGCCAGCACGCTGCCCGTGCACAGGGAGGCGAGCATGGCCGTGATGGTGGTGCCGACGTTGGCGCCCAGGGTGTAGGGGAAGATCTGCTCGACGGTGAGCAGGCCGGCGCCCACCAGGGGGACTACCAGCGACGTGGTGACGGAGCTGCTCTGTACAACGGCCGTGATCACCACGCCGAAGAGCATGGCAATGGAGGCGGAGCCGAACAGGTAGCGGTGCAGGAACTTCTCGGAGCGCTTCACGACCACGCCGCCGGTTAGGCTGACCAGGCCCTTGAGGGCGCCGAACATGGCGCCCAGGGCAACGAGCAGGCAGATCACGGCGTTGCCGCCGAGGAAGGCGATGAGGGCCTTCACGGCTGGCGAGACGATGAGTTGGAGGGGGCTGGCGAAGGTCATGCCCCCGGCCCCGGCGAAGACGGCGGCGGCGCGCTCGGAGAGCCAGAAGAGCGGGCCGTGGCCCTCCGGCCCCAAGTGCAGGAGGAGCTCGACCGGCAGGAGCACGGCCACGGCGATGAGGTTGAAGAAGTCGTGCACCGAGGCCCCGGCCAGCGCGCGGGTGAACTCCTCCTTGCGGGTGATGTGGCCCATGGACACCAGGATGTTGGTGACGCTGGTGCCGATGTTGGCGCCCATGACAATGGGAATGGCCCCCTCGATCGTGAGGGCGCCACCGGCCACCATGCCCACGGTGATGGAGGTGGTGCTGGAGGAGCTCTGGGCAACGGTGGTGGCCAGGATGCCGGCCAGCAGCCCCACCAGGGGATTGCTGGTGGCGGCGATGAGCTCGCGGGCCAGGTCCTGCCCGAAGAGCTTGAAGGAGGCGCCCAGCAGGCCGACGCTGACGAGGAAGGCGTACACGGTCAGCAGCAGCAGGATGACCTGCGGCCAGAAACGCTCGGCGCGGGCGCTGTCGTCCTGCCTGTCAACCATCGGGGCTTATCTCTGCCTGCCGCGCGATTCGCATATGGGCCGGATCCCGCAACGGGCCCGGGCTCTACAAAATCGGTGTTCTGATGGTTTGTAGATAGGCCCGGATGTTCTCCAGCGGAGTCTCGGGCATGATGGCATTGCCGGCCGCCAGGACGAGGCCGCCGGCACGGCGATGGAAGGTGCGCATGCGCTCCAGACAGCCGGCGCGCACCTGCTCCGGCGTGCCGAAGGGCAGCAGCTGCTGCACGTCCATGCCGATCCAGAAGGCGATGCGCCCGCCGTAACGCGCGGCCATGGCGGCGTCGTCCATAGTGCCGGCCTGGATGGGGTGCACGGCGTCGACGCCGCACTCGATGAGGTCTTCCATCAGGCGGGTGACGTTGCCGCAGGTGTGGAGCCAGAAGTCGAGGCCGTTGTCGTGCAGGCAGTCGGCCAGCTGGCGGTAGTAGGGCTTGTACAGCCGGCGGAAGATCTCCGGGCTCATGAAGAGGCTGCGCTGGGTGCCCAGATCGTCGCCGCCCCACACACCGTCGGCGCCGGCCGCGGCGGCGCGCTCGGCCCACACCCGGTAGAGGGCCAACAGGGCGTCCATGAGGCGGCACAACTCACCGGGGTGGTCGACGAAGTCGAAGAGGAGGCTTTCCAGGCCGCGGAGGTAGGCCAGGCGCTGGTGCAGGTAGTGCCCCCAGCCCACCAGAACGTAGCGGTCGGGATGCCTCTGTCGGAGAGTCTCGATGCCGTCGGTGGTGCCCGGGCGGTGGGGGTCGGGCAGCTCGTCGAGAAAGGCGTCGAGCTCGGACCAGTCCTCGATAACGGGGCAGGAGTCGATGGCCCGGCCCTGCGGCTTGACCTTGTCGCCAAAGGCCCAGCGGTAGGTGGGGTGGGCGGGCGGCGCCCTCCAGTAGTCGACCCCCATGCCGCCGAGCACGACATCGTCGGGGAAGGCAGTCTCCAACTCGGTGAGGTGGGCCCCCAGAGCCTGTCGGGTCTGGTCGTTGACCCAGAGGGACAGGGACAGGGGCGGGCGCGGCGGGTCCTGGAAGCGCAGGGCGGCGCGCACCTCGTCGCGCACGAGCGGCGGCAGGGACAAGGGGCGGCTCAGCTTTCGGCCAGGTCGCAGCGCAGGAAGCTGAGGTAGGCGGCCAGGAAGAGCAGGACGGCCAGGACCACGAGGACGACGATGTCCCAGACCGCGGCGCGGAGGCCTTCCGCCAGGGGGAAGCGATCGGCGAAGTGGGGGACGATGCGGGGATCGACCGGTCGGGCGGACACGCCCTCGCGCACGAAGTAGTGGTGCGGGCTGTCCGGGTCGGCGCGGTCCTGCCCCTGGAGGAAGGCGTGGAACTGGTCCCGGTACCGGCGCGCCTGAGAGACGAAGGAGCGGTAGTGGGAGAAGCCGGTGCCGGCCAGGGCCTCCAGGCCGTACCGGTACACGGCCGTGGGCGACAGGCGCGTGAGGGTGCGGGCGAAGGACACGCGCTGCAGCTGCCGATCGGCGGTGCGGTCCAGCAGCTCCATCTGGCCGTCGCGAAACTCGTTGAGGGCGTCGGCCCAGTCGCGCAGCACCTGCTCGTCGTCGGGCGCCTGGGAGGGCGACAGGCGCGTGAAGAGGGCCTGTTTGGCGTGTTCGATGAAGCCGTCGACGAGGGCGCGGCCCTGACGGGCGCCCTCGACCGACGAGATGGGCTCGGCCAGGTGCATGCCGAGCACACCCAGCCCCCCGGGCACCAGCTCCACACTGAGGACCCAGAGCAGCAGCAGGCCCAGCAGCCCGGTGGTGGGCCGACGCACCAGGGCGGAGACCAGCAGGCCCAGCCCTGCGAAGACGCTCACGTAGACCAGGCTCAGTCCCACGGCCAGGGCCAGGCGCACCCAGTCGTCGCCGGCCAGGTCCACAGAGCCGCCGGCCAGCAGGATGAGAAGGCTCACCACCACGCCCAGCAGAAGGGGGCCGGCTACGGTGAAGAGCGCGGCGAGGTACTTGCCCAGCAGGAGCAGGTCCCGCGGCACGGGATTGGCCATGGCCAGGCGCAGGGTGCCGTCGCGACGCTCACCGGAGATGGCGTCGTAGGTGAGGAGCAGGGCCATGAGGCTCAGGGCCACGCCGATGGCGAAGCTCCAGTCGAGCTCGGCGAAGGAGGGCAGCGCCGGGTTGGTGGGCAGGGGTGTGTCCACCGTGTACTGGAGATTCCACGGCATCTTCCACGAGTAGGAGAACTCGTTGCTGCGCCAGCCGTAGCTGGAGTGCGACGTGGCATCGATGCGTGAGGGCATGGCGCCGTCGCCGCCGGAGACGCAGAAGACGAGCGTGCCGGGCCGCCGGTAGAGCTCGCCGGGACCCTTTTCCGCCAGGTGGTTGAGACCCTGCTCACAGAGGCTCTCGATCTCTTCCCGCGCCTGGCGGACGTTCTCGTTGTACTGGGTAACGGCCAGGGTGGAGCGCTCGCCGGCAAAGAGGAAGCCGTTGGCAGCCATGAGCGCCAGCACGAGCACGGCCATCAGACCAAAGCGCAGGCTCAGGAGGTGGCCGAGGATCTCGCGACGGATGACGGTGAGGAGCATGGGCGCGCGTCTCCCGTCTCAGGTGACCGGCTGCCGGCCGAAGAGGACGACGGCGCCGACAAAGGCCAGGCCGTTGAGCACGGCGAGAAGGGCGATGGTGGGCGCCAGGCGGCCTAACAGCCCGGCCGGCGTCTCCAGCCGCTCGCCAAAGCGAGGCAGGCTGTGTGCCTCCACCGGGCCCCCGGGGCTGTAGAACCAGCGGTCGCTGCCAAAGGCGTTCTCCTCTTCGAGGTGCTCGATGAGGTCGCCGCGGTACCGGGCGGCCTGCGCCACGAAGCGCAGGTAGCTGTCCAGGTCGGTGTCGGCGGCGGCGCTGGCCGTCTCGGCCAGCATGCCGGCCGGAGACAGGCGCAGCAGGCGCCAGGCCAGGCGCTCCTGGGCCAGGACGTTGTCCTCCAGGTAGGCCTGGAGCAGGTGGGCCCGGCGGTCGGCGTACTCGGCGCGCAGAGGCTCCTGGAAGGCGTAGAACCGGCGGGCAAAGGCCATGGCCTCGAGGGTTTCCGCCTTGATGACGCCGTCGTCGTCCATCTGCGGCGTGGCCTTGACGCTCTCGCCCGTGCCATTGCTCGAGGTGGAGCGGCCGCCGTGGAAGCCCTCCCAGGCGCGCTCCCTGCCGTGAGCCGACAGGTAGTCCTCCACCTCGCGGTCGAACTGGGCCCTCAACTCCTCGACGGCGGCGCCGACACTGGCCAGCGGCTGCATGGGGCGCAGCTGGTCTACGGCAAAGAGCACGGCGGCCGGGTAGATGACGACGAAGACCATCCACACCAGGGCCGCCCAGAGCAGGCTGGTGGAGGAGCGGGGCGTGAGGACGGAGAGGAGCAGGCCGACGACGAGAAAAAGGGACAGGTAGAGCAGAGACAGGAAGAAGATGACGGCCAGGCGCAGCCAGTGGTCGGTCCCCAGCGACAGCAGCGGCGAACTCTCCATGATGAGGACGGCCACCAGAAAGGAGACGACGAGCGGCGGGGCCAGTCCCAGCAGGCCGCCCAGGTATTTGCCCAGCAGCAGTTGGGCGCGAGAGCCGCGGTTGGACAGGACCAGAGTGAGGGTGCCGTCCTCCCGCTCGCCCGACACGGCGTCGTACGCGAAGAGCAGGGCCAGGAAGCTGAGGATCACCTGCAGGAGGGTGACCACGTCGTACTGGGAGAAGACGCGGGTGAAGGGATCGCCGGGGCGCATGCCCTCCAGCCCGCCGGGGACGAGGCAGTGGGCCACCTGGAAGTGGTCGGCGAGCCGGCCTTCGACGCCCTGGCTGAACACGGCCAGGGGGCGCGGTCGCCGGTCGGCGTAGAGCTGGGTGTTGCAGGCCAGGTCGGAGAAGACCTCGAGCTCGTCGAGCTTCTCGTCCAGCCCGGTGACGACGGCCCGGTGATCGGCGGCCCGCTTCTCGTACCCCACCGTGCCGATCCAGGCCACCACGGCGATGAGCCCCACGCAGACGAGGAACCCCAACTGGAAGCGCAGGGTGAGGACGTGGAGGGCCAGCTCTTTGCGGATGATCGTCAGCAGCATGGCGTCAGCAGCATGGGGTCAGCAGCGTGGGCCCAGCCGGGCAGTGGAGTACCGGGCGGTGGAGAGTCGGAACCGGGTGCCGGCGACCGGCTATCTCCCGATGGGCCAGTCAACATATAGCGGGAGGAGGTGTTCCGGGTCAATGACTTTGTGGGGGCAGGAGCGCCCTGCCCGGAGCAGCCATGCCGCAGGGCGGCGGCCGCGGCCCTGGCCCAGCCGTTGTCTCCATGCCCCAGCTGGCTACCTTTGCGCCCTGACCCCTGAGGAGGAAGATGAGATGAGAGCGATTCGACGCCTGCTGACGGCCGGGCCCGCGGCAGGAGCCACGGCCGCCTGGGCCATGCTGTTGTGTGCCATGGCAGTGCCCGCGGCGGCTGACCAGCCCGCGCGCGGCGAGATGGGACGCAGCGTCAAGCTGCGCATCCTGGTGGACAAGGTGATGCAGCCCGAGGCGGACTGGCACACCGAGGAGTGGATGGTGCAAGAGGCGGCTGACGCCGGCTTCAACGTGTGGTCGCCGCGGCTCGGCCACGACGACCTGGCCGAGGTGGCCCAGGTCAGCGAGTGGTGCCGCAAGCACGGAATCTACCACATGCCCTGGATGCGCGGCACCCTGTCGGCGCCGGAGGGCGAGGCGGCGGCGGGCAAGCGGGTGGTGTGGGGCTCGGGCTCGGAGCAGACCCTGTGGAGCCCCAACTCGGACGAGTTCTGGGACTGGACGACGAAGTATATCGTCGAGTACGCCCGCATGTGTGCGGCGGACAGCACGCTGATGGGCGTCTTCCTCGACTACGAGAACTACGCGCCCGGGCTCAAGGGCGGAAATCTGTACGACCTGTCGTACGACGACCTGATCCTGTCGTCCTTTGCGCGGGAGCGCGGCGTGGAGTTGCCCGATCTGGAGCTGGCTGAGCGCCGGCCCTGGCTGGAAACCCAGGGGCTGCACGAGGACTTCTCCCAGTACCAGATCGCCCACTGGCGCCAGCGGTGCCGAACCTTGCGCCAGGCGGTGGACGAGCACGCGCCCCAGTTCCAGTTCTGCATCTACCCGGCGCCGGGCACGCTGTTCATGACGGCGGCCACGTACCCGGAGTGGGCCACCGAGGCGGCGCCGCTGATCCTGGCCGACGCCAGCATCTACGGGCGGCCCGGGCTGTGGGCGACGCACGACGAGGCCCTGGAGGCCAACCGGCTCAAGCTGACGGAGCGCCGTGCCGGGGCGCTGGAGCTGCCGGGTGGGCCCTACATGTACGCCGGCGGTCTCGACCCGGTGGTACACGGCGCCGATCCCGAGTTTTCGGGCCGCAACGGCGCCATGAGCAGCGAGGTGAGCGACGGGTACTGGATCTTCTACGAGGGGCCGACCTACGACGGCACGCACCGCGATTACTTCGACTGGTTCACACGGGCGAACCGGGCCATCGAGGCGGGGGAGTGGGGCTTCTGGCGCGAACCGCGGGAGACGCCCGACACCTTTGGCCTGACCGAGCTGGTCACCGAGACGGACCGGCCGCAGCTGGTGGTGCACGGGGCGAGGCCGGCGACCCTGGCCGCCCTGGAAGCCATGGACCTGTTCGAGGTGCACGCCATGGCCGGCATGAGTCTGAGCTACCTGGGCGGCGCCGACGTGCTCCTGCTGCAGAACTTCAACGAGTCCTTCGCGGCCGACCACCAGTTCGTGCGGGATCTGCAGGCCTACGTGAAGGGCGGCGGCGGCCTGCTGCTGGGGCACGACACGGCGTGGTTCATGGCCAGTCCCTTCGAGGAGGTGGCGGTGCGGGGGTACCCGCAGAACATGGTGGAGGCGGAGCGCCACGTGGTGAACACGGACCTGGTGACGGCCGTGGCGCATCCGGCCCTGGGAGACGTGGCGCCCGACACGCGCTTTGGAACCGAGTTCTACGATCACATGATCTTCGTGCCCGGGCCGCAGGGACGGGTGCTGGTGCGCAACACCTTTGGCGACCCGGTGTACGTGGCGGCCGAGGTGGGCCAGGGGCGGGTGGTGTACTCGGGCTGCTACTACGGGTACGGCGGCCAGCCCGAGGGCGTGGAGCGCCAGGTGCTGGAGGGCGTGCTGCGCTGGCTGGGTAGAGAGCGGGGTAGAGGGTAGAGGACAGGGTATAGGGTCTAGGGTATAGGGTATGGGGTATAGGGTATAGGGTCTAGGGTAT
>Ga0180429_10004246_pt1 | contig 11494 bp, 8 predicted proteins | sample SS_ome_FD_132428 | JGI IMG/M metagenome (GOLD analysis project Ga0180429, IMG submission 132428) | Hypersaline lake sediment archaeal communities from the Salton Sea, California, USA - SS_1_S_1 metaG | ecosystem: Environmental > Aquatic > Non-marine Saline and Alkaline > Hypersaline > Sediment ... | reverse complement strand
GGTCCAGAAATTCGATATCGAGGCCTGGATGCCGAGCCGCGAGTCTTTCGGCGAAACCCATTCGGCATCGCGGTGCCTCGACTTCCAGGCGCGCCGTCTCGGAATACGCTACCGCGACGAGGAGGGCAAGGTCCACTTTGCCCACACCCTGAACAACACGGTGATCGCTTCCCCCAGGATCCTTATCCCCATCATGGAGCTCTATCAGACCGCCGACGGCGAGATAGAGATCCCCGCCGTCCTGCGCCCCTACATGAATGGATTGGCCAAGATCGTTCCCCGTTGATCGGCTGGGAATTTCTTACTTCCGCCCGCCCAGGAGCTTGAGCAGTTCGTCAAGATCCATGTCGTCGGGCGGTTCCTGGTCTGGAGGAACGTCGGGAAGCTCGAAGTCGGGTGGGGGAGGAGGCCGGCCGTCACCGCTGCCCGGGCCGCCCGTATCGTCACCGCCGTCTTCCATGCCGCTCGCCGGACCGCCCTGGCTGCCACCGAACTCGTTCTTGTTGTCGCCGTCGCCCGCGCCGCTGCCCGTTCCATCGTCGTCGGCGGGATTCTCATCGAAGGCGGGGATCACCGGCCGGACCGCCATGGTCAGTTCCGAATCGCTGGGCAGAAAGATCACCCGCTGGTAGGTCAGGCGATCGCGTTTCATCTCGTCGAGGGCGTATCCCGAGAGGGTGGGATCGATTTCCATGACGAGGAGAATCTCCATGGCGGCCGGAAAGCGCCCTCTCTTGGCGGCGTTCCACTCCTCGAGCCTCTCGGCGTCCTCGTGAAGGTCGGCGAAGTAGGTGATGCGGAAGGAGATGATCCGTTCGTAGATCAGCTCGTAAAGACCGCCCTCGGCGATCTTGTCGTCGACGTGAAAATCCTGCCGCCGCCAGAGCTGAAGTTTTTCGGGGTTGATCGGGTTTTGCCTGAGGAGGTAGGAGACCTCGGTCAGGTCGGACCGGACGGGGCGGCCGTTCTGCTCGATCGTGTGGGACGAGTTCTGCGTGCTGATGAAATGAAAGTAGTCGCCCCGCTCGCCGCTGATGATCCGCGACTCGCCGAAGAAAACATCGTTGTCGTGAATGTTCCAGCACCAGGCGCTGCTGAGATCGCTCTCGATCCTGTCGAGAATGGCGGGGCCGATCTTTTTCTCGAGATTCTGCTTTTCGATCGTGTCCCGCGCCTCGAGGGTCGTGAAAAGGACTCCATAGGTGGCCGTCATCACGAGGCTGACGATCAGGATCGAGACCATGACCTCGAGTAGAGTGAATCCGGTATCGGTCTGTCGGTGATTATTCACGTCACAACTCCTCGTCGTCGTTGCCGTCCTGGAGCCTCTCGAACTGGTCCTCGGTCATGAGCAGGGGAATGTAGGTGTCGATCGTGTATTCCACCCCCTTGGCGTCCCCGTCGTCGGGCGCGAAGACCTTGATCACCACATGGCGCGCCATGAGCGGTCCCACGTCCTCCACGTCCTCGTCTGCAAACACGGCGTCGCCCGGCGCGTTGGTCGTGTCGAGACGGCTCTCGTTGTCCTCGTCCTCGTCTTCCTCGAGGCCCGAGCGAAAATCGTAGATCGTGACGGTGTATTCGTAATAGAAACCGGGAGCCCCCTCGAGTTCCCCGGCACCCTCGCCGCGGATGACGTTGATCGAAATGTCGGCGAGCTGCTGCTGGGCCATGTCCTGAAGGGTGCGCATGACCTTGGTATCATAAGCCATGTCGAAGCACCGTTCTCGGGTGAGAAGCATGGGCACCACCGCCACGGCGAGGATCGCCACCGAAACCATGACCTCGAGGAGTGTGAAACCGCCCCTGGCCGTGAAGGGGGACCGTCCGGGGATGGGGCGTCCCGAGGCAGGGCGTCCCGAGGCGGGACGGTTAAAACGAATCATCGCTCACCTCCTGGTATTCCACGGCGCCTTCGAGGATCTCGGCGAAACCGGTGAGGCTCGCGATCCGGATCGACATCCGTTTTTCCGAATTCGGGTCGTGAAGTTGCACGATATGGCCGGTGAGCGATCCGTCGGGCCTGATGTTGATCGTGAGCGCTGTCGAGTCACCCTCCGTTTCGTCGAGGAAACCGACTGCCACACGTTCGATCTCGATGGTGGCGCCGGCGCGGGAGGGCTCGAGAATTTCCGTTTCGCCGGCGCCGATCACATTGCTGTCGTCGTCGAAGAGCACGGGATAGTAGGCGCGATAACTGTGGAATCCGGGATTGTATTCGAGATGAATCGTCAACCCGCTGAAGATCGCCTGGCTGCGCATCAGCTCGAGGTCGGTGACGATCTTCTTGGCCGCCGCTTCGAGCCGGCTGCCGGGGAGAAGAGTGTCCACCTTGAGAAAGACGATGGTCATGGCGAGGCCGAGAACAGCCACGGCGACCATCAGCTCGATGAGGGTGAAACCATGATTTCGCGCGTTCACGCGGTCTCCCACGACTTGGGGCGAAACTTACAGGAGTCGGATCGACATCCGGAATCGGTCGGATCGACATCCGGAATCGGTCGGATCAATATCCGGAATCCGTGTCGTGTCTCGTATCCTTGGACGAGATGTCCCGGGCGTCTCCGTCGCCGCCCTCGACATTGTCCGATCCCAGCGACTTGATTTCGAAACTCTTCGACGATTCGGGGATGTAAAGGAACTGATTGCCCCAGGGATCGAAGAGAATGTCGGCGTTCTCCAGGTAAGGTTCGTCAGCATTGTTCTCGTTGGGCTCGAGCAGAACCTCGAGGTTGTCGGGTAGCCTGAAATTGTCGAGCCTGTATTTCTGGACCGTGGCTTTGAGCGTATCGATATTGGTCTTGGCCACGGTTTGCTGGGAGCGTGTGAAATAGGGAAAAACATTGGTCGCCACAACAAGACCGAGGACACCGAGGATGGCGACGACCACCATCAGCTCGATCAGGGTGAAACCTTTTGTCGATCGGGAGTTACGGTTCTTCAACATGTCAGTCTCCTTGGAATGGCCCGGCAAGCGAATCCGCAACGACCGTCGTGCGTGTCCGGGCCTCTCTGTCATCGTAAATTTGGACACTTTTTATAATAACATATTCCCGGCGTTATTTTGGAATCGGTGCTCGAAATAGACGATTATTCCCCCGCTTATTGCCTCACCCCGCTTCAGTTCATGATTTTCTCGAAATCCTCTTCGACGAGGGGCGCGATCCGACCGTCGAGCCAAGCCTGATCGATGGCGGCTTCGACCTCGATGTCCTCGATGTGGAACCAGCGCGGACCGTGAACCCAGATGAAAACCTGGCCGCGCCTTCGGCCCGCGAGGCCGTCGGGCGTCGCCACTCGGGTGCTGCGGAAGGTGTGCGCCGCCTGCCCCGCCGCAGAGGAGAGGGTGGCCGAGTAGGTCTTGTTCACCGCGAGGTCGGAGGGACAGGCGAGAGTCCCGGGGGCGCCGGCCGCAGCGCCAATCAGGCGGCCGTTGATATCGATCCCCTTCAGGCAGGCCGATGAGAGGTATCCCTCACCGTTCTCGGGAGTCTGGCCGAAGCAGAGATAGAAGGGCTTGGAGAGGTTGTTTTCCCTCTTGGGCGCAAAACTGAAACTCACCTTGATCGCCATATCTCCGGCGAACAGAGGCTCGATCCGGATGAAGTCGGAACCGTATGCCACGAGAGAATCGTTCTTGATCTGGAACGACCGCGGAGCGAGCACCTTTTCCACACCCCGTGCCTTCTTCAAAGCTTCGGCCAGTGGGAAGGGACGGAGATCGAAGTCTCTCCTCTCGTCCCTCTCCATGAAGTCATAGTAAAACCGAACGCGGTCCCCCTCCGATCCCTCGAAACCCTTGAACCTGTCCCAGAGGTACCGGTCGTCGTCGGTGTAGGTCCGGCGCAGAATGGCTTTGACGATCCTATCGTGACGGTTTTTGCCGACAGCGTCGGCGAAGGCAGCCCTGTCCTCGATTCGGCGCACCTGCTTGGTGAAGAAATCGATGACCTCCCTCGCCGAGCCCGACCGCTCCCCGGAAAGAACGGTGATCATCGCGGCTCCTGCCTCGGCTTCGGTGTAGAGTCGGTGGAGCTCTTTCAGATCGTCCCTGGCGGGACCGGATTGCGCCACGCCGCCGAGTTCCTTTCGAAAGCGCGTCGAGTCCGCGGTGAAGGCGAAAAGCCTGCAATAGGCAAGGCGGTCCTCGTCGGTGGTCGGGGCGAGTACTTTCTTGAATCGGCTCACGGCGTATTCGAGGGGCAGAGCCGAGTGGGGGGTGACGATCGTGGCCTGCGAGTCGAGCCGCTTCCAGACGAGGCCCTTTTCGTTTGTTCCCTCGAGGCGCACGTCGACTCCGTCGAGGCGGTACGAGAATCGGGCCGCGCCGAGGGCGTCGAGCTTGGAATCGAGGAACCTTGCGCTCTCGTGCAGGGCGCGCCACTCCTTTTCGATGGCGCCCGCGGCCGTGCCGGGCTGGCCGAGCCTTCCGCGCAGGAGAGACTCCGTCGGGCAGAGACCGTGCTTGCCTGCAAGATAGACGACGAACGCCCTGTAGAGCTCGGCGTGCATCTCCTTGTTGACCAGGCCGAGGAGTGCGTCCTCGTCGAAATAGGGGATCTTTTCAACGGTCGGCGTGTGGCGCGCCGGCCTCGTCTCGAGGTCGGCCTTTTTCGGGAAGCGCCCCTCGGCGATTTTTTTGATCAGCTCGCCCCGTCCCAAGCCACTGGTGTAACGTTTGATCATCTCCCTCTCGATCGAGCGGAAGCTGTGTGCCTCGAGGAGAGTTCCGAGGTCGGAGACGGGCGATCGTCCCGCAAGGTGAGGGCGCGCGTATTGGCCGACGAAATCCAACTCCTTCACGCTGTCGAGATAGTGGCAAAGGAGCGCGCAGACCTCGAGGGTGTCGGCCAGGGGGCCATCGGTCGCACACCGCTGACCCATGCTGTCGATCGAGTCGCAGGCGGTGAGGGCCTCGAGCGGCAGGGGCCAGGGAATCCAGTCCGCGTCGGACTTGGCCGACCAGAGGCGGAAGGCTTCTTGCCTGTCGGCCGAGATCCCCGCGTCGAGCCAGCTCAGAAAGGTTTTCCAGTTGACGATTCCGTCGCCGCTGACGCGCAGCTTGCCCGGCTGTTCGAAGCCGCTGCCCATCGACAGAAGACGGGCGATCCCCTCGTTGAGCCAGAGTGGCATCGGCTCGGGGCATAGATTCTTTAAGATTGCCCGGCCGAAGGGCTCGATCATCGCCCGGCGGCTCGGGCCCGATCCCGAGTAGAGGATTCTGTCCTCGGGGAGGCTGGCCACGAGCATGCCCGTCGCCTCGTCGAAAAAGCTGACGCTGTCGTGGCGCGCCCTTCCTCTCGAAAAGTGGACGGCCTGGGCGGCCGTTCGGCGCCGATCGCCGAGGACAAAAACATGGAACGTGCCGTAGTCGTCCATGTCGCCGGCTTCTGCCGGAGCGGGCAGCCAGTGGGCGCGGAACCGTGCCAGCATGTGGCGCAGGTCGTTGGCGAGCGTGTCGAGAAACGCTGAGGCCGGTTCTTTCCCCTGCGATTCGTCGCCCTCGATAATGAAAACGAAGGGCGGCCGCGTTCGGTCGACCCTGTAGTTCCAGGAGTCGATGAATTTCCCGAAGAGGCCGTGGCTTTTCATCGCGGTCCAGGCCGCCGCGCCCAGACTCTCCTCGAGCGCCCGCGCCCGATCCCTCCGCGCGACGAGCGTCCGGCGCGTCACCTTCCACCGCGCCTCGAGAACGATCGTCTCCCCGGCGTTGAGCCATTGGCCCTGGAGCTTCGTGAAGCCCGAGACCTCGTCGTCGCGAATGAAGGGGAGAAGCTCCTTGAATTCGACAAGCGCCTCCTCGGCATCGAACCGGCTATGGCCGAGTTTGCCATGGGCCGTCTCGTTCTCCGGATCGACGCTGAGGGCGTTTTTGTAGAATTCGTCGGCCAGGCTTCCCCGTCCGGCCTCCCACGCCTTGCGCGCCAGCCGGTTGAAGTCTTCGGCCGTCGAGCAGCGGGCCGCTTCCCTCTCCCAGTCGGTGGCGGTGTCGACAGAGAGCGCGCGTTTTTTCTGTGGCTTGTCGTCCGATTCGGGAAGGCGGAGGAATTCGAGGAATTCGGGCCGGAGGTGGAGGATGAGAAACAGAGTGAGGGGCGCCACCACCACGGCGAGGATCAGGGGAAGTTTCTTGAGGACGGTGTAGACGATTCGCTTCAAAACTCTGCGGCCTCTTGTTCAAGTGATGTCGCCGAACCGGTTCGGGCTATCCCACCTGGCTGAGCTGCAGCATGGGCAGGATGATGGAGAGCACGATGAAGGCCACGATCGTGGCCATGAACAGGATCAGGACCGGTTCGATGAGGGCCGTCATCTTTTGCGTGGCGATCTCGATCTCCTCGTCGTAAGCGCCGGAGATCGTTTCGAGGATGTCCTCCAGTTCGCCCGATTGTTCTCCCACGGCAATCATATACCCCACGGCGGGAGGAAAGACACCACTTTTCTTGAGCGGCGAAGAGATATCGGTCCCCTCCATGATGCGCGTGTGCACCGTGTCGAGAACCTTGGCCACCACGGCGTTGCCCACGATGTTCTTCACGATGAGCAGCCCCTCGAGGACGGGGACGCCGCTCTTGAGGAGCGTGGAAAAGGTGACGGCGAAGCGGCTGATCGCCTGCTTGTTGAAGAGGTCGCCGAATATGGGCATCCTGAGGATGATCTTGTCCGTCGAGAAACGTCCCTGCTCGGTGCGGCGGATGGCGGCCCAGATCAGGTAGATGGCGATGACGCCGAGAAGGAGGATGTACCAGAAGTCGACGAGAAAATCGCTCGATGCGATGAGAACCTTCGTCGGCGTGGGCAGCACGGCGTCCTTCTGCCTGATCAGGGTTACCAGCTTGGGGACGACGACGGTCATGAGCACGGCGATGACGATGGTGCCGACGGCGACCATCACCATGGGGTACATGAGCGCCGCCTGGATCTTGTTGCGCACCCTGTTCTGCTTGAGCATGTACTGGGCGAGACGCATGAGGGTCGTTTCGAGGTTTCCGGCCGCCTCGCCCGCCTTGATCATGTTCACGTAGAGATCGCTGAAGTAGGCGGGATGATGGGCGAGCGCCTCGGCGAAGCTGAGGCCTTGGGTCACCTTTTCGCGCACGTCGCGGAAAACGGTTTCGAGCTTCTTGTTCTCGATCTGCTCGATCAGGGCGCGCATCGCCTCGGCCATGGGAATACCGGCCTGGAGGAGGGTTGCGAGCTGGCGGGTCACCATTGCGAGCTCGCCGATCTGGCGCTTCCTGGTGAAGATCTTGTGGAAGAAACCCTTGGACGAGCTCTTGGTCACGTCCTTGAGTTCCTTGAGGCCCATGACGTGGAGATTTTCGCGCTTGAGCTTGTTGCGCGCTTCGCGCGGCGTGTCGGCATCGATGACACCGGTGCGCGTCTCGCCCTTCTCGCTGAACGCCTTGTATTCGTAAACGGGCATGCCGTCGGTCCCTCAACCGGTCAACGCCGGCTTATACAACGTCTAACTGGGTGACTCTCAGAATCTCGTCGATCGTGGTCGCGCCTCTGAGCACCTTCTGGATGCCGTCCATTCGGAGCGTGTTCAGGGAGCCCCGTTCGATGGCGCTCCTCTTGATGAGGCTCGCCCCGGCCCTGTCCATGATCTGATCCTTGACCGTGTCGTCGACGGGGAGCATCTCGTAGATGGCGGTCCGGTCGACGTAGCCCGATTCGAAGCAGTAGTCGCACCCCTCGCCGATCCACACCTTGCCGTCGGCGAAGGCGTCGGGCGCGATCCCCGCCTCCTTGAGCTTCTTGACCGTCGACTTGTCGGGCGCGATCTGTGTCTTGCACTTGGGGCAGATCAGCCGCACCAGGCGCTGGGCGATCACGAGAAGGACCGACGACGAGACGAGGTAGGGTTCAACACCGATGTCGAGCATACGGGTCACGGCGCTGGCCGAGTCGTTGGTGTGGAGCGTGGAGAGCACCATGTGGCCCGTGAGCGCCGCCCGGATAGAGATCTCGGCGGTCTCGTTGTCGCGCACCTCGCCGACCATCATCACGTCGGGGTCCTGGCGCAGGAAGGAGCGGAGCCCGGCGGCGAAGGTGAGGCCCTTCTTGTTGTTCACCTGCACCTGGCTGATCCCGTCGAGGTTGTACTCGATCGGGTCCTCGATGGTGAGGATGTTCTTCTCCGCCGCGTTGATCTCGCTGAGGCCCGCGTAGAGGGTGGTCGTCTTTCCCGAACCGGTCGGTCCGGTGACGAAAATGATGCCGTGGGTGTAGGTGATGTAATTGCGGAGCATGGCCAGGTTATCCGGATCGAGGCCGATCTCCTCGAGCCGGTAGACGCGGGCGCTCTTGTCGAGAAGCCTCATCACGATCCGTTCGCCGTTCGACGAGGGGACCGACGAGATACGCACGTCGACGTCGCCCTGGCCGATCCTCAATGTGGCGCGGCCGTCCTGGGGAAGGCGGCGCTCGGCGATGTCCATCTTGCTCATGACCTTGATACGCGAGATGATCGCGTCCTGGATCTTTTTCGGCGCCGACTCCATGTCGTAGAGGATACCGTCGACGCGGTAGCGCACCTGGACGCGGTCGGAGTAGGGCTGGATGTGCACGTCGGACGCTCTCATCTTGAGCGCCTGGAAGAGGATCATGTTGACGAGCTTGATGATCGGAGCCTTGTTGGCCACATCGAGGATGTCCTCGCCTTCCTCGAGCGCCTCGGCGGTGAGATTGACGATCCCCTCTTCCTCGTCGAGGTCGTCGAGCGCCTCGTCGACGGCGTCCATGCGGTTCTTGTACGCCCGGTTGATGAGCGACGTGATCTCCGCACGGGGGGAGAAGACCGGTTCCACGGTGACCCGCAGCATGGCGGCGAGTTCGTCCATGGGGTGGATTTCGAAGGGATCGCAGGTCGCGACCTGCATCGATCCGTTGACCGAACCGAGGCCGATGAGGTTGTAGTTTCTCGCGAAATGGACGGGCACGTTGTCGAGAAACTCCTTGGGAACGGTGATCTCGCGCAGGTCGCCGCTGTACTCGAGAGCGAGATAGATGCTGAAAATCTTGAGCACCTCGGGTTCGGACAGATACCCCTTGGCGAGAAGGATCTTGTCGAGAGTCGATCCCGACTTTTCCCGCATCTTGAGGCAGTCCTTTATCTTCTCTTCGGAGAGCTTTCCCTCGTCGCGCAGAAGCCGGACGATATCGTCGAACATTCCGGCCGAGGCTTGATCGGATACCCGCATTGCGTCCATTATTGTTCGCCCATCTCGTCTTCTGTGTTTGTCAGCGGTTCGAGGTACTCGGCGTCGACCTCGCCCGTTTCGGGTTCGGCCAGCGACGGGATCTCGAAGACGTACTTCATCCCCGCGTCGACCACGGCCTTGTCCGCGTCGGTGTACTCGAAATCGGGATCGAAGGTCCTCACCTTGCCCGTGAGCTTCTCCACCTCCTGTTTCTTCTTCTTGGAGATCTCGTCGAGGTTGGCGAAGTCGTCGCCGATGATATGGGGCGTGATGAAAACGTAGAGGTTCACCTTGCGCGCCGTATCGCTCGTGCTTCTGAAAAGCCAGCCGATGAGGGGCAGGTCGCCGAGCACGGGCACCTTGGATGCGGCCTCGGTCACGTTTTCGGTCAGCACGCCGCCCACGATCATGGTGTGTCCGTCGGGGATCGTCACGTGCGTTTCGATGGTGCGCGTCGATTTCGGCGGCGGGCTCAGGGTCGACGCCTCGTCGAAGCTCGAGACCTCGATGTTGACATAGAGTTTGAGGTAGTTGCCGGCCGAGATGGAGGGCGAGATCTGCAATGTGATACCCGCTTCCTCGAACTCGTCGAAAGAGGTCTGGTCCGAGTTGGTGCCCTGCGACGTGGTGAAGGTCGGCTGCTCGTCGAGGTTCTTGATGAGCGCTTCCTCGTTGTCGTTGGTGAGCACCGACGGCATGGAGAGGATGTTGGCCTTCTGCGTCTGCTCGAGCATGTAGAGCAGGAAGGGGATGGCAAAGTCCTGGCCGTTGAAGATACCGCCCGTGAAACCGGTGCCCACGCCGGGCACCCTCTGATTGGGAAAGCCGGTGTCGGGGTCGGTGGTGAACTCGGAGAGGCCGAAAGCGGAGAAACCCCACGGCCTGGTGTAGTCGTCGGTGATCAGGTTGCCGTCGGCGTCGACCTTGAGGTCGAGGCCGGCGAGCTCCACGCCGAGCGCCTCGTCGATGCGGTCGGTGAGCTCCACCGCCGCGCATTCGATGAGCACCTGGCGGCGCCGCACGTCGATCTTCTTGATCACCTCGAGAAGCTGGGCGTATTTGGTCTTCGACGCGGTGATGATCAGCGAGTTGGACGGTTCGTCGGCCACTACATGGGCGGGCGCCTCGAGACTGCCCGGCTGCACCGTTCCGCCCGCTCCCGGGGGCCGCGCCGTGCCTTGCTGGTTTTGTCCCTCGATCAGCTCCTTGAGTACCTCTTCCATGTCGGCTGCCAGGGTGTTCTTCAGGCGGTAGACGTGAATGTCTCCCCGCGGGTCGACTTCGACGTCGAGGATGTCGATCCAGTTGGCGATCCGCGTCACGTCAGACTCCGATCCGGTGAAGAGGAGCGAGTTGGTGCGCGGCTCGGAGATGATCTTCGGTTCGGGATCGCGCAGGATGCCGCCGGCGCGCGCCTGGGGCTGCTGGCCGGGACGGAGGTTCTGGGCCGCCTGCATCAGGTTGGTGAGAACCGGTTCGAGCTCGTCGGCCACGGCGTAGAGGAGCTCGCGCTTCTCCATGTGCACGTCGGGCTCGAAGGGGGGGACGTCCATGAGGGTGATCAGCTTGGAGATGCCCCACACCTTGGTGGCGAAGCTCGTGATGACGAGGGAGTTGGCGTTCTCCACGGGGCGGATCGACTCGAGGCTCATGGCGCCCTGGCCCACGAGCGACGAAAGGGACGAGATCATGTCGCGCGCGGCGATGTACTTGAGCGGGATCGTGGTGGTGATCAGCATCCCGGGGTTGTCTTTGTACTTGTCGAGCATCTCGCGCGGGATCACGGGCGCCTGGGACTGGATCATGCCGCTGCGCGGTCCCGTTCCAAGTTTCTGGACGGTGATGAAATAGGGAGATTCCTCGGGACCGTAAGAGGAGCAGATGAACTCGTAGCTCACCATGACCGACTGAAAATACTCGAAAAAACTTTGCTTGTCCCGTTTGACACGCTGCACGCCGAGGATGACGATCATCTGCCCCTCGACTTCCTGCTTGTTGTATTTGATCGGGAAACCGGTGATCTCCTTGCAGAGATCGATCAGCTCCTCGATCGGCGCGCCATTGGTCTCGTCGAACTGAAGATAGTAATAATCTTCATCGAGAGTGATGTCGTAGTGTTCTTGAGCGGCGAGACCCGATGCGAGAAAACCCACAAAGAGCAGCGGAAGGAGCGTGAAAGGGATCGGTTTCATCCCGAAACATCCTCCAGTATAGTGTGTCAAATTTTGCCCCAACGTCTTTAATTGGCAGAACATACAGGCGCTGTTCTGAGATGTCAACCTCCACGG
>Ga0180429_10004245_pt1 | contig 11496 bp, 8 predicted proteins | sample SS_ome_FD_132428 | JGI IMG/M metagenome (GOLD analysis project Ga0180429, IMG submission 132428) | Hypersaline lake sediment archaeal communities from the Salton Sea, California, USA - SS_1_S_1 metaG | ecosystem: Environmental > Aquatic > Non-marine Saline and Alkaline > Hypersaline > Sediment ... | reverse complement strand
TGCTCGCCGCGGCGACGAGCAATTGTGTGGGTGCAGATAAAAGGACGGCGCCCCCAGGAAAGACAAGCGGTTGGAAGCAGTCGTACAAAGCCGGGTATACCGATGCCAACGGCAAGTACGCCGGCGGGTCCGAGATAATGCATATCGCAGCCCACAAGGGCAAACTCTACGCCTTCAACGGGTATTGGACCGACGGGCATTTCCCAAAGCAGTCGGCACAGGTGCTCCGGCTCGATTCGCCCGATGGCGCCTGGCAGGTGGACCTGGAGACGAACTCCACCGGTTTCGCGCACATGAAGGGCAACATACTGAAATCCGTCACGTTCAGGACCGACAAGAACGCCGGGAAGATCGATGCGACAGTTCTGATCGCCGCGTCGCAGGCCTACAACGTCAACAAACAGGGGCATGGCGCGGTCAGCGTTTTCGTCCGAGATGACGCGGCCGGTAAATGGAACCACTCGCTGCAACAGACCGGAACGCTGCGAAAGATCAGGCGGGTCCCCCGTGATATCGAACTCTATCGCGACTCGAAAACGGGCGTTGACAGGGTTTTCCTTCTCGTTGGCGATCCGGGTATTATCTCGGGCGTTTACAATGCAACCACCAAGAGTATCGAGTGGGATCCCAAACCCGAACACCCCGCCGACGGGTCGACCTTTCCCGCCCGGCCGCTGGGAATAACCGAGGCCAACGGCAGGCTCTACTTTTCGGTTGCGGGCAAGATATTCGTCCGCACTGATGGCGCCAGGCCCAAGTGGTCGCTGGCGTACGAAATTCCGGGAAAGGTGAATACCGACGTCGGCGGTATCAGGGGTTTGAGCACTATCGCCAATCCGAGCGGCCCGGGCGAGTCGATCATTTTTGTATGGACTCCCATCGGAAGGTGCCGCGGCGACATCAAGCGCCTCGACGGGCCCGCCCTCAAAGAAACGAACGAAACGACCTTGCGGGCCTTGTTCGACGCGGAGTTCAAGACTGTCGGCGCCAACGCGAAGTTCAGTCTGGGCGGGTACAACAGGTTCTTCCCCGTAAAAGACCCTCGCACGGGAAAGACGGTTCACCTCGTGGGCTTTGAGCAGCGCATCAACGCGCCGGACGAGTCCATCAAATGGAACCATTACTACAAGGGCGCCATGTACGGTATCCGCACGGAAAAGCAGCGATACTCGACGCGGGAGGTTAACGGGAAATGGGCTCCGTCCAAACCCGTTCTCGTAGCCCCTCGCACATTCGCCAACTCTCCTTTCCCGCGCGAGAAGAACGTGATTTATTTTGGTGGGCACGACGCCAACTTCAACAAGTCCACCGACATGGCGTGGATATTCAAAGCCAACGTAAAAACCGTTCTAGGACATGTGGGGTCAGAGCGCCATTAGACACTAAGCATTAAGGACATATGGGGTCAGAGCGCCATTAGACACTAAGCACTAAGCATTAGAATTAATCCGCAACCGGAGGAATGGATCTCTTGCTTAGTGCTTAGTGTCTAATGGCGCTCTGACCCCATGTCGAAAGATTCAGATCTTCGGCGACCGCTTGTATCCTCGCGGCCAACCATGACGCTTCCATCGATTCGAACCACCTGACGATAAGACCCCTTCGCTTCGGACCGGAAAACAGGTATCTGGACACCAATCCCATTCGCAGTGCGGAAACTTCGTCAATCCGCGGGCGAGCCGAGGCGATGGTCTTCATCTGCCCTATCAGGAATTCCAATTCAGTACCGGCGTATTTGTCGGCGTCATCTTCCGAAGAGTTGGTTTGAAACGGATATCGCAGACAGGCGGCGGCGGGTATCTCTCCACCGTTTACCGTGAAGATGCGCAAGCGGCGCTTACCGCCGCCCGGCTGGACCACCAGGAACTTGAACTCCTCAACCGGTCTGACGTACTTGAACGCGGGCTTCTCGAACTCGGCGAGTCGTTCGAGGCGAGCCTTTATCGCCGCTGCCCGCTCGAATTCCAGATTACCGGCCGCCCGGGTCATCTCGTCGTGCAGACGATTTCCCAACGCGTCCCTCTGTCCCGCGGCGAAATTGGCCGCCTCCGTGACGGCGCTGAGGTACCGTTGGATAGTGACCGTCCCGTCGCACAGCGGAAGGCAGCGATTCATTTGTCCATACGAGCATCGCTTCGCGTTTGGCGCCCGGGCGAGATTGGCGTGGTCTCTGCACAAATCGAATGCATCTCGCAGGGCGATGACGAACCCCTCGGCGTCGGAGCCCCTGATGAACGGCCCGAACGATCGTACCGGCGGGCCTGGAAGTTTCCTCGATCTCCAGAAACGCGGATACTTGTCTTCAAGATTGACATGTACGAACCACGGAAGTTTCCAGTTTACCTGTTCGGCGTATTTATCCGGCCAGAGGAACCGGGCGATCTCCAAGAGGCACAGATCGGCTTCGAAAGCCCCGGCGCTGAGTTTCCACGATACGCTGGTGGTGATGCGCCTCAGATCGGCGGATTTTTTGAGGCGATCGTCAACCGGTTCGTCGAGTCGCGTCGCCACTCTCCGGCGGATGTTGGCGGCGGTGATCAACTGGATGGGGCTATTCCCCGCCGCCAGCAGCACCACCCCCCTCTTGCCGGGAATCTTCGCCAGTTGCGCGTCGTCAAGAGTTCCGACGACCTCCAACCGCCCGTCGAACATGAAATCCCAATCGCTCATATACTGTCTGGAAAGTCCAGAGAGTAGAAAATGAAGAGCAGACCGCGGGAGGTACATTCCTTTCCCGTGGTATTTTTCATCGCAGTCGTGGTTTTTTACCCTGCTTTCTACTCACTACCTTCTGCCGCTCTGTAGTGTGCCATTTTGTCGCATTACATCCACATACCGGTGATTTTGCCTTCGAACACCTGTTTTTCGCCAACGTATCCCTGTAGGGCGCCCAGGATTCGCCGGGGTCGATGCTCGATGAGTTTTCCGAAGAACACCAGGCGGTCTCCGGGCACCACGGCGCCGCGGAACTTGACGTCGGTGACTCCGCCAAAGCCCAGGAAGCCCTTGCCCGGCTCCATTTTCATCGCGAAGTAGCTTACGAGCTGGGCGCCGGCTTCGATCATCAGAACGCCGGGGAACAGCGGGCGACCGGGAATGTGTCCCCTTACCCAGAATTCGTCATCGCGAGTCTCGCGGTATCCGATGATATGCCCGGCTTCAATATCGTGATGGATAATTCCGTCCAGCAGCATGAATTCATATCGGTGCGGATTGACCTGGTAGATCTCCTCGCGGGTGACAATCGTCTTTGTGAGGTCAACATTCGAAATATCAAACAGCATCTTTGCGGGCATGGTCAGGTTCCTGGTGCGGGGGACTGCAAATTAGAAGAATTAATCGAACATCACTTTCCTGAGCACCTCCGGCAGATCGGTGGCGCACATTTCCTGCGGTGCGGGCATGGAGCAGGTAGCCGCCAGGAAACAGGAGTCTTCACGTGACACATCACCGCGTCCGCGGCTGGCGCGAACGGACGACTCGTCAACTCCGATAACCGACGGGTCGTAACCCATCATCGCGGGAGGACCGTGTTCATCGCTTCGCAGCCAGCGCGGAGCAAACCAGGCGTCGGGCCGTGCGACAGCTACTCGTTCCCCGGCGCGGTCGTGCCCCAGTCCGGAACAGAACACCTCGCTGCGAGGAAGGATCGCATCGACCCCTTCGATATCCGCCAACGCTTCCGCGGCGCTGTCGGCGGCGTCTTCATCCACGCAGTACAAGTGGGCGAACTGGTGGTCGACCAATGCAATGGCGTCGCTGGCTTCGAGATCGACCTGGGGCCCGTCGGGGGTTTCCCCGGCGACCAGCAATCCGCATCGCGCAGGGCGAGATTCGGGCATACAGCAAGCGTCACGTCGGAGTATCCCCCGTCGCTGACGACAACCACCTCCCCGCCGTCATCGCAGACGATATTCGCCAGCCGGTTTGACCATTGGTCCACGGACCGCAGCGCCTCGTCCGCCGAAGCGGTGTTGTCGGCGACACCGCCTCGAACGAGTTCGAAATCCACGCCGGGCAGATAGACCCACATGAGGTCGGGCCTGTCGCTGCGCCATATTTCGCCGGCCGCCCGTGCGATCCATTCGGAGCATCGCCAGGAGGCGGTCGGTCCGGAAATACTGTCGCAGTCAAACGCCCCGCAAGTTTCGGCCAGGCGATCGCAAAGCCCTACCGGATGGTGGGAAACCGCGTCGCCACAGCACGCATACGTACTGGCGCCGAGAACGATGTCGCCACCGCCGGCAAGCGGGTTCGACCAGAACACCAGCGCCACGGTCGGGCGTTGGGGCAGGTCCCGCGCGTGCCAGAAGCGTTTCTTGCTCAGCAGGGTGTTGGACCGCTCGGCGAGGCTCAGGTCTTTGCTCTGGCGTCTGAACACGCCTCCGGCAACCACACCGTGCTCCCCGGGGCGTCGCCCGGTGGTCATCGAGGCCTGGACGCTGGCGGTCACCGCCGGCACCGTCGGGCGCATCGCGCCGGAGGCGGCCGGAACGATCGAATCGACCCACAGCCCCGACTGCCCCGCCGACAGGCGCCGCGAGAGTCCGGCAATGTCAATTATGCATATGCGTTTCATTTCAAGTCCGTGCGGTTTGTCTTTGCACCGGTCCTCGTGAGAACTATCATACCAATATACAACCCTCTTGGCGATGACAAACATTTAACGGTGGACGACGAACTGCAAACGGCGAACGAAAATCGCGACTTTGTCGCGACGAGGACGACGCGGGTATCGTCCGCTGACCGGGGCGATCGACATTGATTCTGATTCGCAGATGGCGATAAACAGGACCATTCTCGAACGTTTGCTCACCTTTGTACTACTAACGTTCAAGATGTTGAATTTATTTTGCACTTGTCGCGAAACGAGGGGCTGGACGTATGTCGTTGAGCCAGTTGCCAGTTGCCAGGCCATGTGTCCTTTGTGACCAGGTCGTTGTCGGTGAGAGGTCAAGAACCGCTGCATTGCAAATGGCCCGGACAACCTTTGGCTGGCTGTTAAGGATGCGGATATGGTATGCTTTGATACGAAGTAATTCAGAATGCGAAAATTCACAACATACATCCTGGCGCTTCCGGCTGCTATCGTTGTTGCGGTGCTCGTTACGACCAGGCTCGGGCCTGAAACCGCCCGCGCGCAAGTCAGTGCTGCAACCAAAAAAAAGAAAAAGGCCAGCAATCTCGATTTCTGGTTGAACGAGGCGACAACGGCGCCCGCCAGCCGCCCGGCCGACAAATCGACTACTGCGGGCGGTAATCCATTTTCGAGCAAGGAGCGCCCCTTCCGCGGCGACGCGGTTCCGGGCGTTATCGAAATGTCAGACGGAAGGCAACTACCAGGGTGGTTGTACACCACGCGCGACAAACCGTGGGTCGTTTTCGATCCGGTGCTCGAACGATGGCGGCAGATACCGTTCATCACGGTCCTGAGCATCACCGCCGTTGTCACCGAGGAGAAATACGAGCTCCAGTGGCGGTGGAAAGGCATGGGCGAGCCTGAAAAAGTTTTCACCGGAAGGAAGTTTCCGTATCGAAGATTCCTCTGGAAGTTCCGCCTGATCGACGGTAGCGAGGTAAAAGGCGCTGTCAAAGGCCAACCCATCTGGGTCCGATGGGATAACAAGTCCACCGGTCCGATGGTCCTCCACGAGCGCGACAAGGGCAAGATCGACTTGAAGCTCGAGGACGTTCATTACGTCAGGAAGATCGTGGTCTCGACAAAGATGCGCGACGCGGTCCTGGAAGATCGTAAAAACCAATCCGCAACTCGCCCCGCAAGATGAAGGACATACCGTGATAGACACCCCCAAGACCAAAACGCCGGGCACATTTTCAAAGTACGCCCGATGGTGGCCGGTCCTGATCGCTCCGGCGGCGCTGGTGGTGTGGGTGCTTATCGCCGAACGGTTCGAAGCAGGCAAGGTGAAGGTGTTCTCCGAACCGCTAAGCCCTCCGCTGCTGGCACTGACGGCCTTGATATTCGCGCTGCGGGCGTGGCGAACGGGGAATCCGCTTTGCGCGATCCTTACGGGGCTGGCGGTAGCGTTCACCTGCCGCGAAATCCACTTCGCCGGAACGGACAAGGGGATATATGCAGCGTTGGTTGCATTGGTGGTCTGGACGGTTCTCTGGCGGAAGCGGGTGATCGCGGCGTGCGGTAATATCTCGCACTCTCGCTGGGTGGCCGCGGCGGCTTTGACGTACGTGCTGAGCATGGTGGTGTCGAGGCGAGTTTTCAGCGCTAAACACCTCGGGCTGATCCCCAATGAAGACGTAATTCACATCCCTCTGGAAGAGGGTCTGGAACTGGTGGCGCACTTGCTGCTTTTGTTGTCGGCAGTTATGGGCGGTTGGAAGGCTTCGACCCGCCGCGGCGAGTCAACACCCCCAGCGCCCCAATCCGCACCGAAATAACCAGGGCACCGACCTCAGCGCAACAATTCCGCCATTTCGCAGAAAAAAAACTCCTCGCGGCGCAAAATTATTTGGCGGACCTAACATCCTGCAAATAAAGCGTTAATATGCACCAAAGAGTACGCGGGCTCTCTGAAGCGGCTCAACATACCCCCCATCTCCGACCGAAATTATTCCTCATATGCTTGACAAGGTTGAGTACAGTGGCCAATGATGTCGCCCAATCAATAGTCGACGGTCTATATAATGATGCATATGCAGACCGCACAGAAAGGTGCAATGGCCCAGACCAGGAAAAAAACCACCAGTCGCCCCAAACGCAGTTCCACGAGAACTTCGTCCACCGCGGTCGGTAAGAACCTGGTAATAGTCGAATCGCCCGCCAAGGCCAAGACTATAAACCGTTATCTCGGAAAAGATTATGTTGTAAAGGCATCAAACGGTCACGTCCGGGACTTGCCCCCCAGGGAAATGGGCGTCGATATCGACCACGATTTCACGCCGACCTATCTGCCCCTGACCACTCGCAGGAAATTGCTGTCAGAATTGAAAAAATCCGCCAGGTACGCCCCACTGGTGTTTCTGGCTACTGACCTCGATCGCGAGGGGGAGGCTATTGCGTGGCATCTGGCTGAGGCCCTGAAGATCCCCTCCGATCGCATACGGCGCGTGATCTTTAACGAGATAACGGCCGGGGCAATTCGGGAAGCGTTTTCCCACCCCTCCGAGCTTGACATGAACAGGGTAAACGCCCAGCAGGCCCGGAGAATTCTCGACCGGATCGTCGGTTACGAAGTATCTCCGCTGTTGTGGAAGAAGATCGCCCGCGGTCTGTCCGCCGGGCGCGTCCAAACCGTCGCGGTCCGCCTGATCGTGGAACGCGAGCGCGAGCGCGATGCTTTTCTGCCCGAGGAATACTGGCGAATCAGCGGCGCGTTCACCACCGATCTGCCTGCCTCGAAAGATATCGCAGATCGCTTCGCGGAACTGCTTGCCCGGCGCGACGCAAAGGGGCGCCCACCGACCAAAGACGCCCAACAGCACTTCCTGTCCGACAACAGCGCGTTCAAGGCCGAACTTGCCCGATGGAAGGGTCAGAAGTTCCGCCCCACCGATGCCGAAGCCTCGCTGGAAGTGGTCAAGGCGTTGAGCATGTCCGTCGACGAAGTCAGGCGCAGCGAAGACCCCGACGCCAAGGGACCGGCAGCCAATCGCGTTGAGATCGTCGCGAGACTTGACGGTTCCCAGCCGCCTTTTACCGTAACCGACATCAAGCAGCGTCAGCGCAAGTCCAGACCGTCGGCGCCGTTCACCACGGTGACGATGCAGCAGGCCGCTTCCGTTCGCCTCTATTTCAGCGCCTCGCGGACGATGCGAGTCGCGCAGAAACTTTACGAGGGCCTCGACGTACCGGGCGAAGGCAGCGTCGGACTTATCACTTACATGCGAACCGACAGCACCCACCTGTCCGACGACGCACTGAATCAGGTCCGCGGGTTCATCGGCGACCAGTTCGGAAGCGCCTACCTGCCCGAGAAACCCGCGCGTTACAGTTCATCCAAGCGAGCACAGGAAGCCCACGAAGCGATAAGACCCACCAGCGTTTCCCGCACGCCCGATCAGCTTCGAGGCTCACTCGAACCCGACCAACTCAAACTCTACGAATTGATCTGGCGACGGTTCGTCGCCTGCCAGATGAATCCGGGAATATGGCAGGTTACTGAGGCTATCATCACGGCTGAAACACCCGCCGGAAATGCCGAATTCAAAGCAATGGGGCGAAGCCTCGAGTTCGACGGGCATCTCAAAGTTGCCGGTCTGCCCCGGGGCGGTGACCAGATCCTGCCCGAACTGCACACCGGACGCCCCGTCGCGCCGATTGACGTAAAGCCCGAACAGCACTTCACCCAACCACCACCGCGATATACCGAGGCGTCGCTGGTAAAGGCGCTCGAGGCCGAGGGCATCGGAAGGCCCAGCACGTATGCGGCCATCATAAAGACCATACAAGACCGCGAATACGTCCGCATCATGGACCGTGCATTTCAACCGACGCACCTCGGAACGGTGGTGACCGACCGCCTGATCCAACACATGCCCCGCGTCTTCGATATACGATTCACCGCGCACCTCGAGGACCAACTCGACGACGTCGAGGCCGGGCAGGTCGAGTGGGTAGACATACTGAAACGTTTCTATGGACCGTTCCACGAGAATCTGGAAAAGGCCGCCGAAGAAATGGTCCACGTGCAGGCTGAATCCGAACCGAGCGAATACAAATGCGACAAGTGCGGAAAGCCCATGGCCTATCGCCTGAACAAGAACGGGCGATACCTCTCATGCACCGGATATCCGGACTGCAAAAACACCATGCCCGTGGATGAAGATGGCAGGCCCGCCCGGCCCGCGCTTACCGATATCGCCTGCCCCGCCTGCGGGAAGCCTCTGCAAATGAGAAAGGGTCGCTACGGGCCTTTCCTGAGCTGCTCGGACTACCCCGAGTGCAAGAGTATCGTAAATCTAGATCGCAAGGGCGGAGTGAAGCTTCCGGCGCCCCCTCCGCTGAAGGTCGAACTTACCTGCCCAAAGTGCGATTCGCCCCTGAATCTCCGCCGCTCCAAACGCGGGCCCTGGCTGGCGTGTTCCGCATTCCCGAAATGCCGCGGACGACTCGGATGGAAGACCCTCACCGACGAGCAGCAAAAGGACCTCGAACTGAGACTGATGAACCACGAAAAGGACCATCCCCAACCAGTCATAAAGACCATGAGCGGAACACCGGTCGAGGCGGGCTACATTCCGAAACCATACGATCCACCTGACAAATCAGAGACATGACCAATCCGCTCGGAAAACTCGCGGGAAAGTTCATCGTCATCGACGGGCCCGACGGCGCGGGCAAGACCACACAGGCCCAGTTGCTCTCTGAATTCCTGTCCGAATCCGGGCTGGACGTCTGCCGCATCCGCGATCCGGGCGGGACCGCCATCGGCGACCAAATCCGCGGCATCCTCCTCGACCGCCGCCACGGACGGATGAGCGTACAATGCGAAATGATGCTCTATATGGCCTCGAGGGCCCAACTGGCCTACGAAGTCATCGTCCCGGCCCTGGCTGACGGTAAGTGCGTCTTGGGCGACCGGTACGTCTCGGCGACCGTTGCATACCAGGGCGCCGGTGGCGCGGACATCGAAGCGATAACCCACGCCGCCGCAATCGCCGTCGGAGATACCATGCCCGATCTCACGGTAATCCTGGATATCGACCCGCAAGTCGGCCTCGACCGCGCCGCTCGGGACGGACAGGCTGATCGCATCGAGTCGAAGCACATCGAGTACCATCGCAAGGTACGCGAAATATTCCTTTCTCAAGCCCGCAATCGGCCCGGGTACTTTACCGTAATACCCGGCGACGGTTCAATCGACAAGATCCAGCAGCAGCTCCGCGACACGCTCGAGGCGTGGAACTGGGCGTAAACCGAACGCGGAAAACCCACATGTCACAAATGGTTCACAATTTCGGGGCGCGCCCCAATCTCGGACCGGCCGTGCTCGTTGCAAAACAAGCTCGCGCAACCAGCGTATCAAGCCGCCGCATAAACACTTATGACGTCTCCGCTATCGCCGATTCAACATAATTCAGCACGCCCGCGCACTGTCACCTCACCAATAATGTGAACCTCTCGCCAAGGACGACTATCGCTCGGGGTCACTTTGGTTTTTGCTGTAACTCATTGTCTCACAAGTCTTTGTGTTAATTTCGCTCTCGTCGGCGTTTTCTAAAAACTTCATTTGACGCCATCAGATATGTCACAGCATATTAAAGTCTTTAATATCAAGGTTTTATATCATCAACATGTAACAATGATCGAAAATTTCGCCTCTCAGCCAACCGCTGGATTGTCGAATTCCGTCCTTGACCAACGCCTGACGGGGCACCATATTATAGCCAACCGGTTCAGGGACGGTCTCTGGGCCTTTGCGCACCGTAATGGACACCAGCCGGTCCTGGAGCCCCTGGCATGAAGCGATGGATTTGCGTTTTTCTGTTTTTCGGGCTCGTCGTCGCCCCGATCGTCATTTGCAGCCGTGACGTTACGGCCGGGCCGACCACCCGTCCCGCCGCCGACAAGCGCCCCGTACACAAAGTCAACACGGTCGAACAGTTCGTCCGGGCCATCGGGCCTAACCGCATCATCCAACTGGCGCCGGGCAAGTACCCCTTGAGCAAAGCCGTCCGCCGCAAACTCAAGCACGTGCGATGGAAGAAAGCCATACGAGACGAATACGACCTGATCGTCGTCGATGCGCCCAACCTGGCGATTCGCGGCATCGGGACCAAGGCGGTCCATCTTGCCGTCAACGCCGCCTACGCCAATGTCCTGAACTTCGAGAAATGCCCGGGTCTGGAACTGGCGAATCTCAAGATGGGCCACCACCCCTACCCCGGATACTGCACCGGCGGCGTCGTGCGCGTCGAGGAGGCAGACGGCGTGGTGATTCGCAAGTGCATCCTCTACGGCTGCGGAACGGAGGGCCTGCGCCTCGAGAAGGTCAAGAACTTACGCTTCGTCGATTCGATCATCGAAAAATGCACCTACGGTATTCTCACTGCCGACGACGCGGAAAATCTGAAATTCCAGCGATCCGTATTCCGCGACAACAGCAAGTTCCACGGCTTCGGCTTCCGGGACTGCATCGCCGTGTCATTCCGAAACTGCACGGTAAGCGACAACGTGCTCGGGGGGCTGAAGGAACCGCTGTTCGAGACCAACCTGAACTCCGACGACGCCGCAATCACCTTCGCCGGGGGAACTATCGAGCGTAACGCCGCGGCCGCCCTGGCCAAACCGCCCGGTATGGTGACGTTCCGGAAAGCCACGATCGAGGGCAACTCCTGGGACGCCCCCGCCGCCGTCAAGGCCAAAAGGGGCGGAAAAACTCTCGCGGACAAGGGGGGATGGTATTACCACGTGCCCGTGGGCGAGGCGGGCTTCTGGGATATCTCCATCGGAGTCTACGGGCGAGGGTGGTACGCACAGGCCCTTGCCAAAGCCAACCCCAACGTCACCGAACCGAT
>Ga0180429_10004244_pt1 | contig 11496 bp, 12 predicted proteins | sample SS_ome_FD_132428 | JGI IMG/M metagenome (GOLD analysis project Ga0180429, IMG submission 132428) | Hypersaline lake sediment archaeal communities from the Salton Sea, California, USA - SS_1_S_1 metaG | ecosystem: Environmental > Aquatic > Non-marine Saline and Alkaline > Hypersaline > Sediment ... | reverse complement strand
TACCCATGAGGCGGTGATCATGGGCGCCATCATCGTCTCACGGCGCGCCCGGTCGGATCGGGTCGGGCCCGCCATGCTAGACTGCGCCGCCTCGCTGCGGCGGGGCACGGGGCGTGGGACGGGCCATGAACTGGTTTTCGAACACACTCGCGGAGGCCGAGGCCGCCGGCACCTTGCCGGTGCTGGCCATCGTCGTGCTGACCGCTGCGCTCACCCGGTCCGAGCCGGACACGCGGCGTCGGCGCTACATCGTGCCCCTGGTCCTTTACGGCCTCCACCTGCTGCTGCTCCCGCTGGCCGGCTACTTTCGCGGGCGCGGCACGGATGTGACCGGCTACGCCGAGACGCACCTGCCGCTGGTGATCTTCAGCACCCTGGCGGGGGTGAGCGGCGGCTTCGCGCTCCTCTTCGTGGTCGTGCTGCCCCGTCTGCGGCTGCACCCACCACGCATCTTGCAGGACATCCTGATTGCCGCCGGATCGGTAGGCGCCGTGGTGCTCGTTGCCGCGCGCCTGGGCATCAACCTGTCGGGCCTGCTCGCCACCAGCGCCGTGCTGACCGCGGTCATCGGTCTGGCCCTCCAGGACACACTCGGCAACATCGTCAGTGGTCTTGCGCTGCAAACCGACGACAGCATTCGGCTGGACGACTGGATCAAGGTCGGTGACATCAACGGTCGGGTGGTCGACATCCGGTGGCGCTACACGGCCATCGAGACCCGCAACTGGGAGACCGTGATCTTTCCCAACTCCATGTTGGTCAAGGGCCAGGTCACCGTGCTGGGTCGGCGCCAGGGCCAGCCCCGCCAGTGGCGCCGCTGGGTGTGGTTCAACGTCGACTACCGCTTCGCCCCCACCGACGTGATTGAAGCGGTCACCCAGGCGCTGGTCGACGTGCCCATTCCGAACGTGTCGACCGATCCGAAGCCCAACTGCATCTTGATGGACTTCACCGAGAGCTACGGGCGCTACGCCGCGCGCTACTGGCTCACCGATCTCCATCACGACGACCCCACCGACAGCGCCGTGCGCACGCGCATCTACTTCGCGCTCCAGCGGGCGGGCTTGCCCCTGTCCATTCCGGCCCACGCCATCTTCATGACCGAGCAGACGCGCAAGCGGGACGACCGAAAGGAGCGCAAGGAGAAGAAGCGCCGGTTGCGCATGCTGTCCCGGATCAGCCTCTTCGCGTCGTTGTCCGGTGAGGAGCGGGAAACCCTGGCCGACGGGCTGCGCTTCGCGCCCTTTGCCGCCGGGGAGATCATGACCCGCCAGGGGGCCGAGGCGCACTGGCTCTACATCATCGCCAGCGGCACGGCCAAGGTGCGCCTGGCGGTGGACGACGAGGTGGAGCGCGACGTGGCGGAGCTCCACGCGGGAGACTTCTTCGGTGAGCGCTCCCTGCTCACCGGCGAGCCGCGGAGCGCCACCGTGGTGGCGGCCACCGAGGTCGAGTGCTGGCGCCTCGAGAAGGCCACCTTCCAGGCGCTGCTCGATCGCCGGCCCGAGATCGCCGACGAGGTGGCCGAGGAGCTCACCGCCCGGGAGATGGATCTCGAGGCGGCCCGCGAGAACCTGAGCGCCGAGGCGGCGGCGAAGCGCTCGGCCCAGGTGAGCCGCCATCTGGCCGATCGCATTCGGCGCTTCTTCCTGCTCGACGACGACGACGAGCCGAGCTCGGAGGAGGCCTCCGGCTAGGCCCCGCTTGCGTCGAGCCCGCACAAGGCGAATGCTCCCCTAGACCGTGCGACTGCTGCTCAACCTCCTGTGGATCATCTTCGGTGGCGGCCTCGTCATCTGTCTCGAGTACCTGATCGGCGCGCTCATCCTGTGCGTGACCATCGTCGGCATTCCCTTCGGCATTCAGTGCTTCAAGCTGGCCGAGCTTGGACTGCTGCCTTTCGGTAAGAAGATCGAAACCGACTCGAGCAGCGCCGGTTCGGGTTGCCTCGGCTTTGGTGCCAACGTGATCTGGATCATCTTCGCGGGGATCTGGATCTTCCTGACTCACATCGGGCTTGGCCTGGCCGCGGCCATCACCATCATCGGGATCCCCTTCGCCCTGCAGCACCTGAAGCTGGCCTTGCTGGCGCTGTCGCCCTTTGGCAAGCGCGTGGTCGAGGAATGAGCACGCCGGCCAAGGCCGCCCTGGAGGAGGCGCGAAGTCGCCACCTGGCCGGCGAGCTCGACCTGGCCGAGCAAGGCTATCGCGCCATCCTCGCTGACGAGCCCGAGCACGGCGAGGCCCTCCATCTGTTGGGCCTCGTCCGTCAGCAGCTGGGCGATCACGACGGTGCCGTCGAGCTCCTCACTCGCGCCGTGGCGGCCAGGCCCGCCGTGTCGATCTACCGCTGCAATCTGGCCGTGGCGTTGCGCTCTCGTGGCGAGATGGGCCGTTCCGAGGCGTGTTTGCGCCAGGCCATCGAGCTCGATCCCGAGCTCGCGCAAGCCCACTACCACCTGGGGGGCAGCCGTCTGGTGGGTGGGGATCTTGCCGCGGCCGAGCAGGCCTTCCGACAGGCCGTCGCGCTTTCCCCCGAGCTCAAGGAGGCCCACTACAACCTCGGCATCAGCCTTCAGCGTCAGGGCAGGGCGGAGGAAGCCCTGGCGGCCTACCGTGACGCCCTGGCCATCGATCCCCGCTACGCCAAGGCCCTCCTGAATCTCGCCAACCAGCTGCACCGGCTCGAGCGCTGGGACGAGGCCCTGGCGGCCTACCAGCGCCTGGCGGACGTGAAGCCAGATAGCGCCGAGGCGGCCCACATGACCGCGGCGCTCAGCGGCGTGACCACGTCGGGATGCCCGGCGGCCTACGTGCGCGCTCTGTTCGACGACTGCGCCGCCGGCTACGACGCGCGGCTCGTCGGTGAGCTGGGCTACGAGGCGCCCCAGCGGCTGCGAGAGCTCATTTGCAGCGCTGCGGCGGACACACCTTCTTTCGCGCGAGCCGTCGATCTGGGCTGCGGCACCGGCCTCATGGGCAAGCAGCTGCGGCCCATTTGCGACCAGCTGATCGGGGTCGACCTGTCCCCCGCCATGATCGAGCAGGCCCGGAAGACCGGGCGCTACGATACCCTCGAGGTCGCCGACCTGGTCTCCCACCTCGTCGCCGCCACCGAGCCCTACGATCTGATCGTGGCCGCCGACGTGCTCAGCTACTGGGGTGACCTCACCGACTGCTTCGAGGCCGTGGCCCGGTGCTGTGCGCCGGGCAGCTGGTTTGCCTTCACCATCGAGGCAAGCGCAGACGACGACGTCGTGCTCACCCGGTCCGGGCGCTATCGGCACCACCGCCGAGCCATCGACAAGCTCGCGGCGCGCACCGGCTTCACCCTCGTTGCCGAGCGCACCGGCTCCTTCCGCCGCGAGGGGGAAGAGGCCGTCGCCGGTCAGCTCTTCCTCCACGAGTGGGGGCGCTGAGGTTGCCACCTCACGGCGGGTGGGCTTGGCAGCGCTCGCGAAGCTCGTCCGTATCGCGCGACGGCCGATCGTACTTGCCGTTGGTGATGAGCGCCCAGGCTGCAGTGCGCTTGGAGTCGTTGGGCGTTGCCGGCACCCAGATCACCTGGCCGACGATCTCGGCGCAATGGTAGCCGGCGGGCACGTCGCAGAAGTGGAAGCTACCATCCTTGCGGGTTGTTCCCTCGCCGATCGTCCCGTCGTGGAACAGCACGGCAAAGGGCTGGTCGGGGAACGCCTCTTCGCCCGGCGTGACCAGGATCCACGACAGCTCGACGCTGCCCCGGGGACAGGTCTCCCGCTCGAGGAGCGGGCGAATGGCAGGAGGCGCCAGTGTTTGGGCGATCCGTGGCTGCGGGGCTGGCGGTGGGGGCAAGGGGTCGATGTGCACCTCTTGCATGCCGGGCGCGCAGGCAAGGTGGCAGGCGGTGAGGCCGACCAGGGCGAGCAGAGGCAACCGACCCATTGTTCTGTGCGACAACGATGGGAAGGGTTTGTTCCCGGTCGGCCCTCTTGCGGCGATGAGCGTCTTTCTGAGGCCCACCCCTGTCAAACGCACTCGTAGATGTCCGGGTCACAACCTTATGCCAATGTCCGGTTCGCCGTGGTGGCGCTGGCCAGCTGGAACGGCCATCAGTCGACACGGGACAGCGGCTCTGCCACCGCTCCCCCGCGCCCACACGTGGGGGCGAAAGCTGCGGCGCCCGGGCCGGCGCCCCGACCCCGCGCCCGTCAGGCCATTCCACCCGCCGTCCGCCGCGCCGTGTTGCGACGGGACGGCCAGCGCTGCGCCGTACCGGGTTGCGCCAACCACCAATTCCTCGACATCCACCACCTCGACCCGCTCGCCGAGGGAGGCAGCCACGACCCGGACCGGCTGACTACGCTCTGCGGGGCGCACCATCGCCGGACGCATTTCGGCTCTTTGCGTATTGCCGGGAATGCCGCCGAGGGCTTCACCTTCCGACACGCCGATGGCACACCCTACGGAGCCCGACTCCGCCCCGCCGCGCTGGACCTGGCGGAGCAGGCCTTGAGCACGCTGCGCCACCTCGGGTTCAAGCACAGCCGCGCGCGGGGGCTCGTGGATGGGGTGGTGCAAGGCGGGGTGCCCGACACACTCGAACAGTTCGTGAGCGTTGCGCTGAGGGCGTCGTAGTCGACGCGCCGCGGCATCGCATGTCGCCACGAGTATCGCATAGGTCGAGGTGGCCTCGCGCGCTGTGGCAACTCGCGCCCGCCCAACGGTTCGCGGCTGAGCTGCCGGCCCAGCCCGAGGTGCCGTTGCACGAAGGCTAGCACGAGCTGAAAGAACCTCGGGGCGGGCCGGTCGGCTCGTGCCGCTTGTCGTGCCGCTGTCAGCTCCTCGGCTTCCAGTATCCCGGACGCCGGCGCCAGTGCGCCACCGCCACCACTACGCACCGATCTGGCTCTACTAGATAGATGATCTTGAAGGGGAACCGTCTGAGCAGGACGCGCCGAGTGCGGCCCTCCTCGATCGGCCAACGCTCCGGCGCCTCCCCAATGCGGTCGAAGGCGCGCTCCAGCTCTAGCGCGAACGCGTTGGCAACCGCTGGTTCGCGTTCTGCGTACCACTCCGCGGCAGCGTCGGCTTCGGCCAGCGCTTCCTCGTGAAGCTCAACGGACTTTGGCACGAGCGATGGTGCTTCTTATCTTGGCGATCGCTTCGTCTGCTGGGACTAGCTTGGCGGTTCCGGCGTCGACCTCGTCTAGGCGACGCCGGATCTCTGCGGCCCAGGCGGCTTCGACGTCCTCGTCCGGTTCGACCGGATCCAGGCTCCCGATGAGCTCGGCAGCGAGTGCAGCGCGTGCTTCGGGCGGAAGGTGCATCGCTTCCTGCAGCAAGTCCTTGGCGTCCATGGCCATGAGTAGAGCCTAGCACCACCCTGGCGAATCCGGGCGCTGGCCCCTGGACGAGAGTGACTGGCGAGGCTGGCAGAGTCCCGTCGGCGAAGCCGCGGGGGACTCAGCTCACACCCGTGCCGCGTCGCACAGTTCAGCCGCGGTTGCCCAAGCCCTGCTTGCTCTCGCGTTTCTTGAGAAGGAACGGCTCGATCCAGACGAAGTGCAGCCCGGCATGTCGCCCCTTGGAGATCCGCAACTCGATTTCCACGAGTCCGTTTTCGTCGATGCTTGCGATGCGGCGGTACGTGCCTCGGATGTGCTCGAACACCTCACGAGTGCCGAGGTCGTCCCTCCGGGGCGTCTGGGAGAGTTCGGGAACACCGACAATTCGAACGACATCGCCCGCGCGCAATCTGCGACCGTCTCGGTCCTCCGGCGGAAACGGGGGCACCAAGGCTTGGCTGTGCTTTGAGTCGTGCACGGGGTCAGTGGCCCGCCTGGACGGCATAACCTCTACATGGATTGCGACGATCAACCCGCTCCGCCGCGCGTTCTCTTGGTCAGCGTAGCACGCGGCCGCGTGGCGTTCAGAGCCGACACCGCGCCATCATCAGGGGGCTTTGCCTGGATGGCGCACAGGTTGGCCTGCGCGTTGGCCTGCGGCTTCGTGTCGGATAACCCGCTGTGCGTTGGACCGCAGGCAAGCAGCACCGTTGCGGCGCCACCCAGCCGTCGGGCTTAGCCCTTGCTCTGCGCGTAAAGCGACGGAAACCGCGCCAGCAGCGCGCAAACACTCTCGAGCTCCCGGGCATCCACACACTCGCCGATCTTGTGCGTGTTCTGCTCGATCCCCGGCCCGAAGCCAAACATCGCCGGGTGCTTCAAGCTCCCCGTGCGAATCCACCGCTTGCTGTCCGGCACCGTGATGTCCGGGTCGTCGGCGCCCACCATGAAGCCGACGCCGTCGGTGGAGAAGATCCAGCGCTCGACGCGGGGCGTGCGGCTACGGCCGCCGGCCAGCTCGGGCTTGGTCGTGCGCCGCTCCGACTCGGACTCGGGAACGCCGGGCGTCACCACGCGCTCGTAGGCGTCCACCGCGCACGCGATGGCCGGGTGATCGGGTGGGGTCATCCAGCCCGGATAGATCGCCTCGTTGTCCAGCACGAACCCGCGCCAGGTCGGCTTGTCGTACCGGGGGATGCGTACGTTGACCGTGAGCCCGGCGTCGCGGGCCTTGGCCACCGCATCGAGGTCCTCGATGTGCTGCCGGGCCTGATCGGCCTCCTCGTTGAGGGTGAGTCGCCGGTCGAAGCGGAAGGTGAAGGTGTCGGGCACGGCACAGTCCGAGGGCGTCGCGAGCTCGGCCCAGGACGCGGTGCGGGTGCCGTGGCTCAAGAACTCGTGGTCCAGGAACCCCTCGCGGGCGTCGTACTTGGCGCGGGCCTCGACGATGATGGCTGCGCCGTACTCGAGCGGATTGAGCCCCTCCCAGGGCATGGACCCGTGGCAGCTCCGGCCGATGACCTCGACCTCGATCTGCATGCGGCCCCGCTGACCACGGTAGATGCCGAGGGCCCCGCGCTCGGCGCAGCCCGTTCCTTCCGTCAACACGACGGCATCCGGCACGAGCTCCGGCGGCGCGCCGGGCAGCTCCTTGCGGACCAGGAACATGGGGCCGCCGCCGTCGTTGTCTTCCTCGGCCACCGTGGCGTAGGAGCGGATGATGACGCCGTCCAGGGCGCCCTCGCTGGCGAGCTCCAACATGATCTTGGTGGCGACCATCTGACAGACGACGCCACCGAGCTGATCGGCCGAGCCGCGGCCGAAGATCACGTTGTCCCATTCGTCCTCGGGGGGCACGTAGCCGAGCTCGCGCTGGATGAACTCGCGATCGATGGCCTTGGGATCGGTCAGGCCCTGGTAGCAGTCCATGCCCTCGCCGATCTTCTGGTGCCATTGGTCGCGCAGCGCCTGCACCGTGTCGGAGTGGCCGTCGAACATGACGACGCATTGGTCGGCCGGCGCCACGCCGTCGTCGGGATTCTGCACCGTCCAGACCAGGTTGCCGTAGTCGTCGAACCAGGCGTCTTCGGGCTTGGCCACGCACTGGTGCTCGACGAGCATGCGCTTGAGGTACTCGAGGCGCGGGCCCTCGTGGTTGCTGAGGCCGCAGCTCGGGTCGGGCTCGGGCTCGCGGTCGACGTGGTCCTCGGGGATGCGGATCGCTTCCTTGAGAAACTGCTCGGCCAGGGGACGGTAACGGGCGGCGAGCTCGGCAATGCGTTGGTCGAGAGTCATGGCCTCACCCCACCAGTTGTTCGAGCTTGGTCTGCAGATCCTGGACCTTGGCCGCCGTGAGCAACGCCATGATGGCGTAGATCTTCTTGTTGGCCTCGCGGGCCACCAGGGTCCGGTACTTGTCGAACACCTCGGCGCTCACCTCGGCGCCGATGTCGGCCGGCAGGCAGTGCATGTAGAGGGCCTTGCCGTCGACGGTGCGCGCCATCTGCTCGGCGTCGCAGATCCAGCTGGTGAACTTGCGGTTGAGCTCGAGGGCGCGCTTTTCGATCCTGCCGATCTCGGGCTGGTCGCCGGCCCGGTAGGCGGCGACGCGCTCCAACATGAGACTCCGCGGACCCCAGCTCTTGGGATAGACCACGTGGGCGTCGGTGAATGACGCGCCCATGTCGCCCACCACCTCGAAGGAGCCTCCGCCGCGCTCGGCGCCAGCCTTGGCCTGCTCGAGGCAGCTGTCGGTCAGGTCGTAGCCCTCGGGGTGAGCCAGCGACACGTGCATGCCGAAGCGGGGCAGGAGCATGATGAGGCCCTGGGGCACGCTCAGCGGCTTGGCGTAGCTCGGCGAGTAGGCCCAGCTCACGGCCACCTTCTTGCCCTTCAGCTCGCCGTCGAAGTGCTCACGTAGCCACAACAGATCGGCCAGGGTCTGGGTGGGATGATCGATGTCGCACTGGAGATTGACCATGGGCACGCAGCGCGGGTCGTCGGTCTCGCGGAGGTAGTTGTCCAGGCCCCGCAGCATCTCCCGCATGAAGAGATTGCCCTCACCGAGGTACATGTCGTGCCGTACCCCGAGGGCGTGAGAGTTCATGCCGAGCATGGCGCCGGTCTCCTCGGCCGTCTCGCCATGGGACACCTGGGTGGAGCCGCCGTCGACGATCACCGGGTGCATGCCCAGCCGTGCCGCCGCGCCGGCCCAGGCCGACTTGGTCCGGGTCGACTGGTCGAAGAACAGGGCATAGGCCAGCTCGTTGGCCAGCAGCGGCAGCTTGTGCCCCTGTCGGTCGGCGGCCTCGAAGACCTCGGCGAGCTGCAAGAGGGCCTCGATCTCGGCGTCGGGCCAGTCCGAGGTGATGAGCAGGCTTTTGTTGTGAAGCTTGCTGAGCGCCGTTTGCCCGAGACCAGATAGCCGGGTTGCCAGTGACGAATCCATGGGTGCCTCCACGATGGGGTGGATGGCGCACCGTCGAACCTGGCCGGCTCTGCAGCCGGGTCGCGCCTGCGCCTCCTGCCGGGCCGGTGATGGCCTCCAAGGGCCACCCGGCTCCGGGCGGGGCGCAAGCTTTGCACCCGATACGGTCGGCTGGCAACCGGGAGCGACGCTCAGGGCGCGCGGTCACACCGATCGCGGGGATGATTCGTTTGAGAAATGGCTGAGAATCAGCGCCGGGCAACGGCGGGCTCGTCCACGTAGGGGAAGCACACCTCGCCGGCGCAGCTCTTGGTCGGGGCCTCGGAGACCACCGTCACCGGCGTGGCGCTCCCGAGATCGGGGCGCATGGGCGGCGGCGTCGCCAGGCACCCGGCGGTGCTGCTGGCCGTCACGAACAGGACGACCAGACTCCGCCAGAGGCGTCGTTGGGTCGTTTGGGAAGGCATGGGACCTCCGTATGCCTTCTTTGTCTGCAAGCCGGATGCCAGCCCGGCGTGTGAGTGATTTCAACACACTGGGCCGCTACTGTCCGGACAGGTGCGGAGCCGTTGTCGCGTCAATGCGACCCATCCGCCCAAACATGCGACGAATGCTACGCGCGTCGTTGCGTGCGCAACCTCGCGAGGCTAGCCGTCTGAGCCACGTCCTGTGCGTGATTTGCGGCGCTTCGCGCCGGGGCGGCCTACTGACAGATGCCGATGCGCTCGCTGGTGCACTTCTGGCCGGGGGGACAGGGCGGGAAGCGCGCGCCGCACCGCTGGGGCTCCTTCGTCTTGGTCGCCGTCTTGGCGGGCGGCGCCGTCTTGTCCGGGGGTGCGACCAGTGCTGCCGTGCTGGTCCCCGCCGGCGCCGTGGGGGCCACGCCGGGGATGGGCTGGCCCTTGGGCGGCGTGCCGGCCACGGTTGCCGTGCCGGCGCCCGTCGTGGCCGCGGCCGCCGTGGCGCTCGGCGCCGCGGCGCTCGGCTCGGGCTCGGGCTCGGCGGTCGCCTCCTGCTCGGATTCTTCCTTGGACGGCTCGTCAGGCTCGTCCGCTTCCTCGGTGGATTGCTTCTGGCAGCCCGTGAGGGCGAGGCTCAGTGCGATGGCTGCCAGGCCGATGGTGGTTCGCATGTTGGAGGGCATTGTAGTGGATCGATACGTTTGGCACGAGCGAGCGCAGCTACGACGGAGCGTCGCACCCGTGCTTGCTGGCACCGGTACGCTGGTCTAGAAGCCACGGACCCTTTCCGGGCCGCCGCTCGTGGCGGCCGGCGAGCACAGGAGCCCCATGTCTGCCCCCGCCGCCGCTGAGACCAACTTGCCCCTGCTCGAGCGCATCACCGTGATGGCCAAGGCGCCACGGGAGCTGTGGCTCATCTACACGGCCAAGGTGTTCGAGACCACGGCCTACGCCCTGGTCAACTTCGGCCTGATGCTCCACCTCATCGAGGACCTGGACTTCACCCGGTCCGCGGCAGGCTGGTTCGTCGGCGTCTTCTCGCTTTGCTTTTCGTTCTTCGTGTTCCTGGTCGGCGCGCTCAGCGACGCCATGGGCATTCGCAAGACGCTGCTCATCGCGCTGACGGTCTGCACCATCACGCGCCTTCTCGCGGCGTTTCTGGGTCACCCGATACTGACGCCGGCGCTGGCCTTCATACCCATGACCTTCGGCGCGGCGCTGTCCTTGCCGGTCATGGTGGCCGCGGCGCGGCGCTACACCAACGAAAAGCAGCAGTCCGTTGGCTTCGCCCTGCTCTACGTCTTCATGAACGTCGGCTTCCTCATCGCCGGCAAGCTCTTCGACAAGATCCGTTCCTGGATCAGCTCGGACGAAGCCATCACCGTGCTGGGCGTGGACCTGTCGGTCTACCAGATCGTCTTCCTCATCGCGACGGCGTTCACCGCGGTGTCGCTGCTGGCGGCCCTGCTCGTTCGGCGCGGCGTGGAGATGGACGAGGACACGGGCGAGATGGTGATCAAGCCGCTGGAGCCAGCGCCAGCCGGCGCGACGATCCTGAGCACTGCCGGCGATGCGCTCAAGAAGACGGGAGGCATCTTCAAGGAGGTGCTGGGTGAGAAGGCCTTCTACCGCTTCTTGCTCTTTCTCTCGATCGTCGTGCTCGTGCGGATCGTCTTCCAGCACATGCACTACACGCTGGCGCCCTGGGCGGACGGCGAGCTCGGCTACGGCTCCAAGTTTGGTACGGCCTGGGGGGTGGTCAATCCCTTCCTGATCATCGTGCTCACGCCGTTGGTCGGCATCTTTGCGGCCCGGATCTCGTCGTACCGCATGATCCTGGTCGGCACCGCGATCTGCGCCGGCTCCTGCTTCTTGCTCGCCATGCCGGGGGGCTACTTCGCCACGCTCGGGGGCACGCCCCTGGCCGACGCGGCCAAGTGGGTCCTCGATCTGGACGGCAACCTGGCCGCGCTCTACTTCAACCTGCTGTTCTTCGCCATCGCCTTCTCCGTCGGCGAGGCCATCTGGTCGCCGCGGCTCTACCAGTACACGGCCCAGGTCGCGCCCAAGGGGCGTGAGGCGACCTACATGGGCCTGTCGATCCTGCCCCTGTTCGTCGGCAAGCTCTTCGCGGGGCCGATGGGCGGCTACCTCCTGGCCCGTTACAGCCCGGCGGAAGGCGCGCGCTCGGGCGGCACGCTCTGGCTCGTGGTCGCCCTCATGGCCGTTGGCACGTCGGTGTTCCTCTTGTTGTTGCGCGGGGTCATCAAACCCAAGGAGG
>Ga0180429_10004243_pt1 | contig 11497 bp, 6 predicted proteins | sample SS_ome_FD_132428 | JGI IMG/M metagenome (GOLD analysis project Ga0180429, IMG submission 132428) | Hypersaline lake sediment archaeal communities from the Salton Sea, California, USA - SS_1_S_1 metaG | ecosystem: Environmental > Aquatic > Non-marine Saline and Alkaline > Hypersaline > Sediment ... | reverse complement strand
TCCTGCCAATCTCATTTCTACAGCCTTCCGTTTGACTTCAACCGGATAACTCATTCTTGTCCCCATAGAAAAAACACCTCCACGTCTTATTTCGGATAACAACTATCCGTTTTCAAACTTGAAAGTGTTTTTTATTTGTCTCATCTTATAGGGTCAGTCCCATTCATCCAATAGCCTTTTTGTTTAGATTTCTTTTTTGTTAAGTAAACCTTCCATAAATTGTACGAGTTGCTCGCGAAGCTCTTGATCCTGCATCGCAAACTCAAGAGTTGTTGTGATAAAGCCAAGCTTTTCACCAACATCATAGCGCTTGTGTTCAAAGTCTTACGCAAACACTCTTTGAATTTCATTCAGCTTTTGAATGGCGTCTGTCAGAAGGATTTCTCCGCCGGCTCCAACCCGCTGATCCTCTAAGTAAAGATCTTAGGTGTGAATACGTAACGGTCTAAGATGGAAAGGTTAGAAGGAGCTGTGTCTTTAGGCGGCTTCTCAACGAAGCTTTTCACCTGATAACGGTGTTTCTTCTTCTGGCACTTGCTGAACACCAATAATAGAGGAAAGCGTTCTTTCATATTCATCCATTAACTGGCGCAATCCAGGCTTTTCAGCTTGAACAATATCGTCTCCAAACAGAACTGCAAACGGCTCATCACCGATAAAGTTGCGCGTGCACCAGACAGCATGCCCGAGTCCCTTAGGCTCTTTTTAACGGATATAGTGAATATCAGCCAGGTTAGTAGCTTTTTTCACTTTTTCAAGGAGTTCGGTTTTTCTTTTTTCTAATTGATTAATGGGTTTCGTTTGTTTCCTATCAACTTTCCTTTTCATCTATATAGAAAATCGTTTCGCGGACTGTGAAAAATGAATCAACAATTTTGGTGTTTAGTTACGATCCGAATAATAAAATTGAACTATTGATAAGGAGTCTTGGAGACTATTTTTGTTTTTCCAGTTTTTAAACACTCTTAACTTTTATAGGCGATTATGCTATTATAGTTAAATATTATGGATATGTAGTTGGAATGATTAAGACATTGTTAAAAATCTGGTCTTTTCTCTCAACCATGAAAAAAAGGTTATTACTTATGATGCGTTTGGCTTGCTTCATTGGAATCACATTAAATTGCTTGAACGTGCTAAAGAACTTGCTGACTATTTAATGGTTGCGATTAGTACTGATGAATTTAATTCGCAAAAATAAAAAAGCCTATCATAGTTATAAACATAGGAAGGCTAAACAATACGCTGTGAATGGCTAGTTTATCTGCCAAGAACTGAAGGGATTTCTAATATATATTTTTTTATAGAGGTAATTAAATGTTGCCTTTTTTCTTGTGTGTACACTATTTGTGTAATAGAGACTAGCATGTAGTTCGTATGCTAGGAACTACTACAGAAAAGCACAAAAATTTTCTCTAAAGAATCAAGTAAATGGGATGTTGTAATATTTCCTAATAAATATTCAACAAGAAATATTTAAAAGAGCATTTCATTTCAATAATACAGTTATTAAAAATAGCTTATTATTTTACTTAGAATGCATCCTGGTTATTCAAGACTTCGGTCTCAATGATCATAAGGAATTTATCATCGGTGTTTCTGATTATCCAGATCTAAGATATTTATATATTATTCTGATATTTTGGTTACGGAGTATTCATTTTTTCGATTTTGCTAATTTAAAAACAATAGTGTTCTATACATACGATTTGAAGTATGATAAAGATAATCTTAGAGAGTTTTATTTATGAAACAAATGTACCAGGTAAGATCGTAGACCATTCAGATGGTCTAATTGAAGAATAAAAAATACAACTGAAAATTCTAGGTTACATGCTCGTTTTTATAATGATTTTTGTTAATATGAAGATGGTAATTCCACAAAAAGTTTTTTTGAAAAGATATTTGGTAAAGAAATAGGGAGAGAGAGTTAGTGACAAAAAGAAAACCTAAGATTAGCGTAATTGTTCCAGTTTACAATGTTGAAAAATATTTAAGAGAATGTTTAGATTCTTTAGCTAATCAAACATTAAAATCAATTGAAGTAATAATGGTAAATGACGGTTCAGAAGACAATAGCGGATTAATAATGGATGAGTATTCTTCTAAGTACGATAACTTTTATTCTTATCATAAAGAAAATGGCGGTCTGGGGCATGCCAGAAATTATGGCGTCCAATATGCAAGAGGTGAATTTATAGCCTTTGTTGATTCAGACGATTACTTAAGTTTAGATGCATATAAAAAAATGTATCAATTAGCTAGTGAAAATCAAACAGACATTGTTGTAGGGAATGTAAAAAGGTTCAACTCGACTAAGGTTTATGGTTCTGGACTTCATAAAAAAGTGTTTAGTGATACAATTCCTAAAACTCATATAACCAAAAATAACGAATTAATTTATGATACAACTGCATGGAATAAGATATTTAGAAGAGAATTTTGGATGAAGAATGATTTTAAATTTCCTGAAGGCATGCTATATGAAGATTTACCTGTAACAATACCTGCACATTATAAAGCTGAGTCAGTTAGTGTTCTTGGAGATTTTATTTATTTTTGGAGAGCCCGGGAAGCAGGGGATAAATCAATAACACAACAAAGAAATGATCTGGTTAATCTTACAGATAGATTAAAAGCATTAGATTTAGTTGATTCATTTTTTAATAATGCAAAAATAAAAGGTGAATTAAAGGATTTAAAAGATTATAAAGCTTTGAGTCTTGATATCCCACTTTATTTGAATATATTAGATACTGCAGATTCTGAATATATTCAAATTTTCATGACTAAAGTGTCTTCATACTTAAAAACTATATCAGATGAAACGTTTAGAAAGTTAAATGCAATAGATAGAGCTAAGTATTATTTTATTTCTAAAAATGATATTGAAGGAGTATTCGATGTTTTAAAATTCCAAAAAAACGAATTGAAATATAGTAAGCCCAAAAAAGTAAAAGGTCAATTCTTTTGGGAATATCCATTCAGGAAGAAACTGCCGGAAGAAATTTGTAAAGCCGACAGTGAGTTTACTATAAAAAGAAAAATAGAAAGAGTAAAATGGGATGGTTCCGTAATCCGTATTGAAGGTTATCATTTTATTAGATATCTTGACATAAAAAGAAAAAAAGATGTTAATTTAAAGGCTTATATTTTTGATCCAAATTCGGGAGAGAAAAAACTAGTAAATTGTTATTCAGTAAAAAGACCAGATATAACATTAAAATTTGGCAGGAAAAAAAATAATAATATGCCTCTTTCAAGGGTTAATAACTATGATTGGTCAGGATATACTATTGAAGTAGATACAAATGATTTATTTGACAAACTTTCCGGCAAACTAGAAATATGGATAGAAATAAATTGTTTTGGCAAAACGAGAAGCTATAGAGTTGGTGAGCCTATTAGTGGTAAAAAACCTAGACCAAAGCACAGAGTATACTTTTCCAAAAGGATTTTTATCAAATATAATAGTGCATGGGACTTGTATTTGGACCTGAGACCTGTTACTACTCAGGTTAATAGTTTAATTCATGAAGATGGAAATTTAATCATTCAAGGTGAGACATCTTTACCTTTAAACGAATGCAAACTCTTATTTAGAGATTATAATAAAAATGAACAATATAGATATGACATGGAGTTTAATGGGAGTTCAAATGGTTTTAAATCAATAATTCCTAAGTCAACTATTAATAGATTAAAACATAATACTGAGTTAATAGGCTATGTAAGATATGATAATGATAATGAACCTTTAACTTATTTAGATAGTATAAAAGTAAAAAATATTGCTCTTGATACTAAAGAGATTACAATAGATGCAAGCCCAGCAGGGAACCTTAGAATTTTAAAAGGAAATCACAATTCATATCTTAAAAATCTTGCTTTTACAAATGAAAATTTATTAATAGAAGCATCAATTACGGATAAGTATATTAAAACTTTAAAAAATATAACCGGTATCAATATAGTCCTTAAAAATATAGAGACAGGACATACGGTTTCTGGAAGTATACTTGAAGAATACAAGGAGAAGGGTGAGTTTTTTCTTAAAACAAGTTTCAGCCTTTCGAATGATAAAGTCAGGACTCCATTCAATGAGGAATACGGAGTATGGAGAGCTTACTTGGAATTTACAGTAAAGGGAAATAATAGTTTTAAAAAATTAAAACGTATAAAAGTAAGAGATAAAGAAATAAATTTCCCTAAAAAAACTGTCGGTAATATAAAATATTTTCCTTACGTTACAAAAGAGAACAATATAAGTATTAATAATATCTATGAATGGAATTGGATTGAGAGGGGTCCTCGTAGACAAGAGGTGATAGAAAAAATTCTTTACCCGCTTTTTAGACTTTTGCCAATGAAAAAGAAGACAATTGTTTTTGAAAGTTACTGGGGTAAACAAATTAGTTGTAACCCTAAAGCTATATATGATTATATAAATGAACATTATCCAGAATATGAATGTGTTTGGATGGTGAATAATGATTATGCAAAAGTAGATGGAGAAGCAACTAAAGTTAAAATAAAGTCTTTGAAATACTTTCAGTATATGGCTCGTGCTAAATACTTTGTGAATAATGTCAACTTCCCGGATTTTTATGAAAAAAGAAAAAATGCAGTTGAATTACAAACTATGCATGGCACCCCGCTAAAAACTTTAGGATTAGATGTCCCTGGAGAAGTGGATACTGAAGATAAGAGAAATAGGTTCTTAAGACGTTGCAGAAGATGGGATTATTTAACTGTACCAAGCAAATATGTTAGTGATCTAGCACGAAGAATTTATGACTATAAAAATGAAATACTTGAAACTGGTTATCCAAGAAATGATAAATTATTCAAAGACAATAATGAAGTTTTTAGACAACAATTGAAACAGAAGTTGAGTTTACCAACTAATAAAAAGGTTATATTATATGCCCCAACTTTTAGAGTCAAAAATGGATTTGAGTTGAAACTAGATTTAGAGAAGCTCAGAAAAAAACTTAAAGATGATTATGTTATATTGTTAAGATTGCATTATTTTATATCTGATGATCTTGATATTAGTAATTTCAAGGGGTTTGCTTATAATGTTTCGAATTACGATGACATTCAAGACTTATATTTACTTTCAGATGTATTAATCACTGATTATTCATCTGTAATGTTTGATTATGGTATTTTAAAAAAACCAATGATTTTTTTCACGTATGATTTAGAGGAATATCGGGATAATCTTCGAGGAATGTATTTGAATATTGAGGAGGAAGCTCCGGGACCATTGGTAAGAGATAATATGTCGTTGATTGATTCTATCGAAAAGTTAGATAGTTATTTTGCTCAATATGGTGAAAAATATAAAAGGTTTAGAGCGAAATATTGTGAGTTTGACGATGGAAATGCTTCTGAAAAAGTTGTAAAAAGATTCTTGAACGTTGATTAATATTTTCGAAAACCCATAGCATTATTCAATGTTATGGGTTTTTAAAAGGGTGGGAAATAAATTATGTTAAAGGTAGCTATTATAGGTAGTTGTGTTTCAAGAGATAATTTTAATAGTTGTTTTATAGAAGACTATAAACGATATTATAGTTGTGTTGTGCATCAAAATCAAATGTCTATCATATCATTAACGGCTGATTCAATTGCATTTGATTATGAAAAAATAGATAATTTAAAACCTTTTGATAAGAGACAATTTGAAACAGAGTTAGATAAAAGCATATTAAATACTTTGATTATTAATGAGCCAAATTATCTTATTTTAGATTTTTATGCTGATGTATTTTATGGTATTAGAGAGTTAGAAGGTAGTACTATTACTAATAAGCGGTGGCTCTTTAGTAAGACAACTTTGTATAAGACTCTTAAAGAAGGAGAATCGTTGAGCTTATTAGACGACTTTACTGACTATTTCGAGCGATGGAAAGAATCAATAAAAATTCTTTTTGATTTTTTAAATCGAAAATTACCTAACTGTAAAGTAGTTGTCAATAAAGCAAGATTTTCGGATATTTATTATGATGAAATTTCCGATTCTTACAAATATCTTAGCAAGAGTACAAAAGTAAAACAGATTAATACTTCTCTTTATAATGAAATTTGGGATAGACTAGATAATTATGTCATCAAAAATCATGACGTACAATTCATCGATTACGGCGATAAATATTATTTATTAGACAGTAAGCACAAATGGGGATTATTTTATTTACATTATGTTAAAGATTTCTATTTAGACTTTACTAAAAAATTCCTTTCAATAATAACTAGCGATTTTAAAAATATACTCGATGTTCCAAGGATAAAAATTAAAGAAAATAAAGAATATAATTTAATCAAGAATCCAACTTTTACTTTAGGGAAAAGCAACTGGTCCTTTTGGCAGAATGAATTTGAAATAAAAGACCCTGATTCTGACAAACAAGAATGCAATGTTTTAAGTATTTCGAAAAGAGGGTTAGAAAAAGACGCGAATAGCCAATTATGGTCGAATGCAATTGAAATTAATGCGGATGGTTATAAAGAATTTGAGTTATCTTTTGATATTAGGATTTCTGAAATTAATTTAATTGATAGTTATAAGTGTATCTTTTCTATAAGAATGTTTGACTCTTCGGAAAAATATTTGCAAAAAGATGCAGTTTGGTTTAGAAATGTTAAGACAACTGAAATAAAAGACCTGTCTAATAATAGATGGCTCAGGTATACGCTTAAATTCAAGCCCGAAAAAGGTAAATATATCAAAGTTGGTCCTTATTTACCCAGAAATGGACATGTTTCTTGGAGGGATATTAAACTTTTAAGGAATTTTTAGATCTAATAGACTTTCTTATCTTTTTGAAAACAGTTCTTCTTCTTTTAACTTTACTTAAAATTTACCTTGCAGGTAGTTTTTTGACTAACTAATTTAATGATGATTCTGATGCTGTAAACGAAAAAACTCAACATCTGTAACAATATTCATTGGTGCTTTTAAATTTCTTTAGCCGAAAGATCCAAAAAGTCATTTAAGTCTAAGGAAGATAAAATAATGAATGCATTAGTAAGAGTCGTAAAAGAGCAAGTGACCTCGTTTCCATTAATTTTGCGCTTGGCTTCGCATGAGACAAAGTCTCAGTATCAGATGAATTATTTTGGTGTATTATAGCAGTTTTTAAACCCTCTCATTCACATGCTGGCATACTGGTTTGTATTTTATTGGTATTGTAATTCGCAACAATAAGCCAATTTTAACGGGTGTCAGAGAAGTCCCTTTTATTGTTTGGATGCTGGCCGGTTTGATTCCATGTTTTTTTATTAGCTGATGGATCAAACAGTGTGTTTAAACGGATTAATATGGTCCCGAAGATGAATTTTCCGATTAGTTCACTGCCTTCTGTTGTGATTGCTTCAAACTTATTTAGTTATTTCATGATGATGGGCAGCTTTTTGATCGTACTTTTGACTAACGGAATTTATCCAAGCTTAAATTGGATACAATATATTTACTACTTAGCCTGTATGAACATTTTTATGTTTTCATTCGGTTTGTTTAACTCGACGATAAGCGTCTGGTACGCGACTACCAATTTTTGCTGCAATCTGTAACAAGATTATTGTTGTTTGAACTTCCGGTTTTTTGGAATATTTCAGAACAGCTTGGAAAAAATCATCCGAACCTTCTGACAGTGCTTAAGATGAACCCTATTTATTACCTGATAAAATGGGTTCCGGAATACCTTTTTAGACGGGCGATGGTTTTTCCAAGCCCAGAAATACACGCTGTATTTCTGGGCTTTCACATTATTGCTCTTGACTATAGGAACTGTCTTGCATATGAAATTCAGGGACAGGTTTGTTGACTTTCTTTAATACGTAAGAGATTTTAATGATGAAACTAAAAGTTTCGTTTCGAAATGTTTCAAAACAGTATCAGCTTTATGAAAAACAATTAGATAAAATTAAAGGCTGTTTTTTCCGATTAAGGATAATGTTTTTTTTTTTGCTGTGCGGAATGTCTCCTGTGACGTGTATGAAGGGGAGACGATCGGATTTGTAGGGATTAACGGATCGGGAAAATCGACGATGTCCCAACCTGCTGGAAAAAATCATTCCGCTGACCAGCGATGAAATCGAAATGAACAGACAGCTGTCCTTGATTGCGATTTCCTGGATGAAATTCCTGCTCGGCTTTGCGATCTCAGTGCATATCGATCCTGATATTTAAATTATTGACGAAGCATTGTCAGTAGGGGACCAAACTTTCTATGATAAATGTGTCGACAGAATTATCGAGTTTAAAAATCAAGGGAAAACCATTTTCTTCGTCAGCCATTCAATCGGTCAAATTGAGAAAATTTGCGATCGGGTCGCCTGGATCGATAATGGCGAGCTTCGCATGTTTGATGACACAAAGACGGTCGTAAAGGAATATAAAGAATTTATAAGCTGGTTTAAAAAACTTTCCAAAGAAGGGAAAGACAAATATAAAAAAGAACAATTAGCCAGCTGCAAACAGGTCTTGTCTGAAGAAGATCTTGCTCATCGTGAAAAAGAAAAGAAAAAACAAAAATCTTTGGCAAATATCATTCGGATTGCGGGTTTGTCCATCCTGGCCGTATTGGCCGCCGGAGCGATGTTTGTTTAAAAGAAAAGGCGTGTCATTTTGCAGATGATATTATAAAAAGCTATTGGATATCCATCCAATAGCTTTTTTATTAAACTTCTTCTTTTGCCAGAAGGTCCTGCATAAATGGAATCAGTGAATCTTTCAGATCGCTGTCCTGCATGGCAAATTCGAGAGTTGTCTGGATAAAACCAAGTTTTTCTCCGACGTCATAGCGTTTGCCTTCAAAGTCATAAGCGAATACGCGCTGGATTTCGTTTAACTTCTGAATCGCATCTGTCAGCTGGATCTCTCCGCCCGCACCGATTTGCTGTTTATCTAAGTACATGAAAATTTCAGGAGTAAAGACATACCGTCCTAAAATCGCAAGATTAGACGGTGCCGTGCCCGGTTTTGGTTTTTCAACAAAGTTTTTGACCTGGTATAGACGTCCTTCGTTTGTCAGAGGATCAATGATACCATAGCGGTGTGTTTGATCTTCAGGGACTTGCTGAACACCGATAACGGATGAGAGAGTTTTTTCGTACTCGTCCATCAGCTGGCGAAGACCAGGTTTTTCTGCTTGAACAATATCGTCTCCAAGGAGCACTGCGAACGGCTCGTCCCCGATAAAGTTTCGGGCGCACCAAACGGCATGCCCGAGTCCTTTTGGTTCCTTTTGGCGAATATAGTGGATATCAGCGAGATTTGACGCTTTTTTTACTTTTTCAAGCAGTTCGGTTTTACCCTTCTCTTCAAGGTTTCGTTCGAGTTCCGGCGAGAAATCGAAATGATCTTCAATCGCTCGTTTGCTTTTACCTGTTACGATGATAATATCTTCAATGCCGGCTTCGACAGCTTCTTCAATAATATATTGTATGGTTGGCTTATCAACGATTGGAAGCATTTCTTTAGGCATCGCTTTCGTTGCAGGGAGGAAACGTGTTCCAAGGCCTGCTGCGGGAATTATGGCTTTACGAACTTTCTTCAACTCAATACACCTTCCTTAAACTATGTTTTCTACTCAGCCAGAAAAAATACGCTTAGCAAGCGGAGAGTATGCTGAATATATGTATGATATACCCCGGAAAATTACAATTACAAACTCATCATATAAGAAAAACAATTCTTAAACAAGTGTAAACAGGTATAAAGCGTAAAGATGTTATATAATGAAGAGAAACTCATTCTTCAACAGGATGTTTGCGGTTTGATCAATGGATGTTTTATGATGAGAATATCGTCCGTAAGCAATCGTTGGGGCGATTTATTCCAACGAGAAACATGGACAAAATTATAATAATAGACGATTCTAAAAAAAGCTGTTCATACAGAAAACAGGTGATAGAAAAATGAAGAAACTAAAAGTCATGACAGTATTCGGCACGCGCCCTGAAGCCATTAAGATGGCGCCGCTCGTCCTTGAATTAAGGAAATATCCCGACATTGAGTCTTATGTGACGGTTACAGCCCAGCACAGGCAAATGCTTGACCAGGTGCTTGAAGCTTTTAACATAAAGCCTGATTTTGATTTGAATATCATGAAAGAAAGGCAAACGCTGGCTGAAATTACGTCTAATGCGCTTGTGAAGCTGGACGAGCTGTTTCAGTCCATCAAACCGGACATTGTGCTTGTTCACGGTGATACGACAACGACATTCGCGGGAGGTCTTGCCGCTTATTATCACCAAATTTCCGTCGGCCATGTAGAGGCGGGGCTCAGAACCGGAAACAAATACTCGCCGTTTCCCGAAGAGCTGAACAGGCAGCTGACGGGATCGATTGCCGATCTTCATTTTGCGCCGACAGAGCAGGCCGAACAGAATCTGCTCCGCGAAAATAAAGACCCGGAGACGATTTTCGTCACGGGAAATACCGCAATTGATGCACTTCGCACAACAGTGAGGGACGGCTATTCACATCCCGTTCTTGAAAAAATCGGGAATGACAAGATGATTTTGCTTACCGCCCACCGCCGTGAAAATTTAGGGGAGCCGATGGAAAACATGTTTAAAGCGATCAGGCGGATCATCGAAGAATTTGACGGCGTACAGGTTGTTTATCCCGTTCATCTCAATCCCGCTGTTCGCGAAGCGGCTGCAAAGCATTTCGGCGATTTGGATAAAGTCCATCTGATAGAGCCGCTCGAAGTCATCGATTTTCACAACTTTGCGGCTGAAGCTCACTTCATCCTCACCGACTCGGGAGGGGTGCAGGAAGAAGCGCCGTCGCTCGGAAAGCCGGTCCTCGTGCTTCGCGATACGACGGAACGCCCTGAAGGCGTTCAGGCCGGGACGCTTAAACTGGCAGGCACGGAAGAAGATAAGATCTATCAGCTGACTAAACAGCTGTTGACCGATCAAGATGAATATCGCAAAATGTCCCGGGCTTCAAACCCGTACGGGGACGGACAGGCTTCGCGGCGAATTGCGGAGGCGCTTCTTTACCGGTACGGATACCGAAGCGCGAGGCCTGACATGTTTAAAGATTAATAAAAAAAGCTTCCTTTTGGGACTGACCCCCGTTTTTGAGACAGGGATCAAAACACCTTTATACAGCCAATTGCCGATAGTTTACTGGTGATTGGTTGTTTAGTTTCGTTTGAATACGAATATTGTTATAATAAAGAATGTATTCTTTGACAGTGCGTTCTACGATGGTGGTCGTAGTTCGATCAATGCTGTTAAGGTAGAACGTTTCAGACTTTAGTGAGGAATGAAACGATTCGATGGAGGCATTATCAGCGGGCGTCCCTTTGCGGGACATGCTCATGGTAATGCCTTTTATATTAACTGTTTTCTGATACTCATAAGATGTATACACAGAACCTTGGTCACTATGTAACACGCAGTTCTCAGGCAGTGTTGGCAGCTGATCAAGTGTGTCTAAGACAAAGTCTGTGTCCTGCTTATCCCCAAT
>Ga0180429_10004242_pt1 | contig 11498 bp, 7 predicted proteins | sample SS_ome_FD_132428 | JGI IMG/M metagenome (GOLD analysis project Ga0180429, IMG submission 132428) | Hypersaline lake sediment archaeal communities from the Salton Sea, California, USA - SS_1_S_1 metaG | ecosystem: Environmental > Aquatic > Non-marine Saline and Alkaline > Hypersaline > Sediment ... | reverse complement strand
GAACCCGCTTCGCACCAATTGCCGCCTCGATTCATTATTATTCGCGTCCCCCGCCTCCCCGGCCAGCCGTAACCGCTCGAAATACCACCGCTACTATCCCAACAGCCTCCGTAGGCGCAGGCGTGGGCGTGGGCGTGGGCGTGGGCGGGAGCGAATGCCGTGTGTCGCTAGGCCCCGTCCCAAAACACCGTCGCCTTCGGCTTATGGTTAAACGAGAGAGTTATTTGTCGGTCGTCCCTAAACGAGTTACCCAACCCCTAACCCCCAACCCCCAACCCCCAACAATGAAGACAGTACGCTTTGGAATGATCGGCTGCGGCCTGATGGGACGCGAATTTGCCACCGCCGCGGCACGTTGGGCACATCTGCCGGAAATGGACGTGCGGCCCGAGCTTGTTGCCATCTGCGACACGAACGACAATTTGCTGAAGTGGTACGGTGACAACTTCCCCGCCATTGAGCAGATTACCGGCGACTACGAGCAGTTGCTGGCCAACGACGGCGTTGAAGCGGTCTACATAGCCGTGCCGCATCACTTGCACCGGGAGATGTACTGCGCGGCGATCGGGGAGGGCAAGCACCTGCTGGGCGAGAAGCCGTTCGGCATCGACAAGCCGGCCAACGAGGCAATATCGGCCTGCGTGGCCGAGCATCCGGAGGTCTTTGTGCGTTGTGCGTCCGAGTTTCCGTTTTATCCCGGCGTGCAGCGGATCGGCCGGATGATCGAGCAGGAGGCCTTCGGACGGATCATCGAGGTCAACTCCGGGTTCCTTCACTCCAGCGATCTGAACCCCGCCAAGATGATCAACTGGAAGCGGATGGTCGATATCAACGGCGAGTACGGCTGCATGGGCGACCTGGGGATGCACATCTGCCACGTGCCGTTCCGCGCCGGGTGGATCCCGCGTAACGTCCGAGCGATACTCTCCGACATCGTCCACCAGCGGCCCGGCGCCTCCGGCAAGATGGTGCCCTGCGAGACCTGGGAAAACGCCACGCTGCTGTGCGACGTGGTCGATCCGATGTGCGGCGAGCCGTTTCCGATGACGCTCCGCACACAACGAGTGAAGCCGGGCGAGACCAATACCTGGTACCTAGAGGTCTACGGCACGAAGGCCTCGGCCCGGTTTTCGACCAAGAACCCCCGCCGGCTCGACCTGCTCGAGTACGATGGCGGCGAACAAGTCTGGGGCCGGATCGACACGGGCCACGAGACGGCGATCAAGAGTATCACCGGCGGGATCTTCGAGTTTGGCTTCTCCGATGCGATCCTGCAGATGTGGGGCGCGTTCCTCCACGAAATGGAACACGGCAGCCCGGTGAGCAAGTTTGCCGGTTGCGTAAAGTCGGAAGAAGTGGCCGTCAGTCATCGGCTGTTCACGGCAGCACTCGAGTCGCAAAAGAACGGGACGGTGGTCTCGGTGTAAGCAAACCTGTAGGAGGCGACTCCAGTCGTCGATGGAGCGCCTATCGCCCTGCAAGTCGGCGACTGGAGTCGCCTCCCACGGCGCTCTCCACTAACTCCCAGCGGGCAGCGTTGCTGGCCCGCTAAACGGCGGTCTTGCGATTCACCCCCGATTGACGGCGGTCGCACGGGAAGTCATTATGTATGATAGTGATAGGATCGGTGTCGTATGACACGAGTTCTCGCCAGGAGGATATTCCGATGCAACTGACGACGATTGCCCTGGGGTGTTTCTTGCTCGGCCAGTTGTCAACCGGCACAACCGCGTTGCCAGCAGCCGAATCGTCTTTGCGGCCCCCGGCGCGCAACCGGTTGAGCACGCCGGAGATGCTTGCCGAGGCGATGGAACTGCCCTCAGGTCATAAGCTCAGCGGCCAACCGCTTGCCCTGCTGGCGGCACTCTCGTCCACGACGGACCGGAAGCTGCAGATCGAGGTGATCCATGCCTACTGGCAACTCACCGATGCGGTCTGTGTATATCACTTCGCCCTGAATCACGACCGTCAACTGAAACTGATCGATGGGCAGCAGGGTTTGCCCGAGGAAGACGCCGCGTTGCTTCGCACGGCTCGCGCGTCTTCCGGGGCGCTGTTGCAGGAGGCGCGGTTGGCGGCGGTGGCGGCCCAACACGAATTGGCGCGGTTGGCGCTGCTTTCTCCCGACGGCGCGTTGCCCTTGCCGGCCGATTGCCCTCACGTTGGCCCGTACGCCACGCGGTTCGAGCAGCTCTTTTCGAGGCGCACCGCGCCGGCGGCGACGAGGCTGATTGACCGCACGTTGCCGATTCGGCGTCTGGCAATCGAGCGACGGGCCGCGGCGGTCTTGGCCGCGGAAGACGCGTTGGCGTCGGCCCTTCAGTCGCACCGAATGGGCCGGCTCGACCTCTCGGCGGTTCTGGTCTGTGTCGGCCAACACCTTCGGCAGCAACAGGCACTGGTACGGTCGGTCAATTTCTACAACTGCGACATCGGCGATTATGCCTTGGCCGTAGCGCAGCCGGGAGCCCCGGCATGCGAATTGGTCGGCATGCTCATCCGCTCGGGCAAGCCGCCGATCAGCCCGCTGGCCGAGCAGCAGCCGTCGCGGGTCGAACCGGCAGGGCTGATCGAGCCGATCACAACCGAGCCCGTGCAGCCGGAGAAGAACGTCCCCACGCGGGCGGTGCCACCCGAAGACAATGTCCCCACACCGGCAGTGCGGCCGCAAACGCCCGTTGCCGATCCGGCCGTGCCCGACGACAAGGCCGCCGCGCCGACCGGGCCGTTTCTGCCGCCGGCAACCGGTTGGGCTCCTTCCACGGCGGTCGAGCCGGCGAAGCTGCCCCTCGTGCCGATCGAGCCGGCACCCTTGCAGCGAATACCCGTCAAGGTTGACAAGCCGATCGACGACGACGTTTCCCCCGTTGCGATAGAACCGGCCGCCGGGTCATTGTCTTCAGCGCCGTCTGCCGAGATGCCGTCTGCCGAGATGCCGTCTGCCGAGATGCCGGCGCCGACTATTCCGGCATTGTATCCGGGCCTGGTCGACGCGGCGCCGGGCAGTCGGGCCAAGCAGTTGACACTCGCCCTGCACTGGGATCGCTCGTTGCCGGAAGGGATCGGCGCGCCGATTTCGCTGACGAAATGCCTGGCGGACGGTTCGCCCAGTAGTCGCGGCGTGGTGATCGAGGCGTATTGGGCGGCTCGACGTCGGGCGGCCGAGTATCAGGCCGTCCTGGTTCAGGCCCAACTTGTCGACGACCTGGCCGCTTTGGTCGAGGAGGAAGGCGGCCACGAATCGTTACGGCTGCGTTCGGCGAAGCTGGTTACCGAAGCGGCAAAGCACGAGGCACACGTTGCCCTGATCGAAGCTCAACACGAATTGGCCGGGCGGATCGGCCGCGCGTCGGACACGTTGTGGCCGCTTCCCGACACGGCGCCTCACAGCGGGCCCTATTTGCTGAAACTCGAAGCCCAACCGCGCGAAATCGCCCAGTCGTGGCCGGTTCGCCGCCTGGCAGCGACGATCCCGGTGCTGACCGAGAACGTGCGGCGCCGGGCCGCCGCGGTCGTCGAGGCCGACGCCGCCAGGGCCGCCGCGGTGGCGGGCTTCCACGCCGGCCGGCGGTCGATCGAACAGGCCCTCTCCGGCATCAGTCGCCAGACCGACGAAACGCTGGCCTTCTTGCGAACGCTGGGCGACTACAATCGGGCGATCGCCGAGTACGCCCTGACGGTACTGCCCGCCGACGCGACCGCCGAACGCGTTTCCGCAACGCTTGTGGTTCGCTGAGAGGGGTTATCGGTTAGGTTACTTACTCAAACTGAAAAGACGGGAGTCCGAAAATGGGGACTGGCTCCGTCGAGAGCCTGGTTTTGAAGTGGTTGAGGCGTTTGCCGACGGTGCCTGTCCCCTTTTTCGGACCCACTTCCCGGTCGGTGGAAGCGGTCCTACTCGCTCCGCTTAATCTCGACCGTGGCAATCAGGGCGTCGTCGGTAAATCGCAATGCGGCGGTGATCTCCTCAAACTCCTCCATGAACTGCGCGAAGTACGACTTGCCGTCCGCCGGCGGATGTTGACGCGAGTGCTCCCGGTTGCCGTGGACGCTGCACGCCACCTGGCTTTGGTCCGGGTCGAACCGGTAAACGCCCCCGTCGGGGCAGAAGTAGCGCACCCCGTACTTTGCCTCGGAGAGCTGCGCCACTTCGTCGGCCGGGACGTCGTAGAGCTTGCAGAAGTTGTAGACCGAGATGATATTGCGGTGGCAGGACACGCGCGCCTTCTCGGCCCAGAATAGTTGCAGGTCGTCCCACATGCGATCCAGTCCGCGGCGGGAAAGACGCAGCAGAACGTGGGCCGGTGCCGCCGGCGCGGGCTGCCCAACCGCCGCCGCGTCGATGACCTCGCGAAGGATCTCCGGCTTGGTGGCCGCCACGAGTTGGTTGCCGACCAGCGCGACGTGCATGCGGAGCTTCACCGCGTATATCCGGCCACTGAGGACGTAGACGGCGTGCTGCTTGTAGTCGGGCAGGCGATAGGCGTCGATATTGCTCGTCAATCCGGGCATCACCTGGTCGCGTTGCAAAAAAACCTGCTGCGCGAGTTGCTTCAGCAGCCGGGCCGCGCTGTCGGGGTTCTCCACCTCGACGGTGACGTACACCGGCAGGTTGATCGCCATCAGCCCGGCGGCTACCGCGGCCTGTGTTTCGACCGGCACGTTGCCCACCAGCGGAAGTTTCATCGCTTGCAGTTCGGTCGGATCGATCTGCAGGATGGTCTCTCCGTCGCAAAAATGTAGTCCCACACGGTCGCCCAGCCATTTCATGTCGGTGAGCGTCGGGTCGGCGCGGAGCGTCTCGGTCACGCCCGGAACGGAGCCGAGCAACGCGGCCACGTTCTCCCGGCCGGGTACCATCATCATCGACACGACCGCCGAGGGGGCGATCCGCGCGGTCGACAACGGTTGGGGTGTTTTGGCCAGCGCGCCGCGGAGTTTCTGGTAAAAGCCCCCGTTGGCAAACGGCAGCACGCAGGTTTCCAGCTTCACGCGCCGTCCGGCGTTGACCCGCACCGCGATGGGGTCGAACGCCTGCTGCCAGAAGGCCGCGTAACGCTGCTTGTAACGCTCGTACTCGGCGGCCTCGGTGGCCGAGACCTTCAGCAGCGATAATTCCACGTTTGGCGTGAGATACCTCAGCCGGTTGTGGGCCGAGCAGGTGCAGGTGTCGTTTTCCTCGTCGATGGCGTATGCCCCGCCGTGAGGACAGATGATCTTCGTCGGGTCGACGAACCGCTTCTCGATCAGTTCACTAAGCGACCGTGGCGAGCGGCCGTACTCCAGACGGTAGAACAGCGACGCGTTGTTAAGCATCACGAGGTTGTTGAAACACTCCCGACGGCGCTTTTCCGAGATCTTGGCCGCCGGGCCGACCATGCGTTTGATGAATGCTTCGGAGGCAAACATGTAGCCCGCTTCGTCCGCCGATGAGGGGGGAAAGATCGCGGTCATGTAGCGGTAGTCGAGCGCATCGTGCAAGGCCGGCGCCAGACCGGAAGTCGTGTCGACCAGCCGGCGGATTGCCCGATGGGAGTTGGAGTAGACAACGTAGTCTTCGTGCTTGACGACGAAAACGCTGACCGTGCGGTCCTTGGTGTAATAGACGGCCACTTGGTGGCCGCGATAGTTGAACGCGCGGTCGACGGTGCCGGGATGCCGCTTTCGCGCCGCTTCGAGCCAAGCTCGCGCAGCCAGGTCAAACGCTTCGCGTTGCTTCACTTTCAACAGCACCGTGACGTCGGCCCCCTCCTGCACAAAGTGGTCGGCCCCGGTAACGCCGATCTCGCCGATCACGTCGTCGGCAAACAGCTCGGTGAGCGCGTCGAGGCGCAAGCACAACTGGTCCTCCAGTTTTGCCCGCAGCCGCTCGTCCTGCGCCCGGACGGTGGACAGGCGCAAGAGGTTGCCGCCCCATTTTTCGCTCAACTCGAGCAAGTCCCTCAAGGCGTGCACGGAGTTGAAATGGGCAAAGTACTGATCCTCCGGCACGAGTCGGGACATCTCGTGGACCATCGGCTCGATGTTCTCTTCCGTGCGTTTCTTTTCGAGCAGTTCTTTGTAAGGCAACGATTTCAGCGCGGGAGGACTCAGCGTGCTGATGTGGCGATTCAGGTCGCCAATCCCGCCCGACGAACTTAGACGCTGGTGTTGCAGCGATTCCTGAATGGCTATCGAGCCGGTCATCACCTGGTACAGGCCCGTCTCCAGCGAGAAGCTCTCGGGCTTCGCGCGGGGAATCGGCGGCGGGTCGACGCCGTATCGAGCACGCGACTGGAGCAGGCAGTATTGGTAGAACGTTTCTTCCGGGTAATACTTCAGCAACTCGGCGAAGTACAGGTTCTGCTGCCGGGCCCAGTCGCTGAAGATCCGCCGCGAGCCCACGTTTTTCACTCCGTCGGGCAATTCGGGAATCTCGACGTCGACGTCGCCGGAGCGCGTCTCAACCCGGCGCGAGCCGTCAATGTTCTCCGAGACGATCTCGTACGACAGCCGGATCTTCGCCTTGCCCTCGCCCCGTAGCCGGCCGTAGAACTCGGCGTGCTTCTGCTGGAACTTCGTTTCCTTCGGGTAGATGAGGTACGCCTTGTCGTCGGTGGCGCGGAGCCGCAGGTAGTTGCTCTTCTCGAATTCCTCGGCCAGGAACGGCTGCTCCAGCCGCAGGGCAAACACGGCCACCCCGTCGGCTTGGCTGCGGTACACCTCCAGGCGATGCCCGAACGGCAGCCCTTCGGCGGCCAACGCCTGCCAACACGTTGTCATCAACAACCCACCCACTAGCGGCATAAGTGCGAACAGCTTCATGGTGATGCCCTTTCTGAATGATAGACAAGTGGACGTCCAAACCTAGCGCGGGCGGGCCGCAACGTCCGGCAGGGACGCCAATCGGTTGCGTCCGGCGCTCCGAGCCCCTAGGCGTGCTCTTTCTGCAAATATAACGCCTGAAACGGTGATCCTGCCAGTGGATACTCCATTCGATTCCCGTGCCGATCTCGTGCCCCAGTGCGTCCCCCCAATCATGCCAATCGTGGAGGCCCGATCGCGGCTAATCATGGGACAAGGCGGGATCGTCCAAATCAAGCCGGTAGAGAATCTGGTTGTAATCATGGCGTGGCGTGGCCGCGGGATTCTCGGCGAATTGTTGCGTGTAGGTGCCTTCAAAGAGGAGTATTGGTGAATCGGCAGAGGTGAACTCCGGGTGCAGGCGAGGATTGTAGAACGTGTAGTTCGCATGGGTTACAACCTTGACGGCCGGTCCCCAAGGCCCCGTAGGACGGTTGGCTTCGGCATACCAAATTTCTCCCAGCGCAGACGGTTTCCCATACATCTGTGTGAAAACCGCAACCCACTTCTTTCGATAGGAGTTCCAGGCGATCGAGCCTCGATGCGGCGCGACTTGTTCATCGCCGCTGGCGGACCGCACACGTCGTTGCGGCTGCAGTTCTTGCCATGCCTGGGGATCGGCCCAGGCCTCGAATCGCGCAGCGCACCTCAAACGAGGAAACGGATCGCCAAACAGGACCCACTGCCCCCCCGAGGCGTCCTTCCAGAACACGGGGTGGCCGTCGGGGCTGGGCGGGGGCTGGGGGGCTTCCGGTGTCTTCGTCCACAACACCCGATGTTGCTCGAACCGCTCCTTCTCTTCATTCCAGACGCACAGCCCGCTCTCGTAGGGCGTCAAGGGAGGCTTGACCTTGATGTAGGTGCCCACAAGATGCTGTTTGCCGTCCTTGCCGGGGAGGCTCACGTAGCCACTGATCCATGTCGGTCCGGCTCCGGGCATTTCGCCGACAACTCGCGGCCTTCCCGTTTCGTCCGTGAAGTACTTGTATCGAAGGCGAATCGGCGGCTCGAACGAACTCAGGGGCCGCGGGGCCGTTGTGGCGCTGATCATGTGAAACAACCCCAGCGGATATCCCGGCAGAACCGTATCACCCCACGCCCAATAGAGTTTGTCATTGTGGACTGCATTCTGTACGCTGTCGCAACCCAGAATGCCTTGCTCACGCCACTTGGATTCCAACCCGAGCTTCTGACACTCGCCGAAGATGCCCCCCCCGGTGATGCGGCCAAGCCGCTTGGCTGGCAGCAGTCGTTTGACCTTCACCGTCAACCTTTTGCCGGGCATGGGCGTCAGACGCACGCCCCGGAAGCCAAACCCGTCTTTGGGAACCCCATATCCGTGCCCTTCCACGGAGAACCAGGACTGCACTCCCATCAATTCGGCCAGGTCGAACGCAATCACTCCCGCGTTGTCGGAAACGAACCGGACATTATGGGTCGTGCGCAACTCGACCAGCGGAACCGGCCAGCCGCTCACCTCCTCAACCACGTCAATCCTGCAGGGCTCCATCGCATGAACCGCCGGCGAGATGAAGAGTGCGGCGGCGAATTGAACCGCATGTCGAAAAAAGCGGGAAAACCGTGCGGGTGTCGGAATAACTTGCATTCCTACGGCCTGACTTGCGGGGAGATTCCGTGCATTATACCGGCCGGCGCATCGGGTCGCGGAAGTTTCTCCAGGGCAGAAAACGGTGTTGGAGGGGGCTGTTCTTACCATGTTGGGGAAAGGTAGAATACTGGCGGTCTGTAAACAATGGCAAAATGGAGTTGTAGAGGCAGAAACCATGAGCAAGTTCGACGAACGGCTGGCCGAGCTTCGAGTAACGGACAGGAAGTCGCCCAACTTCCAGCTTCTCGACGATTATGCCGTGTGGCTCGTCAATAACAGGTGAGGGTATGCCTACCACTGGACGTATCTCGGCAAGTTGCTGTGCCAGAGACTGAAGCCTTGAAAGCGGCAATGAGAATCCTATAGCTGACGGGGAAGCACCGAACTTGCGATTAGCATGGCTCACCGACATCCACCTGAACTTCTCGGACGCCACCGAGCGGCAACGGTTCCTGGAGTCGGTGAAGGAGCAGGCCGACGTGGTAGCCGTCTGCGGGGACAGCATGTGATTCAACGGGTCTTCGAGATAGAATAAAAGGGCGTTTGGAGCTATGAAATGATAGACTGGAAATCCTCAATCCTTTGGACCGTCGTGCTGACGGCCATCCTGTGGGCCGTGATGACTCTGATACGGAAACTGTCAAAGTAACAGAGGGAACCACGTGAATCGCACGACGACAACCCGCTGGCATTGGCGTTTCCTGCTGGTATCGTCGGCACTGGCCTTGCTCTCGCGTTGCGGGTTGCGTGCGGATGTGGACGGCAAACGCTACATCGAAAGCGTCCACAGCTTCGCAGACAGAGTGCTTGCAGACGGACGCGACAAGTACGGCGAAGAAAAGACGCCGCTGTTTGTGGACGGGCTCCATGTCAAGACTCTGGAGCCAGCAAGGTGGCAGTGCCGGGGGCAGATTTGGGTGCTCTCGAATCTCGCCAGCCAGCAACCGCTCCTACGGACACTGGACGGCTTGATCTACTGGGGTGGTCATCTTGCATGGGACTTGGACCGGGAGAAGTCGGTCGGACAGTATGCCGACGCTCACGAACTGAAAGGTCATCAACCTTATTTCCGCCTGATGTGGCGGGTGGATGCCAGCCGCACCAAGGAACTGATGGAGATGGTCTGGGCTTCCCACATCCTCGACTGGTCGCTGCTGGACTACAACCGGCACGGCAGCGTGCAAAAGAATCTTGTTCCTCAGTGGGACCATGCATTCGCGGAGGACGTGCAAGTGCCGTTTCCAGCAAAGGGCGGCAACCTGTCCTTCGTGAACGTCACACCGCCCCTGATGCACAGTGCCGTGATGCTCGCAGTTCTGGACAACAACCCTGATGTGCTGAAATGGGGTCGTCGGCTGATCGAGGCAGGCGGCGAATATGCGGAAGTGGGACGCGAGTTCTTGCAGTGGGCCTCTGATGACCTCAAAGCCTACACGCAGCACTGCTACGACTCGAAAACCGGGCGCGAGAGGTGTAAGGACCGGAATCGATCATGACTTCAGTGTTAGGTGAGATATCAGAAAGGAACCGACCCTTGGACAAAACCGCTAGCATCATCTCGTTGCGCTTGTGCCAACGAGAACGAAGACCGACCATGAGAAATCAGAGACGAACAATCCTCGCGCCGGGCGTGCTCAGCCTGGTCCTTTGCCTGCATGCCGGGCTGCTTGCCGCCGGCGACGACTCGCAGAAGCTCTGGTACGACAAGCCGGCCGGAAAGTGGCACGAGGCGCTTCCGCTGGGCAACGGTCGGCTCGGGGCAATGGTCTTCGGCTCAGTGCCCAAGGAGCGGCTGCAACTGAACGAAGAGAGCCTTTGGGCCGGCGAACCCGAGGACGCCTATCCCGACGACTTCGCCGAACACCTGCACGACGTGCAACAACTTGTCCTCGACGGCAAGATCGGTGAGGCCCGGGCACTGGGGATGGAGAAGCTAACCAAGTCGCCCACCTCCTATCGATCTTATGAACCCTTGGCCGACCTTTGGATCGAGATGCAGCACGACGGCGAGGCGAGCGAGTACCGCCGCGAACTCGATCTGCGGACGGGCGTCGCTCGCGTGGGTTATCGCACCGCAGAAGGCCGCTTTGCACGAGAGGTCTTGATCTCCGCCGTCGACGACGTGATCGCAGTGCGGCTGAGCGCTGAAGGGCCGGGTAAACTGCGGGCAAAGATCGGTCTCACGCGCGAAAAGGACATGCAAGTTCGCGCCGTAGGCAGTGACCGGCTGCACATGGACGGCCAGATCGTCGACGTTGCCGCTCCCGAAGGATACGACGACAATCGAGGCGGATCGGGGGCGGGTGGGAAGCACATGAAGTTCGCCGCCCGACTGGCGGTTCGAGTCTCCGGCGGAAGCATCAAGCCGGACGGCCACAATCTCTTGATCGACGGCGCCGACGAAGCGGTCGTGCTGCTGACCGGTAACACGGATTTCAGCCTCGAGAAGATGGGCTTCGACCGCACGATCGACCCGGGCCGGGTCGCGGACACAATCCTCCAGAAGGCGGCCAAGAAATCCTGGCCGGAACTGCTGCGCGACCACGTCGCGGAACACCGCTCGTTGTTCAACCGCGTCGCCCTCGACCTGGGCCGGTCGGCCGGAGACGAACTGCCCACTGACCGGCGACTGGCGGCGGTCCGCGCCGGTGGCGAAGACCCCGGCCTGATCGCTCTCTACTTCCAGTACGGCCGCTACCTGCTGATGTCGAGCTCCCGCCGCCCCGGCCGGCTGCCGGCCAACCTGCAGGGCATCTGGAACGAGCGGATGTGGGCCCCCTGGGAGGCCGACTACCATCTGAATGTCAACCTGCAGATGAACTACTGGCCGGCCGATGTGTGCAACCTGCTGGAGACCGTCGACCCGTTGGCCGACTGGTTCACCCGCGTAACCGAGAACGGGCGCGTCTCGGCCAGGCAACTCTACGCGACCGACGGCTGGGTCGCGTTTACCACTACGAACCTCTTCGGCCGGACCAGCCCGGGAGGTTCTACCAAGGGCTCGCAGTTCCAAAACGGTGTGCTCGATCCGCTGGCCGGCGCGTGG
>Ga0180429_10004239_pt1 | contig 11501 bp, 13 predicted proteins | sample SS_ome_FD_132428 | JGI IMG/M metagenome (GOLD analysis project Ga0180429, IMG submission 132428) | Hypersaline lake sediment archaeal communities from the Salton Sea, California, USA - SS_1_S_1 metaG | ecosystem: Environmental > Aquatic > Non-marine Saline and Alkaline > Hypersaline > Sediment ... | reverse complement strand
GCAATATCAGGTCGATTGAGGAAATCGATAAACGCCAGCGCAAGGTTTTTTCTGGGCGAATCCTGAATAGCGGCCAGGCAATCGACCCAGAGTATCGTACCTTCACGCGGGACACTGTATTGCCATAAGCCGGGTTTGCCGATGATTTCGTTGATCGTATTCTGATCACCCCCATACACCAAGGCCATGTGCAGTTGTTCGGCGTTGTTGCCGCCGTTTTTCATCAGCGTGATGGCATACTCGTAGGTCAAAACCGACGGGGCCTGTTGCTTGAGCCGTTCAAACGCGGCTTTCAGTTCGTTTGAATCACCTGTGTTCAGAGAATGCCCGAGCATGAACAAGGCTGGGGCAAGCATGTCCCGATAGTCGTCCAGCATGCCGACATGACCTTTCAGGCTATCGTCGGGCTGCAGCAGGGCGTTCCACGACCGGGGCGCTTGTTTGATCTTGTCTGACCGGTAGCCTATCCCGAGTGTTCCCCACATGTAGGGCACGGTGTATTGGCCGCAGGCTTTCTTCCAGAAGGGATCGATATGCCGCAGGTTGGGAATGTTTGACGCATCGAGTTTTTCAATCTTGCCTTTTTCACCAAACAGCTCGGAAACGGCCTCGTCAACCACGGCAATATCGATATTGCCCGGGGTGGCGTCATTGAGTATTTCATCCCGGTCTTCGTCGCTGTCGAAATAGATTTGTTCGATATCAACGCCCGTTTCCCGTTCCCATGCTTCGATTACCCTTGGGTGCAGATATTCCTCCCAATTGAGTATGCGCAGGGTTTCTGCGTAGGTGACAGCGGATTGGGTCAGCAGGACGAGGGCAAAGATGGTTGACGCTTTCATAGAAAAGCTTCCCGATACATTCACGCGATTTTTTGAAGCTAATGGTAAGGGTGGTATTTAGCAATACAAAGATCGCCAGTACCTTGTCCTATTTCGGCACTACCCCGGATACGTTTAACCCAAAGATAACAATTGTTACCTTCGCATCATTTCTCCGTTAAGCCACGCATATCGCGGCTTTTCTATCTCTAGGCATGGCAGTGGCATGTTAGCCCAGGAAGCTTCGCGGAGATGATGCTTTTTGCAAAAGGCTTCTTGCCAAAAAACGCGCAAGGGAAGGGGGCTGTGGTACTGGTGGCCAGCATGGCATTGCCTGACCTGGGGTTTCCCGGCAGCCCCAGCGGCAGGTCTTCGGGATGCTGATGCATTTTTTTGCGTTCGCAGGACCAGCGCCACTGTTGCCGGTGTTGACGCCAGTACCCGCCTTTGTCCACAGGGGCTTTATTCGGGAATCACCGCGTTGATCGGGCGCAGGCGGACTGGATAGACCGAGATATGCAGTATTATCCTGTTCGACGCTTTTACTCAGGTGACCAAACCATGCATCCCATCAAGTATCAGGTAGTCGGCGAAGAAGACTATGCGTTCATGATCACTGTGGACAGTGGTGGTGTCTTTCATGTCAGTAGCGGCACTTACACCAGCGACAGGCCGCGAAGTGGCAAATTGACGGCCGAGCAGGAAAAGGAACTGTTGGCAGCCATCGTCGAACTCGGTATTCCGGATGAACACCCTCAACCGGATGATGCTGCGGATGCTTTCAAAGCAACCCTCGTGGTAGGTGAGGGGAACGACGAAGTCACTTATCCTTTCTGGGAGGGGGCACTCGAAGCTGACTCCAAGCTCCTGAAGCTGGTGCGCCTGCTTGAGACGCTCTGACCTTGGGGCCACACCTGACCCCAACAGCGCTCACTGAACGTTGCGTGAAACGCCGGTTCATTGAAGACTGCGGCGAAGCCCGGCAACCAACTTGCCAGGGCTCCGTCTTCAGCGAACTCAATTGCGAGGAGGAGCGGGCTGGGCAGCCGGCATCTTTGGCATAGCGCCATATGAATAACTATATCCAGGTGTTTCATAACCCCAGGCATTCATGTTGCCGCCGGTATCCGCATTGCCCTGAAAATTGCGCGTCTGCCGGGTCTTGCCCGTGATATCCATAGAGAATGTTGCTTCCGCCTCACCGGTTGCGTTACCGACCATGTCACCAGCGCCGTTGTAGGCGCCGGTCGTCGCGCCGTTGTCGTGATCCCAAAAAGCAAAGGCCTGTGCCGAGGTAAGGAACGCTGCGACAGCAATGATTTGTTTCATGACAAAACACCTGAAGGTTGAAAGGTTGGATCTTTTGCCGACCAAACTGCACGCCGAGGAGCAAAGGATATTTGGGCGCGCGCAAGCTGAAAGGTTTTATGCAGGCAGGTTTTGTCTTGGACGGGGACCAAGCCGGGGATGTCCTTTGCCGTGGAAGAGGCAGGCCCGGCGGTCGATCGCTGGTTGGTGGCACGAGGCTTCATCATTGCTTTCTTAGGGGATACGGATATATCGAACGGATTCGCACTCCTGGATGAGGCATGGTCGAGCATGGCATCGGATGAAGGGCTTGATCGCCTGGTAGGGATCCTGAAAAAAGACCTCAGGACGCGTAACCCGCAGCTCATCGAACTCAATCAACAGCTGGACAGACGCAACGACCTATTTGAACAACAGCTCGCAAAGTGCGCGCATACTTACAAGTGGTATGCGGGGTTGGCGGGCACCGTAGCCGTAATATTCGGCATCTGGGTATTCACAAAGATCGTTCACACGGTGGACGACATGGGCAACACGTCAGACCGCATGAGCGAGATGCAGCTCTACATGAAGAACATGGGCGAGGGCAGCCTGCACGAAGGGGAGTCCAACTACATGGAGAGCATGGCGGCGATTATTCAGAACATGTCCGGTGACATTCGTTCCATGAATGAAGTGATCGATTCGATGGGTGGGGGCATGGGTGCGATGCGTGGGTCGATGGAGGGCATGAGTGACACCATGTCCATCATGCGTGTCGCGATGGATGGCGTGAACGGGGATGTACGCCACATGACCGACGATGTCAGTGGCATGAACCACTCGGTTGGCTACATGAACCAGAGTGTCGGACGCATGGCGCGTGACATTGACTACATGAAAGAGCCGTTCGAGGCGATGGATGACTTTATGCCGTGGTAAAAGGTTTCCACTTTCCCGGTTGATCACCGGGAGCGCGGCTTGATACCGGGCTATTGTGAATTGATTGGTGCCTGCATGCTCAAGGCGGGCACTTCACCTACGCCTTCGGGAACTGGCATCGGTAGCGGGATGGTTGCCTCATCCAGATAGACTTCCTGTTTGTCGGTCCAGTGCAAGACCTTGAGCTTCCCGTCGATGCCTTCGACCATCGCCGTGCAGCTTTCCACCCAGTCACCTGTGTTGCAATACAGGGTGTCCTCGATGTAACGCAATTCGGCTTTGTGAATATGCCCGCATACGACGCCATCGACATCTTGACGCCGTGCCTCATCGGCAACCACGGTTTCAAAATCCGAGATGAAGCTGACTGCGTTCTTGACCTGGTTTTTCAGGTAGGCGGAAAGCGACCAGTAGGGGTAACCGAGCTTTCTTCTCACGATGTTGTAATAGTGATTGACGCTCAGCATGGTTTCATAGGCCCAGTCGCCGAGCACGGCGAGCCACTTGGCGTATTTGACCACGCCGTCGAACTGGTCGCCGTGCAGCATCAATAACTGACGACCATCTGCGGTCTCGTGGATCGCGGTGTCATGCACATCGATGCCACCAAATTGCAACTCCACGAAGTCGCGCAGGAACTCGTCGTGGTTGCCCGGCACGTAAACGACCTTGGTCCCCTTGCGTGCCTTGCGCAGAATCTTCTGCACCACGTCGTTGTGTTTTTTGGGCCAGTACCAGGACTTCTTCAGGCGCCAGCCGTCAATGATGTCGCCCAGCAGATAGATATACTCGGCGTCATTGTGCTTGAGAAAGTCGAGCAGGAAATCGGCCTTGCAGCCGCGGGTACCCAGGTGAATGTCGGACAGCCAAATGGCGCGATGCTTGGTTTCGGTCATGTCTTTCTAGCCGATGTGGGTTTGACCAATGCTGGCAAGAGGCGATTGCACCGATGTGAAGAATAAATTGCGGAAATATGTAAGGTGCTGCGTGAGCAGATGTCATTCGCATGCAACCTGCGTTTGTCATGCTGTAACAGTTTTGCGAACAACCTGTGTTTCTATGAAATGGTTGATGATTCCGATTGGCCTCAGTGCGCTGTTGGCCGGTTCGGTCACTTTCTGGTTGCCAATACCGATCGGACTGCCGCTGTTGTTGTTCGGGCTTTACCTGTTGTTGAAGCACTCCACCGTAGCCCGTCGTACGATGGCAGGTGCGCTCAGGAAATCACCGAAGGCAAAGGCGGTGTATCGCAAGGTCCAGGCACTGAAAAAAGCGGCATCGGAGAAAGCGCGCCTCTTGCAGAAGCGACGCGCTAATACATTCTGAACGAGGGTGCGAAACGTTCGACTGCGATGGCCACCCAAACCACGACAGTCAGTGCCAGCGAAACGAACACGGCGGCAGAGCCCATGTCCTTGGCGCGCCCGGAGAGCTTGTGATGATCGTCGCTGACCCTGTCTACCACGGCCTCGATGGCCGAGTTGAGTAGTTCCACGATAACGACCAGAAACAGGGTGCTGATCAGCAATGCTATCTGGGTGGCATTTTGGCCAAGCCAGATCGCAAATGGAATCAGGAAGGCGGCCAGCAGGGTTTCCTGTCGAAAGGCGGATTCGTGCTTCCAGGCGGCGCGAAATCCCTTGAGCGAGTAGCCGGTGGCCTTAATTATGCGGGTGAGCCCTGTGTCGCCGGGTTTAGCCATTGAGATTCTCGTATAGCTGGTTCTTTGTCACTGTTAAGCGGCATCAGGGCATTCAGGAACTGGCTGGCGATTGCATCCCAGCTCAACTTCATGGCTTCCTGGCGGCAGGTTTGCCGGTCCAGGCTGGCAGCCCGTTCGATCGCGGTCGCCAGGTTCTCGTGCATGACGCCGGTGATATCCTGTTGTAACACATCCAATGGCCCGGTCACCGGGAACGCGGCTACCGGCGTGCCACTGGCAATCGCCTCGAGCATCACCAGACCGAAGGTGTCTGTCAGGGAGGGGAAGACGAACACATCGGCACTGGCGTAATAATTGGCCAGCTCCACCCCCTGCTTGGCGCCCGGGAAAACGACATCAGGATAGCGTGACTTCAACTCCTCCAGCTGGGGGCCGTCGCCAACCACGATTTTTGTGCCGGGCAGGTCCACGTCAAGAAACGCAATGAGGTTTTTCTCCGGCGCAATCCGGCCGACGTTGAGATACACCGGTCTTTCTAAGTCAGTCTCGAGGCCGCGCTCGGGATTGAAAAGTTCGACATCCACGCCGCGACCCCAGACCTCGAGATGGTCAAAGCCCCGGGTGTTCAGGTCGTCTTTCAGCTTTTGCGTGGGCACCAGGGTGCGAAAGGCTTTTTGGTGAAAATTCCGGATAGGCGGATAAGTCCATGACAAGGGGATGGGTGCCCGTTCTCGAATATATTCCGGGAATCGCGTGTGAAACGAGGTGGTGAAGGTAAAGCCGTTTTTCAGGCAGTAGTTACGGGTGAAGATGCCAATCGGTCCCTCGGTGGCGATGTGGATGGCATCCGGGTTGAATGATTCGATGCGCTTGCGCAGTCCTTTCAGCCAAACCGACACTTTGATCTCGGGATAGGAGGGCATTGGTACGGTGGGAAAGTCACCGGTGGCGATCACTTCCACCTCGTGACCCATGCGTTGCAGCTTTTCAACCACCGTGCTCAGCGTGCGTACTACCCCGTTGATCTGCGGGAACCAGGCATCGGTGGCGAGTAACAATTTCACTGCTTCATCCTCTTTGGTCGTATCGCGGTGTGTCTGTAACTTGCTGGTAGAAGTCCAGCATGTCAGCCGCCTTGGCTTCGGCGCTCCAGGTTGTCGCGTACTGGCGACCCCTGTCTGAAAGTCTCCTGGCATCTTGAGGATCGTTAATCAGCGATAGCACACGTTCGGCGAATTCGTCTTCAATCAACGGTGCGATATGGCAGCCTTCGCCATCACGGAGTACATCCAGACTGCCCATGCTGGCGCAGGAGATCACTGGTAATCCTGCGGCCATGGCTTCCAGCAGCACGAGACCTTGTGTTTCTGTCTCCGAAGCGAATACAAAGATATCGCTGTGCTGATAGCACTCCAGCAGTTCGGTATTTCGATCCAGGTAACCGACGAAATGAATACGCTCAGAAAGCCCGGCCTGTTCAGCCTGCTTCTGCAGGCTACGCAAGGCGGGTCCTTCCCCGGCAATTAGGAGTTCTGCCGCGTCCGATCGATCAGCCACGAGACGAAACATCGAAATGAGAAAATCTATGTTTTTCTCATGTGCGACGCGCCCGACATAGAGCAACAGTTGGGCGTCTTCCCTGATCCGGTTTTTGGCGCGGAACTGGTTATCCGGGACGGTTTCGAAACATGCTGGTGGCAACCCGGTCGGAATTATCGCAGCGCGGTTGTCCATGCCATATTCTTGTAGTTTTTCCAGCATTGGGCGTGAAGGCGAGATTACGCCATTCACTTGGTTGCATTGCTTGCGTGAGTAGCTTCGGGCAACTGAACGCAGCCAGGCTTTCGGTGCCCAGGGGAGGTATTTCTCAAAGTAGGCCTCGAAGAAAGTGTGATAGCTAACCACGGTTTTGATCCCCAGTTTTTTGCCGAGGTAAACACCAGCATAGTGAGCCACGAATGGCGTCTGAATATGGATCAGGTCGAAGTGTCGTTTGCGGAGCTCTGGAGCCAGCCTCTTGATGGCGCGCAGGGACATCAGCCTGTCTTCAGGGTCGAAAGGAAGCTTACGGGAAGGGACGCGGATGATCTCAAAATCGCCAATGTGCTCTTGCGGGTAGTCTGGAGCGATCAATGTGATGGAATGACCCTGGGATACGAGGGACTGGTTGAAAGTCTGTATGGATGTCGAAACCCCGTTGATCCGCGGGAAGTAGACATCCGACAACATCAATATGTGCATACAAGGCGACTGTCGAACGCGACATGTTCGGAGACATGTGATCGGAAAGGTCGCACCATATCGGGAGTTCTTGGCAGTTTCGTGACAAAAGCGTGTACCTGAGTCGATGTGGTCACACGCGTGCAAAAATGAGCCAATAAAGTGAGCGCGTTGACTCTTCGACTATGCCGGTATGTACAGTAAAGACAAGCTGCTGATCATCGATGCCGATGGCACCACCATCGATGCCTTCTCTGCCATTGAGCGCACATTCGCTGCACACAACATGAAGATTGGTGACTTGGAGCGTTTCCAGAAGCGCCGTCACATTTTCAAGTATCTCGGTGGGTTGAAGGAGTTCCCCAACAATCTCAGCCGACAGATTGGCAAGCAAAAACGAAGTAAACTGGTCCGAACCCTGACCGAGGTATACCGTGAAGAGGCAGAACTCTATTCATCCACGGAAATCTGGATGGAGCAGTTGTTACAGACTGACCGGCTACGCGTCGGCTTCGTTACCCGCAACATCACCAATGAGCCCTTGGAAACCCTGAAGGCGTTGTTGAAGCGTCACGGAGTGGATGCCTCCGGGTTCGATTTTTTGGTGCATGTTTCGCTGAAGCAGGACAAGACCAGTGCGTTTCGAAAACTGCGTGAAGAGTATTCGGTGAATCCTGCCAGGGCATTCGCCTGTGGCGATGAAAAGAAGGATTACTTCGCCTCCCTGTCGACCGGCATGCATCCATTTATGGTGTCTTATGGTTTCGAGGAGTATGACCGCTTGACCAACAAGATAGGGGTTCCCGCCGAATTGATTTCCAAAAAGCCAGAAGAGCTGCACCAACGGGTTCTTCACGCATTGTCACTCTGATTCTCGTTTGGGCTGGACAGCCACGAATTTTTGAAGGATTCGATGGATTTTGTTCGAGCGCGCGCGATTTTCTCGCGGATTTTTTCGCCTGAAGCCCCTTCCATGCCCAACTGCCTGGTGTCGATTTGTTGCGCAGCCTGAAATGCACCCAGCCAGAACATGCGCTGAGGATAGGGCTGCTCTTCGAACCCTTCGCGGCCGCGCATGTCCGCCTCACAGACGATCAGAAACTGTTCGAATCGTTCGGGGTTCCGGAAAGCGTCCAGCCCTGAAAGTGTTTTCAGGAGGGTTGTCGCGCGAAGTTCGAGGGCTCTGTGGCAGTTGAGGTGATAACGCGAGACGGCGATGGCGAGATCCCGCCAGGCATTGGGGAGACACAGGCGTGCTGCCAACAGCCGGATGAGCGGTACACCACGTGATTCGTGTCCGATATGCCTGGGCCAGTCTTCACGTGGAGTGGTGCCTTTGCCAACATCGTGCACCAGTGCGGCAAAGCGAACCTCGGGCAGCGGGCTGAGCAAGCAAGCTTGTTCCAAAACCATCAGTGTATGCAGGCCCGTATCGATCTCCGGATGAAACCTGGCCGGTTGCGGAATGCCGAACAGGCAGTCGACCTCGGGAATAATCTCGCGCAAAGCGCCCAGGTCTTGCAAGGTCTGGATGAAGACCACAGGTGATGACTCGCTCATTCCCTTGGCGATTTCTGCAAAAACACGCTCACCGACCAGGTTCGACAAGTCGCCGGCGCGGGACATTTTTCGAACCAGCTTGCGGGTTTCCGGTGCGATGCGAAAACCCTGGCGATGGTAACGGGCTGCAAATCGTGCGAGCCTCAGCACCCGGATAGGGTCATCGCGAAAGGCCGGTGTATGCCGGAGTATCTTTTGCTTGAGGTCGCGCAGACCGTTGAGTGGGTCGATCAGGTGCCCATGCTGGTCCTGGGCCATGGCATTGATGGTCAGGTCGCGGCGTCGCAGGTCGTCCTCCACGGTCACCGGGGCCTCAGAGGCGCCATCTCGAGCCTTCCTTGGCAACGCGTATTCTTCGTGTGTTTGCGGGTGCAGGAACACGGGGAAGTGTTGCCCGACGCGCTGAAAGCCCTGTCGGATCAGTTCCTCGGTGCTGGTGCCGACCACCAGCCAGTCGCGTTCCTTGACAGGCTCACCAAGCAGAGTGTCCCGCACCGCGCCGCCAACCAGAAAGGCTTCCATCAGTCTGAATGACTCAGGCGCCGACTGGTGGGGCCGTAATCACAACTAAGATAGCTGGGTGTTGCCGGTTGCATGCGTGCCTCGAAGTGTTGCTGTCCGGGTATTTATACCCTTTGCTCTTCAGGGGCAAACAGCTGTCGCGCACTTTTGCGCTTAAACTTCATCCATGAGCCAAAAAGTCTGCCGAAAGTGTCTGCTGATCCGAGCTGCCTTCTTTGCTGTCATTCTTGGTGGTGGCGCGGGGTATTGGGCGGCAATCAGTGGGGCCGGTTCTGAAATCTCTATGCTGGTGACGTTCTTTGGGGCGCTGTTGCCGGTGGCCTGGTACATGAGAAGGAAAGAGGAAAACGATGAGTAAAAAAGCTGCAGGCAAAGGACAGCGCCATCAGCAGGTGCTGGTCCGCAAGGTACAGAGCGCGATGACAACGATAATGGATCCTGCTACGCCGGGTATCGATTTGTTCAACATGGGCATGATCTACGATATCCGCATCGGCGAGGAGGGCCATGTGACGCTCGACCTGGCCTTCTCCAGTCCCGGCCTGCCAGGCAATCTCGAGCTACCAAAGCAGGTGGCGGAGACGGTGCGGGAAATCGACGGCATCAATGACTGCACGGTAAACGTCGTCGACGAACCTCCCTGGTCGCTCGATCGTGTCACGGACTATGCAAGGATCCACCTGTCCGTGGTGGGTGGATCGGACTGATGTAATGTTTTGACGACCTAGCCGGTCTTGTCGATGGTCCAACGTGAGATAGAAAGATGCTGATACGAAACAAGCGGCCGGGTGAGATCCTACCTTCCGAGATCACTTCGCCGGAGGCATTTGCGGGCCGGAGGCAGCTTCTCAAGCTGGCTGCCGCCAGTGCAGCGGTACCCCTGCTGTCGGCCTGCGGGGAATCTGAAAATCCCAGCGCGGCGGAGAAGCCGCCGGCCGTTTCAAAATACGATTTTCCCGAGGTGCTGAAAACCTCGCATGGCGAAGGCCTGGAGCTCACCAGCTATGAGCACGTCACCAGTTACAACAATTTCTATGAATTTGGTACTGGCAAGGGCGACCCGCTGGAGAACAGTGGAACCTTGATCACGCGGCCATGGAACATCGTGGTTGAGGGGGAATGTGAGCGCCCAGGGGAGATTGGTATCGAGGATATCCTATCGGCTATCCCACAGGAGGAGCGCATCTACCGATTCCGTTGCGTGGAAGCCTGGGCCATGGTCGTGCCATGGGTCGGATTCTCATTATCCGAGCTGCTCGAGTGTTTCAGGCCAACCTCGAAAGCCAAATACGTTTATTTCGAGACCCTTTTTGACCCCGAGCAGATGCCGGGTCAGCGGCGTAAGGTTCTCGAATGGCCCTATCGCGAGGGTTTACGCATGGACGAAGCCATGCACCCGCTGAGCATGTTGGTAACCGGGTTGTACGGCAGGGAGTTGCCAAACCAGAATGGCGCGCCACTTCGTCTCATTGTGCCCTGGAAGTACGGCTTTAAAAGTATCAAGTCCATCGTACGGATCCGCTTCGTGGAACAGGTTCCCGAAACAAGCTGGTGGATGCAGGCGCCGAGCGAATACGGTTTCTATGCGAACGTGAATCCCGAGGTCGACCACCCGCGTTGGAGCCAGAAGACCCATCGCAACATTGGTGAAGGGATTTTCGCAGAAAGACACGAGACGCTGATGTTCAACGGTTACGCCGATGAAGTTGCCCATCTGTACCGCGGGATGGATCTGACCCGTTTCTTTTGAGCGAGCCAGACATGCAGGTTGACCGCAGGTTGCGATGGATCGGCAAGCCTTTGCTGTTTGTCGTTTGCCTGGTGCCATTTGGCATGCTTTTGCACGGTGCGGCGAACGATCAACTTGGCGCCAACCCGGTTGAACGCATTACCCATGTTACCGGCGAATGGACGTTGCGCTTCTTGCTGGTCACGCTCGCGATGACGCCGTTGCGCTTGATACTGGGGAAAGCCTGGCCGATACGTATCCGGCGTATGCTGGGACTGTTCGTTTTCTTCTACGCCACTTTACATTTTCTGACCTGGTCATGGCTCGACCAGCAATGGCTTTGGTCACAGATTGTCGAGGACATCACCAAAAGGCCATTTGTTACCGTTGGCTTCCTCGGATGGGTATTGCTGGTGCCTTTGGCCCTGACATCAAACCGTTGGTCGGTCAGAAAGTTGGGGAAGCGTTGGTCAGCATTACACCGTGTCGTCTACCTCATCGGTGTGCTCGGCATCTTGCATTACCTGTGGCTGGTGAAGGCCGACCTTGTTGAACCTTTAGTTTATGCGGTGATTCTGATGCTGCTCTTGGCTACACGTACGTCTCTCGGTCGGAGCCTCATTCTCAGGAAGCGGATTTCAAATATATAGACAAGGCAAAGCGATGCGTTCTTACAATTAGGTACAACAGCACACGAATAGTGGTTATACTCGTCCGATCTTCGAGACTTGCGAATAGAACAAGCCCGGAGGGGGAT
>Ga0180429_10004238_pt1 | contig 11501 bp, 9 predicted proteins | sample SS_ome_FD_132428 | JGI IMG/M metagenome (GOLD analysis project Ga0180429, IMG submission 132428) | Hypersaline lake sediment archaeal communities from the Salton Sea, California, USA - SS_1_S_1 metaG | ecosystem: Environmental > Aquatic > Non-marine Saline and Alkaline > Hypersaline > Sediment ... | reverse complement strand
GTTACCGTAAGTTGAACCCCCACCACTACCGGCGTTACTTAGTTCCCGAGACGAGGGTTGGATACCGCCCGGCTCGTCTTGGTCAAGTCGGGTAGCTAGGGTTCCTACAACTTCACCGGTGGTGTCAATGTGAGTAGTCACCCGGTAGAAACTTTTACGCATTGCCGGGTCATCAAAAGAAAAATAGGGAGAGTAGAAAGAAGCGTTGATCGTCACCCCGTCAAAGTCATTCCCATTCTCCATCTTGTAGACAAACCCAGTGTCATAGGCAAAGACAATTACCTCGTCGTCATCCACGTTGGAGTAGACAGAATCAGAGACGTAGACCTTCATCCCCTCAATCTGTCCCCACGCAATCCCCTCAGAAGTCTGGTCAGCAAACTGAGTTCCGATAAAGCCTCCCGCAGCAGAAGACTGAATGGCCGCAGAGTAACCAAAGATTCGGTACTGGTTCTTCTTTCTCACCACCATAGCTTCAAAGCTGGTGTTGTTGGTGAAGAAGGAAGTCATCTCGTCCTGAATGTTACGGGAGATCACGGCCAGACCAAAGTCACCAATTCGTTCCGTAGCAGTCAGCAGTCGCACACCGTCGATGTAGACAAAGGCAATGTCACCACCGACTTCCTGAATTGTATCAGGCTGAGAGCAGCCCACATTTTGGGTAATGGGGGCCAGAGCAAAGTCCGTAGAACTAGAACCCGTCAGTCGGTAGATCGTGTTGGTAGAGAAAATGATCAACTGGTCACGGAAGACAATGACACCAGTGATTTCGTGGGGGAAGCTGATTACCCCCGCACCATTACCAGAGTCAAAATCATCGTCATCAAACGGGGCACTGAATGCAAGGCTGTTGTTCTTCGCAAAGAACATGTGCTCCTTGAAGTCCGTAACAAAGGTGGCAGATTGAACGTCGTTAGGAGCCTCTGTATAGACCGTATAGGCACCGCCAGCATACTTGATGGGGAAGTTCACCCCGTCCGCAGCAATCAGCGTAGGCGTACCGGAGTAGTCGTGACGAGCAAAGCGAACCTTGTCAGTGGGAAGGCTTCGTCCAGCGGACTTGAAAGTGATTTCAGCATTGTCAGAGGGGGTGGAGTCAAGGGCAGGGGTAATAGTAAGGGTGCAAGCCCCAGCCGTCACGGTGCCCACAGCAGTAATTGTGTAGAGTAGGTTCACCCCGGCAATATTGAAGGTGTCACCAATTCGGGGAGTAAGAGTCAGCCCGTCCACGTTAAGAGACGTACCACTCTGAGCACCCCCATCTACGAGGACTGTACCATACGCTGGAGCAGAGGTTATGCGGGTCCACGTAGACCCCCCGTCAGACCCCTCCCAGAGGTCCACACCCCTGCTTGCAATAGTCTTCCCTTCGAAGTAGGTGATGCCATTGATCACCTCGCTGTTGTTCCCAAAGGTCACTGCAGCTTGGTCAGCAGGGGAAGAAGCGAGTGACTGGTTTAGGGTGAGGGTGGCTGTGCGGTTAGTGGAATTGAAGCTCACCCCCGTAATTGTGTAGGTACCGGTAACCCCGGCAATCGTAATGGTGTCGTCTACCTGAGGCGTAACGTGGATGTCGGCAATGTTCAGAGAACTACCCGATTGGCTACCACCCTGAACCACAGGCTCCCCGTAGGGAGGAATATAGCCGGTGTTGAATTTCTCATAGCCAAGAATACGACGATAGCCACCCTCGACCGAAGGCTCAAAGTTGATAAGCTGGCGGGCAGACCCCGGTTCCATGATGCCCTGCTGAAGGGGGCTGTAGTTGGTAACCAACCCACCCCTGAGAGCTACAGGAAAAGTCTTCCAGCGAGAAGCCATTAAGTCAGCCTTTCATAAACACTTGCATTCGATTGTTGAACACGAGTATCCCGAATATATTCAAAACGGTTGATATAGATTGACCGCATATCTTTCAGACCCATATCGAACCTGTTGAAAGAGCGGTCAGCATTTTCAATATCCCCACGGAAGCTGTAAATGTAGAACATTGCACCATCAATAATTACATGACGGAAAGCTTGAGGAATTGTAGGAACATCAGTGTAGAGATTCAAGTCTACAGGAAGAAGGTAATATTCGTAGACAAGCTCGTAGGCTTGATCCGGGGAGGGGTAGACAAGGTATTCATTACCCGGTCCACGAATAATGAACTTGGGCATATCCCTGATACTGGTATTGGCAGTATTATATTCAGAGTCTGCATATTTATCCAGAAACTCTTCATAATCCATTTGCCAAAGTTTTTGAGTCGTGGTCCCGAAAGAAGAATTTCGCTTGACACGAAAGGTGTTATAGTCTACATGCTTTGCGTTGTTGGGAATGGGGTATCTTACTACCCCAGCAGTCAGAACATCTTCTTGTTGGACGTAATTGAAGGGCCAAGTAAATTTGTCTTGATTGATATAACGAATGGAAGAGTTAACAGCCTCTTTAGCCATGCTGTAATAACCTTCAGCAGAAGCAAAGTTGGAAGAAGTCAAAGGAACTTCGTTCACTCGACCATTAACATCATTCACAAGACCGAGAAAGCTGTAAGGCATTTACTTCTCCCTAATCGACAGTCGGATGGTTCTAGTAGCAATCAAGTTGCTGGCACCGAAAGTGATTTGGCAAACTACGTTATAAGTAGAGTTCAAAGTCCCATCGGCAATCTGAGCAGTGGCCACCGTATCGGTATTGCTAACCGCAGTAATGGTCAAACCGTTAACAGTCTCCGGTGCAGAGAGGGTATTGTAGGTTCCATCAGTGTCTTCAATTTTCCATACGACACTAGAGATCGTATCGCTGCCCAAGAAACGGGACCAGTCTACGGAGTAGTCCAAGGTTTCATCCGGGTCTTTAGGTGGCCATTTTAAGCTCATATCAGTTCCTCTTTGTGGCGTATACCACCCTGTTTTCGTAATCAATCAATTGGGTGATGCTTGTGTCTTGCGCTTCAACAGTTGCAACTCTGTTCTCTTGCAAGACAAGTTGAACCACGTTTGACTCCGGGGCCTCAACGTGAATCACGCGGTGCTCGAAATCTACAAGGACTTGTGCTTCTGGATTGAGCGAACCGACATTAAATGCCCCAGAGACTGGTGCAATTCCGGTAAGACTAATTATACTCAAATTTATCGAAATGTCAAGTCCAATCGACATTTCGGGGGCAAATCCCTGCAAAATAATCTCTGCAGGGGCTGGTGTAGGCAGGGGTCCACCAACAGGAGCAAAGCCAGAGAAGGTAACACCACCAACTGGCACCTCTTCTCCTGCCCCAAATCTGCTTTGGGGAGCATAACCAACAACAGTAATTGCTCCAGCATCAACAGGGACAATGGTGTTGAAGAAGATATCACCAGCACCGTCTACCTCAACGGGGGTAATGGACACATCACCTGTTGCAAACACCGACTTCTTACCATTACCAGAAGCGGTAACAGCAGGGATCGTGATATCACCAGAGGCTGTTGCAGCCCTCTCAGCAACACTGGAGACTTCAGTGGCAGGGGTGGTAATTGCACCAATACCAAAGACTTCTTTTCCTGCACTACCGGAGACAGTGACAGGGGTAATCGCAACGTCACCATCGGCAATGATGGCCGGTTCAGCGACAATCTGGAACTCAACCCAAGTGACAATAGCCCTGTTGGCTGCACCCTTGGTGGCTGAACCAGAAGTGGTGACAGGGGAGATTGTTACGTCAGCACTTGTAGTCTTGATTTCCCTTTCTGCACTACCGGAAGCAGTAACAGGAGAAATCGTAATGACACCAGAGCCAACAACTCCCTTGTTACCAGAACCAGAAACGGTGACAGGAGAAGTGGTAATCGAGTCAGAGATAACCTGACCCTTGGATGCAGAGCCACTAACCTCTGTGACAGGGGTAACAATACTTGCAGTAGAGGTTACTTCACGTTCAGCAGAACCGGAGGCAGTAATAGCTCCGGTGGTGATGTTGCCAGAAGAAGTAACCTCTCCGGCAGTGCTAACAAGAGAGTCAATAGTGACCGCGCCAAGAGTAATGTTAGCGCTTTCACTAACAACTTCTTTTTCTGCCAAACCGTTAGTTGCAACAGGGGCAATGCTGACAGCACCACTTGCAACCCTGCTAACCTCACTCTCACCACTAACGGTAACGGGAGAAACGGAAATAGCACCCGAGGCAGCTTTGCCAAGAGTGCCCACAACCTGAACGGCTCCAGTGGTAATAGCACCAGACCCAGTAATGACTCTTTCCGCAGACCCCGTAACAGTCGGTGGTCCGGTAGTCATGTCCCCAGAAGACGTTAGCTGCCTTTCAGCAACACCAACAACTTGGGCCGTAGGCAGGTCAACAGAACCCTCGCCAACGACCTCGTTTTCTGCTTCACCACCAATCTCGACTGGGGTAATGGTAATAGCTCCGGAGCCAGTAATGGCACGAGAGCCACTACCAGAGGCAGTTGTAGCTGCTGTAGTAATAGAACCGGTAGCTTCATGCTCAAGGCTAGCCTCTGGCCAGTAGCTAAACTCTACCCAAGTTACAATAGCCCTGTTGGGGGCGACTTTATCAGCAGAGCCACTAACTTCGGCAGAAGAAGCGACTATACTTGCGCTGCTGCTAGTGATGCTTCTTTCTGCTGCACCGGAAACAGTTACCGCAGAGAAGGAAGAAGAACCATCCGTAGCAGTGTGCTCGGTTGTAGTGGCCGTAAGGGTGTCAAGATTGATGCCCCAAAAGCCAGTCCAACCGGCAATGGTATCAACTGTGCCACCCTCACCGCCAGAGATTTTGCCAGCATCAACGCCAAGGTCATCACCGGTGCTACCGGCAACAAAGCTCATTAGGTTGGCAGACCAACCCCAAGTATCAGTTGTACCTTGGTCACCGCGACTGTAATCACCGGCAACGGAGTAAGTTTCACCCGTGCCGTTGACTGTGAACTCTGCGTAACCAGTGTAGCGGGCACCACTGCTGGAGGCATAACCACCACTAACGTTAGCACCGAGGAGAACATCTGCATCGGTTTCAAGGTTGATAGCGGTATTGGAAGTTTTGGTGAAGCTAGAGCTATCGTTAAAGTCAACAACGTCAGCAACTTGAATATCAACCCTAGCGCCAGCAGTATCAATATCTTGTTGAGTATTACTTACAGACCTAAAAACCTCTGCACTGTCGTTAAGCTCAAGAACAACAAACGAGTGCTGGGCTTCCGTAGAGCCGGTTCCAACGTCAGAGTCGGCACCAGTCTGCGGCCAAGTCCCGAGAGCTTCCCCAGTAAAGACGACATTAGAAAGAGCCAGATCAGCAGTAGATGTCTCAACAATGGTGGTGTACATATCACCAGCCATGCTGTTGGAAGAGTCTCTGACATAGCTGTAAGCACGAACGTCATTTTCAAGAGACCCCCCAACGGCAAGACCATGCCAACGCTGGGTTCTTGAGCCAAAGGAAGTATGCCACCACTGGCTACCAAGCACAAGGTACCTTTTGTTGTCCCCTTTGATGGTGACAACGCCAGAAGAAATCTCAATCGCAGCGGTGTTGCTCTGGTCTTCGGTAGTCCAAGATGTAATAGTGTTGGGCGTTGTGCCACCAGCCACAGTAGCGTCAGTGCTGCTATAAATGCCGTGGTTGGAGTAGTAAAGAGGGATAACTTGGAGTTGAGACCTTACCGTTCCACCGGTGGGAGAATCCGAGTCCCTTCTCCACTGGAATTGAATTGTAGCAGAGGCAGAGGGGTTGTCGATAAATGCCCAAGTACGGACATAGGCTCTATCTTCTGAAGCATCTCGGTTGTAGCCACTGGAGACCCCAGAAACAAAAGTACCCGTTCCCCCGGTTTGTTCAAATCTGGCTACCGGGTTGTGACGGCCACTGCTGGCGTCCTCAAACTCGTATGCACCAATAACAAGATACCCATCTGCCAAGTCACTGGACGGAAGGGTTAAAGTGGAGGTAGAGGAGTTGAAAGAGTAAGCAGCGCTATCGTTTCTAGTAGCTGTACCAGAAAACAAACCGTTTGGTGCTGCCCAAGACGTAGTGGGCAGGAGACTAGTTGTACCGCCCCTCCATTCGCCAAGAACAGCCATCAGACCTCATCCGCTTCAAACTCTATGTGTAGATCATCATAGTCCGTGATGCTTGCTACCTGAGGTGCAGTAAGCGTTTGTTCACTTTCCGCAATGGTAGTGGAGATGTTGTTGTGAGTCCACGTAGCAATAGTCGTAGAGGCACCTTGGATCAACCTCACGGTGAGATTTACCGTGGAGTCATTCGTTGCCTTCCTGTAACGATACCTGATCCTGTGGGGCATATCGGTTTGGACGTTGGTAGCAGGATTGCTAAGCGCAATCTTCGTCACGCTTGCAGAAGGAGAGGCTTCACTCTGGATATAATCAGAGTCGTTCGCACTCACCTCATCGATAGCTTCAAACAGGTTGGTCGTCGCACCAGTGTTGGTCGTCCAAGAACCCACAGTGGTGTCTGCATTGGGGCGAAGATAGGCAAGCTGACCAAGACCGGCAGTAGCTTGGGTTGTAATACCCGCAAAAGAAAAGGCACCGGAAGCCGTGAGTACACGCTCCGCAGTGCCAGAAACAGTGACTGGAGTAAGGGATACGATCCCGCTTTCTGTGTTAATAGAGCGCTCTGCACTACCGGAGACAGTGACAGCAGCAAAAGAAGAAGAGCCGTCCGTGGCAGTATGCTCAGTAGCAGAGTCTTCCACGAAGATGATGACAATGCCGGAACCACCGCTAGCGCCAATCTGCGGGTTGCCATCCCCGCCAGTTAGACCGCCGCCGCCGCCGCCAGTGTTCGGAACACCGTCGCCCGGTCTGTCTTCATTGCCGTCAGCGTCGTTAATACCTTGGTCAGCACCCTTACCACCACCACCAAGGCCACCGGGGCCACCAAACCCCCCGTTGGCAGTGTTGTCCCCGTCACTATACCCATACCAAGCAGAGCCACCACCACCACCGGCGTAGTAGGTGGCCGTGCCAGAGATGGATGACTGGATACCGTCACCACCGGGGTTACCTTCTGTGATCTCGTCAGACGCAAGGCTTGGTGTCCCGCCAGCGCCACCGCCACCACCCGCCATATGGGCCTGAAGACCCGATGTGGCTTTATTGCCGCCAATAGCACCATCGTGACCTTGACCGGAGGTGCCAGAGCCGGGAAGTGTACCACTGTCCGTGGGGTAAGTGCCCGGCCCGCCGCCACCACCAGAGCCGCCGTCTGCAGAGTCTACCGGGGGCCAGCCCGCCACGCTGCTATAACCATGACCGCCGCCATCGGCAGAAATAGTGGATAGCCCGGCACCACTGATGCTGGAAGAAGAACCGCTAGTGCCAGTGGTGTCATTGATAGCATCACCAGCCGTACCTCCAGCGCCCACCGTAACGGCCAGCGCGGAGGCGGTTGTTACCGTGGCGCTGCTTTCCAGAAGACCACCAGCGCCACCCCCCGGTCCTTGTCGGTTCCATTCTTCAAAACCACCAGCGCCACCACCCGCGACGACGAGGTAGTAGATGTCCCCGCCCGACGAGAAGGTGATGCCCGACGCCTGCGACTGCGTGAAGATGTACGCCGTGCCCGTCATCGCGCCGTAAGTGGCGTTGGTAACCGTGCTGTCAGCGTTGTGGGAAGCGACGACTGCGGGCGTCGGGGGGTCTTCCACAAAGATGACGACGATGCCGGAACCGCCCGAGCCGCTGTTTCCTGCCGTGCCGTTGTCGCAAAAACCGCCGCCACCGCCACCCGTGCTGGCAGAGCCACCGGTTCCGTCGATGGAATTGTATCCCCCAGCGCCGCCACCGCCGAGGCCGCCCTGCGTGTAGATCTCGTTGGCAATATTTACCGTGCCGAAAAAATGACCAGCACCGCCGCCACCAGCGTAATAGGTCGCGGTGCCCGTGATGCTGCTTTGCAGGCCATCGCCGCCATCGCCCAAGGCCGTAGCGTGATCACCATTCGCGCCGACTTCAGACGCGCCGCCGCCACCGCCCGCACCTCGTCCGTCCAGAGAGTAGCCGCCATCATAACCTTGACCCGATGTCCCCGAGCCGCCGGCTGTAGTGTTCTCCCCACCGCTGCCGCCGCCAGACCCGCCGGTGTTGCCGATGTTCGTATAGTTGCCGCCGCCACCGCCGCCGATGGCTGTGACGGTTGTGATGCCCGCGCCGCTGATTGAACTGTCGGAGCCGTCATTGCCCATAGAGGGCGAGGTGCCTACGCCAGCGCCGCCACTGCCGACCGTAACGGACAGCGCAGATGCGGTCGTGACCGTCGCGGTGCTCTCCAAAAGACCACCCGCGCCGCCACCGCCGCCACCAAACCCAAACCGGCTGTTCCCGCCAGAGCCACCGCCGGCGACGACTAGGTAGTGGACTTCGCCACCGGAACTAAAAGTAATCCCGGTGGCTTGGCTTTGGTTAAAAATATACGCAGTCCCCGTCTTCCCATCATAGGAGACGCTGGGAACTGTGCTGTCAGCGTTGTGGGAAGCGACGACTGCTTGGGGCATGGCTTACGCCCCCAGCGTTTCGAGGTCCGTGATCAGATTGGCGATCAGTGCCGAGGCGCGAATAGTGTCAGAAGTCGCAGTGGGGATAAAGTCTTGCTGTTCCATCAAGGTGACGTTATGGCCACCGATGCTGAGGGTCTTCTGAACATAGAAGTTGGTGCCGTCCAAGCCAGTAAGGATGGTATCAAGGCCATTCAGCATAGCTTGCTTTGCAGTAACCACGTTCGACATCAGAGTGTTGAACTCAGTAAGGGTAGCGGGGCCACCAAGGTCAGCAACGTAGGTTTGGGCAGCAGTAAGCTGTTTTTGAGCCTCAACCTTTGCAATCTCGTAGTTAGCTTCAAGCTGACCGAGAGTGCGGATCAAGTTGACAATGGACGACCAACGAAGATCGCCAGTGCCATCCCGAATAGTGCGAGCTTGTTCAGCAGCGATAAGCAAGCCATCAGTTACAGAGTTGAACGCCGCAGGAAATTTAGAAAGTGCCATTGTTTACCTCCATTACGAAGCAGGAACGGTGACGGTCAGCGACGAAACAGTAACGGTGTCCCCCGCGCCAACCGAAAGAGACGAGAGGTTGATGTCAGCACCAGAGGTCGAAACGGTGCATTCCATAACTTTAGCAGCCGAGCCATTGTAGAAGGAGGCTTGGGCAACAGTGCCAGCGTTGGCGTTGGTATCCGACAGGGGAGTACCCGCAAGGGTGGCGGTGCCAGTCGAAGAGGCACCAAAGGCAGTCGCATTGAGGTTGATGGTCGCAACCGCAGCATCAGCGGACGTTTCGAAAACCAGCGTACCGGCCCCACCGCTGTCAATAAGGTCTACAATCGCGTTGCAAGCTGCATCACGAGCGTTCGTTTCAAGAATCGGCATTGGTCTTTCCTTTCAGATAAGCCCAGTCTTCGGGCGTTAGCATGTCTTTGATTTGTTGGGGAAGGTCGTCGGGATTACCATCAACCCTCGGGTTTCCGTTCTTATCTCTCACAAGTCCATACATTTCAACTTTGGCCTTAGGGCCGCTAACAGCTACCATTTTATTTCCTTTCTTGTTAGGAGGCTGTAATGGTAAACACGCCAGACTCGTTAATAGACACAGCAAAAGTGCCGTTCGTAGTAGAAAGAGAACCACCACTGTTCTCCAGATCAGAGTAGCAAACCAGCAGGTCTGTAGACTGCAGGTCAGTTCCGTTTGCACTCCGGACAATCACGGCATACTTTGCCGTAACCGTGGAAGAAGGCCAGCTAACATCGTCAATGTCCCAAGTGTAGACAAGTCCGCTATTTGCAGAACTGGCTACCGTGATCGGTTTTCCGCCAGCGGTGTAGTTAGTGCCAGACGTTTCGTTAGCAGAAACACTAGACCAAGTTGAGTGAGTGGATTGGTTGGGGGTATAGCCTGCAGTGACAAGGGCCATACGGAAATTGTCGGTATCCAAGTCAATGCCACCTTCGGCGATAGCTTCGACAGCTTCCCCATAAACCTTCCATGCGTCTGCAGCCATATCAAATCCTCTGTTTTAAGCACACTGGGGCTGACCACTATGAGCCAGCCCCAGCATTTCACTTAGGCAAGTTGGTCGCGAACGACTTCGTCAGCTTCCATCGCACGGCCATCAATCGGGACAAAGACCGCGTAAACGCGAACCTTACCACCGGTCGGAGCCGTGGTAGCCGCATCGATTTCGATGTCAATGGTATCAGCCGAACCAAAGACCACCGGAACCGTGGCAGCAGCCGGGGCGTAGGTGCCAGCCGTCGCAGCCGTGGCATCCCACGAAGCAACGAAGGCATCCACGTCACCACCGGTAACGCCGAGGAGCAGACGGGTATCCGCCGACTCACCGGCAAGAGCGGTGATGACTTCCATGCCAGCCGTCAGAACGACCGAACCGGCAGGGATGTTGACAGCTTCGATGATGTCCGCAGCAGCAAGGGCCGAACCCTTGGCAGTCGCGGCAGCAGCGAAGTCGATGATCACGTCAGCAACCATCGGGGTACGACCAGCAGTCGAGTAAGCACCCGCGCCACCAGCCAGAGTAGTAACAGTAGCCATGATTTAGTCTCCTTTACTATTAGGCTCTAAGTATTTTAGTACCCGTTGAAGGTAATCCGGACAAGCTTCGATTTTTGAAAGGTATAGGTTACATCCTATACACAACAAACCCCTTACTTTTCCGGTGTGATGGCAGTGGTCTACTACAAGCCTGCCGTGTTTGTTGTCAGGTGGGTCACCACACAACTTACACTTATTGTCTTGTTCATCAACCATGCGCAGGTAGTCTTCCCACTCCAAGTTGTACTTATTTTTAAGAAGTCCCTTAAGTCTCCTTAACTTTTCGCACTCCTTGCAAGCATTTCCACTCTGGTATCCTGCGTAAGAATTTTCGGATTTCCATACCGGAAACTGCTCTGGTGGGAGGAACTCCCCGCAAATCCTGCAAGCTTTTGCTTTTCTTGCAGCATGATCTGCGGGGAGTTTAGTTAGCTTCATGGGCACCAACAGGGCTTACATTACGCCAAGTTGTAGCGAGCGGTCGTGATCGCTTCAGGACGGAGAATCTTCCGACCATAGAGATGCATGCCGCGCACGATGTCCGCGAACGAATCCGGGTCGCGATACGTTTCGGTCTTGTTGATCTGCTCAGCGGTAGCAACAGCCGAGTCATGACCAGCAACGATGACACCAAAGTCATCCGACTGGGCCGAGTCGTCAACATCACCGGGGCCATTGCCAGCCTTCGGTAGGTTGTTCGACACGTAGACGCGGAAGCCGTTCCACTTCGGCAGAACCAGACCATTCCGGAGAGCGCCCGAGTCGCCGAAGTCAGCGTTCAGGAAACGCGAATCTTCGTCCATCAGGATTTCCATCATGATCGGATCGATCACCAGCCAGCGACCGTCCTTGTCCACGTTCTGCTGGTCGAGCATACGACCCATGCGGTTAATCAGCATGACCGGCGAAACGTAGGTGGCCGGAAGGGCAGTGGCACCCGGCAGGCGGGCAGC
>Ga0180429_10004236_pt1 | contig 11503 bp, 11 predicted proteins | sample SS_ome_FD_132428 | JGI IMG/M metagenome (GOLD analysis project Ga0180429, IMG submission 132428) | Hypersaline lake sediment archaeal communities from the Salton Sea, California, USA - SS_1_S_1 metaG | ecosystem: Environmental > Aquatic > Non-marine Saline and Alkaline > Hypersaline > Sediment ... | reverse complement strand
TTCCGCGCCTACGACGGCTCTACCGCTGGTCCGCAAGACAACGACGTCATCTTGGAGATCCGCAGCCCGCGGGCCGTGGCGTTCATCGCCGGCGCTCCGTCCCAACTCGGTCTCGCGCGTGCCTACGTGAGCGGTGATCTGGAGATCATCGGCGATGCCTACACCGCACTTACCCGCATGTACCCGCTGGATACCTCCCATCTGACGTGGCGCGACAAGCTCGACCTGGCCAAGGCCTTCGGTCCCTACGCCCTGCAACGACCAACGCCGCCGCCTCAGGAGCGTCGCTTGCGTGGGCGTCGACACTCCAAGGGTCGAGATGCCGAGGCGATCCACCATCATTACGACGTCAGTAACCGCTTCTACAGCTGGGTGCTCGGGCCATCCATGGCCTACACCTGCGCGGTATTCCCGAATCCCGATGCGTCGCTGGAGACCGCTCAGGAGGAGAAGTTCGATCTCGTGTGCCGCAAGCTCGGCCTTCGTCCGGGGATGCGGCTGCTCGATGTCGGTTGCGGCTGGGGCGGCATGGTCTTGCACGCCGTGAAGAACTACGGAGTGCAGGCCATCGGCGTCACCCTGTCCGCGCAACAAGCCGAGTGGGGGCAGCAAGCGATCCGCGACGCCGGCTTGGAGGATCAGGCGCAGATCCGATTCAGCGACTACCGCGATGTACCGGAATCGGAATTCGATGCGGTGTCGTCCATCGGGCTGACCGAGCACATCGGGCGCGCCAACTACCCCGCGTACTTCTCCTTCCTCTACGGCAAGTTGCGTGAGGAAGGTCGGATGCTCAACCACACCATCACCCGACCGAACGACGCCGAACCCACGCACTACCGCACGAGCTTCGTGAACAGGTACGTCTTCCCCGATGGCGAATTGTCCGGACCCGGCCACATCATGAGCGTCATGAACTCCGCAGGCTTCGAGATCCGGCACGAGGAGAACCTGCGCGAGCACTACGCCCTCACCCTCAAGCACTGGTGCGAGAACCTCGAGGAGCACTGGGATGAGGCCGTGGCCGAGGCCGGCCTGGGCACCGCCCGGGTCTGGCGGCTGTACATGGCCGCCTCCCGCATGGGCTTCGACCTCGACACCATCCAGTTGCACCAGACCCTTGGGGTGAAGCTGGGTCCGGGCGGATCCTCGGGAATGCCGCTGCGCCCGGACTTCGGCACCCGGGCGCTCTCCCCTGCGTAGCCCTGCCTCGAGCCCACCCCCGGAATGGGCGGGTATCCGACGAAATGCACGAAATCGCCGCCCAACAATCAATTTTCCTGGCAATCTCCTGCCAACGCGTTCCGACCCTCTTGCGGCAACCGTCGAGAAGGGGCGGGCGAGGCGAACGCAGCGGAAGCGGGGAAATCCATGGCGGAAAAGACCTATTTCGAAGTCTGGGAAAGCACCCAGCGATCGGAGGACTTCAAGGAACTAAGGCGACGGTTCCGTCGATTCTCCTTCCCGATGGCGATCGCCTTCCTGGTTTGGTACTTCACCTTCGTGTTGTTGATGACTTTCGCCCGAGAATGGGCATCGACTCCGGTCTTTGGCAGCATCAACATCGCATTCCTGTTGGCCATCTTGCAGTTCGTCACGACCTTGCTGATCGTGATCGCCTACGACATCTACTCGCATCGCAAGTTGGACGGGATCCGCGACGAAGTGCGTGAGCAAGTGGAAGAGGAATTGAAGTCATGACCGTAGATTCCACGCTCTTGGCCTTCATTCTCTTCGCGGCGTTTATCGTCGTGACCTTGGGGTTGGTCACCTACGCAAGCCGGCAAAGTCGGAAGGCATCGGACTTCTACAACGCCGGTGGCAGCCTCAACGGATTCCAGAACGGGCTGGCGATCTCGGCCGACTACATGTCCGCCGCGAGTTTCCTGGGAATCGCCGGCTTGATCTCGCTCTACGGCTTCGACGGCTTCTTCTATTCCGTCGGCTTCCTGGTCGCCTGGCTACTGGCCTTGCTGTTGGTCGCGGAGCCGCTTCGCAACACCGGCCGCTACACCATGGGTGATGCCGTCGCCTTCCGGATGAGAGAGCAACCTGTTCGAGCGGCGGCAGCCGGATCGACGGTCATCGTCAGCATCTTCTATCTACTGGCGCAGATGGTGGGTGCCGGCGCACTCGTCGCCTTGTTGTTGGACCTCACCGATCCGGCGGCAAAGAACTGGATCATCGTGGCCGTCGGCGCGTTGATGGTGGTCTACGTGACGATCGGTGGCATGCGCGGCACCACCTACGTGCAGATCACCCAGGCCTTCTTGCTCATTGCCGGAGCCGCCGCGATGACCTTCATGGTGCTGCTCAACTTCGATTTCAACATCAACGATCTGCTGAACAAGGCCGGCGAGATGAGCGGTCAGGGTGGCGCCTTCCTCGAACCCGGTGGGCGATTCGCCACTGAGGTAGTCGGCGATTCCTGGGCCACTTTCATCGGCAAGATCGACCTGATCTCGCTGTCCCTGGCCCTCGTCCTCGGTACGGCCGGACTGCCGCACATCCTGATTCGCTTCTACACCGTTCCTACGGCACGCGTCGCCCGCCGGAGCGTGAACTGGGCGATCGGCAACATCGGGCTGTTCTACCTGATGACCATCGCCTTGGGTTTCGGCGCGGCGGCACTGGTTTCTCGCGAGGTTCTCGGCCGAGGGCTCAACGACGACGGCTCCTTGGTCGATGGGAGCGGGAACGTGGCCGCACCACAACTCGCCCTCGAGCTCGGTGGGGGCGACGGCAGCATCGGTGGTGGCTTCATGTTGGCCTTCATCGGAGCGGTCGCCTTCGCGGTCATCCTGGCCACCGTGTCGGGGCTGACGCTGGCCAGTTCGTCGTCGTTCGCCCACGACCTCTACGGGGGAGTCATCCGCAAGGGGAAGGCTTCTTCGAAGGAGGAAGTGCACGTTGCCCGCATCGCGACGGTCGTGATCGGGCTCATCGCCGTGGTCCTGGCGATCTTCTCCCAGGGCCTGAACGTGGCGTTCCTCGTCGGCCTGGCATTCGCGATCGCCGCGAGTGCGGACCTGCCTGCGGTGTTGCTGTCGATGTTCTGGAAACGCTTCAACACTCGCGGCGCGGTCTTCGCCATCTACGGGGGCCTTGGTGCGGCGCTGCTGTTGTTGGTGCTGTCACCGAACTTCACCGGTGCTTCGAACAGCCTGATCCCGCTGAGCACCGGCATCGACCTGAACATCTTCCCGTTGCGCAATCCCGGGTTGATCTCCATCCCCTTCGGATTCTTCATGGGTTGGTTGGGAACGATCACCTCGAAGGAGAGCGATCCGAAGATGTGGGCCGAACTCGAGGTCCGCAGCCTCACCGGAGCCGACGTCGGCAAGCCCGCCGTGCATTGAGCGCGACGCCTGCTTACGTCAGTGGCGAGGGCGCGGAGACGTTCAACCCGCCGTCGGCGACCAACGTGGTCCCGGTGATGTAGTCGCCGGCGGGTGAAGCGGCGAAAGCCACTAGCTCGGCCACCTCCTCGGGTCGCTGCAACCGCCCGGCTGGCACGACTGAGGCAACCTGCGCCGGATCGATGCCGTACCTCTCCATCGCCTCGGTGTGCACGATGCCGGGGGCGATGGCGACCGTCCGCACGCCGCGCGAGGCCCACTCCGCACCCCAGGTGCGTACAAGCGATTCCACCGCGGCGCGCGAGGCACTCGAGTGGCTCATGCCGGGCATGCCCCGGCTGGGCGTCATGGTGATGCAGGCGACCTTGCCGTACCCGGCCGGCAGCATCGAGCGCTCGGCTGCCTGGGTGGTCAGGTACCAGGTGGCATCGAGGTTCAGCCGCATGACCGCGCGGAAGCCCTTCGCCGGGATCTGTTCGGCGGCGGCGATGAACTGGCCGCCGGCGTTGTTGATCAAGACATCCAGCGGGCCGTCTTCCAGGATGCGATCCAAAGCCGCATCGACCTGCTCGCTCTCGCGAACGTCGGCCACGATCGTCTCCACCGAACCCGACGGTGCCATCTCCCGCGTTCCCTCGAGAGTTTCCGCGGTTCTGCCGAGGACGAAGACCTTCGCGCCGCGCTCGGCGAGCAGCACGGCGCAGGCTCGACCGATTCCGGTGCCACCGCCGGTCACCAAGGCGGTGCGGCCGGCCAGCGATAGCGGCGGAGGTAGCGCGTTGGAGTGAGCCTGCTGCTTAGCCATCGGCTTCGACGAGGATGTGCCGGGCTTCCTCGGTGGGGATCTCGACGTACTCCCCGCCGCTGCCGATCATCACACCTTCGCCGGTGAGGTAGGCCTTGACGTCCGCTCCCGGTGTGGAGCCGACGCGACGCAACTTCATCATTGCGGACTCATCGGTCTGGATCGTCTCAGCGAGTCGGCGGATTCGGATGCGCTTCGGATCGGCACCTACCACGTCGGGCAGCGCTACTAGTCCATCGAGCCCGGCCTGCACATCGCTGGCCGTGGGATCCAATTCGGCTAGACCGGGGATGGGGTTGCCGTAAGGGCTGACCGTCGGGTGGTCTAGTAGATCCAGGATCCGGCGCTCGACGGCATCGCTCATGACGTGCTCCCAGCGGCAGGCCTCGGCGTGCACGTCCTCCCAGGGAAGCTTCAAGACATCGACCAGCATGCACTCGGCCAGGCGGTGCTTGCGCATGACCCGTACGGCTTCGCGCTCGCCACGCTCGGTCAACTCCAGGTGCCGATCCCGCTCGACGTGCAGCAGTCCGTCGCGCTCCATCCGTGCAACGGTTTGCGAGACGGTCGGTCCGCTTTGGCTCAGCCGTTCGGCGATCCGAGCGCGCAGCGGGGTGATGCCTTCCTCATGCAACTCGTAGATGGTACGTAGATACATCTCGGTGGTGTCGATCAGGTCACTCACGCCGCTCCTTCACCGCCGGCGCCCCCGATCCCAGCGGGCGAGGGCTAGGGGAACGCTACCGGGCTGGTGTTTCCGGCGCAGGCGGACCGATGTAGCGCTGCGGCCTGGCCACCCGCACTTCGCTGGTCCAGGCGGCTATTGCGTAGTCGGCGAAATAGTCCGCGGTGAGCAATTCCCAGATCCGCTCGGCGACCGCCGGGGAGACGAGGGTCTCCACCTTCACATTGCCACCCTCGATCTCGCTGACGCGTCGTTCCCTCGGTCCCTGACCGCGCGCGGGGGTGATGGTCCAGCCCAGCGCCCCGGCGCGCTTGAGGTCCTCGACCAAGCGGCCCTCCAGGATGGATTCCGCGACGATCGAGACGCACACGACAGTTCCGGACTCCTCGCCGACCTGCTCGTTCATGTGACCCTCACCCTCCGATCATGCTGGACAGCGAATCGGCCATCAACCAATACAAGGGGATGCCCACGATCAGGTTGAACGGGAAGGTGATGCCCAGGCTGCTGGTCAACGTCAGGCCCGGGTTCGCCTGCGGGAGGGCCAGACGAACGGCCGCGGGGGCGGCGATGTAGGACGCGCTGGCCGAGAGCACGCCGAGCACCATCGCCCCACCGGCGCTCAGCCCGACCACGGTTCCCCCGAGTACGCCGAGGGCCCCGGCGAGCACCGGGAAGCCGATCGCGAACAGCACCAGACCGATGCCGGCGCGGCGCACATCGCCCAGCCGCCGTCCGGCCAGGACACCCATCTCCAGCAGGAACAGCGCCAGCACTCCGGTGAAGGGGGCCCCGAAGAACGGTTCGACCCGCGCGAAGCCCTCCGGGCCGGTGATGAAGCCGATCACCAAGCCGCCGGCGAGCAGCAGGATGGATCGGCTAGTGAGGATCTCCCGGACGGTCTCGCTAAGGCGACCAGCGTGGCGGGCTGCCGATCCGGCGAGCAGCAGTCCGACGAGGATGCCCGGAATCTCCATGATCGCCAGCAATGTGGAGACGAAACCCTCGTAGGAAACGCCCAGGGCATCGAGGAACACCAGCGCCGCGGTGAACGTGACCAGCGAGGTCGAGCCGTAGTGGGCGGCCATGGCGCCCCGGTCGGTGACGTCCAAGCGGGTCACCACCCGCAGCAGGAAGAACGCGAGCACCGGGATCACAACGCCGAGCGCGACGGTCATCAAGGCTGGCGCCGCTACCGAGGCGACGTCGGACTCGCGCAGCGCCACGCCACCCTTGATGCCGATGGCCAGCAGCAGGTAGATCGAGGTGGCTTGGTAGACAGCGTCGGGCAGTCGCAGGTCCGCCCGCAACAGCGCCCCCACCACACCGAGGACGAAGGCCAGGACGGGAACCGAAGCGATACTCGTAGTGAGCAGCTCGGCCGACATGCCAGCAGGCTAGTGAGGTAGACCACTAGGTGTGCGATGTGGGCCGACACCACCTACGGTGCGGCCATGGCTTCCGTGCTGTGGTTCCGCCGCGACCTGCGACTGCAGGACAACCCGGCCCTGCTCGCCGCCGTCGAAGTTGCGCGCGCGGATGGCGACGGCAAGGTGGTGCCGCTGTTCGTGGTCGATCCCGCACTGTGGGATCCCGCGGGGCCGGTACGCCAGCGCTACCTGGTCGAATCGCTCGACGCACTCGGCGCTTCCATCGGACGCAATCTGTTGATCCGGCACGGTGATCCGCTCGAGGTCGTGCCGGAGGTGGTGCAGGCGAGCGGGGCGAGCAGCGTGCACGTGGCGGCGGACTACGGCCCCTACGGCAGCCGGCGCGATCGCGCAGTCGAGGAGGCGATCGATGTGCCGCTGGTGCGCACGGGTTCGTCGTACGCGATCGCACCCGGACGCATTACGAAGGGCGACGGAACCCCGTATCGGGTTTACACCCCGTTCTACCGAGCTTGGCTCGCACACGGTTGGCGGTGTCCTGCGGACGATCCGCCCGCGGATATCGACTGGTGGATGCCGATCGAATGCGAAGGTCGGCCGGCTGTCGATGTAGCCGATGATGCGGACGGTGCCGATATCGAGCTGCCACCGGCCGGCGAGCAGGCCGCGCTCGCGCGCTGGGATTCCTTCCGTGCGAGCGGACTGGCCGACTACGACGAGCTTCGCAACCGCGCTGATCTGGCCGGCACCTCCGCACTCAGCCACCACCTGAAATACGGCGAGATCCACCCACGCACGATCCTGGCCGATCTCAACGACGGCGACGACGGCTTCCGCCGCGAGATCTGCTTCCGGGACTTCTACGCCGATGTGCTGCACCACAACCCGACGTCGACCTCCGCTTCGTTGGACGATCGCTACGACACCATCATGCGTTGGGACAACGACGACGACGCCTTCGCCGCATGGGCGCAGGGCCGTACCGGTTTCCCGTTCGTCGATGCCGGCATGCGGCAGTTGCGGGCCGAAGGCTGGATGCACAACCGGGTGCGGATGGTGGTCGCGAGTTTCCTGATCAAGGACCTGCACCAGCCGTGGCAGCGGGGCGCGGCGGAGTTCATGCACTGGCTGCGCGACGGTGATCTGGCCAGCAATTCGCAGGGCTGGCAGTGGACGGCCGGCTGCGGCACCGACGCCTCCCCCTTCTATCGCGTCTTCAACCCGATCACCCAGGGCTTGAAGTTCGATCCCGACGGCGATTACGTGCGTCGCTACATCCCCGAGCTGTCGCACCTGCCCGGCAAGACCGCCCACGAACCCTGGGATGTCCTCGGGGGCTACGACCACGGCTACCCCGAGCGGATCGTGGATCACAAGGCGGAGCGGGAGGCCGCGCTCGCGGACTTCGCCGCCATCAAGCGCAGCGGAGCCTGAGGCCGCGTTCACTCGCGCGCCGTAGGGTGCGCCCCATGCCCACCTTGGCCGTGCTGTCCATGAAGGGCGGGGTCGGTAAGACGACGGTCGCCCTCGGGCTGGCGAGCGCGGCCTGGAACCGGCACTGGCGCACGCTGGTCATCGACCTCGATCCGCAGGCGAACGCCTCCATGGGCATGGGCATCCTCGATCCCGCGCTCACCGTGGGGGACGCGCTCGCCGACGGCCGCCCCGGCGTGGCCGCCGAAGCGGTGGTTCCCTCAACCTGGGGGCGCCAGGTGGATGTGCTGCCGGCCGAGCCGGCCCTGGAACACCGGGTCAGTGAAGCTGCACCGGGCTCCGAGCAACGCTTGCGAACGGTCCTCGCCGGTATCGGGCATCGCTACGACCTCGTGGTCGCCGACTGCCCGCCTTCGTTGGGGGAGATGAGCCGCAATGCCCTGCACGCCGCATCGCAGGCTGCCGTGGTCACCGAGCCGGGCTATTTCGCGCTCCGCGGTGCGCAGCAGGCGATCGAGGCGATCGACCTGGTGCGCAGCGCGGGCAACCGGACACTGCAGCGCCCCGCTCTGGTGCTGAACCGCGTCCGGGGCACCGTCGCCGAGCACCGGCAACGGATCGCCGAACTGCGCGACGCCTTCGGCAACCAGGTCAGCGATATCGAGATTCCCGAACGAAACGCCATCGGCCAAGCCGAAGCCGCGGGCATGCCGATCCATGCCTGGGACTCCCCCGCTGGCCGCGAAGTCTCCACCTTGTTCGATTCCCTGCTCGACCGTCTCGTCCCCGGAGGTTTGCGATGAGTGCCGAGTTCGATCCCACACCCCGACCGGCACTGCAACCGGCACTGCGCAAGGCGACGGATTCCGACGTGCACCCGACCACCGGTCTTCCGTCGGCAACCGCCGATGCGGTGCTAGAAGGCAAGAAGGTTCCGTTGGTCGTGCGGGTGCCCAAGAAACTGCGCAAGCGCGCCCGCGAAGTGGCCAGCGCCGACGGCATCAGTGTGGACGAACTCGTTGTAAACGCGCTGGCCGCGGAGTTACGTCGTCGTTCGCGTTGATGAAGAGCCCTATTGCCTACCGGAGGGTCGGCTAGGGGGCCAATCGCTGAACGTGCCAATTCGCGGAGTCGGCGAGGCTTCCGGCACCGTAATAGCGAAGTCGATCGTGCAGCCGCGAGGGGCGGCCCTGCCAGAACTCGATGGAAGTGGGTCGGATCAACCAACCACCCCAATGCTCCGGTAGCGGGACGTCGCTACCGACCGGATAGCGATCGTGCAGCTCCCGCCAGCTTCGGTCCAAGACGTCGCGTGAATCGATCACGGTGGACTGTTCGCTCACCCAGGCGCCTAACTGCGATTCGTGCGGACGACTTCGGAAGTAGGCCAGTACTTCATCGCGGCCCAATTCCTCGACGCGACCGACGACGACGACCTGCCGATGCATCGCGAACCAGGGGAAGGTGACCGAAGCCTGCGGGTTATCGCGCAGCTCGCGGGACTTGCGCGAGGACAGGTTCGTGAAGAAGGCCAGGCCGCGTTCGTCGACACCTTTCAACAGCACGGTGCGCGAACTCGGAGCACCATCGGCATCGGCCGTAGCGAGCACCATCGCGTTCGGTTCGACGATGGCCTCGTGGGCGACGGCGTCGTCGAACCAGGCACGGAATTGCCCGAGTGGGTCGGCGGCGAGGTCACCGGCCTCGAAGGTGCCTTCGTCGTAGGTGACCCGGAGATCGGCCACGCCCTCGAACCCGGAAGATTTCGCGTCCTGTGCCATGCCCTGATCCCACCATGGATTGCGCGGTGTTGAATGTTGCCCCTGATCGGGGAGGTCGAGATGCGCGAGTTCGTGCCGGGTCTCGAGGGCGTCGTCGCCTTCGAGACGCAGATTGCCGAGCCGGATCGAGACGGTGGCGCCCTGCGCTACCGAGGGGTCGATATCGAGGAATTGGTCGGCCGCGTCTCGTTCGGCAACGTTTGGGGACTGCTCGTGGACGGGGAGTTCAACCCCGGCATCCCCCCGGCGGAACCCTTCCCCATCCCGATCCACTCCGGGGACATCAGGGTGGACGTGCAGTCCGCAATCGCCATGCTCGCTCCCGCCTGGGGGCTGCAGCCCCTGCTGGACATCGACGACGCCACGGCCAGGGAGAACCTGGCGCATGTGTCGGTCATGGCGCTGTCCTTCGTGGCGCAGTCCGCCCGCGGGCTGGGCCTACCGATGGTTCCGCAGGCTGAGATCGACCAGGCGAACACCATCGTCGAGCGCTTCATGATCCGTTGGCGGGGCGAACCCGACCCCAAGCACGTGCAGGCGGTCGATTCCTATTTCGTGGCCGCGGCCGAGCATGGACTCAATGCCTCGACGCTCACCGCGCGGGTGAGTGCCTCGACCGGGACCGACGTCGCCGCGGCCATCTCCGGTGCGATCGGAACCCTCAGTGGTCCCCTGCATGGTGGGGCGCCGGCTCGCGTGCTGTCGATGATCGAGGAGGTCGAACGCACCGGCGACGCATCCGGCTACATCCGCTCCGCGCTCGATCGCGGCGAGCGGCTCATGGGCTTCGGCCACCGGGTCTATCGGGCCGAGGATCCGCGCGCTCGGGTCCTGCGTGAGGTGGCGCGCGATCTGGGGGCGCCCCGCTACGAGGTAGCCGCCGCACTGGAGCAGGAGGCCTTGAGCCAGTTGCGCGAACGGCGCCCCGACCGCAGTCTGCAGACCAACATCGAGTTCTGGTCGGCGGTGATCTTGGACTACGCCGAGGTGCCCGCCACGATGTTCACGTCGATGTTCACCTGCGCCCGGATCGCCGGCTGGAGCGCGCACATCCTCGAGCAGAAGCGCACCGGTCGGCTGATCCGGCCGTCGGCGCGCTACGTGGGACCGCGACCGCGGCGTCCGGATCAGGTGCCGGGCTGGGATGTCGACATGGTGCGTCCCTCCTGGCTGCTCCCCGACGACACTGCCTAGACGGCCGCCCGGAATACTGAGGGCTCCGCCGTCTGACGATCAGGAAGGCCCTTCGTGTCCCAGGACATCCGTATCCCCGCTGAACTGCTGCCCGCTGATGGTCGCTTCGGAGCCGGACCCTCCAAGGTCCGCAAGGCCCAAGTGGACGCACTCGACGGGGTCTGGCAGTCCTACCTGGGCACCTCGCATCGGCAGAAGCCGGTCAAGTCCCAGGTGGGTCGGCTGCGGGCCGGGTTACGGGATCTGTTCGCCCTGCCCGAGGGTTACGAAGTCGTGCTGGGCAACGGCGGTTCGACCGCGTTCTGGGACGTCGCCGCGTTCGGCTTGATCGAGGATCGGGCGCAGTTCCTGTCCTTCGGGGAGTTCGGTGCGAAGTTCGCCTCGGGGGTGGCGAAGGCACCGCACCTCGGTGATCCGACGGTCATCACCGCCGAACCGGGTTCGGCGCCGGCTTTCGTCGCCGAAGCGGGAATCGACGCCTACTGCTCACCGCATAACGAGACCTCAACGGGCGTGATCGTTCCGCCGAAGCGGGTCCCGGGTGCCGATCCCGATTCGCTCATGCTGGTCGATGCCACCTCCGGTGCGGGTGGGCTTGCCGTCGATCCTTCCGAGGTCGACGCGTACTACTTCGCACCCCAGAAGTCCTTCGGATCCGATGGTGGATTGTGGATCGCCTTGATGTCGCCCGCGGCATTGGAGCGCGCCGAGCGGATCAAATCGGCGGGTCGCTGGATACCGGACTTCCTGGACCTGAAGACCGCCATCGACAACTCGGTGAAGGATCAGACGTACAACACTCCGGCGCTCGCCACCGTCTTCTTGATGGCCGAGCAGGTCGATTGGTTCAACGA
>Ga0180429_10004235_pt1 | contig 11503 bp, 4 predicted proteins | sample SS_ome_FD_132428 | JGI IMG/M metagenome (GOLD analysis project Ga0180429, IMG submission 132428) | Hypersaline lake sediment archaeal communities from the Salton Sea, California, USA - SS_1_S_1 metaG | ecosystem: Environmental > Aquatic > Non-marine Saline and Alkaline > Hypersaline > Sediment ... | reverse complement strand
GACGCCGTCCCCCGCCGCGAGGCCCTGCGCCGCGTCCTGTGCGAGACGTCGACCACGGCGCGCGGCAACGTGGTGGGACAGGCCCTCAAGGGCAGCGGCGGCCTTGCCAAGAAGGTGGCGACGCTCTTCGCCAAGCAGCCGGCCAAGGTGCGCAAGGCCATTGAGACGTACCAGCCCGTGGCCCTGCGCCGCACGCGCCCGGTCTCGTCGCTCCACGTGCTCACCACCGAGTCGGCGGGCATGACCGAGGGCTATGTGCAGTCGTGGATTGAAGAGGAGATGGCCCTGTACAACACCGTGCGCTCGCACGGGCTGGAAGACGAGGTGCGTCAGGAGGTGGCCTCCTATCGCAAGCGTCTGTACGAGATCGGCAAGCGCGTGGTCGACGACCTGGCCATGGGCGTGGTCGTCGAGGAGGTCATGGCCGACGAGCGCTTCTCGCCGGAGCTGGCCGTCAGTACCGTGGTGGGCAGCTACCGCCCCGTGGCCGAGCAGGTCGGCGTCCTGGGGGCCCTCCTGGAGGCCGGTGACGATCCCGGCGCCACGCTCGACACCTTCCCAATCCGCGATCTCGATCGGGTCGAGCGCTATCTCGTCGAGCGCCGCTCCGAGCTGGAGCCCGCCGCCGTGGCTGAGGTGGCGGCCAACAACGGCCACGCCTTTGAGCAGCGCGTCGAGGCAGTGCAGAGCCACCGGCCCGGTGTCTCGCTCGACGCGGCCCGGCGCACGGTCATCGAGAGTGAGCCCGACTACCGCGAGGAGTTCGACAGCCTCATGCGGTGCCGCGCCCGCGTGGCCGTGCTGGAGGAGTTGGCCGCCGAGAAGCCGGAGCTCAAGCTGCGCGCCCGCGTGCGCACCTTCATGCGGGCCCACACGCAGTTGGGCCTGTCCACGGCCCGCAAGGCCGTCATCGCCCGCCACCAGCTCAACGGTTCGACCAGCGACCCGCGCAACTACTACCAGGCGGCCGGGGGCAACAAGCGGTACAACCTGCTCTACACCCCCAGCCGCGTGAATCTGGGCCATCGCGAGCGCGACTCGGTGGTGGTCTGGAACCAGTGGGTCGGCGGCGCCGACGCCGCGGCGGCCCAGGCCGGCTTCGAGTTCTACAGCCTGGTGAATGAGGGCGGCGTCGAGGAGCGCCCGGCCCTGGCCTACGCCGAGATCCAGAAGACGGCCGAGAACGGTCTCACCGTGACCCACTTCGCCGGCTCCAACGCCCTGGGCCTGCTGTGCATGGCCGTGCTCGAGGGCGACGTGCAGGACATGGGCGACCAGATGAACCTGCGCGAGGACCGGTACATACCGCCTGCAGGCGAGGGCTACGGTGGGTACTGCGTGCCCAAGGACGGCCTGTTCCTGGCCTTTGTCCTGTCGCTCACCAACGACGTCAAGCTGCGCCAGATGGGCGTGCCCGACCACATGCACGACAGCATCATGCGGCTGGCGCGCCGGGCCCTGGCCAAGAAGGGCTCCTTCCAGACGGAGCTGGACTGGCAGCAGTGGGCGGCCGAGAAGCTGCTCCAGTACGACGTGCTCTCCGAGCACATCGGGCTGCGGGGCGACCACATCGTCTTCCACATCACCAAGATTGCCCGCGCCCTCGAGAACCTGGGCCAGCCGTGGCACGTGACCGCCTCCGGCGATCGCCTGGTGGCCAACCTGGCGGCCGACTGGGGCGTGCAAAAGATGATCGTCCACGCCGAGCAGGTGAACCGCTTCATGGTCTTCTACAAGGCCTGGTGCATCTACGACGCCCTGCGCGTGGCGCGCGACAAGCACGCGGCCTGTCCGGCGGACGGCCGGGCCCGCATCAACGTGTCGGCCGAGTACAAGCCGGTGCAGGATGTGCGCTTCTCCACGGGTCTGCGCCTCTTCGAGATCTTCGCCAAGACCGGCGACCACCTGCACTACGCCATCGACGAGGACGGCCAGAACCTGGTCCACCTCATGTTTGAGGGCTTTGACCCGGACAGCGACGACGCCGTGGGGCGCCGGGCGGCCCGGCAACTGCTGCAGACCTACGGGGTCTCCGGCAGTGACGGCGAGGCCGTGCAGCGTCTGCAGCAGGCCTTCCCTGGACACCCGACGCCGGCCGACGTGGTGGTCACCTCCGTCACCCTGTCGTCGACCAATGACATGCTCTTCTACACCAGCGACTCGCGCCTGGACGAGATCGCCAACCAGGTCCAGGTGATGTTGGGCGATTACGGCCTGACCGAGGAGCAGATCCGCGCCAACTGCGAGGTGTACGGCGGCGATCTGCGGCAGTGGGCCGGCATCGCCCACCTGGCCGAGGAGAGCATCGCCGGACTCATCGAGCGCGTCGGCGGCGGCATCCACGCCCTGGTCCTCAAGCTGCGCGGCCCCGGTCGCGACTACGAACGCGACGTGCAGGGCGTCGACGTGCTCAACACGGGCATCCCCTTCAAGGACCTGCTGACCCTGGTCCAGGATCCGCCCAAGCTGGTGGCCCTCATGCTGCAGGGCAATCCCAACAGCGCCCTGGTCATCGCCGACGGCTGCGCCGGCCGCGAGCCGCGCTCCCTCACCGAATACGACATCCAGGCCTTCTTCGCCGCCTGCGAGCGCTTTGACCGGCGCGGCACCTACGTGGGCATCGGGCTGGGCCAGCGCAATGTCGATCGGCTCGAGGAGGAGATGCGCCAGTGGCGCGACCGCGCCACGCGCATTCTCGACGCCGTGGTGGCCGTGGCCCAGGCCAAGGCCGCCGGGCGCAAGGCCGCCATCGCCGCCGCCCTGGAGGTGTACGGCGAGATACAGCGCACCGTCATCGACACGGACGCGGCGGGCAAGGCCCTGCGCGCCGAGCAGCGCGCCCGGCGTTACGGCAAGTGGGCGCGGCGCGACTCCTACATCAGTCAGGCCCGCGTCAAGATCGCCTCGGGGCTGCCCCTGGGCCGTCTGGACCTGGGCACCTGGCTGGCCGGTCTGGGCGGGTCCCTGGCCCTCCTCGGCGAGGCGGGCCCCCGCATCGAGGCCCTGCTGGCCGACTTCGAGGCCGGTGTGGCCCTGATCGGCAAGGCACAGAAGCAGCGCGTGCAGTCGCACGCCGTGCCCTTCACCGCGGCTCAGATCGGGCGCATCCGCGACGTCCTGCTGCGCCCGGCCTACGAGCCCGACCCGTCCCGCTTCACCCAGCAGAAGCTGATCGAGAGCTCGAGCAAGGCCGTGGAGGTGGCCGCCGTCGAGGCGCTGGAGCGGCGGCAGGCCCTCAAGGTGCGCGCCGAGAAGGCCCGGGCCATGTCCGACCGCGAAGCCGGCTTCCGCGAGGCCATGGAGGCCGGCGCCAAGCTCGACGCGGCCGGATGCGACGACCGCGCCCGGCAGATACTCGCCGAGCTGCAGTCTCGCATCGTGGGCTTCGAGGCGGGGGCCGAGTCGGCCGCCGCCGAGCGCACGGCCGTGCACGTGCTCTTCGGCCGCCTCATCGGGTACACGCGCCTGGGTCTGGAGGCCCTGGCCGGCGACCTGATGGCCGCTCAGCCGGCCCGCCTGCAGACCTTCCGCGACTCGACTGACCGCATCTTCGGCGGCCGCGAGATCGTGCTGGAGGACTGGAAGCTCCTGGCCGGCGGGTACGAGGACATGGGCGACCTGGCGCGTCTGGCCGAGCTGGCCGCCGCCGACCCGGCGGCACTCGACCTGGTGGCCCGGGGCATGGAGATGTTCTACACCTGCTTTGCCCTGGCCCAGACGGTGCAGTTCGCCATCGACGACCCGGAGCAGATCGACGCCCGGGTGTTCTACAAGAGTCTCACCGACTTCTTCGCCGAGACCATCAACGACCACTGGCACGACTACACGCCGTGGGTCTTCTACCGCGGCACCGCCTTCAGCCAGCTGTCTTCGGAGGAGCTGTTCGAGCTGTCCGTGGAGCGCCACCGCTGGCTCTACGACTACATCCGCACCGTCATCGTGCGCTGCACCGATCTGCGCGACCTGCCAGAGCAGGATGTCGACGCCCTTCTCGGGCGCATGGACGGCGACCGCGTCGAGGCCGGCATCGGGGCCGGTGGAGGCACTGATGCGGAGCTGCGCTGGCGCGCGTACAACCAGTTGCGCGAGATCTCCTTCATGCACAGCGACGGCTTCCCCACGCCGCCCGTCTTCTCCGAATTCGATCCCGAGCTGATCCAGGCGGACGCCCGGGTGAATGTCGTCTTCCTGTACCCCGTGGGCCGCACGCACGTGTCTCGCGCCCTGCGCGAGGCGCCAACCCTCAACGCCCAGCTGACAGAGCAGGGGCGGCGGGGGGCCAACCTGCTGATTACGCGCCACGGTGAGGTGGTGCGCTTCCCCGGCGCCAAGCGCGACCAGCTGGGCGTGCGGGACGCGCACCTGTATATCGACCGGGCCACCTACGTCGCGGCCCTGCAGCGCCACAAGGGCATGTCGGCCGAGGCGGCCGAGGCCGAGGCCGCAAGCCAGGAGAAGGCCCAGCGTCTGACTGCCAAGGGCATACGGGTGGCGGCGCGCTTTGCGCGCCAGGGCGCCTCGGCCCTGGTGCCGGTGGGTTCGCTCATTCCCTTCCACGGCATCCCGGTATACGACTCCGGTCGCACCGAGGAGCTCGGCCTGCCGGCCACGGTCCAGTCGCGCGTGTTCTCGGACGTCACCTACGACAAGTCGCTCTACCCCGAAATCTTCACGCGCTCGTCGGGCGTCAACATGCCGCCCGAGATCGACTGGAAGCAGGAGTACGGCGACGGCCTCGACGAGAAGGCGACCAAGAAGCGCATTGCCGAGGGCGTGGCCGAAACCCCGTACACCGGCCTGAAGGCCTTTGCCAAGGACAACGCCATCGTCCTGATTAAGGGCGCGGCCGAGTCAGGCGCCCGCAACCTGAAGGTCTTCGATCTGCAGGACGCGGCCGGGCGCCTCGACGAGGACGGGCTGGCACAGGCGGTCGACTTCCTCTACGACGTGTCGCGCAGCCAGAGCGTGGTGGTGCAGACGGCGATCCTGACGTCTCCCGAGTTCTGGGCCTCACCGGAGCTCATGGAGCGCTTCGTGGAGCGCCAGATCCTCGAGTGGAACACGCCGGTGACCCGGGCGCGTCTGCCCCGCTCGCAGATCTACGGCTCGCTGCGCATCATCGCCACGGCGGCCCAGCCCGGGCAGCCCTACGAGATGGCCTTCCCCATCTTCCTCTCCAGTCTGCAGGTGGCCACCAATGTCGGTCGCGGCGGCACCCTGGAGAAGCTGCTGGACGAGTTTGTCCGAGAGGAGTACCGGGACCAGATCCGCCCGGGGCTGGAGCGCGACGCCGGCAAGGTCATGGCCGCCATGGCCAAGTACGCCGCCAAGTACGAGCCCGAGTTCCGCCGCACGCGAGGCCGGGAGATCGGCGAAGACGCCCGCGGCGTCACCTATGCCTGGCCGCCGTACCTCATGCTCGACTTCCTGGTGAGCCCGGTGTTCAACCGGCCGGGCCGGCTGGTCGACATCCAGCCGATCTTCGACGACTCTGGCAAGCGCACCGGCTCGGTGCCCATCGTGCAGGACGAGACGGGGCGTCATGAGGCCGGCATCAAGTCGTGGAAATTCATCCACCTGGAGCCCAATGTGGGCATCGGCCTGTGGGACCGCTTCAATCTCCGCGAGGAGGTGCTGGAGACCGCGGCCAGCCAGAGCGAGGGGCGCGAGTTTGACTGGCGCCAGGTGGGCACCAGCGACCGCATCGTGCTGCGCAACTTCGTCATCGCCGGCGAGCAGTATCTCGACGCGGTGCGCGGCTGAATCAGGCGCGGAGGCCGGGCTGCGCCCGCGCCCGGCCTCCGCTTCGACACCGGAATCGGCCCGCGGCGCCCGCTTGCCGCCTCTGCTCCCCCCCCACTGGACCCGGCCCCACCCGCCACCATGCCGCTGTCTCCACCGCAGCTGTCCCTGGCCCTGGCCGCTTTGGAGTCGGGGGAGCCCGGCGCCCTGTACCAGCTGGGCGATCTGGTCTGCGCGGCAGCGGCCGAGCAGGTGGCCGCCGCCCACGGTTCAGCCCCGGCACTGCGGCAGGAGTTGCAGCAGCACCGGGCCGCGACCATCGAGCGCATCTCCACGTCGAGCCGCGCCCACTGCCGCGCCCTGCTGCGGCAGCTGCAGAGCGCCCTGCCGGAGGACGGGGCGGCTCGGGCCTCTGCCGCCCTCGACGCCCCGTCCTATGCCGAGCGCCTGAGTCACCTGGCCGTCGAGCGCCTGCTCGTCCACCGGGCCGCGCCGCCCCTGCAGGTCTCCCCCCTCCCCGATGCGGGCCTGACCGCGCTGCTGGCGGGCGCCCGCACGGTGGCCGTGCTGTTCGACTACCCCCTCGCCATCGCGCATGAGCTGTACCCCCTGTGGACGGACGCCTTTGTCAGCGCTCCGGCCGGGGCAGGTCCCCTGGTCGTGGTCGGCGTGCACGTGTCCTGGCTGGACAGCCGCTGCCGGGCCCGCCGGGTCATCGCGTACAGCGAAGCGCGGGACACCCTCTTCGAGGCCGATCTGCCGGCGCCGCAGCCCCTGGCCGCCGCCCTGATCCTGGCCCAGGGGCCGGACACCCATCGCGACGTGGGTCCCCGGCTGGCCGCGGACGGGGTGCCCCACCTGAACTCCTGCGAGGGGGCCTCGACCGCCGACGACAAGTGGGCCTGCTATGAGAGATGGGCCGCGGCGGACGTGGCCACCCCTCCCACGTGCCTGCTGCGGCGCGCTGCCGGCGCGGCCGCCGTCGACGCGAGCGTCGAGGCCTTTGTGGAGAGCTGCGGCCGCGGCGTCGCCGGCTGGTTCGTACAGCCGCGCCACGGCACCGAATCGGCCGGGGTAACGTGGGTGGAGGCAGGACCGGGGGCCGCCGCCGGTATAGCAGCGGCCCAGCGGCAGGTCGCCGCCTCCGATGACGCCATTCTCCGCCCCCAGGTGGGGCTCCTGTGGCTCGCCGACAGCGAGGGGACCTGCTCCTTTGACCTGCGGCTCCACGTGTGTCGCCTGGGGGACCAGTGGCGCGCCGAGAGCGGCTACCTGATCTGCGCCCGCCCCGGGGAGCCGGTGAGCTCGGTGGCGGGCGGGGCCCGCATCGAGCGCCTCGCCCGCCTAGACGGGGCCGCCCTGGCGCAGCACAACGCCCCTGCTGCCACCGGCCACCTGGCGTGGTCCGCGGACGCCCTCGAGCGCGCCCTGGATGTGGCCGCCCGCGCCGCGGCAACCCTCGACCTGGAGCTGGCCGGCGTCGACGTGAAATTCGACCTGGTCGAGGGAGAGATCACCCCCCAGGTCCTGGACGTCAACCCGCGGCCGGCCGGGCTCCTGCACGCGGATCTGGTGCGGGGCGAGCCGCCGGAGGCCGGCGTGGGCCCGTCGCTGTGGCGCCGCCTGGACGCCCTGATCGAGGCGCGCCGGTGAGGACGGGAGCGACCTTGTCGGGGCGCGGTTCGGGGTCTATTTTCGTTAGTTCCACGTGGGTCAGCACCACCTGCGCTCCGGGGAGATGCGGGCGCCAGGTCGTTCGGGCCGCAATACGGCAACCGCGTCGCCGCCGGCGCCTGCAGAGGGGGACACCCAGATGCCAATGACGGATGCTGTTGAGCGCCTCGCCGAGGCGAGCAAGCCCGTCGACGCTCAGCCGGCCATCGACGACTGCCTGCAGAAGGCCCGCAGCGGCCAACTGGCCAAGGAGGACCGCCGCGGCTTCCTCCGCAACCTGGTGCTGAACGAGCACTTCCTGGCCGACTTCACCACCTCCGAGGCCCTCGACTACCTGTTCTCGGCCGTGCAGGCCGACGAGTGGACCCAGCTCTTTGGCGAGGCCGTGGAGAAGGAGATCCCCCGCATCCTGGTGGAGGTGGTGGACCAGCTGGCCGACGTGGCCCACACCGAGGTGCTGCGCCTCGTTCCCGCCGGCGACGCAAAGACCCTTCTGGCCGCGGTGCGGCAGCTGCACAGCTACCTGGAGAAGACCGAGGACAGCGCCCGCCTGCTCCGGGGCATGCGCGTAGCCCGCATGCAGGCAGACATCTACCGTCTGCTGGGCGACGACCCCAAGGTCTGGCGACGGCGCAAGATGCCGGCCTGCTGCATCGACAACGACGAGATCGTCAAGCTAAAAGAGAAGAAGGACGCGGCGCAGGTCGCCGAGGCGTATGACGGTCGGGTCAACCAGCTGCAGCGCATCGACCTGCGACGCAGTCTGGCGCAGGTACAGGAGGGCCCGGCCGACGACCTGGCCATACAGCCCGAGGACTACGAGAAGACCTTCACCGTGCGCGCCCCCCTGCGCATGGGCATCTCCAGCGCCAACGCCTCGGACAACCACATTCGCAGCAAGGAGCGGGGCGGCAAGACCCTCAACGCCGGCATCGATCTGAGCGGAGCCGAGGGTGAGCCGGCGCCGCCCCTCTCGGTGGTGGCCCGCCGCCTCCAGGAGCCGCGCCTGGTCCTGCGCTCGCTGTCGAGCGACTTCAAGGCCGATTTCGAGGCCAATGCCAGGGGCAGCGCCGAATCGCAGAGCGAGCTGTTCTTTGCCTACCGCCGCGGCGGCGACGAGTCGCTGCGCATGGTCAAGCAGGCCCTGGTCCACACCGGCATAGTGCGCGCCGATTCCACCGACGTGATGGGCGATGTCAGCGCCTTCACCGGCGGGGGCGGCCTGGAGGTCACCACCTCCTGTCAGGTTCTGCAGGGCTCGGGCCTGGGGACCAGCAGCATCCTGGCCGCCGCCATCCTGAAGGCCCTCTACCGCCTCACCGGGCACACCGCCGGGCAGCGGGAGGGCGAGTACCCGGGACTGTACGACCAGAGCGTGCTGCTGGAACAAAGCATCGGGCTCAATTCGGGCTGGCAGGACGCGCGCGGCGCCTGCGGGGGCTCCAGCGCGGTCAAGGACTTCTACGCCCCTCCCACCGACGGCCTCCCGGCGCCGGAGCTGGTCTTCGTGGACGTCGACGAGGAGGTCTTCACCCGCCGGGTCATCCTCTTCGACACCGGCATCTCCCGGGCGGCCACGCGCGGCCTCAATGTGGTCCTCGACGCGTATCTTACGCGCGACCGCGACCGGTACCCGGCCATCCGCGACTCCCTGTCCATCCACGACGAGATGGTGCAGGCCCTGCGGGGCGGCGACTTCGAGGAACTGGGCCGGATGGCGACGCGGTACTGGCAGCTGCGCTGCCAGCTCGACCCAGGGGCCACCAGCGATGCCCTGCAGATCCTGTTCGAGGCCCCGGAGCTGGCCGACCTCAGCGCCGGGGGCACCCTCACCGGCGCCGGCGGCGGCGGCTTCGGCCTGCTGATCGCCAAGGACGGCGCCGAGGCGGACCTGCGCCAGCAGCTGGCCAAGCTGCAGGAGAAGCCGGCGTACGCCCGCAGCGCCGTGGTCGACTACCGGCTCAATCGCACCGGCCTGCAGCTCGGCGAGCAGTAGCCGGGCATTCGGTGTCCCTAGTCTGAGCGCCCCACTCCGGGGAGATCTCCCCGGAGCCCCACCCGTTTCGGCCGCACCCGCTCTCCCCGCCCCGGCGACGGAGGCGCAGCCGGTCGCCGGGATCGCCGGCACTGTGACCGACACCGGAGGGAGACCTCTCGATGCTGATGCAGGACAAGACCGGCTTTGTCGCCGGCGTGGCCAATCACCGAAGCATTGCCTGGTCGATCGCCCGGGCCCTCGATCGCGAGGGCGCCCGGCTGGCCATCGGCTATCTGGGGAAGCGGGAGCGCGAGGGGATCGAGAAGATCGTCGGCGAGCTGTCCACGCCCCCCCTCCTGGTCCGCTGCGACGTGGGCGATGCCGCCTCGGTCGAGGAGGCCTTTGCCCGCACCGGTGAGGAGCTCGGTCACCTGGACTTCCTGGTGCACGCCATCGCCTTCGCCCAGCGCGAAGACCTGGCTGGCCGCTTCACCGACACCTCGCGCGAGGGGTACCGGCTGGCCCTGGAGGTCAGCGCCTACTCGCTCAATGTCCTGGTGCACGCCGCCGAACCGCTCATGCGGGAGGGCGGCAGCGTCGTCACGCTGACCTTCCTCGGCAGCGAGCGGGCCGTGCCCAACTACAACGTGATGGGCGTGGCCAAGGCGGCCCTCGAGTCCGGCGTCCGCTACCTGGCCGCCGAACTCGGCGAGCAGGGCATCCGCGTCAACGGTCTATCGGCCGGCCCCATCAAGACCCTTGCGGCGCGCGGTATCAAGGACTTCCCGCTCATGCAGAGGGTTCACGCCGAACGCGCGCCCCTGCGGCGCAATGTGGACGTGGAGGAGGTGGCCGACACGGCCGTATTCCTGTGCAGCCACTGGAGTCGGGGAATGACGGGCGAAGTGCTGTACGTGGACGGCGGCTTCCGCATCGTGGCGGCCTGAGCGCCCAAACCCGCGGGACGGCTCTCCGGTCGCCTCAAGACGGCGGCGGCAGCGTCAGCCCGCGCAAAGCCGCGAGACTGCTGGCGGCGCGGCCCTGTCCGGCCCGCTCGAGGGCGGCCAGATGGGTGCGCAGCAGGAAGGCCTCGCCCGGCGTGTCCACGTCGTACCAGGGGGCCAGCACGGCCAGGCTGGTCTCGGGCCGCAGGGCCGCCAGCGTCTGCTCCAGCACCGCGCCCGTGCTCCAGGCGATGTCGCCAAAGAGACCGGCCTCGGGCTGGCGCATGCCGATCAGGTAATACCCCCCATCCGTACTCGGCCCCAGGACCACGTCGACGCGACGCAGCTGCTCCAGGCCCGACTCGATGGCCGCCGGCGGCAGGGAGGGGCTGTCCGATCCCACGATCACGGTGCGGGTCGCCCCGGCCGCACAGCTGTCGCGCACGGCCGCCTCCATGCGCGCGCCCAGATCGCCCGCGGCCTGCTCCACGAAGTCGAATGCCCCCAGCGGCTCCAGCAGCCGGCGCAGATTCCCTGTCGCCCCGGCCGGGGCACAGGCCACGACGCGGCGATCGACGTCGGCCGCCGCCACAGCGGCGGCGCAGTCCCAGACAAAGGCTCTATACACCGCGGCCGCCTCGGCCGCCGACAGGGCCGGCTGCAGCCGCGTCTTGACCTGGCCGGCCACGGGATCCTTGGCAAAAAGCACGGCGCACGAGGGCATGGACTTCCCTTCTCCGGGGATGGCTCGGCCCGCCTCGCGTGGGCGGGCCTGATTTGTCGCCCCTTGCGGGCGGTCCTATCTTAACAGCTTCGCTCCTGCGGCGGCAAACTGCTCCGGCAGCAACCGCGTCACACGAGAAGAGAGGTACAGGCACCATGGCACAGGTTCACATCGTCCGCCACAACCCCGGGGCCGTGTTCTGCGGCACCTGTGAGACCATTCTGGCCGATGACGCCGGCAAGATCGTGCGTCTCGTCGACCCCAGCGGCAGCGTGGGCACCCAATACCCCGACGACGTGGGGTCCCAGTGGTTCGGCACCGTGGAGAATCTCCGCGACGCCCTGGCCGTGGCCGGGGCCCAGTGGTCTGACGTGTACAAGACCGACGTGATGTGGACCACGCCAGCGGCCGAGCGCGATGTCTGCGACCAGCGCAAGAACG
>Ga0180429_10004232_pt1 | contig 11512 bp, 9 predicted proteins | sample SS_ome_FD_132428 | JGI IMG/M metagenome (GOLD analysis project Ga0180429, IMG submission 132428) | Hypersaline lake sediment archaeal communities from the Salton Sea, California, USA - SS_1_S_1 metaG | ecosystem: Environmental > Aquatic > Non-marine Saline and Alkaline > Hypersaline > Sediment ... | reverse complement strand
TGGGCTGCGCGCCGTGCCCGTGCCCGATAACGCTACCGTGCGACAGGCGTACGTGGAGCTCGAACTGAACGAGCGCCTTCTCGCGCTGAGCGAGTACGCGACAGCGCATCCGCAGTTCAAGATGACGCTCTGCAGCTATCCGACGCCGGCGTCGTTCACGTCACGCTGACACGAGTCTCACTTCAGCTCTCACGGCGCGCTCGGAACTCGGGCCCGTACTGGCACCCGGCGATGCCGGGCGCCGGGTGCACGGGTTCTTCGTTCACCTGGCCGCGCTGCGTGCCGGACGTCAGCCGCGTGCGTCGCGTCGTTACCGGCTCACTGCCAGGCGGCCCCGTCGTCGCGAAGCACCACGGCTGACCTCTCAGCACCTGCCAGCCTGCTCGGGGTGCAGGCGCCGGCCGCTCAGATTGTCCCGGCGCGCAACTGGCCGACGATGTGATCGGCCTGGCGCAGCGCGAGCGCCGCTATCGTCAACGTCGGCGGTGCCGCACCTGAAGTAACGAACTGGCTGCCGTCGGAGACGAACAGGTTCGGCACTTCGTGCGTGGCGCCGTAGGCATTACACACGCCGTCCGCCGGGTCGCTGCTCATCCGACAGGTGCCGAGATTGTGGATGGCCACGTTCGACGCGCGCGTGAACACCTGCGTCGCGCCGAGCGCGCGATAGATGTCGGCGGCGCGCTCGAGGCCGTGGGCGAGCAGGGCGCGGTCGTTGTCGTGGTAGCGCTTGTGGATCACCGGCACCGGGTTGCCGTACTGGTCGAGCGTCTCGCCATCGAGCGTGATGCGATTGTCGTGCACCGGCAGGTCCTCGCCGATCAGCGCGGCGGAAGCCATGTTCGGATAGGCCTCCATGACCTCGGCATACTCCGCGCCCCAGCCGTCGGCGCGCGGCTCGTTGACGTAGGTCGGCAGGTGGATGCCGCGCGGCACGAACAGGTAACCACCGACGAAACCGCGCGCGGGATCGTGGCGCATGTCGTCGGCGACGAGCGATGAGTAGGTGGTGCCGCGGTAGTTGTCGACGCGCCCGGGCATGATGGCGATCGCGCGCCCCAGCAGGTCGGTCATGTAATGGTGACCGACCAGGCCCGAGCCGTTGGCGAGACCGTCGGGGAAGCGGCCCGAGGCCGACAGTAACAACAGCCGCGGCGTCTCGATGCCGTTGGCGGCGAGGCACACCACGCGCGCGCGCTGGCGTTGGCGTTTGCCGTCGGCATCGATATAGACCACGCCCGAGGCGCGGCCGGCGTCGTCATGCTCGATGGCGACCGCCATGGCGCGCTCACGTAACTCGAAGCGCCCGCTCGCGCGCGCCTTGGGCAGCTCGGCGTGCAGCGACGACCATTTCGCACCGATCACGCAACCGCCGGCACAGAAGCCGAACTGGCGACAGGCCGGGCGGCCGTCGTGATCGACCGCGTTGATCGCCATGTGACCGTTCGAGACCTGTTCGTAGCCGAGTTCGCGCGCGCCGAGCTTGAGCAGCGTGGCGTTGTTGTGATCGGGCAGGAAGGGATTACCGTGCGTGCCGGTCACGCCGAGGCGCTGCTCGGCGAGGGTGTACCAGGGGTCGATGTCCGCGTAGCTGATCGGCCAGTCGGCGAGTGCCGCACCAGCGACCTCACCGTAGTTCGTGCGCGCGGCGAACTCGTGCGGCTGGATGCGCAGCGCCACGCCACCCCACACGATCGAGGTGCCGCCGACCGCCTTGGCAATGAACACCGGCAGCGCCGGGTTCAAATCGCCCTCGGACAGCCGCGTGTCGGCCCACTTGACGCGCCCGTACATGGTCGGCAGGTCCTGCTCGATGGCGACCTGGCCGCCGGCTTCGAGGCAAACCACGTTGACGCCTGCGGTAGTCAACGCCGCCGACAGCGTGCCGCCACCCGCGCCGGAACCGATCACGACCACCACCGAATCGTCGTTCAGGTCGAAACGCGTGCTCATGCAGGCGTCACCTCCGAGAGCTGCAAGGTTTCCGCCGGCAGCCAGTCGAGATCGAGCATCTTGCGATCGACCCAACCACCGAAGGCGAGCGACGGGCCGGGATAATCGAAATGCGGCCACACCGCCGGGTTGCGGTAGAGCTTGCCGGCCGCGCCGCGCAGCGCGCCGAAGACCGGTGTGTCGCGCAGCGCGCTCAGTGCGCGCTCGCGCGTCGCCTGGTCGGCGGCGTCGAAGTCCGCCGGCAGCCTGGCCAGCGCCGCGTCGATACGTGCCCGGTAGCCGGCATCGGCGGCAGCCGCATCGATGGCGCGCACACATTCCATGTAGGGTGCGTCACCGAGCGCGTCGTGCGGAAACAGGGTGCGGCACACGGCGAGCAGCGTGCGTGCGGCAGCCGCATCGTAGACGCCCAGGTCGGGCGGCGTCGCGGCCGCTGCCGGCAGTTTGAACGGCAGCTCGAAGCCGCTCGTGAGAGCGCCCGCGACACCGGCCAGCAGCAGGCGGCGACGCGCGGAGAAGGCAAGCGGGGACGACGGCATCACGGGTTCTCTCCGCGGTGCCCACGGCACCGCGTCATGGCTGGAGTGGGTCCCCAGTGTTCCGTTACCACCATGCGCGTGGCTTGATCTGGATCACGCGCCCCACGCGGCCACCCGGCCAGCTCGCGCGCGTCCCGGCTTCACTCGTCGGGCGGCAGGTCTTCCGCCGCGGTGATGCCGTGGCGCTGGAGTACCTTCTCGAGCGAAGCGAGCCAGTGCTCGTAGTAGCCGGGCGCCGACGGGTCCGGCGCCTCGCGGGTCTCGCCGGCCTGGTCGATTTCGGCGATGAGCTGCGCGCGGAAGGCGTCCCAGTCGTACAGCCCCCGCTCGCACAAGGCAACGGCGAGGGCGAAAGCGCGCCGTTCCCACTCGTCGTGAAAGACGAGTTCGCCGCTGCGCCGGGGCAACGCGGCGATGCCGTCCATGACCGCGACGTCGGCGCGGGTCTGCGCGCTCACGGCGCGGCCAGCCGGGTGACGCCGATCATGGCATCGCGGGTGACGATCCCGGCCAGCGCCGCTTCGCTCATGGCCTCGGTACCGGGCGGCCGCTGCGGCAGCACCATGTAACGCATCTCGGCACTCGAATCCCACACGCGTACTTCGACATCATCGCCGAGCTCGGTACCGAACTCGGCCAGCACGGAGCGCGGATCGATGACGACCCGCGAGCGGTAGGGCACATCCTTGTACCACGACGGCGGCAGGCCGAGAACCGGCCACGGATAGCACGAGCACAACGTGCACACGACGATGTTGTGCACGGCGTCGGTGTTCTCGACCACCACCAGGTGCTCGCCTTGCAGGCCGCCGAAGCCGAGTTCCCCGATGGCGGCGGAACCATCGGCGAGCAGGCGCTCCTTGTAAGCCGGGTCGATCCACGCGCGCGCGACCACGCGGGCGCCGTTCAGCGGCCCGACATCATGCTCGTAGATGTCGACGATGCGATCGAGCGCGGCCGTGGTCACGAGGCCCTTGCCCACCACCAGCGCCTCGATCGCCTTCACGCGCGCTTCGAGCGCGGCCGTCTGCTCACCGTTGCGACGCTTCTCGAGGTAGGGATTTGGCGGCGCATCATGATGATGCGCGTGTTCGTCGCGGGATTCGCTCATGATGCGGATTCCTCCAGGTAGCTCTCCCAAAGATCGATGTAGAGGCTGTCCCTGGCCGGGGCACCCGGCCCCCACAGCTCGCGCGCGGCGAAGCACACCGAGTAGAGCGGCTGTGGGTTCTCGCCGGCCAGGTGTGCCGCGCTGTCGGGAAACACGTGGTTGCCGCGGATCGCGGCGATCTCGCCCCGGCGCCCGCGCACGTAGCGTGGCAGCCGCGTATGCCCGCGGGGGTGCAGGTTCTTCGCCACCACTGCGTCACCGACGGCGTAGCGCGGCCGGAAGTCGTCACTGTCACGCACGGCGGACACCCCGCGCGCGACGATCGCATCGAGCTGTTCGGCCTGCAGGGTACGCGCGGACGGCGCGGCGTCCGCCAGGCGGCGTTCTTCTACCAGGCGCTCGACCCCGGCCAGCCAGTGCTCGAAGTAGGTGGTCGCGAGGTAGCGCTGCGGATCCATGCGCTCGATGGCGTGGCGGAAGGCATCGACCGGACCGAGCGCGGAGCCGCTCAGCATGCTGACCGCGAACACGCGCCGTTCCCAGTCGTCGTGGAACACCGGTTCGTCGACTTCGCGCACCACGGGACCGAAGCAGGTCAGTCCGCCCACGTCGTGAATACCGTTCATTGCCTCTCCCGCTCGCGGTCTTGCCGCATAAGAAAGCGTTGAAAACCTCGCTGCGCTGCCCGCCGCGGGCGTTGCACGTCGTAGTGCGATGCGCATCGAGCGCGCATGAACAGCGCTTGTCGAACGACGTGCGCCTTGGCCCCGCGGGGCTCGCTCGCTTGTTCAGAGCCTGCATAACTTACTGGCAGCCGATGAGCGACTCAATCGTCGGCCGATCGCGCACGCGGCAAGGTGATCGTGAATCGCGCGCCGGGCGCGGCATCGGCAACTTCGACCCGGCCGTGCATGGCGCTGACCAGCTCGCGCACCAGGGCCAGGCCGATGCCGGTGCCGGTGGTTTCACGGGTCAGTTCGTCGCCGGCACGATAGAACAGATCGAAGATCTGCCGCTGCGCGGCGCGCGGCACGCCACGGCCGTGATCGCGCACGCTCACCGCAACCGCATCGGCGCCGGCCGGGTGCGCGGCGAGTTCGATGCGGCGCGGCGCGTCGGCGGGCGTGAACTTGATCGCGTTCTCGACGAGGTTCAGCAGGACCTGAGTCAGGGCATCTTCGTCGACCGCGACCCGGGCCACGGCGGCCGCGGGGTCGATGTCCCGCTCGAGCGTGAAATCGGCCGCAGTGAGCGGCGCGCCGAGCGTGGCACCGATGCGTTCGAGCAGGGCACCGAGCGGCTGCGTGCGCAGCTCCAGCGTGTCCTGGCCGCGCGTCATGCGCGCCAGCGTGAGCACGTTCGCGATCAGCCGCGAGAGCCGTTCGGCCTCGACACGGATGTACCGGTACCAGCCGGCTTTCTTGTTCTCGTCGGCCCAGCCGGCCTCGAGCATCTCGCTGTACATGCGGATCGAGGTCAGCGGGGTCTTCAGCTCGTGGCTCACCGCGGCAACGAAATCCTGTTGCTGACGCAGCAAGCGCAGGTGACCGCGGGCGAAATGGTAGATGGCGAGGCAGCCCCCGCTCAGGACCAGCACGAAGGCGAGCGTGATCCAGGCCAGCCACACGCCGCTCGCACCCAGCGGCAGCTCGCTGACGCTGAACACCAGTTCGAGTTCCGACAGCGGCGCCGACAGCCGCGTGCGGTAGAGCAACTCCCCGTCGAGACGTTCGTAGCGCCGACCGCCCCCGGGGGCAGCCCGCTCGAGCGCGAGCACCTCGCCTTGCCAGGCCACGACCAGGTCGGACATCGTGGCCAGCAATGACGCGCGGAAGGGCTCGACGATGGCCTCGGCGAGAAACGGCGCGCGCGCCACCACCGCACCCTGCACGTAGCGCTCGCCGGCCCGCCACACGTTGCGGAACACAACGAAATGGGCCTCGTCCAGCACCTGGAAGCTGGGCGGGTCGAGTTCGCTCTCGAACAGGCTGACGCGCGGCGCGCGCGGGCCATCGGCGGCGGGTGCGGCAGGCGCCGGCGGCATCATCTCGCTCGCGGCGCGCGCACGCCCGGCGAACCCGGCCTGGTCCGGCGCTGTCTCGGCAACACCCACCGCGTCGTCGGCCGGCCGTGGCTCTGGCGCAAGCATCGCGACCTGCTCCTTGCGGCTGCCCCGTTGCGCGTTCGCGACCGCTGCCGGCGGCGTCACCGCACGACTCTTGCGCTCGAGACGTGAATCGAGTTCGAGATCGGCGAGCTTGCCGTAGGGTCCGCTCGCCGCCTGGCGTGCCTGGCGCGGATCGACCAGGCGCTCGAAGGCGTTGCCGCGCGTCGCGCGCGGGCGCGGTGCGCCACCCGTCCCCTCGGCACCATCGGCAGGCACGGCTGCGACGACATCCTCGCGCGCGCTCGCGGGCGGCGCCGTCTCTGCCGCGGCAACCTCGGCGCGTCGCGCGGGACGCGCGGCCGGCGCACCGAGCAGGCTGCGCACGCGCTCGGCGAGGGCCTGCCGGCGTGCCAGCTCGGTCTCGTCGATACCCCACTCGCGCGCCTGCGTGCCGGTTGGCGGCAGGTGCGGCGAGCTGTACCGGCCGGCGCTGTCGACCTGGAAATAGCCGACCAGGCCGGGCAAGCGCGCTTCGTCGCTCAGCCGCGCGAGCGGCGACAGCGCGAGCCCGCCCCGGACGGCGGCATCGACGACGAGAAAACCGTAATCGTCGAAGCTGCGCGCATCCTCGCGCGCGATGGCGCGCGCCAGCGCCGCGTCGACGCGTCCGGCGAGTTCGTCGGCGAGCGTGCGGTACTGGTGGAACACCTGCCACTGCACCTGTCCGTAGGCGCGCCAGGCGAGCAGGGCCGCGGGTACGGCCAACGCGAGGAAGAACAGCAGCAGCGCGCGGCGCAGGCGGCGCTCGGCGTGCGCACCCGAGGCGCGCAGCGAGAGACGCGTTTTCACCTCGCCGGCGCCCCGCTGTCGCGAGCGCTCCGGGCGGCATCGCGTGCGTTCACGCGGTCACCAGCCGGTAACCGGCGCCGCGCACGGTGACGAGCCGCGCCGGCTGCCGCGGCTCGCGCTCGAGCTTGCGCCGCAGCTTGGCGATGTGGATGTCGACGGTACGGGTCTCGAGATCGAGCTCGCGGGCGTAACCCCAGACCTCGGCGAGCAGCTCCTCGCGCGCGACCGGGCGGGTGCTGTGGCGATGGAGATAACGCAGGATGTCCATCTCGCGGCGCGTGAACGAAACCGTCTCGCCATCGATGCTGCCGGCGAGATTGGCGCAGTCGAGTACCGCTGCTTGATCAATCGCGAGCATCGCGTCGGCGGCTTCCTCCGGTCCGTTTGCGCGGCGTAGCACCGCCTCTACCCGCAACACCAGCTCCTGCACCCCGAACGGCTTGGCGACGTAGTCGTCGGCGCCGAGCTTGAGGCCGTTGACGATGTCTTCATCGGCCACACGCGCAGTGAGCATGATGATGGGCTGCCGGCGATCGCTCTGGCGGATCGACTCGCATACCGCGAAGCCGTCCATGCCGGGCAGCATGACGTCGAGCAGTACGAGGTCGAAGCGTCCGCGGCGCGCCTGCGCGAGGCCGGCCTTGCCGTCGGCGACCGCGGTCACGTCGTAGCCGTGGTAGACGAAGACGTCGACCAGGCCTTCGCGGATGGCGGCCTCGTCCTCGACGATCAGCAGGCGGCGCCTGGCAACTCGGGTCTCGTCTCGCATGGCGGGCAGGATGTATCGGTCGGTGCAGGGAGGGGATGCTCGTCGCGACATTATCCACGGCCGCGCCGCGCGCGCTTGTAAATGTTTCGTAAAACGATGCGAGCGGCTTTTACGTTGTCGTGCCTTATCCGCCGGCGCGCGCGCCGGCACGCTGTCTCCCGTCGTCATGTCACCGACACGAGGAGAACCGCACATGCCGCTGATCAACCGCTTCGCGCGCCTGCTGAGCGCCGACCTCAACGCCCTGCTCGACCGCATCGAGGAACCCGCCTTGCTCGCGCGCCAGGCGCTGCGCGAGATGGAGCAGGAACTGGTCGCGATGTCCGAGCGCGCACGTGCGCTGGGCGCCGCCGACGATGCCCTGGCGCGCGAGGACGCGCACCTCGCCGACGCCCTCGCCCGGCTCGACGCCGAACTCGATACCTGCCTCGCGGCGTGCGAGGACACGCTCGCACGCGACCTGGTGCGGCGCAAGCTGGAACACGCGCGGCGTCGCGAGAACATTGCACACACGCGCGAGCACCACGCGGCAGCGCGTGCCGAACTCGCCGATAGCGAAGCCGCCACCCGCGCCGAACTGGCGCTACTGCGTGCACGCCTGGCCGAGTTGAGCGAAGCGGCGACGAGGCCGGCGCCGAGCGCGACACACCCGGTCCGGCCGGCCACGCCGAGCGCCGCCGAAATCGACATCGCCCTGCTGCACGAGAAGCAGCAACGGCGGCACTACCGGGAGCAGCCGGCATGAGCCGCGTCGGCTTCGCCGAGAGCGTCGGCGTCGCCGCGCTGCTCGCCTGCGGCAGTGCCGCGGCATACCTCGTGCTGCACGCGCTGCTGCCCGCGGGCGCGGCGTTCGCGCTCACCGTCCCGCTCGCTGCCGCGGCCTGCGCTTGCTGGCTGATCGGGCGTGCCGCGAGCACGACGGGCCGCGTCGTGGTGGCGTTGGGCTGGTGTATCGCCGCCCTCGCGCTGTGGGCTGCCGCCCCGGCGCCGGTCGTGCTCCTCAGCGCGCACGCGATCCTGCTGTGGTTGCTGCGCGTGCTGTTCCATCACCGCGGCGTACTCACCGGCGCGATCGACTTCGGCCTGGGGATGCTCGCCGTCGCCGCCTCGGTCGCGGCCTTCCGCCATACCGGCAGCCTGCTGCTCGCCGCCTGGTGCTTCTTCCTGGTGCAGGCGTCGTTCGCGTGCCTGCCGGCGCGTGACGAACGCGCGAGCCCGGCCGGCGACAACCTCGCGCGCGCGCGCCACGGCCGCGGCTGCCCTCGCGCGCCTCGAGCGCAACGCCTGAGCGCATTCATCACACTGGAGACGTTGATCATGAAACACCCTCTTCCCGCCCTGGCCCTGTTCGTCGCGACCGCCGTGGCGGTCGTCCTCTACCCCGATCTCGCCAGCCATGCCGGCACCACACCACAAGCGCCCGGTGCGGCCAACAGCGCGTCACGGCAGGCACCGCCAGCGGTGCGGCAGCGGCCGCGCATCGAGGTCGTCTTCGCGCTCGACACCACCGGTTCGATGGGCGGCCTGATCCACGCGGCGAAAGACAAGATCTGGTCGATCGCGGCGTCCATGGCCCAGGCCGATCCCGCGCCCGAGATCCGCATGGGGCTGGTCGCGTATCGCGACCGCGGTGACGAGTACGTCACCCGGGTGGTCGACCTGTCGAGCGATCTCGATTCGATGTACGCCGCGCTGATGGACTTTCGTGCCAGCGGCGGCGGCGACGGCCCGGAAGCCGTCAACCAGGCGCTTGCCGACGCCGTCGAGCGCATGAGCTGGAGCGGTGACGACAATGTCTACCGGGTCGTCTTCCTGGTCGGCGACGCCCCGCCTCACATGGACTACCAGGGCGAACGCCGCTATCCCGAGATCGTTGCGCTGGCCAACGCGCGCGGCATCGTCGTCAACGCGATCCAGTGCGGCAGTCAGCACGACACGGCGCGCATCTGGCAGCACATCGCCGCACTCGCGCAAGGCGATTACATCACCGTGGGGCAGAACGGTGGCGCGGTTGCGGTCAGCACGCCGTTCGATGGCGAGCTCGGCCGCCTCGCTGCGGAAATGGATGGCACGCGCGTGTTCTTCGGCGCGGGCGATGCGCACGAGCGTGCCGCGAGAAAGGAACGGGCCACGGCCAAGCTGCACGCCGCCGCCGCGCCGGAAGCGCTGGCCCGGCGCGCATTGTTCAACGCGAGCGCCGCCGGCGAAGCGAGCTTCGCCGGTGACCACGAACTGGTCGAGGCAGTGACGAGCGGACGCGTCGCGCTCGATACCATCGCGGCCGACGCGCTGCCGGCGCCGCTGGCCGCAATGAGCGCCGAGGAGCGCCGTGCGCACGTCGCCGCACAGGCCACGAAGCGCGCGCAGCTCAAGGCGTCCATCGCGCGACTCGCCGCCAGGCGCGACGCCTACATCGCCGCCGAGCTCGAGGCACGCGGTGCCCGCGGCGATTCGCTCGACGACAAGCTCTATGACACCGTGCGCCGCCAGGCCGCCGAGGTCGGCCTGCACTACGAGGCCGAAGCGAAGCATTGAAGCGCGGCAGCGGCAGCCGGACCGCCGCCAGACCGCCCGCCCGCGCCGATTCGAAGTATGCTGAAGTATGCTAGGGGGCCCTGGCGGTAATTATCTGTCCAACACCGAGGGTGCTCCGGAGCGGTTGCTGCAAGGCGCGATTCGCCGGCAAGAGCGGGGCTCTTGCCAAGAAGCGCAACGCCGCAGCGGCCGCTCAGGAGCGGCCGAATGTACAGATAATTGCCGCCAGGGTCCTGAACAAGCACCTGCAGACGTGGCTGCGCCGCCGGCGAGCGGCCAGCCACGCTTGTCCGGCGTTTCATCCCCGGCGCGTTCCCGGTCGCGCCCGAGTTCACCGCGGCGATTCCAGCGATGACCCCAGCCTCCGCCAGTACCCGCTTCGCCACGGCCTTCGCGCTGGTCTCGGCAACGCTGATGATCGCTCACCAGGTCGGCGGCAAGGCGACGCGCGACGCGGTGTTTCTCTCGCACTACGACGTCACCCAGTTACCCAAGATGGTCATCGTCGCGGCGCTGCTTTCGATGCTGGCAGTGATCGTGATGTCGCGCCTGCTGGCCCGCTTCGGCCCCTCGCGCGTGGTGCCGCTGGCGTTTCTCGTCAGCGCGGTGCTGTTCATCGGCAGCTGGCTGCTGTACGCGACGCAGCCGGCGCTGGCCGCGCTCACGCTGTACCTGCAGATGGCGGTGTTCGGTGCAGTGCTGATTTCCGGCTTCTGGTCGGTGGTCAACGAGCGCTTCGACCCGCACACCGCCAAGCGCACCATCGCCCAGGTTGCTGCCGCGGCCACCCTCGGGGGCGTGATCGGCGGGTTGCTGGCCGACCGCGTCGCCGCGATGCTCGATGCGCGCGCGATGATCGTGGTCCTGGGCGGCCTCCACCTGGCCTGCGCGATGGCCGTGCGCGGCATCGGCCGCGCCACGACACCCGCTTCCGGGCAAACGGTCGAAGTGGAGGTTGAATCGGGTATCGGCTTGTTGTTTCGTCACCGCTATCTCACCCTGATGGGCCTGCTGATGACCCTGGTGGCGGTGCTCGCCGCGCTGGTCGACTACGCGTTCAAGGCCGAAGCCGCGCGCATGCTCACCGACGAGGCCGCCCTGGTCGGCCTGTTCGGCCGGTTCTACGCCATTGCCGGCGTGGTCACGTTCGCGGTGCAGTCACTGGCCGGCCCGCGCCTGCTCAACCGCTTCGGCATCGGCGCGACGCTCGCGACGCTGCCCGTGATCGTCATCGCGGCCGGCCTGCTCAACGTCTTCGCCCTGCGCTTGTGGACCGTGGTGTTGCTGCGTGGCGGCCAGATGGTGGTACAGAACTCGTTCTTCCGCTCGGCGTTCGAACTCCTCTACACGCCGCTGCCACCGATGCGCAAACGGCCGACGAAGTCCTTCATCGACGTCGCCTCCGACCGGCTCGGCGACGTCATCGGCGGCGGTATCGTGCTCGGCCTGCTCGCGCTCGTCCCCGCGCTGCCCTCGCTGGTCGTCATCGTCGTCGCACTGGTCGTCGCCGTGCTCACACTGGTGGTGGTCGGGCGCCTCTACCGTGGCTACGTCGCACAGCTCGCCGACAACCTGCGCGACGGGCTGATCTCGATCGCCGATGACGAGATCGTCGACGCGACGACCCGCCAGACCCTCGCCGAAGCCTC
>Ga0180429_10004227_pt1 | contig 11520 bp, 11 predicted proteins | sample SS_ome_FD_132428 | JGI IMG/M metagenome (GOLD analysis project Ga0180429, IMG submission 132428) | Hypersaline lake sediment archaeal communities from the Salton Sea, California, USA - SS_1_S_1 metaG | ecosystem: Environmental > Aquatic > Non-marine Saline and Alkaline > Hypersaline > Sediment ... | reverse complement strand
CCTCGGTGAGAGCCCAGGGGCTCTCGGGCAGGTAGTTCGTGTCGCCGGATTCCAGATCGTCGAAGAATGGGTAGGCGAGCACGGGCAGTTCGAAGGGCAGTCGCTCGATCACGTTGGACTGGGCGAGGTAGCTGCCGTTGGTGTGACGCGCGAAGACCTGGTAGTAGTAGGTTTCCGAAGGATCCACGTCGTCCGAGTAGGTCGTCTCGCCGGAGTTGGTGATGGTCGTCAGCAGTTGGCCTCCGAGGAGGAATTCCGCGCTCGTGTCGCGGTAGATTTCGTAGGACCCGAACCCGCCGCCGCCGTAGGCCGTCCAGCCAAGATCGACGGTATCGTAGTGGTTGGCGCTCAGGTTCAGAGCCATGGTTTCGGGAAGGTCGGCCACGTTGATCTCGTCGAGATCCCATCCGTTGCCGGAATCAACGCCGAGATTGAGCAGATGGAAGCGCAGACGGACATCACCGCCCGCGTACTCGCTCAGGTCCAGGGGCACCTGCTTCCAATCGGCCACGGTCGCGGGCCCCACCCATTCATGAAGCACGGACCAGTTGACGCCGCCGTCGATGGATACCTCGACGCGCGCCTCGTTCTGGTAGTCCAGGTCGAGCCGGTGCTGGAAGACGATCCATGGGTTGGTCGCCGAGGACAGGTCCAGGTTCTCCACCGAGGTCAACTTCGTGGAGAGATAGTCGGCGAAGTCGCCGTTGGGGCTGTCGGTGAAGTGGTAGCCGCCGCCGACTCCGCCGGGCACGCGCATCCAGCTCGAGCTGAACCAGAGCGAGTCGCTGTGCGCCGCGTTGTTCACGTCGTCGTGAAGGGGCAGGACGATTTGGGAGTAGGGTGTTTCGCCGATGAAGACGTCATCCACGTACCAGCCGTCGCTCACGCCGCTGGCGTTGGTGGCCAGTTGCCAACGGATCTTCAGGTTGACGTTGCCGCGGTAGGGGCTCAGGTCGATCTTCTCTTCGAGCCATCCTCCGCTGGAACCGGTGACGGCATAGACGCGCTCCCAGTTGGCGCCGCCGTCCTCGGAGACCTCCACGTATCCGAAATCGCCGTCGGCCTGAATGTTGTAGAACTGCCAATACGATAAGAGGGGAAGCTGGGCCGTCATCAGGTTGATGGAGGTGACGAGTTCCCGGCTGGAGAGATTCGCGTAGTTCTCGTCGGGGCTGTCGGTCCAGCTCACCGATCCGCCGTGGGCCCAGTCGGTGGTGGTCTCCCAGTCAGTTGCGATGAGGTCCCAGCCGTCCAGGGCACCCTCCATGCCGTCGCTGAAGGGGTAGTCGTTGGCGCGGGTGCCGCCGCGTTCCCATCGGGAATCGCTCAGGGATGTGCTTTCCGCGTCGAGCGCGGTGATCCGGAACTGATAGACGCTTCCGAGATTGAGCCCCTCGATCACCCACGTCTCGGCTGAAGGGTCGGCGACAAGGATCTGATCCTTCTCTGCGGCGCCTTCCAGCCGGTATTCGAGGCGATAGGCGACGCAGGCGGGATCGTCCAAGGCGTCCCAGCTGAGCTCGATGCTGTGCTGGTCCAGGACGGTGCCGTGTCGCTCGGGAATCTCCTCGGTGAGGAGCGGATCCACGATGGGGTGGAGATTCAAGGCGCCGGCCTCGAGGCCGAAGCCGCTCCCCACCAGCATTATCATCGTGGCCAGTGCTGCGAGAATCGCGTGTCTCATGGTGTCCCCCTAGAATGCGTCGTCTGTATTCGGGCGCTGTTCGTCGCGGAAGCCGTTCGGCTGGCCGCGCGCGCACCGGGCTTGGTTCGCCCTGGTGACGCGAGAAATCTATCAGGGGGGTGTTACGCGGCGATTACGCCGGCGATGAGGGCCGCTCAGCTGCGAGAATTTTGTGCATCTCGAATTGAGAGGTAAAAAGGCGGAAACCAAGCTTGGCCAGGGCGCGGGCGCTACCCGAGTCCCTGCGGTCCAGGTTCACGGCCTGGAGGTGGGTCTCGGAGGGGAGGCTACTTACTAGTGTCGCGATCAGGGCGCCGGCCAGACCGCGGCCTCGGTGTTCGGGAAGGACGAAGAGGCTGTGAAGCCATCCACTGGTGGGATCGAAGATCAGTTCGCCGACCAATCTTCCTCCGGTCCGGATGCCCAGGATCTTCAGTTTTCCTCGAATGCGTCGGATGGACGCGGCGCTGTTCTCCCAGGACGGCAGCCAAGTTCCCCGGTCATGGAGATCGAGAGCCTCCTCCAGTGTAGTCGGGACCGCCGCTTCCTGCCTCGCCGAACTGCAAGGGAGATGCTCCGCTTCCAGTGAGAAGCAATCGAGTTCCCGTTCGATGTCGAATCCGGCCTTGCGATAGGCGGATACGGCTGCCTCATTTTCCTGGAGCACTTCCAGGATGAACCGGCTTGTTCCACGTTTCGAGCATTGCGGAAGCAGGTGCTCGAAGAGCCGTCCGGCCAGCCCGCGGCCCCTGTGTTCCGGGACGATACCCGTCCCCGCGTCGTAGGCGGCCGGAAGGCCGGCCCAGTCGTCGAGGCCGACCAGTGTGAATCCGACCACGCGTCCAGCGGACCAGGCCGCCGCGCTGCGGGCGAGATCGACACCGTTTTTCACGCATCGGTTCCATAACCAGAGTCGGGCGGGCTTCCCCTTGAGAGCGTAGTCGGCGAAGGCCGCGTCGAAACAATCTTCGACGAGGGGAAACTCGGATTCGGCGATGTCGGATAGCCGTTCTTCCATGTCGAGAGCCTAAGTTCCGGAACTCCAGGAAACAAGCCCATTTATCGTTTCGAAGCTCCGCGTAATCTTCCCGTAACTCGGCCCGCATAGACTTCCGGAGAATTCAACACGAACCCCCAAGGAGGATCGCCATGCCTCGAATCCTGATTACCCTCGCAGTCGCCGTGATGATGTTCGCTGCATTGGGAACCCGTTCCCAGGAAGTCATCGAACTCTGGTTGGATGGAGGGGACACCTACCTGTGCGATGATCCCTTCGAGGAAGCGGGACTCACCGTCTGGCTCGCGGAGACCACCGAGGACGATTGCCCCGGCGCGGGATTCTGCGATTTCGGCTGGGCGGAAGGCGTCATCTACATGCACCCGGTGCGATTGGTCGTGGATGTGAGTACGGTGGGTCCGATCGATTCGGTCGAGGTCTATTGCTGGGTCACCACGGAGGACGACCTTCGCATCTTTCTCTACGACGACGGCGAGATCATCGAACAAGTGAATTGCGACTTCTACGGGGGTCACATGATGATCTACGGCCACGGACTCAGCTACGACGAGTTCGTGGTTTCCGCCTGCGATGCCGAGTTCTACGAAGCCTATATCTACACCGGCGAGCAGGTGGACGTGCCCCCGGACGCTCCCGTAAATCTTGCGCGCCTGGCGCCGCCCTATCCCAATCCCTTCAATCCGAGGACGACGCTGAGCTACTATGTTCCCGAGGACGGATGCGTAAGCCTGTCGATTCATGATGTCGCGGGCCGCAGGCTGCGGAGTCTCATCGTGGACGGGCATGTGGAACAAGGCGAACACAATATGGATTGGGACGGAAGGGCCGACGGCGGGGCGCTCCTTGCGAGCGGCGTCTATATCGCCCGCCTGGAAACGCCGTTTGGAACGGAATGCCGCAGCCTTCGCCTGGTCAAGTGACCCGGAGAGGCCGCGCGGCTCGTCCTAGATGTTGATCCAGCGATTGACCTTCAGCAGGAATACGTTGTGGGGCTCGACGTCGAAGAGGTCTCGCAGGTCGTCCTGAAGCTGGAAATCGCCCGAGGCCAGGTAGCCGAAGCGGGCCTGGGACCAGACGAGGTAGAGACTGGATCCCGGTGAGTAGGCCCAGCGGATCACCAGGTTCGAGTTGAAGTCCTTGATGTTGAAGGAGCGGTCGTCGAAATGGTAGTCGGCCGCGCCGTCGCCGTCCTCATCGACGGCGTAGTCGTACTCATCGCCGTCCACCGTCTCGCCGAGCGTGACGTATCGATCCTCAAGTCGGGCCGCCATGGGGTCGGTGATTCGCTTGTACGAGTCATAGGCACCGGCCGAGATGAAAGGGGCGGCATAGTACTGCACGGTGAGGTTGGGCGTGAGGCTGTAGTCGATCCTGAATTCCGTGTCGAAGGTCCGCTGCTCGATTCGACCATAGAGGAACCGGGCTTCATTCTCGAAGCTCGTGGTGGTCACGTACTGCATTCCGTTTTCCCGCCAGCTCATCGAGGGATTGATCGACAGGCGCAGGGCGTTGCTGATCCGCCAGGCGAAGTCCATCCAGAAACCGTGGTTTCCGCCCAGACCGTCGTCGATGCGCGCGAACCACGCGCCGGCGCCGCCCGCGATGGGTTTGCTGTAGTCGCCGTTGACGTCGAGGTTCAAATTGTAGTCGCCCGCCATCCGCATGGAGGGTCCGCCCCGCAGCTCCCAGTTGGAGATGCGCTCGTTTTCGCGTGATATCGAGAAGCCGTAGCGCCAGTTGTTTCTGAACTGGGCGTTGGTGTTGAAGTTGAAGGCCTGGTAGAGATTCCGCCCGCTGAAGTCGAAGTCCAGCCACTGATTCGCATTGAAGGACATGCTGTTGAAGATGCCGAAGGGCCGCCGGATGTTGTAGCCCGCGTAGCTGAACTGGTTCACTTCGTCCGTGTTGCGGACGTAACCCAGGTCGTTGATCTCGAAGCCTGGCGAGCGCCAGGCTCCGCCGCCCTCGAACACGAAATCCCCCTGCGATCTTCCGATGCGCAGGGAGCCGGCGTGCCCGGCCAGCGAGGTGAGAGTGGGATCGACTTCCTGGCGATCATTGTCCGGGCGCTGAAAATAACGGGCCGGCGCCGTCTGCGTGGCGAGGATGGCCTCTTCGCTGCCGCTCACCTGGCTGCCCATCAGGTTCAGGGCCACGTAGTAGTCGCGATCGGCGAGAAAGTGGAAGAAGTCGAGAGCGCCGGCATAGGCGGCCTCGTGCAGGAATTCCACCTCGGGATCCTGGATGCTCCGGTTCACCGCGGTGAACATGCCGCCCAGACGGGTGTCGCCGCCGCGAAGATCCTTCTGGAGCCTTCCGGCGAAATAGTTGCTCTGGGGCTCAACGGTCACCCTGCGGCGCTGACCGTCCAGTTCGATCTGGGCCTGTTCTCGGGCGGTCACGCTCTCGAGGATTCCCACGGACACGCCGCTTCGTGTGCGGCCGGTCAGCTTGAACGCCCCCAGGATGGATGTATTGGTGGGCTGATCGACGTGGCCGTATTCGAACCAATCGGCTCGGTATTGAGGGCCGCGGCCGATGCGTCTCGAATAGAACAGCCGGTCCCCCGTGTGCGTGCCGTAGGCGATGGAGGGGCAGATGCGCAGGTTGAAGATGCTCTGGCCTTCGATGAAGAAGGGACGCTTCTCCTGGAAGAAGGTCTCGAAGGCCGAGAGATTGACCTGGGAGGGGTCGGCCTCCACCTGCCCGAAGTCGGGATTCACGGTGAAGTCGAGGGTCAGGTCGCTGGTGATGCCGATCTTCCCGTCCAGACCGCCGGAGATCCGGGAGTCGCCGCCGTCGGCGAAGGGATTGCCCGCCATGGCCGGATAGGTCTCGCCCGCGCCCACCACGTAGGGAAGTAGCTCAATTTGCCTCTGCGCCGGGATGCCGCTGATTCCCCGCAGCTCGCCGAATTTGCTCACCCAACCGGACTCGTTTCTGGGAATGACCTGCCAGCAGGACCGTTCCTCGATGCGATGGATGCGTCTCTGAAATTGAATTCCCCAGGTCTGCTCCTGCTCGTCGTTGTAGCGAAGCTGGCTGAGCGGGATGCGCACCTCGGCCATCCAACCGTCCCCGCAGGGCCGGCAGGCATGCTGCCAGATGGGATCCCAATTCGCATTCCAGTTCTCCCCGTCCTCGCTGATCAGCTCGTCGCCCTGCGAACCCGAGAGACAGGCGGTGAAGGAGAAGGCCGTGCGTCCGTCGTTGTAGCTGTCGATGTTCACCTCCACCCAATCGCCTGCGAAATTATCGCGGCGGGAGAGGATGTCCGCCATCTTCTCGGGTTCGGGGTCGAGGGCGCGGTAGGCCAGGTAGAGGTTCTCGTCGTCATAGAGAACCTTGAAAGCCGTTTGGCCGGTGGGCTGTTCTCCCTCGATCGGAGAGTATTGAACGAAGTCTCCCGACCATTCGACGCGGTTCCAGGCGCTCTCGTCGAGGACGCCGTCGATGCTGAGGGACTCGTCGGTCCGGGCCGTCATGTAGCTTCGCTTGTCGGCCTCGGCGAAGAGGAATGTGGAAAACAGGAATAGGCAGCAAAGAAGGACGGGGAGTCGTCGCATACTTCTCCTCACAGATCGGGGCGGGCTTCTGGATGGGGGAGCTTCGGTCCCTACGGAGTTGACGCTTCGAGGTTCCGAATGGTTTGCATTCTTTCGGCATCTTGACCCGGCGGCCGCGCCTGCTAAGCTGCCGGTCGAAGAAAGGAGGCGCATGGACGTGTCACGAGAAGCATTCCGGGTCGATGAGACTTCCGGCGGCGCAGGGCTATGGCATTTCGAGGGCCTAGCCCGAATGGAGGGGGTCGTCCACGCCGTAACCCCCAAGGGTCCCTGGCTGCTGCCGGCCGATCCGGAGGACTCCGAACACGCCAACCGGGTGGAAGCTCTTGCGGAGGCGCTCGGTTTGGAGGCCGCGGCCTGGCTTCGGCAGGTTCATGGCGCCCGCGTCTTGCAGGCGGAGGAGCCGGGTCTCCTGGGCGAGGCCGATGCTCTGGTCTGCGCCCGGCCGGGCCTGGGGATCCTGGTTCGGGGGGCCGACTGCCCGCTGATCCTGGCCGCGAGCCGAGGTCCGAGGGGAACGGTGGTGGGCGCGGCTCACGCGAGCTGGCGGGGGACGGTGGTCCGCGCCGGGCAGCGGATGGTCGAGGCCCTGCTCGCACGGAGCGGCGGAGCTCCCGGGGATCTTCGCGCGGCCATCGCGCCCTCGGCCGGACCCTGCTGCTACCAGGTCGGCGAGGAGGTCCGGGACGCGGCGCTCGCCTCGCTGGGTGAGGCGGCCGGGTCCCACTTCACGCCACAGGATGGCGGTCTCTACTTCGATCTCTGGGCCGCCAATCGGGCCCAGCTCGAGGCGGTCGGCGGCGCGCCTATGCACATCGAGACGGCGGGTCAGTGCAGCATCTGCGGAAATCATCGCTGGCCGAGCTGGAGAGCCGAGGGCGCGGCGGCGGGCCGGATGGCGGCCATCATCGGCATCTTCGAGAGCTGAGGACTGAAACCCGGCGGGCATCTCCACGCTATCTGCGAATCCTGGAGGCGACTATGTGGCAAGGCATCCTGAAGATCACCGGTCTGATATTCCTCGACCTGGCGCTCCTGGTTTCGCTGTTCCTGATTCCCCTGGGCGTTCCCGGCAACTTCATCATTCTGGGTCTGGCGCTCATGGCCGGCTGGCTCGGCGGCTTTCAGGCGATCGGCCTCTGGGCCCTGCTGATCATGCTGGCGGCCGTGCTGTTGGCCGAATTGGTGGAAGCCCTGCTCGGTTCGGCCATGGCGCGCAAATACGGCGCCTCCTGGTGGGGGGTGCTCGGAGCCCTGCTCGGCGGTTTCCTCGGCGTGATCGTGGGCACGGCCCTGCTGCCCCTGGTCGGATCCCTGATCGGCGCCTTCCTGGGCGCTGCCCTCGGCGCGGCGGCTCTCGAGGCGGTCAACCTGCGACGCATGGATCAGGAGGCTCTGCGAGCCGGCTGGGGCGCCTTCATCGGGCGCTTGCTGGCATCCTTCTTCAAGATGGGGGTGGGGACGGGCATGGTGATCTGGGTGATTCTACGAACCCACTGATTCCTCGGGAAGCTTGAAGCGCTCGAGGAGTTTGAAAACCAGCAGCCCGATGGCGCCGATGTAGAATCCCAAAGCGATCCAAAAGCTGCGACCCAGTTCGACCGTCTCACTCAGGTTCGCGCGAATGGTGGCCTGGAAGATCATGATCATCAGCGCGAAGGTGAGCGCGCCGATCCAGAGCAGCGTGTGGGACAGGAAGGCGAGGCTGGCCTCGCGTCTCTCGCCCGAAAGCCAGTGCTCCGGGTGCGGCATGGAGATCATCGAGGTGGGGATGCGCGGGAAGAGGAAGGCCAGCACCAGGAAGAATCCCGCCAGGCCGCCCTGCAAGAGCAGGCTGAGGAGGCGGAACCCATCGCGGCTCAGGGTCGAGGTCGGTCTTCCCGAGAAATCGAATTGCGTGACGACGATCTCCGGCAACTGGGGAATATAGACCCGCGTCTGGTAGAGCCAGGCCAGGATAAGGACGGCGTAGGCGAAGAGCGGGACGCGGATCCGCGAGGACATCTCAGCCGATGCTCCGGTTGTCCGACTCGTCCTTGACCCGATAGCCCTCGTCCTGGCGCTTGCGATTGACCGCGTTCTTCTGCATGTACATCCGGTGCACGTCCTCGGCGCTGAGCCCCATCACCTGACAGGCGCTGACCCAGAAGTGCAGAATGTCCACGAGCTCCACTTTGAGATTCTGCTCGTCGAAGAGATCGACCTTCGTCCGCCACCATTTCCAATTGGTGGAATCGACGAGTTCGCCGATCTCCTGGCTCATGGCCAGAGCATACTTCTGGACCCATTCGTTCTGAAGATGGCGTTGCATGGGGATGTCGTTGAAATCGAAATCGTGGCCGTTCTGCTTGAGCGTGTAACGGTTCAGCTCGCGCTGCATGTCCCAGATTTCGCTGAGGAGATCTTTCACGATGCCTGCCTTGTTGAGGTTCCGGGCCAAGCTAGCATATCGCCCGGCGCCGAACAATGGCGAGGACAGGGCCTGAAAGAGCCTATTTCAACATGAGGAGCTTCTGCGTCTGCGAGCTCTTCCCGTCGCCGCAGCGTGCGAAATAGAGTCCGCTGGCGACCGGGTTTCCGTCTTCGTCCCGCCCTCCCCAGGTGAACTCATGGCGGCCCGCATCCAGGGCGCCCTCATGCAAGGTGGCCACGCGGCGCCCCTCGGCCGTGAGGATCTCCAGGCTGAGTGCAGACGGCGCATCCAGGCTAAGGGGGATGCGCGTGCTCGGATTGAAGGGGTTGGGGAAGGGAGGCGAGAGTCGGAAAGGCGGTTCCGCCGCCGGCACCGAGGTTCCGAGCCTCAGATCCTGGATGCTGGAGGAGGCGGCCTGATAGACCACCTTGTCGCCCGAGACGTCCTGCAGCCAGCAGATGACGCGGCATTCGTCCATGTCCCAAGCTCCGCTGCTGTCGCCGCACAGGTCGAATTCGGCCGAGACGAGGGTGGGGAACTCGTCCACGCTCCAGCCCTCATGATCGGGATAGGCCTTGTGCATGGTGTCGTAGAAGGGTCGGCCATAGTGGGTGACGTCCTCCGTGACCACCGCGAAGAGGCGGTACTCACCCTCGGGCAGCTCGCACTCCACATCGGCTCGGATCTGGAAGTTTCCGGTCTGAGTCGCCTCGTCGTAGCTGCCCGACAGGCTCAGCAGCACCGGCGTCTCGCCGTTGTCGTGGTATTCGTATTCCCAGTGGATGGGCAGCGAGGTCTTGTTGCTGGCGATCCAGCCGTCGGTGCGGAAGCTCGGCACATAGAAGATGTCGTAGAATTCCCGCCGGCCGCAATTCTCGACGGGGTTGGCGACATGCCAGGGATCCCAGCCCGGCCAGCTCACATGCCACTCGATGATGATGAGCTCATCGTCCGTGTGAGCGAGATCCAGTTCGTGAAGCGCCGACTCCGCCGCCGCGCAGTAGCCTCAGCCGGTGTTGGTGAAGAGTTCGACGAGGACGGTTCGTTGAGTGGCGCTGGCTCCCGTGGTGCTTGCCGCCAAGAATAGAACCGCCGCGGTGACTCTCCGGATGCCGTGCATGGATGTCCTCCAGAGGCGAGTGCGGGGCCATCTTATCCGATTCGGCGCCACATTGGGAGTGAATTCATACTAAAGCATCCAGAAATGCAAAAATAGCGCCAGCTGTTAAAATCCGATCTGGGAGAAAAGAAAACGGGGAGGCGGATCGCCTCCCCGTCGATAACTAGCCGGCCAGCGGGAAATTGCCCCGCCACCAGAATCCTTACTTCATCAAGACCATGCGCTGGCTCATGCTGCCCCGGCTGCCGGTGACCTTCGACATGTAAACGCCGCTGGCCATCCTGCGTCCGGACTGGTCCGTACCGTTCCAGCTGAAGTCATGAGAACCGGATCCCAGATATCCGTCGTGCAGCACGGCCACTCTGCGGCCGTCCGTGGAGAGGACCTCCACGAGCACCTGCCCGGATTCCATCATCGTCACGGGGATGGTGGTCTTCGGGTTGAAGGGGTTCGGGTAGTTGGCTCCCAGGCTGAAGACCGCGGGCACGGTTTCCACACCGGTGGGATCCAGGAGAGTAATGCTCTTGGCCTGGTAAACCTCTCGATAGAGAGGCGCTCCGGTGGAACTGGACTGCACCCAGGCGACGATCTTCACGTCCTCAGGCGGTATCGGAAGCCCGTCATTGTCGTTGATGAGTTCCGGCAAAGTGAAGTTATAGCTCACCTCGTCGGGAGTCGTTCCCACAAGCGTGATCGGCGTGCCCGCGAATTCGGGCAGCATGTCGAACATGACGTTGTAGTGGTAGTCGTTGTAGGGTGTGTTGAAAAAGACGCCCGACACCGTCAGCGCGATGCGCAAAACCCAGTTCGCCGTGGGCATGCTGCCGTCGGGCGTGATCCGGACATCCACCGTGCCCGTTCTTGTGCTGTCCAAGTATGAGGAGCTCACGTCTAGAGTGCAGTGGGCGATGGCATTTACGCGGTTGTTGTACATGATCGGAAGTGTCGCATCGCTGGCGGGAAACTTGCCGTCCACCTTCATCGCGGGAACGCCGCCGACGCTGTAGTAGTTGATGCCGGCCTGGTTGTCGGCGGTGTTGTTCAACCAGAAAGGATCGCCGGCTCCCGGCCAGTTCACGTGATATTCCACGATGGCGATATCGACACCGGGATTGGCGAGCTCGAGATTGTGAATCGCCGTCTCCGACGGCGGGCAGAAGCTTCAAGAAGTGTTGGTGAAGAGCTCGACCAGTGGAGACTGCCGTGGAACATCGGCCAGGCCCACACCGACAGTGCCCAGCAGCACGATGGCCGCCAAGAGTCCGAACGGTTTGTGCATGATCCCTCCCTAACAGGGGTTGAATTTCCGCTAATTTTACCAGAATCTTACCGGAGAGAGTAGTCCGTTCCTGGACTTGAGCTTACTTTCGTAATCTTGAATCTTTCTGGCGGAGACCTCTTATTACCAATCGTTCCCCGGTTTCGGTGACCGGGGTTCGGGGATCTGGCAATCGGCCCTCCCGTCATGTAGATTCTTGCCCTTCCCTCGCCCGAACAGGAAGCCATGCCCAGCATTCCCCGATATGGAACCCTCTCAGCTACCGACTACTCGGAACTCGGCCTCAAGGCGGGCCTCGAGGTTCATCAGCAGCTGCTGACTCGCAGGAAACTCTTCTGCCGCTGCCCTGCCGGTCTCTATTCCCGCGAGTACGACGCCGAAGTTCTGCGCCATATGCGTCCCACGCTCTCGGAGTTGGGGGAGTACGACCGCACGGCCCT
>Ga0180429_10004225_pt1 | contig 11526 bp, 9 predicted proteins | sample SS_ome_FD_132428 | JGI IMG/M metagenome (GOLD analysis project Ga0180429, IMG submission 132428) | Hypersaline lake sediment archaeal communities from the Salton Sea, California, USA - SS_1_S_1 metaG | ecosystem: Environmental > Aquatic > Non-marine Saline and Alkaline > Hypersaline > Sediment ... | reverse complement strand
GCGCTGCATCCTCGTGTGCTACGCTCTCACCCCCCATGCAGATCTAGTTAGAGAGTGGAGGACACGGAAGGTTGTGTACCGCGGCATTGTCTATTTCGTATTGCGGTATAGTGTGCCACTCCGAGATCATTATAGGGATCGCCTGCAGGCACGTCAAGACTTCGCTCAACAGCACCCAAATAGCGAATCGGTCCACCGTACATCGACGAGGCGGACCTCGAGAATCATGCCACAATATGGAATTACCTGGGTCGAATGGAGAGCGGGCGTTCGGTCACCGTGCCGAACGCCCGCAACAAGGAGGTTGTGCTCTACAGATTCTTGATCAGGCCGTGAACCTGCGAACGTTGATCCGCCCGTCCGGTCCCTGCCCCACCGCCAATGTGAGGACTGAGAACGACGTTCTCCAGGGTTGCCAGCGGATGGTCATACGGCAGGGGTTCCTCGACGAAGACATCCAGGCCCGCGCCCGCGATCTCGCCGGATCTCAGCGCTTCGACCATGGCGTCCTCATCGATGACACCACCGCGGCATGCGTTCAACAGGAAAGCTGTCGGTTTCATCAGGCGGAACCGCTCGGCGTTGATCAGCTTCTCGGTCTTCGGCGTGTGCGGGATATGGAGTGAGATGAAGTCCGACGCGGCAAGCAGTGTGTCGAGCTCTGCGTACTGCGCGCCCAGTTCCTTCTCGATCGCCTCCGGGGCCTTGCGCTGATCGAAGTAGCGGATGTCCATGCCAAACGCTTTGGCCCGCGCAGCGAGCTCTTTGCCGATCTCGCCGAACCCGACGATTCCCAGCGTCTTCCCGTACGGCTCAAAGGGCTTCACGGGAAGCCACTTGAATGCGAAGCTTCGCTCGCTGGTCACTTCCGGCGTCAGGCCATGCTCCCGGTACGCACCCGAGACCACGCCAAGGTGAGACCGGATCATGTCGCGGGCGCACATCAACAGGAACGTCATCGCATGCTCAGCCACCGTGATGCACCCCAGCTGAGGCACATGGCCAACCTGGACCCCGCGCTTCGCGCAGGCATCGGTGTCGATACCGATCGACCATCGGCTCAGCTTGATCAGCAACCGAAGGCTTGATCCCGCCTGCTCCAACACCGTGTCATCGATCGGTCGATTCCGCGTAATCAGGATGTCCGCCCCAGACACGGCGCTGCTCAGCCCCTCGGGAGACGGATCCTCCAGAAGGATCAGATCGATGTCCAGTCCGTCGAGATCCTCAGTCCACCGCTTCTTGAACTCAGGCGTTACAGGATCTGCGACAACCACTCGTTTCTTATCACTCATACAGGCACCTCCTGTCAGCCATTCGGCTTCATCATCTGCTGTCCGGACTCGCGCACCCAGGTCACGTAGTCGTCAAGCCCGGCATCAATCATGAACTCCGGCATGAATCCGGTGTCCTCTCGCAGGCGACTGATATCCAACGGTCCTCGCGCATAGGGAATCGCAGCGATCACATTGGCCTCATCCTTCGTGTCCACGAAGCGATAGGTGAATCCGGGCACAACGCGCACGAGCTCCTGAAGGACGCGTTCGATCGAAGTCACCACACCTCCGGTGACGTTGTAGATCCGATGATGGAGCGCCTCGCTCGGGCAGGTTGCGAGAAGGACCGAACCGCGGGCGATATCCCGCATGTGCGTCCAGTCACGCGTCAGCTCCCGTCCGTAGACCCGAGCTTCTTCCCCGCGCAACGCCATCTCCAGAAGCTCGAAGATCAGCGACATGCCCTTCCGGGTTCGCGTCGGACGCTCCCATGGACCGTACGGAGAACCGATCCGTGCGATGGCCACTTCGAACGCACCATGCTCGTGGAAGTTCTGCGCCACCATTTCACTGTAGATCTTGCAGGTTCGGTACATGCCGTGGGTTCCGGGAAGCACGCAGACGTTCTCGTGAACCGGGGCAACGCCCTGACCGTGGGAGTCATAGATACCAGACGAGCTGATGTAGACGAATCGTTTGACGTGATGATCCCGCGCCGATTCGAGTAGATTCAGCGTGCCCAGCGCATTGACCTCGGTCATGCGCCGCTCGCGGCCGATTTCATCGTCGCCAAGGATCGTCATCACCGCGGCATGGATCACAACATCAACCGGGTACGTCTCAAACAGCTCCTCGACACTCGCAGAATCGCTGATATCGCAAATCTCGAAACGACATCGCTCGGCGCCGATGTCTCCCAGATAGGCTTCCACGCCCTCCGGGAAGCCCGAGGTCCCGATCGCGATGACGTCATGCCCATCCTCGAGAAGCAGCTTCACCGCGTGGATTCCGTAGAATCCGGCTGCGCCGGTCACGAGGAACGTCTTTCCGGTAGGAGAACCCATGACTAGCCGTCCTTCTCCGCGATGTACCGCCGAACCGCCTTGTCCATGCGCTCGGCTGCAATCTTCAGCTGATCCAGCGGAGCAAGAATGGAGATGCGAACGAATCCCTCAGCGTTTCCATACGTCGTCCCCGGGAAGATCTGAACCTGTGCATCTTTCAGGAGATCCCTGCAGAACTCGAAGGCCGTCTTTCCAGTGGGCGTGATGTTGGCGAAGATGTACATGGCTCCGCCGGGATGCCCATAGCTCAGCCCCATGTCGGTGAGTGCTTTCATCATGAAGGCACGCCGTTCCGCGTAGATCTCACGCGTCTTCTCAATGGAGGCTTGCCCTTCCGGACTCAGTGCAGCGATCGCCGCCATCTGCGTAGCATGATTGACCGAGATCGTCATGTTGTACTTGACCATCTGGATCTGTGCGACGAAATCAGCAGGAGCAGCGAAATAGCCGATCCGCCATCCGGTCATCGAGTACGCCTTGGAGAACCCATTGAGCACGATCGTTCGCTCGCGCATCCCAGGGAACGACGCGATGCTCGTGTGGGTCAGGCCATCGAACATGATTCGCTCATAGATCTCGTCCGAGATGACAACCAGGTCTTTCTCAACCGCCAACTCGGCGATTTCGCGCAGCGTGTCGGCAGGAATCACCGCGCCGGTCGGGTTGTTCGGCGTGACGACAACGATCGCCTTGGTCTTGTCGGTGATCCGCTCACGGATGGCTTCAGGCTGCAGGGCAAAGTCGTTCTCCTGCGACGTCGGAACGTAGACCAGTTTGCCGCCGGCGAGCCTAATGACGCTCTCGTAGGACGTATAGAGGGGATCAGCAATCAGGACCTCATCCTCGGGATCCAACAACCCCTGGAAGATGACGTTCATCGCCTCTTGACCACCGGTCGTCACCACGATCTCGGTCGCCGGATCGTAGTCAAGCCCGTTGTCCCGGCGCAGCTTCTCGGCGATACCCTCACGCAGCTCGGCTACGCCCGCCCAGTGGGTGTAATGCGTGCAGCCGTTTCTCAATGCGTCGATCGCTGCATCTACAACCACCTTTGGCGTGTCCAGGTCCGGATCCCCGCGTCCCAACCGGATGAGATCCTTCATCCCCTGAGCCAGTTCAAGCAATGCTTCCCGTTCACCGCTGGGGGCCCGGCCGACACGGCCAGAGGTTCGCTTCGCCAGCGCGCTAGTAGACATCCCTGCACCTCCTGATCGAATCTCAACCCATTCGATATGATTCCATTAAGCGGAACGTAGTTCCGAATTACCCCCTAGACAGTATCGATCATCTCTCGCGATGTCAAGTGAGTTGTGTTCTCTTGGTCTCTCCAGGATCCGTCGCGCCGGCCATCAGAGCGTCGATGCATCCACGACCCGCTCTCCGGCACGGTACACCGCGACAACCTGGTGACACGCCCGGATATCGTCCAGCGGGTTCTCCGCCAGCACGACCAGATCGGCGGCATGTCCCTCGGCGATGCGTCCGGCAACGCCCGTAAGTCCCAAGGCTTCGGCCGAGGCGGTCGTCGCCGCAACCAACGCATCCCTCGGCGCCATTCCGTTCTCGACCATCAGTCTCAATCCAAGATGAAGGTCCCCAAACTCGTTGATCATGTAGCCGGCGTCCGTGCCAGCCAGCCACCGGATTCGCCGCCCGGTCATCCGGCGGAAGTTGGAGAACGCATCATGGACCAACTGCGCTCTTCGGGTCTTCTGCGCTGTCGTCTGGCCCGCCAGTTCATGCATCGTCCGATACGACGCCTGAAGCGTGGGGGCCACGAATACACCGCGTTCCTCGAGAAGCGCGACGATCTCATCGCTGTATCGGTTCTGGATGGGTTCACCGGACCAGAAGCCAGCATGTTCCACACCATCGAAGCCCGCCAGGGCACAGTCACGCACCGCGCCCGGACAGGTGGCATGCGCGACGATCGGCAATCCGACGGAGTGTGCAGCGTCCGCCATGCGACGAAGTGCATCGTGGTCGAACGCTGGGAGGCCCGGGCTGGTCCCCGGCGTGCCGCCACCGGACGCCATGACCTTGATCACGTCCGCCCCGCGTGACGAGAGCTCACGAATCATCGCGCGAGCGGCTGCATCGGATGCGACCTCCCCTCCGAGATCCCACGCGTGGCCGGAAGGCGGTGTGAGCGGGGGTCCGCTGAGCTGTAGCCGCGGACCTTCGATATCCCCTGCGACGATCGCCTGGCGTAGTTCGAAGAGAATCCGCCCCGGTGCCCCCAGGTCCCGGAGGGTCGTGATCCCTGCACGAAGCGCCTTGCGGGCATTCTCCGCGGCGATGAGCAAGAGCCGCTCCGGGGTCGTCTGCTCGATGTAGCCGTCGCTCCAGTGACCGTCACCACGGAAGATCAGATGGCAATGCGAGTCGATCAGTCCAGGAAGAAGAAACGCCTGTCCGTAGTCCTTCGTCGAAGCGGTCTCAGGCGGTGTCGCGTCCCCGGGATGAATCCGATGAATCTTGCCATCCCGGATCTCGACCCACGCGTCGCGGCGAATCTCTGCCAGCGGATCGGCAATCACGTGGCCACGAAGCCAGCAGGCTCCTGGGACGGGACTCATCTCAACTCTCAAGGCCCAGCGCCAGATGGAGCGAGGCGTACGTGTGGAGCTCGTCGTACAAGCACCGAACCAGATCTGCCCATCGATCCTGCCGAAGACACGCATGGTAGGCATTGAACACCCGATGCGTTCCATGCCAGTAGTGAGGATTCGATGTGTGCCAGAGCGGGTGCTTGACGAACCGCATCGTCTGTTCCGCCGCGGCTTGCGAGACGCCGCCTTCGGCGACGAAGTACGCCGCTACGTCGCCTTCGTCCTTGCCGTGTTGGTGATACAGATAGCACATGTTGCCTAACAGCGCCGAACGCAGCAGATCCGAGTGAAGACAGATCAGATCGTCGAACGTGTCGAACCACCCCAGCAGATACACACCCAAGTTGCACGTGCCTTCGTTGATCGATGTCACAGGCGTGTTGGCGAAGAAGAAGCTTTGCTCCACGGGCAGCAGGCCGAGGTCGGCCTGTCGTTGACGCATGGCACTGATCGCGAAATGGCCCGGACATCCTTCATGGGTCACGACATGCTTGAGCGCAGCCGCCGGCCATTCGAGATCCGCGTTCAGCGTGATGTGTGCGCGATAGGGTCCGGTCGAATCGGAGTATCCCCTATAGAAGACGCCTCGGACCGGCTCGAAGTCGATCTCTGCATCGTCTGGCAGCCCGACAACCTTGGCACGCGTTTCGGCAAGGGAGCGCTCAAACAACGCCGTCGCCTCGTTCAGGAACTCGGACCCGACGTCGGTGCGTGTTCTCCACTCACCAAGCGCTCTGGAAAGGGAGCCTCGATATCCAGCTCGTGCCAGGTCGGCGGACAACGCGTCCTGGAGCCCTGCGATCTCCTCCTCGGAGACCATCTCGTTCGGCACGCCTGTGAAGCGGCGTACCTTCTCCTGATACGCCATCGATTCCCCCATGCCTTCCTCGGCTTGTGCTTGCAGCGCACGAAGCACATCGAGTAACGCACGTGTCCTGGCGGTTGCCTCAAACGCTTCCGTTTCACTTACGAGATCGACAAGCACCGATCTGCACGCCTCATAGGTTGTCAATCGCTCACGGGCCAATGCATCGGAAGAGAAACTGTGAGCAAGAAGCGGGGCCGTCCCCTTGTCCCGCTCGACCAAGTCGTTCATCGAGAGAACGACGCGAACCAGATCATCCGGCTGCCTCAGCTGGCTCGGTTTGCTATGAGTCATACGTATCCTTTCAGACCACCCGGCTATCGTTTCAGCGACGGATCCAGCGCATCTCGCATGCCGTCTCCCAGGAGATTGATGCTGAGAACCGTCAGCAGGATCATGATTCCCGGAGGAATCCAGATCCAGGGAAACTCCTCGATGATGCGGATGGACTGTGCTGAAGTCAGCATGTTCCCCCAAGTAGCCGTCGGTATCTGCACACCCAGCCCGAGGAACGACAGCGCCGCCTCAAGGATGATGACTTGCGCCACGTTCAACGTCGCCCAGACAATCACCGGTGCCATGGCGTTCGGCAATAGGTGCCGGAACGCAATCCTCATCGGGCTGACGCCGATCGCACGTGCCGCTTGCGAGAAGTCCTGCTCTCTCAGCGTCAAGTACTGTCCGCGTACAATGCGTGCCAGGCCAGGCCAGGAAAGCAGAGCGGCGATCAGCACGACATTCGATGTTCCGGGTCCAAGCACTGCGACGATCACGATGGCGATCGGAAGCATCGGAAACGAAAGGAAGATATCGGCAAGCCGCATGATGATGCTGTCGACGATGCCTCCGAAGTAGCCTGCGACCGCACCAAGCGTCGTTCCAAGTACGGTCGAAACCAATGCCGTGATCAGTCCCACGAACAGCGAGATCCGGGATGCGAAAATGATCCGGCTCAACACATCTCGTCCAATCACGTCCGTGCCCAGAAGGTGTTCAGCGCTTGGCGACGCCTCCATGTTGAGGACATCCATCTTGTTCGGATCGTACGGAGCGATCTGCGGGGCGAAGATTGCCACAATGCTGAGGATCAGCAGGAAGATGCCGCCGATCATCGCAAGCTTGTGGCGGCGAAAACGCCGAAACGCGTCTACGAAGAAGCCATTCTCTTTCACGTTCTACCCCACTTAGTCTGCATATCGAATCCGCGGATCCACGACCACGTAGATCAAGTCAACCAGGAGATTGCTCAGGACGACCAGCAATCCCAGCATCAAGGTGATTCCGACCAGCGTGCCACTGTCTCGTTCATACACGGAACTCACCAGCAATCGCCCCATGCCCGGCCATGCGAAGACCGTCTCGACAAGAACCGCTCCACCAAACACAAACGGAAGACGAAGCCCAAGGAGTGTGATGACGGGGATCATCGCGTTTCGCCCGGCATGCCGAAGGATGACCTTCCATTCCGCAACGCCCTTGGCTCTTGCGGTGTCCACATAGGGCTGTCGCAGGACCTCGATGAGTGTGGATCGGACATATCGAGTGAACTGGGCCATGTAGAACATGCCCAGTGTGAGGGAGGGAAGAATCAGATGCCGGATCGCATCCCACACCTCGCTTCCCTGATTGCGGAAGCTACGCATACCACCGGTCGGCAACCACCCCAGGCGAACCGAGAAGATGTAGATCAGGGAGAGCCCGAAAAAGAAGGTGGGAACTGAGATCCCAGCAAACGCCCCGATTGTGAACGCATAGTCGATCAGGCTGTACTTCTTGACCGCGGAGATGACGCCTGCCGGAATGGAGAAGAGCAGGCTGAGAAGCAACCCCACCCCCATTAGGCGCACCGTGTTGGGGATTCGAAGCCCGATCAGTTTGTTGACCGGTTCCCTCGAGACCAGCGAGTACCCCAGATCCCCCCGGACCGCCCGACTGAGCCATTGCCAATACCGAACGTAGATCGGCTGATCCAATCCCAGTTCTGCACGACGCAGCTCCATCTGAGTCTTCCCCACCGTGGGATTGACCATGATGTCAATGACATCGCCAGGCATGGAGTTGGCGACAAAGAAGATGACAACGCTGATTCCCAGAAGAATCGGGATGATCATCACGACACGCTTAACGATATAGGTGATCATGGCCTAGAGCTCTCCGTCCTTCGCTCGAGATTCTCTTTCCTTCGTTCAATCCGATTCAAGAGCAGGCCGTGGGACGGCCAAGGATCTTGGCCGTCCCAACGACGAAACGTCTGATGCTTAGTCAACCCACCACTCGTGTGGGTTGTAGGTCGTTCCTCCCTGGGAGTCCGCGAAGTTGTGGACGCGAACCGATCGCGCCGAGTAGCCCGACTTGTTCATCGTGATGATGTACGGGAGTTCCTCGGAAACGATGTCCTGGAGTTGGTGATAGACCGCGATTCCCGAAGCTCGATCGATGAGCGTAGGAGCCAGTTCGAGCAGTGTATCCACGGTCGGGTTGTTGTACTTGCTGAAGTTCCAGAGCGGCGGCCACTGCGTCGAGTGCAGCATGTTGAAGAACGTGTAGCCCGGATACTGAATTCCGCCGGAACCCCAACCAAGATGCCAGATGTCGAAGTCGCCTTCGAGGGACTTGGAGTACATCGTTCCAAAGTCGTAGACCTCGATGTCGAGGTTCACGCCAATGGCTTCGAAGTCCTGCTGCAGCATCGCGGCAATGATGCTTCGCTGCGGCTGATTCGGCGATCCAAAGACGATTTTCGTGCTCGGATCCCAACCGATCTCGGCCAGCAGTTCGCGGGACTTCTCCGGGTTGTACTCGTACCGGTTGACGTTCGGATTGTCGTACGGGGAGCCCGGCATCAGCATCGTATAGCCCGGAACACCGAACCCGGAGAGAACGGCTTGAACCATGGCTTCACGGTTGATCGCGTAGCTCAGAGCTTGTCGGAACTTGACATTGCTCATCGGCTCCTCGGTCAGGTCCATCGCGATGAACTCAAAGGTGTCGGTCGGGAAAACGTCGACGATGACGTCCGGGTTGCTCTCGAGACGTTCGATCGCGTCGGCCGGAAGCACGGCAACCTTGTAGTTCATGCAGGCGTCGACTTCACCCGTCTCCATGGCCGCAACAGCTGCCTGGGGATCCATGATCCGGATGATGACGGTATCCAGGTGCGGGCGGCCACGATGGTAGTCCTCGTTTCGCACGAACTCCGCATAGTCGCCGTTGAAGTAGTCCACGAACTCGAACGGACCCGAGCCGATGGGACTCATGGCAAAGGTCGACTGATCCAGGGTGGCGACTTCTTCGTCCGCAAGCAGGTGCTCGGGGAGAATCCACAGCTCGGTCGCGAACAGCTCGAACCAAGACACATCGAGGTCCTTGAGCGTAATCTGGATCGTATCCTCATCGAGTACGACCGCACCCGTGATCTCGTCGGCCTCTCCAGCCTGGTACTCCGCGGCGCCCACAATCGCGAGGACATCGCTGGCATTGCTGCCGGTGTACTCCGGGTGTCCGAGGAGCTCGATCGTGAACTTGACGTCGTCAGCCGTGACGTCCTCACCATCGTGCCATCGCGCATCCGGATTGAGGGTGAACGTATACGTTCGCCCATCCTCCGACTGCTCATACCCCGAAGCCAGTCGAGGAACGAACTCTCCCGTCGGTACGGCATCGTAGAGCTGGTCGTAGATCAGGTCGCACGGGAAGCGCGCCTGATCACCGAACGAGTAGTACCCCAGGAACGTGTTTGGCGCCGCAGACATCCAGAGAATGAGCGTTCCGCCATCCTTCGGAGTTTCCTGCGCCAGACCCGCTGCACCAAGTGCCATAACACACATCAGCGCGATCAGTGCCCAACGTAGCAGTTTCATCTACTCTCCTCCTCTTTGGGACTTTCCTCCTGTCGCAACGAGCGACAACGTGTATCCAGACTCAGAGCGATCTCTGAGCTTGATGCCTTCTCTGTCGGTCTAGCCGAGCGGCGCGAAGCGCTCCTTCGCATCCTGGAACTCGATGACCATGTACTGCATTTCGTCGACCCGGCTGGTGTTCCAGATTCCGTGCGGAGTGCCGGCTTCGTGATAGCAGAGCGTTCCGGCGCGGACAGGCTTTCGAACGCCTTCCGAGAGGATCTCACCCTCACCACGGATGACGTAGAGCACCTCTTCCGGATCGATGTGCGGCGCGGCCTCATAGCCTGGTGCCAGCGTCTCGACATCCATGCCGTGAACACGGAGCGTCCCGGCAATCACCAGGTCCTCTTCCTTGAAGAACGGGCGCGCGACATACCCTGCCAGCGACCAGACCTCGGCCTGATGGATGTTCTTCATCCGGATTCGGGAGAACTTGTAGTGCTCGCCGTTGACCTTGGTCGAGATCAGCAGGACGCGCATGTCGTCCTCTCCCGAATTCGACAGGAAGAACCCGCCGTGCGGAGCCCATACGGCTGTGTCGGTATACAGAATCCGCCCACGGGTGGCTTCGCGGCTGCCTCCCTGCATGAGACCACGTCCGCTGATGACGTAGTAGGCGTACTCGAGGGTCTTGTCGGCGGGAATCTCGACTTCGGCTCGCGGCGCGAGGGTGAGGTGCCGGACCTCGACCATCTTGCTGGCCGACGCATCACGCGGCAGCATCAGCCTCTCGGTAGCCCCGTCGTTGATTCGCTTCGCTTCGATGTTCTCAGGAAAAACGTGCACGTGCTTCCTCCTTCTCGGCCTCGATGGCCGTACTGCGTGGGTTCTGTAACAGCATTCGTGTCATTCGCTGGCCGATCGCCCGTACTCTGTGAACCACGCCGCGTAATCGGCGAGGCCCGCTTCAATGTCGAACGCGGGAACGAAGTCCACATCCTCCATGAGTCGGGTGATGTCCAGCGGTCCTCTGGGATTGGGCAGGTGGGCCACCACATTGGCGCCTTCTGCACAGTCGACAAATCGGTAGGAGAACTCGGGAACGAGTCGTTTGAGCGTCTCGACGATCCGCCCAGTTGATACGTTCTGTCCCGTCGTGACGTTGTAGAGAAGATGCCGGAGTCGGTCCGGCGGGCAGAGTGCCAAGTCGATGGTGGCCCGAGCGACGTCCCGCATGTGTGTCCAATCACGCGTCGAGTCGGCGCCGTAGATGCGCGCCTCCTGCCCTTCAAACGCCAAGGTCAGCAGTCGGTGCATCAGCCCCATGGCGTGCCGTGTGCCGGTCGGGCGCTCCCACGGTCCGTACGGCGAACCGATGCGAGCCACGGCAACGCGGAACTTGCCCAGCTCGTCGAACCGACGGCAGAGCAGCTCGCTGTAGATCTTGGCCGCAACGTACAAGCCCATCGGGTCGTATGGGGTCGTTTCGTGAAGCGGAACAACGCCCGCTCCTCGGCTTCCGTAGACCCCGGAAGAGCTGACATACACGAACCGCTTCACCGCGGCGTTGTGCGAGGCCTCCAGCAGATTGAAGGTCCCGCACGCGTTCACTTCCATGACGAGGCGCGCCTTCTCCTCGTCTTCGCTCGCCAGAACCGTGACGGCTCCTGCGTGAATCACCTGTTCAACGGGGCAACGTTCGAACAGGTTGGCAATGGCTTCTCGATCTCGAACATCAAGGCGCTCGAACACCATTCGAGCCTTCTCCTCCTCGGAGAAGTACGCGTCGGTGGCTGCAGGGAAGCCATCCAGATCAGCGCAGACAACCGAGTGACCGATCGACAGAAGCTCTTTGACAGCATTGAT
>Ga0180429_10004223_pt1 | contig 11526 bp, 10 predicted proteins | sample SS_ome_FD_132428 | JGI IMG/M metagenome (GOLD analysis project Ga0180429, IMG submission 132428) | Hypersaline lake sediment archaeal communities from the Salton Sea, California, USA - SS_1_S_1 metaG | ecosystem: Environmental > Aquatic > Non-marine Saline and Alkaline > Hypersaline > Sediment ... | reverse complement strand
ATCGAGGGAAACCCGGAACACCCGCTCAACAAGGGCGTGATCTGCGCCAAGGGCGCCTCCGGGATCATGAAACAGTACTCGCCCGGCCGCTTGACCAAGCCGTTGTTGCGTCGCCAGGGGGGAGAGCGTGGCGAGTCCGACTTCGAAGAAATCTCCTGGGAGCAGGCCTACAAGATCATGGAGGAACGGCTGGCTCACCTGCGTGAGACCGATCCGAAGAAATTCGCGCTCTTCACGGGCCGTGACCAGATGCAGGCCCTCACCGGCATGTTCGCAAAGCAGTACGGGACCCCGAACTACGCGGCCCATGGCGGCTTCTGCTCCGTGAACATGGCGGCCGGCCTGATCTACACCATCGGCGGCTCCTTCTGGGAGTTCGGCGGCCCGGATCTCGACCGCTCCAAGCTGTTCATCATGATCGGCACGGCCGAGGATCATGATTCCAATCCCCTGAAGATCCATATCTCCAAGTTCAAGCGCAACGGCGGCCGCTTCATCTCCATCAATCCCGTGCGCACCGGCTACTCGGCAATCGCCGACGAATGGGTGCCGATCAAGCCGGGCACCGATGGCGCGCTGCTGCTGGCCATCATCCGGGAGATCATCGAGCAGGGGCTCTATGACCGGGAATTCATTACCCAGTACACCAATGCAGCTGAGCTTGTCGTCACAGACGAGGCGGCCGATGATTATGGCCTCTTCAAGCGCTTCGAGATGCATGTCGAGGAGGGCTGCTTCGATCCCGAAAACAAGCTCTGGTGGGACCGCGAGATCGGCCCCATCGGTACGCATACTCCCGGCGCCGATCCGCGCCTGCTCGGCGAGTTCGAAATGGATGACGGGCTGCGCGTCTCGCCCGCGTTCCAGCTGCTCAAGGATCGCGTCGCAGATTACACCCCGGAGTGGGCGGAAGGGATCACGGGCATTCCGGCCGAAACGATCCGCCGGCTCGCGCACGAGATGGGCGTCACCGCCCGTGACCAGAAGATCGAACTGCCGATTGCCTGGGTCGATGTCTGGGGTAACGAGCACAAGTCGGTCAGGGGCAACCCGGTCTCGTTCCACGCGATGCGCGGTCTCGCCGCACACTCCAACGGTTTCCAGGCGATCCGCGCGCTCGGTGTCCTGATGTCGCTGCTCGGCACGATCGACCGCCCGGGCGGCTTTCGCCACAAGGCGCCATTCCCGCGCCCGATTCCGCCGTGTCCGAAGCCGCCGAAAGGGCCTGAAGGGGTCAAGCCCAATACGCCGCTCGACGGTATGCCGCTCGGCTGGCCTGCGGACCCGGACGATCTCTTCGTGGACGAGAAGGGGGAGCCGGTACGCATCGACAAGGCCTTCTCGTGGGAGCATCCGCTGTCGGTCCATGGACTGATGCACAACGTCATTACCAACGCCTGGCGGGGCGACCCCTACAAGATCGACACGCTGCTGCTGTTCATGGCGAACATGGCCTGGAACTCTTCGATGAACACGGCAAAGGTCCGCGAGATGCTCGTGGACAAGGATGAGGATGGGGAATACAAAATCCCGTTCATCATCGTCTGCGACGCCTTCCAGTCGGAGACCGTGGCCTTCGCGGACCTCGTGCTGCCTGACACCACCTACCTCGAACGCCACGATGCCATGTCGCTGCTCGATCGCCCGATCTCCCAGTACCAGGGGCCGGTCGACTCGGTACGCATCCCGGTTGTCGAGCCGAAGGGCGACTGCAAGCCGTTCCAGGAAGTCATCGTCGAGCTGGGCTCGCGCCTGAAGCTGCCCGCCTTCACCAATGACGACGGCTCCCGCAAGTACCGCGACTATCCTGATTTCATCATCAACTACGAGACGGCGCCCGGTTCCGGCATCGGCTTTCTGGCGGGCTGGCGCGGCAAGGACGGCACCAAGTCATTCAAGGGTGAACCGAACCCGCGCCAGTGGGAGATGTACCAGAAGAACAACTGCTTCTTTCATTACGAACTGCCGAAGTCCTACCAGTACATGCGCAACTGGAACAAGGGTTACCTCGAGTGGGCGCGCGGTCACGGCATGACGCGTTACGCCGAACCGATCACGATCCATCTCTACTCGGAAGTGCTGCAGAAGTTCCGCCTCGCGGCCCAGGGCAAGCGTGTCGGCAAGCAGCCGCCGGACCGCCTGCGCCGTCGCGTCGAGACCTATTTCGATCCGCTGCCCTTCTACTACGAGCCGCTCGAGAACAGGCACGTCAACTCGAACCAGTACCCGCTGAACGCCCTGACACAGCGTCCCATGGCCATGTACCACTCGTGGGATTCCCAGAATGCCTGGCTGCGCCAGATTCACACCCACAACTACATGTTCGTGAACCCGAAGACAGCCGAGGCGAACGGCATCGCAGACGGCGACTGGATGTGGGCCGAGTCGATCCATGGCCGCATCCGCTGCATGTGCCGCTACTCCAACGCGGTCGAGCCCGGTACCGTCTGGACATGGAATGCCATCGGCAAGGCAGCCGGGGCCTGGGGGCTCTCGGACAAGGCCAACGAGTCGCAGAAAGGGTTCCTGCTCAACCATGTCATCTCGGAAGAGCTGCCTCCGTGCGAATCCGGCAAGCACATCTCCAACTCCGACCCGGTCACCGGGCAGGCTGCCTGGTTCGATGTCCGCGTCAACATCTACAAGGCGGACAGCGACGAACCGGAAGTGAGCTATCCGCAGTTCAAGCCGCAGAGAAAAGTACCGGGCCAGGATGCACGGCGCGGCAAATGGCAGGCCTATTTCGCGGGCATGCTCGGCAAGAAGAAAGCAGGTTGAGGGGGAGACGATGTCACAACTCGCACTGGTAATTGATCTGAACGTCTGCGTCGGCTGCCATGCCTGCGTCACCTCCTGCAAGGAGTGGAACACCTCGGGCTGGGCCGGCAGCATGGTGGACCAGAATCCCTACGATGCCGACCCGACCGGCACCTTCTTCAATCGCGTCCAGACCTACGAGGTCGGGGAGTTTCCGAAGACGGAAACCATCCATTTCCCGAAGAGCTGCCTGCACTGCGAGGAGCCGCCGTGCGTCCCTGTCTGCCCGACAGGCGCTTCCTACAAGCGCAAGGACAATGGCGTCGTGCTCGTCGATTACGACAAGTGCATCGGCTGCAAGTACTGCTCCTGGGCCTGTCCGTACGGCGCGCGCGAGATCGACGAGCAGCAGAAGGTCATGAAGAAATGCACCCTCTGTATCGATCGCATCAGTGACGAAAGCCTGCCGCCATCCGAGAGGAAACCGGCCTGTGTGCTCGCCTGTCCGACCAGCGCACGCCTGTTCGGCGATGTGCATGACCCGGATTCCGAGGTGTCGATCGCGATCCGGGAGCAGGGCGGATACCAGCTGATGCCCGAGTGGGGCACCAAGCCGGCCAACCATTACCTGCCTCGCCGCAAGACCATTCTCAAGATCCACGAGGATGAACTGCATCGTGTCGACAACCCGCTGCTCGAGGAACTCGAGGTTCCGGTGGACGAGGGTGCCGCAATCGACGACGTCGCATTCTGATCGGTCAAGGTTATTCGGAGAACATCATGCATCCTGCATTTTCAGTTATCTTTCTAACGACCCTGATCGGCGCCGGCCAGGGGCTCTTTCTCGCGCTGTTCACGGGGCAGTTCTATTCCATGGCGAACCTGATCCCGGCGCAGGACAGCATCACCTTCTATGCACTGGGCAGTTTCATCGTGCTGGTGCTGCTGGGTCTCGGCTTGTTCGCCTCATTCTTTCATCTCGGCCATCCGGAGCGCGCCTGGCGTGCTGTCGCGCAATGGCGCACCTCGTGGCTGTCGCGTGAGGTCATCGCGTTGCCGGCCTTCATGTTCCTGGTCTTCGTCTACGGGATCAGTCACTACTTCGGCTGGAACGAGACGCTCTTCGTCGTCGGCCAGAACGTCGAGATCGATGCGACCATCATCATCGGCATCATCGCCAGCATGATGGCCTTCGTGCTCTTTATCTGCACCGCGATGATCTATGGTTGCGTGAAATTCATCGAGGAGTGGCACCACTGGCTGACGGTCGCCAACTTCACCCTGCTCGGGATCGCCTCCGGTTTCCTGCTGGCAGCGGCGTTCTCTGCCTATGAGGGAATCGAGCTCGTGGCCTTCTATGGCACCTGGGCTGTGATCTTCATGCTGCTGGCGCTGGCCACGCGCCTCGCCTCGCTGTACCGGAATGCGAGGCTCAAGCACAAGTCGACGCCGCAGACAGCGATCGGCGTGCGCCACACGACCGTCATTCAGAAGGCGCAGGGCTTCATGGGAGGCTCCTTCAACACGCGCGAATTCTTTCATGGCAAGAGCGGGTCGACTCTCAGGGTCGTGAAAATCACCTTCCTGCTGCTCGTCTTCATCCTGCCGGTTGCGCTGATTGCGATCGCATGGAGCATCAATTCACCGGTGCTGCCGATCGCTGCATTCGTTCTGCACTACGCCGGGCTGATCCTGGAGCGCTGGTACTTTTTCGCGGAGGCAAAGCATCCGCAGAATCTCTACTACCAGTCGATGGCCTGATCGATCGGGCAGTCCCGGATCCGGGGGACTGCCCGGGTGCGTGCGCAAGGAGTGCCCCGGACCAAAAAACAAACCCCGCAGATGCGGGGTTTGTTCGTCTATCCACCGTGGTCCGGTGATTATTTCGGTTGCGCGTCCTTCTTGTCGTCGTCCTTGTTGCCTTTCGTGCCAATGCTGACCGGCTTCTTCTTCGGAGCGCCCTGCGGACGACCACCCGGATTGCGCAGGTCGCGGCCGTCGAAGCTGAAGTTCTCCAGCTGTTCGCGCGCTTCGCCCGGCATGTCGGTCGCGGCATTCTCGAACTCGTCGCCCACATCGACCGGGTTCGGCACATTGATCGTCGGGGCGTACCAGCCGCCGGGCATCTTGCCCGCGTTGGCCGGCGCGTTCAGCAGGTCGTCCCACATATCCCCGAGGCCGTCCTTGTAGTCATCCTGGTCGAACCATTCACTCGGCCCTTTTTTGCCGAAAATGGGACGCCTGTCGCTGAACCAGCTCTCGGGACGCCATGACTGGTTCTTGTTTCCCCAGGGACCGTTGTTGAAGGGGTTGCGGCTTCCGCCCCACGTGGGCCCGCTGCGCCTCTGGTAGGGTGCGTTTCCATAGCGTGGCGGGGGAGTGGCCCCGCGGGACGGTGGCGCGGACCGGGGGCCCGCTGAAGGCCCCTGCGTCACAGGGCCGGGGCGAGCCGGTGCTGCCCGGGGAGGCATCGGCACAGGCGCGGCCTGTCCGACCGGGCCTGCGGGCGCCATGGGCATCTGGCCGGGATATGGCGGCGGCATCGGGCCTGCCGGGCCTCCCATCGGCATGGGGCCGGATGGACCGTAAGGCATGCCTCCCATGGGCGGCGCACCATAAGGACCGCCACCCGGTGGGCCATAAGGTCCGGCACCCATGGGGCCGCCGTAGGGCATCGGGCCTTGTTGCATCATGGGCATTGGCGGTTGCTGGCCCGCCGGCGGCATGGGCATTTGGGGCCCCATGGGATATTGCGAGACGGGCTCGGCAGCCAGCGGCCTGTATGAATAGGACTCTTCGGCGCTCGTGTTTGCGGCTGTGCCGATCAGGGCAGCGGCCATGGCTGTGCGCATGAACCGCCTCTTTTTCGATTCTGTCATTGCTACTCCGATCAGGTTCGGGGCGGGCGCGGTGGCCCGGTCGTTGAGATGAAACACCCTACAGGATAATCAGGATTGATCAGACTGTCTATTGGCGAATGTCGCTTCGGTGCGTTCGTAGCCGAAGGCGATGAGTTCCTCGGCGTGGTGAAATTCATAGAAGGTTGCGATGTTTTGCGGAATCCTGATGAGGATGTCGGGGGAGTTGGCAGCCAGCTGGAAGCGCGTGATCATCGACTGCATCACCTCGATCGAATTGGTCAGGATTTGCATGGTGTCCATCGCCTTCTCTTCCTTGCTTTCTATCTTCGGGAGCAGATTCATGTCATCGAGAAAGTCCATGATCTGCTGGCGATAGCTGCTGCCCTTGTCTGGCCTGTTGCGATGGCTGTGCTCGATATCTTTCTCCTCAGCCGAACTTGCATCGACCGCGATGGTGATGTCCGTGTTGTCACGGATCGTCGGCGCGATCGGGACGGGGTTCACGAGCCCGCCGTCGACGAGCAGGCGTTTGTCGTGCCTGACCGGGGTAAAGAGCGTCGGAATGGCGATAGAGGCGCGGATGGCGTCGAACAGCGATCCTGACTTCAGCCACACCTCGCGCTGGCGCTTGAGATCGGCCGCAACAGCCGTATAGGCGATGGGCAGATCCTCGATCTGGTGATCCCCGATCAGGTCGCGAAGCGCCCTGATCACCTTGTCACCCCGAAGGAATCCGCCATTCGAGAAGCTGATGTCGAGCAGGCGCAGGATATCGATCTTTTCGAGAGCCGAGACCCACTCGGCATAGACCTCGAGTTTGCCCGTGGCATAGATGCCGCCGATGAGTGCGCCCATCGAGGAACCGGAGATGGACTCGATGCGATAGCCCTGCTCCTCGAGGTAGCGAATGACGCCGATGTGAGCGAGGCCGCGGGCGCCGCCACTGCCAAGGACGAGAGAAACGCGCTGGCCTGTCATGTGCAATACCTGTGCATCCTGTCAGGCATCATGGCGCTGCCGGTCTCTTCAACGCTCAGGTGGAGGGCGCGATCTGGATGGTATCCATGGAATCGGGACGCCAGCGGCCGCTGAGTTTCCAGTCGGTATCCGGCGGGGTGATGACGACATGCCAGTTGATGCCGGTGCCGGTCAGCGGATCCTTGCTCGTGAAGAGCGCATTGCCGATATTCGCGAGCGGCAACTTAAGGTCCTTGCTGGCATCACCGGGGTGGGTCAATGTGAGCATCAGAAAGGGCAGGGCGGAGACCGTTTCCGGGAGCCGCGCCCGGATCATGCCGTTGTCGTCGAGCGAGAGTTCGGCGGAAATCTCCAGCTCGGCAGCCTTCCTGCCCCGCTGCTTGTCCTCATTGATCGCGAGACCTTCCTTGTAATAGTCATCGACCACGAGGCCGTCGTCAGTCTTGACGGCGATGGTGATGGTGATCATGGCGGCAACAATGGTGAGTGCCGGGAGCGAGATGATGAACCAGGGCCAGAATTGCCTGTACCAGGGGAGAGTGTCTTCGCGTTGAGTATGCATGGTTATTTCAATACCGGGCCGAGAAAGCGGCCGTTTTCAGTGGTCTGTGCCTGCGGATTCTCTCGCGACTCGACATGAAATTCAATTTCCGTGCTGCGGGTCCTGAGATTGGCCGGGTCGGCATGGACACGCACCAGCACATCCTTGACGGCGCCGGAGTCGACCTGGACCCCCTCGGTCTCGCCCAGCAGCTTCATCTCGTCGATGCCGGACACGCTGATGTCGAAGGTCCGGGGTTCCTGGTCCATGTTGATGACCTTGAGGGTGTAGACATTCTCGACAAGCCCCTGGTTGGTCGTGTTGAAGAGTGCATTGCGGTCACGGATGATGTTGACCTCGAGTGGTACGCGCGTGGCGATGCCGTAGATCAGTCCGGCCGTCAACAGCAGCAGGAGCAGCGAGTAGAGGATGACGCGCGGGCGAACCAGGCTGACATGCTTGCCACTGAGCGCGTTTTCCGTTGTGTATTTCACGAGCCCCTTCTCGTAGCCCATCTTGTCCATGACGTCGTCGCAGACATCGATGCAGGCGGCGCAGCCGATGCACTGGTACTGAAGCCCGTCACGGATATCGATGCCGGTCGGACAGACCTGAACGCAGAGTCCGCAATCGATGCAGTCTCCCTTGTCCTCGGGACGTGTTCCGCGCCTGCGGGATCCGCGCGGTTCGCCGCGATTCTCGTCATAGGAGATGATGAGCGTGTTCTTGTCGAACATGGCGCTCTGGAAGCGCGCGTAGGGACACATGTAGATGCAGACCTGTTCCCGCATCCAGCCGGCATTGCCGTAGGTGGCGAAACCGTAGAAGAGGATCCAGAAGGTCTCCCAGGGGCCGAGCGAGAAAGCGAGCAGTGAATCCCAGAGCTCCTTGATCGGCGTGAAGTAGCCGACGAAGGTGAAGCCGGTCCAGAGAGAGAAGATCAGCCAGACCGCGTGCTTGGATGCCTTGATGCCGAATTTCCTGGCGCTCATGGGCGCCTGGTCGAGCTTGATCTGTTTCTGGCGTGATCCCTCGATCTTGCGCTCGAACCAGAGAAAGATCTCTGTCCAGACTGTCTGGGGACAGGCGTAGCCACACCAGAGCCGGCCAGCAAGCGCCGTGAAGAAGAAGAGCGCCAGTGCCGAGATGATCAGCAGCAGCGTCAGGAAGAAGAAGTCCTGTGGCCAGAAGGTCCATCCGAAGATGTAGAACTTGCGTGCAGGCAGATCGAAAAGCACCGCCTGGTGTCCGTCCCACTGGATCCAGCAGAGACCATAGAACAGGCCGAGCAGGGCGACCATTGCCAGGTTGCGCAACAGCGCGAAGATGCCGTGGACCTCGCGCGGGTAGATCTTCTGGCGCTTCTTGTAGAGTTCTTGCTCGACCGGGGCCTCGTTTGCGGAGGCTGGTTGCTTGTCAGTGCTCATCGCTGGTCTCTTCTCGCCACGAAAGAATGGGCGTTGTCAGTTCAGTCGGTCTGGTCCGTCCGGACGCGTGGCGGACAGGGTTTCCTGAAGTAGCAGGTGAGTGCGCAACCCATGGCGCCCAGGATCCAGAAAAAGAAAAAGCCGATCGTGTAACCGCCCGTGCGGGTCAGTTCCGGAAGACCGGCCAGCATGCCGAGCTCCTGGGGATCGAAAACAACGAAGAACAGCACCGTTGCGAGCGATGCGACCAGGAAAGACGGCCACAACACAGAGATGATTCTCTGCACAATGGGCAAATTATGTTCGTTTTGTGCATGGGTGTCATTTGACATAACGCAATCCCCCGGGGCAAAAAAAAGGGGCGAACCACGCCTGCGGTTCGCCCCTCGATTGATAGCACTTATTGTGCGGAAAGGCTATAGATATATGCCGCGATGATGTGCGACTTGTCCTCGCCCAGGAACTCCTTTTGCGAGGGCATTTGGCCATTCCGGCCCTTCAGGATCGTCTGCTTGATGACACCTTCGCTTGCGCCGTAGAGCCAGACATTGTCTGTCAGGTTGGCCGCACCGAGCATGGTGTTGCCTTTGCCCTCGACGCCATGGCAGCCGATACAGCCAAGAGAGGCATACTCGGCCTTGCCCGCCTCGGCGCTGGCAGCGTCGACACTCATGCCGCTCAGGCTCTGGACGTAGGCGACCAGGTTATCGAGTTTCTCGCCCTCGATACGGCCAGCATGCGGTGGCATGACAGCATTGCGTCCCTGGACGATGCTCTCCTTGATGCGGGCAGGCTCGCCGCCCCACAGCCAGTCGCCGTCTGTCAGGTTCGGATAGCCGACGGCACCCGTGGCGCTTGAACCATGACATTGCGAGCAGTAGGAGAGATACATGCGCTTGCCCATCTCAAGGGCCTCTGCATGTTCACCGCCCCTGGCCAGTTCCTCGATGCTGACCGCAGCATACTTCTCGAAGATCGGGTCATAGGTTTGCGCGGCAATTTCCATCTCGCCGTCATACTGGCTCTCCTGCGTCCAGCCCTTGATGCCGGCAAAGGAGCCGAGACCCGGGTAGAGCGCAAGGTAGATGCCGCCGAAGACCAGCGTGATGTAGAAGAGCCACAGCCACCAGCGTGGCAGCGGGTTGTTGTACTCCTGCAGGTCGCCGTCCCAGGTATGGCCGGTGACGTCTCCTGTTGCTGATTCGTCCTTGCGTTTCCTCATTGTCCACCAGACCAGCCAGACACAAGCGAGGATGTTGCCGACGGTCAGAACGATGATCCAACCACTCCAGAATGTACTCATGACAGGTTCTCCTTCTTCATGGTTGCATGATGGGTTTGATCATCTTCGAAGGGCAGGTGGGCAGCCTCGTCAAAAGACTTCTTGCGGCCCCTGCTGTAGGCCCAGACGATGATCCCGATGAATGCCAGGAACAGCACGAGGGTGTGCCAGGCGCGAAAATCATTGATATCCATCGCGGCTTACCTCTTGATTGCTGTGCCCAGGCCCTGCAGGTAGGCAATCAGCGCTTCGGCTTCTGTCTTGCCTGCCACAGCCTGTTGGGCGTTGGCTTTGTCTTCATCGGAGTAGAGGTCGCATTTCGGGCAGGTTGCGCCGACGACGACGTTCATCGCGTTCATCTTTGCTGCCGTATTTGCGCCATCCAGCGTGTTTTCGAACAACCAGGGGAAGGAAGGCATGTTCGATTCTGGCACGACGTCGCGCGGGTTGTAGAGATGCGCTTCGTGCCAGTCATCGGAGTAACGCCCGCCGACACGTGCCAGGTCGGGCCCGGTACGCTTGGAACCCCACTGGAACGGGTGGTCGTAGACGAACTCACCGGCTACCGAGTAGTGGCCGTAGCGCTCTGTTTCCGCGCGGAAGGGGCGAATCATCTGCGAGTGGCAGTTGTAGCAGCCTTCGCGGACATAGATGTCGCGACCTTCGAGACGCAGAGCGCTGTATTTCTCGACACCCTCGACCGGTTCGGTCGTCTCAGTCAGGGCAAACAGCGGGACGATTTCGACCAGGCCGCCGACACTGACGACCAGGACGATCAGCAGTGCCATGAGGCCGGTATTTTTTTCGACGATTTCATGTGACATTGTTCATATCCTCCTGATCAGTGAGCCGCTTCCGGTTCCGGAATAGCATCGTCCGCGGCCTGTGCGCCGGAGACTGTCTTGAAGACGTTGTAAGCCATCAGGAACATACCGAAGAGGAACATGGCACCGCCCAGCAGACGGATGTTGTAGAACGGATAGGTCCGCTCGACCGACTCGATGAAGGAGTAGGTAAGGGTGCCGTCGCTGTTGACTGCGCGCCACATCAGGCCCTGCATGACACCGGCGATCCACATGGCGGCGATGTAGAGAACAACGCCGATGGTCGCGATCCAGAAGTGCAGCTCGATAAGGCGCTGCGAGTACATGCCCTTCTTGCCGAACAGGTGCGGGATCAATGCGTAGATCGAGCCGATGGAGATCAGGGCGACCCAGCCCAGTGCGCCGGAGTGTACGTGGCCGACAGTCCAGTCCGTGTAGTGCGAAAGCGCGTTCACGGTCTTGATGGACATCATCGGGCCTTCGAAGGTGGACATGCCGTAGAAGGAGAGCGAAACGATCAGGAACTTCAGGATCGGATCTTCGCGCAGTTTATGCCATGCGCCCGAGAGGGTCATCATGCCGTTGATCATACCGCCCCAGGAGGGTGCCAGCAGGATCAGCGAGAAGACCATGCCGAGGGACTGTGTCCAGTCGGGCAGGGCAGTGTAGTGCAGGTGGTGAGGACCGGCCCACATGTAGGTGGAGATCAGTGCCCAGAAGTGCACAACGGACAGACGGTAGGAGTAAACTGGACGACCGGCCTGCTTCGGTACGAAGTAGTACATCATGCCGAGGAAGCCGGCTGTCAGGAAGAAACCGACAGCATTGTGGCCATACCACCACTGGACCATGGCGT
>Ga0180429_10004222_pt1 | contig 11527 bp, 11 predicted proteins | sample SS_ome_FD_132428 | JGI IMG/M metagenome (GOLD analysis project Ga0180429, IMG submission 132428) | Hypersaline lake sediment archaeal communities from the Salton Sea, California, USA - SS_1_S_1 metaG | ecosystem: Environmental > Aquatic > Non-marine Saline and Alkaline > Hypersaline > Sediment ... | reverse complement strand
TGGTGAACTTCACCTCACAGTCGGGGTAATCGAAGTTCATGCCGTAGACGGGCCGGTCGCCGTACACGGCGAAGCAGGAGCAGGCGAAGGGGGAATCGGGGCCCTCCTGCGGCTCTTCCCATTCACGGGCTGCGGCTGGGAAGCAGGACAGCATCGCGATCAGGGCCAGGATGACGGGCAGTCTGCGCATGGAATCATCTCCCTCCTTGGTACCCTATACGAATGGACAGAGGGGCCTGTTCGCAGGACGAAAACGCGAAACCTATATGCGGTATTATACCGGGTATTATATGCCACCCCACGGGTGAGAGTCCCGGGCTAGAACCGCTCGTAGCTGACGCGGATCTTCAGGTCTCCGGGGCAGTTGACTTCGTCCGGCAGCTCCTGGCCGGGCTGCGGAAGAATATGAATGTACCGCACGACGAGATGCCTGGTCCCGCGCCACTCCAGGCTGTCGGTGGGAAAAGAGCCCGTCGCGATGAGCCGCATGTCGGTATGGTACGTTTATGGCGCGAAAGCTACCGGACCGCCAGCGTGCCCGGCGCGCCCTCGATCTTCCCGGGGAGGCGGGAGAAGGTCTCGGCGCGGGAGGCCTCGGCGACCGCGACCATCTCTTCATCGTCGAGGTAGCGAACGCCGCTCCACCCCGGGGCGCGCTTCAGCATGAAGGCCTTCCCCGCCCGGTAGCCGTCGACGGGCCTTCCCGAGGCGTCGTAGTTGGCGAAGTCCCACGAGCGGGTGAACTCGTTGAAGTCCCGGTCAAGCTCCAGCCCCTCTTCGTCCAGGAACACCCCCAGGCTGCGCGCCAGCTCGCGGCATCGGTCGGGCCGCTGGAAGGCGAAGCCCTGCCGCGCCCACACGTAGACGCCCACGTCCACGGCGAGCAGCGTCACGCGCCGGATGCCGAGGCGCCGGTAGAACCGCTCCATGGAGACGTAGAGGGCGCTCCCGATGCCCAGGTCGTTGAACTCCTGGTTGGGGAAGAAGGTATCGTTGGAGGCCACGATCTCGTCCATCTCCACCCACATGTGCCGGTTGCCCCGGCCCACCTGCTCCCTGCCCGTGAGGGTCTTCCACTCGGGTTCGATGCGGTCGCCCCAGCCGTCGCGCTGCTGCAGGTACCTGACGCCCTTCCGGGGGACGATGACGAGGGCGAAGTGGAGCGAGCGGCCGCCCTGATTGTGCTGCGGTTCGAAGCGGAACGCCTCCACCATGGGGTGGTCGGTGGCGAGCAGTTCACTCACCTCGTATTCGTTCAGCCGATGGTCACCGATTTCTAGAAAGGCCATGGGTGCTCCCCTGCCGAATACCCCGTAGAATACCGCAATAACGCCGTCTACTCCTTCTCCGGCAGCGGCGCCTCGAGACGCTCGAGCATGTTGCGGCCGTTCACGTTGTCGGGGTTCATCTCGAGGGATTTGCGGTAATACTCGACGGCCTTTTCCCGGTTGCCGCTCACCATGTAGGCCTCGGCCAGGCTGTCGTAGACGTTCCACGAATCGGGGAAGGCCTTCACGTTCAGCTCGAAGAAGGCGACGGCCTCGGCGGTCTCCTGCCGGCCCAGAATCTGGTATCCCACTGCGTTGAGGACCTGCTCGTCGAACATCAGCTCGTCGCGGTGGTTATCGAGCATTTCGGCGTACAGCTTCACGCCCGCTTCGGTCCCCTGCTCGCGCATCATCCGGATGATCGTCCGATCCGCCGGGTCCTTGAGCTGCCGCCAGAAGGCCTGCACGTTCCGCCGGTGGAAGGCGTCGAGGGTCTCGCGGCTCACGCCCTCCTCACGCAGGTCCAGCACCACCTGGGGCACCGGGATGTTCTCTTGGGCCTCGGCGAGCGGTTTTCCATCCTTCTCCTGCGCCTTGACGGCCTCCCAGGTCTCGGCGATGTAGTCGCGCCACTGCTGCAGCTTCCCCGCCGTCCAGAGGCCGTGCTGACCGGGCACCGCCATGCGAACGGGCCGATTCCATTGCAGCAGGGGATCGAAGACGGCCAGCCAGCGGTCCACGTCCAGCTCCGGCTGAACGGCGAAGGCGGGCACGTGGTTTCGCTCGAGGAAGAAGCACCCCATGAGGAGGATGCGGTGTTCCGGGATGAAGATGACCGTGTCGGTTTCGGAGTGGCCGGGCCCGATGAACGTCAGCTCGAGGGTCAGGTCTCCGAGGCGGAGGGTCATCCGGTCGCTGAAGGTCAGATCCGGCGGCCGCACCGAGAAGCCCTCCTCGGCCAAGCTCTCCGCGACGCGGCGGTAGTGCTCCATCTCAATCCGGAGGGACTGCAGCACGGCGCTGGAGGCGTCCGAACGCCTCAGTTTCGCGTCGGCCTCCCCGGCCAGGCGCTTGAAGAGGGCGATCTTGGCGTCCACGGCTTCCGCCTCGGCTTCCATGAGCGGAACGCAGTCCGTGTGTCCGATGACCACGGCCTCGGGGAAGGAAGCGTTGCCCCACGTGTGGCCCCAGTGGTGGTGATGGTCGATGACGTACGCGAAATCCCCGCGCCCCAGCCGCGCCTTCACCGCCCTCCGGAGAGCCCGGGCGATCGCCGGTGCGCCGCCTGGATCCACGAGCACCAGGCCCTTCTCGGTGGCGAGCACAACGTGGTTGCACTCCCAGGGTGAGATTTCCTGAAAGAGCCAGACGCCCTCGGCGAGTTCCTTCACGTCGAACTTCGGACCGAGGTCTGCGGCGGGACCCTCCGCGAGCGCACACAGCGCAAACACGCACAGGACGAGACACCATGGCCAACGCTTCATCGATTCCTCCCTACGAAGACGGACGGCCCGGCGGCCGCCGCGCAACCGCGATCGTATGCACAGTTATACGCGAGATCGCCCCGGCAGTTCCACCCACCATTCATTTAAACAGGGACAGGCACCTATTAAATGTAAAGCTGACAAGCCCTAGGGTCGGGATGTCCACTTTCAATAGAATCAGGTCCCTGTCCCCAATGATATACGGAACCGCATATCCTCAGGGTGACGGCGGCGCATCTTCGTAACTCGACACCGCCCGCTCCTTCAGCCGTTTCCCCAGCCACAGGTTGACGATGAGGCCCACGGCGAGCAGCAGGAACCCGGACGCGAAAAGCAGGATGCCGCGGCCCGTCTGGCCGAGCCGCGCCGAGGGCCACCGGGTCAGCATCAGGAGCGGGGCGGCGGGCAGCAGCGCCGCCGGCCAGCGGAAGCGCACCGCCAGGATGACGAGAGCGCCCACGGCCGCCGCCGTCAGCAAGAGGGGCGCGAGGGGAAATCCGCCCCCCGTCCATCCGCAGAAGGCGCCTCCGAACCAGCCCAGCACCGCGGCGCCTACGAGGACCCTGCGGTTCGATCCGGTGAGATACCGAATCATCAGCACCGCCGCGGCGGTGAGGACGACGGGGCCGAAGGCCCCGGGCCGGGCGCCTCCCACGAAGAGAATTGCGGCCACGGCGCACCAGGCCGAGGCCTCCGCCCGTGCCGCCGCCAGCACCGTCAGGGCCGCCAGCATGAGGATGCCGTATGCGGGAAACACGTCGAAGATGAACGACCAGGACACCAGGTGAATGAAGTACGAGAACACCCAGGCCAAGGCCATGGCCCGAATCACCCGGTCGCGTACGGTCCGGGCCCACCCGAGGCACCGCCCCTCCGACGGCTCCAGCCGGGGCAGCCGCCTGACCATCCACGCGGACAGGGCGCAGCCGTAGGCCGTGAGCAGCAGGAACATGACCTCGGGACGGAGCAGGTTCTCGTCGAGCAGGATCGGCCCCGCCGCAATGCCCGCCGCGGCCGCGAAGGGGGCCAGGATCGTCTCTGCGGTCACGCAGAGCTTCAGGGCGCGAAGCAGCAGCACAGAGAGCACGGGCACTCCGGCCGCCCACAGGAAGAGCACCGTCATGCCCACCGGCCGGCTCGTCTGCAGGGCGATGCGCGCCAGTTCGTGTGTGGGATCGAGCAGGAAGAGGATCTGGAAGATGCCGAGGATCACCGCGGGCCGCACCTGACGAGCGCGATGCACCATCAGGGCGGCCGAGGCGATCAGCGCGAACTGGTATGCCTCCAGGAGGCCCAGCGGAATGATTCGCCCGTTGATGGCGCCCGCCTCGGCGAGGCCACGGGAGAGCTGCCAGGCCCCCGCGAGCACGAGCATGGCGCTCGCGAAATAGAGCGGGTTGTATCTCACGAACCAGTCGTACAGGGTCTCTTTCAGGGGGAATGTCTTCGCATTGCGCTCCACCAGATATTCCATGGCGCCTCTCCTATGTTCTTCGGGCCGGTCACACACCAACCGCCGCGGCGGACCATCCGCCGGCGGCATCCCGAGACATTCCCTTTCCCCGCTGCCTTGTCCAAGGATACGCAAGCCCCATGCCATCTCCTGCGACCTGTTTTCAAGGGTTTCGTTCTTTAGGTGACGACAATTGTCGACGCGCCGTGACAAATGTTTTCCAGCCGACAGTACGGAGGCCAACAATTTCTCCCATGCGTCACTGCGAGGCCGCGCAGCGCTCAACGAAGCAGTCTGGATGGTCGAGCTGAAATCGCTCATCGAGATTGCTTCGGATGGTGGCCTCTGCGGGCAGCCCTCGCAACGACAAAGCCGCAAACCTGTCACTGCGAGACCGCACAGCGGCCGCGGCAGTCCGGAAGGCCATGCCGAGTTCTCTTGCTCAAATGACACCGATGTATTACAATGATATCAGGAGGTGTCATGAAGGTACAGACGCTGAGGCTGCCCGATGCGCTCGCCGACCGCCTCGACACCCTCGCCCGGGCCACGAGGCGCTCCAAATCCTCCTTCATCCGAGAGGCCATCGAACGGTACCTCGACGACCGTCAGGATCTCGAGATCGCCCTCCATCGCATTCGTGACCCCGGTGCGGAATGGATCGACCACGACGAGGTCGCACGTGCCCTCGATCAGGATTAGGTGGGAGAGGCGGGCCTTCAAGGAACTCACGGCTTGTCCCAAGAAGGCCCGCCGCACCATCTTCGCCGCAGTGGAGTCGCTCCGCGAGACGCCGCTCCTGGGCGCCCTCCTCAGTGCCGAATGGAAGGGCCTGCGGCGTCTGCGCGTCGGGCGGTACCGCGTCATATACGCCTTCGACGGTACGGCTCTCCTCATCTCCATCATCCGCATCGGCCACCGCAAAAACGTTTACCGCAACAAATGAGTTTCTTTCTCGGAATCCCCCGGTTTGAATCCTTCGTCGTCGCTAAGCGCCGAAGCCGGATCCGAATGCGAGGGAAACGCAGGGTGTACGACGACGGCGTAGCCGCAGGCTACAGAATCTGCCGCGAACAGCCCCGGGTTCCTCGGCGGGACCCGTCGCGAAACGGCCTATTTCCAATATTTCTGGTAGAGCGCGGATCTTGAGGCGCGGATCCGTCCGAAGGTGCGGAGGTCCATCACCGGCGAGGAAGGCGACCGAAGGCGACGCCGGCGTAGCCGTAGGCTACATCAAGGAAGCCTGAGGGGGCGTGACGAAGCTGGGGGTGAGAGATCCGCGCCTGCAGGGGATTCGCGCCGAGAGATGCGTGCGCAAAAAGGACCCCCCCGCAGGAGGAGGACGGGAGGGCCATGGGTCTCACGCCGCCGCCTTGCACGGCATTTCGCTGACAGATCCAAGCTACAGGAAATCGAATTCCTCTCGGTCCCAGGCTTCGGCGCCCCGCCCGCCCGCCTGGACGTGCTCTTTCAGCTCTGTAAGAAAAGGGATAACCACCGGTTCGAAGAAGGGGATGGCATCGCCGCAGTACTCATCCTCCCATAGGCATCGCTCGCGCGGCGTGAGGTCCAAAAGATCGCCGGCCGTCACGGCCGCCTCCAGGATGGGCTTCTCCGCGAAGGCCTCTCCTGCCACCCGGCTTAGGTAGACGTGTCGGGTGGCCCTGGTGATGCCGGTGAAGAGCACGCGCAGCCTCAAGGACCCCTGGAACCTGTAGAAGCTCTGGTCAGACAGTCGAGGCAGGCAGACGCTGTCGAAAGTCAGGCCCTTGGCGCTGTGGTAGGTGACGACGATGGGGCGGCTTCCCGTGAAATCGGCCTGGGGAAGCCCGTGCAGCCTGCGGGACGGGGCCTGGGCGGCCTCGACGGGGACATCCCGCAGGCGCAAAGCATTGGCCACCTCCACTACCTGGTCGTTCTGGGGTACCAGGATGCCCACCCGCTGGCCCATCGCCAGCCTCTTGGAGACGACCACCGCAAGCCGTTCCATTTCGGCGCGGTGACTCTGGGCCGTGAACAGTACCGACTTTTCCGAATCATAGAGATTTCCCATGGCCCTGCTTGGGTAGCTCCAACTCGCCGCCTCATCCTCGATGAAACGGGCGGCGAGCGCGGAGACGGCGGGTGAGTTGCGGAAGCCGTCAGGGAGCCGAATGGGTTCGTGGCACATCCTCAGCGCCGACCGGATGGACCACCGGTCCATCCCTTCGCCGTAAAGCTGCTGCATCGGATCGGCGAAGACCGTGATGTGCTCCGCCATGCTGTTCAGGATCTCGTAAGCCTCCGGGCTGAGGTCCTGACCCTCGTCCACTATGGCGAACCGGTAGAGCCAGTGCTCTCCCCGACGATAGGTATGAACAAGCCGCCTCCGATCGGCAACACTGTATGCCTCGGGGAAGCCCTCTCCGAACGGCGTGCAGTTGGCTCGCAGGTATCGCAGGCACCACGCGTCGAAGGTCGTGACGTTCTCCCGCGAGAGCCCCAGGCTCTCGAGGCCCGACGCGACGTAGTCCTTCAGCACGTTCGTGAAGAGGAAGAGGCAGGGCTCCCCGTCGCCGATGGCTCCGGTGGTCCGCATGAGGTTCGCCGCGCGGTGGACGGCGATGAGCGTCTTGCCCGACCCCGGAGGCCCCGTGATGAGATAACGGCCACGCGCGGGCAGTTCCACAGCTGCGAGCTGACTCAAACTCAGTTCCTCCAGTGGCACCATCCAGGGGGTCATGGGACCCCTCCGCCGCTGTCATTGCGAGGCCTTCCCCCGAAGGGCATCACCCGAAGCAATCTCGATGCGTCGTGGTTGCGCGGCCATCGAGACTGCCGCGTCGGCCTCCGGCCTCCTCGCAGTGACAGTACCGGCGACTCTTGCCTACCCATTCCCCACCGCCTTGGCCGCCGTTTCCCGCAGCGCGGGCCGCGGCGTCGTTTCGACCGGCGCCTCCATTCCCCTGTTGCGGGTTTCGCGCTCGTCCCGGGCCGCCTTCTCGGCGTCGGCGTCCCGGGCGAGCCGGGCGCAGGCCAGGAACCAGCCCAACTCCCAATCACTCATGCCGCGGGGGTGCCCGAAGCGCCGGAGCGCCGCCCGGGCCGACTCCAGGTAAGAATCCTGATTCGTGTCGCTCTCGATCAGCGCCTGCAGCGCCAGCGCCGGCCCGGGGCGGTCCGCCTTCCTCTCGGAGCGGCGGGCCATCTCGCAGGCGTCGTCGTAGCGGCCCATCTCCCGGTAGGTGAGGGCCAGGTTGAACGCGGAGGCGTCCCCGCCGGGCGACGCCTTGTCGGCCTCGAGGTAGGCCTTGATCTCCCGGTCCCGGTCGCCGAGGTCCTTGTAGCAGAGCCCCATGAGGTTGAGCACGGCGCCGTCGGGCCGGCCGAGGAGGCGCAGCTCCGTCTTGAGGATGTCCGCCGCCCGTTCGCTCTGCTTCAGCTCCATGTACCACTGGGCCAGACGCTCGAGGGACTGCGCGTCCTCTGCGCCGGGGCCTCCCTTCTCGCGCAGCCGCTCCTCCGCCTCCTCGATCCGGAGCCGCACCGGCTGCTCGTGGCGGACGGTGAGCAGCGGGTTCTCCACCGACTGCTCGAAGACGTCCCCCGGCTGATGGGAAAGGAATGCCCGGCACTCGAACTCGCTGTTGGAGCCGATCCGGTATTCGATCGTGATGGGGTCGGCCGGAAGAGGCTGAGCGCCCGGCCGCCACTTCTCCTTGAAGAGCACCTGCCGGGTGGGGAGGCAGACCACCTCCATGGCTAGTTCGTCGGCTGCGGCGTCGGGAATCGAGAGTCCCTCGTAGACGGCGTAGGAACCGTCGGAGGGAAATGGGACGGGGGTGCCCGCCGAGACGAGCTGCTGGGGGACGTCTCCCTGGGTGAGGATCGCCAGGGCCTCGGAGGTCACGGGGGTGATGAAGGGACGCCCAGTGGCCTCGAGGAAGAAGGCATGCCACGCCGCCCCACGGGCCACGGCCAGGCGCGCCGACTCGGCGTCGGGGAAACCCCCCACCCGGGCACAGGGGAAGAAGCCCTCCATGGCCTCCCGCACCTGCGGGATCAGCGAACTGCCCCCCACCATCAGCACCAGGCCTATTTGGCGGGACTTGACGCCCGAGCGGTCGAGGGCGTCCTGCAGCGGCGCGAAGACCGACTGGCTCAGCCGGTACTCCGTCTCCCGGGCGTAGAGCATGTCGGTGTCGAGGAAAGGTTCGAGGATCGCCTCCCACTTCGCCGCGGTGAAGCGAGGCCGCTTGAGCGTCAGCGTCTTCCCCGCCAGCCGGCAGCGCGTCTCCGGCTGCTCCGACCAGACACGCCGCAGGTCGTCGCGTGTCGTCTCCGCGGAAGCCGCCAGCCGCCGGATCTTCCGGCACAGGGAGATCTTGAGTCCTTCGGCCAGGCTCAGGAGCTGCGGCTCCAGCACCTTCTTCTTCTCCGTCCAGGAGAGGTCACGCATGTCGATCCCCGCCTCGGCGCACAGGGCGGGGATGAGCACCTCGTGGACGATGGCGGCGTCCAGGTCGCCGCCCCCGATCCGGTGGTAACGCGAGGCCGCCGACATGGAGGCGTAGAGGCCCGCGGCACCCGAATCGACCGAAAGCGTCACGATGGAGACGTCGCACGTGCCGCCTCCGAAATCGAAGACGAGGGCCTTCACCTCGGCCGTCCCCTGGAAGATCTCCTTGGGGTCCTCCCGCGAGATGAAATCGAGCAAAGCCGCCGTGGGCTCGTCGAGCAGGTCGTACTCCCCGAGGGGGAGCCCCGCCTGGGCCGCGGCCAGCAGCGTGTCGCGCCGCTGGTTCACTCGGAACGAGGCCGGAACCGTCACCACCGTTCTGTCGGGCCGCGCGCCGGCGCTCTCCTCGGCCGCGGCGTGAAGGTGCTCCAACAGCACGGCCGCCACCTTCCAGGGCCGGTCGATCCACTCCGGAGCCTTGTGGTAGCTGCGTCTCAGGCCCATCTCGTTCTTGGTGTCGTAGAAGAGGTTCTTGAACGGTACGAGCCCGGCCTCGGCCGGCCGGGCCCGCAGCCGCTTCGCCCCTTCCCCCACCCACACCTGGGCCGACGGAAGCACGGCCGCCACCGAAGGCACCCTCGGGCTCGTGACGTCGTTGCCCTCCGCGGGCTGCCTCAGTTCCAGGCAGCGGGGGGTGGGCCAGCCCGCCGCCAGGCTCTGCGTGTTCCAGGTCACCTCGGCCACAGACGACACCGTCGTGCCCAGGTCGATTCCCCACACCCTCCTTCTACGATTCGGCGTCTCCCGGGCCAGTTCCAGCCCCCGGGCGTCTCTCTCCGTGCTCATAGTCTCCTCCTCTTATCCGTTTCGGTGTATCGAATCGAGGAGAAGTGGCTCCGTTTCGGTTGGCCCTTCCCCGCCGAACCGCCACCTTACAGAATAAAAAGAGCAAACGATATGCCAAAATCATAAAATACGGTGCCAGACACCTTTTCATAAAATGAAAACCCGGCACCCAGTCGTTAACCCGCCTGAAGGCGCGTCAGGAGAGGCCGGACAAGCGGTTGAACATGCCCGCGCATTGCAGGAACGACGTGATCAGGGAAAACCAGATTACGATGTTTAGGATGGAGTGGGTGTTTCGGAAGCGTTTGGCGATACAGAAGAGGCCGATGACGATGAGGCACCATAAGATGGGGGAGATCGTGTAGCCGACCAGCTCCGCTCGGCTCTCGCAAGCAAAAACGCCCGAGCCGAAGTTTACGAACATGGCGACGGTAAAAAGCGTGCTGGCGCCGAGCACCTTGAGGATGATCCGCCGGGTGGGATCGGGGGCAACGGGGAGAGGTTCCTGATTCATCCTTGTCTCCTCCTCGGGGTGCATGCATCTCGAATGCCGGATGGGATGCCGTCTCGCGGCGAAAGGCCGCTGCTACCGGGCATAGAAGGTGTTCTTAACCCTCTTGGAGACGAGGAAGTAGGGGATCCAGACGAAGGTACCCACGAGGGCGCCGATAAAATCAGGCGTGAAGAGCGACGGGTCCTGTTCGGCGATGAGCGGAATCTGCATGGAAAATAAGTGATCCACGACAAGCATGCAGAACTTGAACGCGAAATAGGCGATCATCAGGGCGGGGAAGAACCGCACCTTCATGAATTCCAGCACGATCAGCGCGAGGGCGAAGGCGACGACGAGGATGTTGGAGATGATCTCGAAGATCAGGAGGGAAGCCCACAAAGGGTGAAAAGCCTCGCTGCCCGGCGTCGTAAGGGTCTCGAATGTTCCGTTGGTGAAGATGGGAACGAATATCGTGATCAACTGATAGCCGACGATGAGAGGGGTCAAGAAGAGGCCGAGAGTCGGAAGGATCAGCCATCCGCCGATTCCAGACGGGCCGGGGTCGATCTCTTGCTCAAACATGCGTTCCTCCAAAGAATGGGCCGGGCGGACAGCGGGAAATGCCAGCCCTGATATCAGCCCCGTATTCTGCTGAGGTCCTCAATGGCATGGCATCTTCGTCCCCTTCTCGAATTCATTCGGGCGGAGCGTACTGCGGTACGCCCTCGTTCCTCGTCGCCGGGTCGGGCCGGATCCGCCACTCTCCCGTGCGCCTCGCGGCGATGCCCGGTGAGAAACCCGGTCGAGCGCGAAAGGGCCCCGCCTAACCGGGTGCCTGACACCATTCTACCTCGTTTCTCTGAGGGTGTTGCAGCTTCATCCTCTATTGGAAGCGAAGAAAGAACCCGGTACCCATGCCAAGCAGCCGATCGACGGGCATGGTGCGCACCGGGCTTCTCTCGTTCATCGCCGCCTTCGGCCTGTCCATCGTCTACACGCAGACCACCTTCGACTGGACCTATGCCGAGGCCGCCGGCGGTTTCGGAGGTTCCGCCGTCTGGCTGCACGAGGAGATGTTCGCCTTCATCACGAACGTGCTCTTCTCCCTCTCGACCACCGCCGTCTTCGCCTTCACCGCCCTTTACATCTACCACGCCTCCACCTCGTGGCTCGTCAAGAAGACACCCGATTGAGACCGGGTCATCCGAGCAGCCTTGTGCGTACCGGCAATAGAAGCGGGGGGAGATGTCAGGTCCGGAAGGTGACCTGACGCGCCGGCGCCCCGGCGAAGTATAGGGGGAGAAAGAGGATCCGCCTCTCCTCCATCCAAGCATGGGGCGCGCCGGAGAGTACGATCCCCGCGGGGCAATGGGGGAATTTCTCGAGAAGCATGTGAAGGCTCTTCAGCCGGCCCGCCGGGCCGTTCTTCACCTCGATGGGGAAGATGCGGCCCTCGTGCTGCAGCAGATAATCCACCTCGGCCGAGCTGCCCCTCGACGACCGGGACCAATAGAAGAGAGGCCCCCCTTGGGAAGCCAGCAGCTC
>Ga0180429_10004221_pt1 | contig 11529 bp, 10 predicted proteins | sample SS_ome_FD_132428 | JGI IMG/M metagenome (GOLD analysis project Ga0180429, IMG submission 132428) | Hypersaline lake sediment archaeal communities from the Salton Sea, California, USA - SS_1_S_1 metaG | ecosystem: Environmental > Aquatic > Non-marine Saline and Alkaline > Hypersaline > Sediment ... | reverse complement strand
GCGGCCGACCCGGTGGTTGACCCCCGTGGTTCGCGGCGTGTATTCGATCGATTGGGGACCCAGGAAAAAAAATATATCCTGTTTAACATCGATCGTCACGGGATCCTTCTGGGCCCCGGTTGCCATCCGGTTTATCGCGTTATTGGTAATTTTGTGGACGATATCCGTCAGGGTCTGAGCCGGTGACGACGACCCGCCTGCCTGACCTCCGAAATGCCTCTCTGCGATCATCGGCGTCGACCGTCGAGAGGAAGGGCCTGCGATGACGGGGCACGTCGGAACTGGAATACAAAACGATGTCCTTGACACCCCCCGGATCGGCTGTAGATTGAAAACGAGGGTGGTTGATAGACTGCCTTCAATCTCCTCGTCTCAAGGGGCGGCCTTTACGGGCCGCCCTTTTTGGTCGCCGTCCGGTTCGGTGTGCGAGTCGTTTAGACAATGTGCCCATCAATCCTGGCGGCGCTAGGATTTATCCCATTTCAAACCGCAGATGGTAACGGATGCCAGAATCCTTGAACAGCATCGGCTGGATCGTATTGGGGGCCCTCTTGGCGGATTTCGGGCTGCATTGGCTGGCGGATCGCCTGAACTTGAAGGCCATGCCGGCATCGCCGCCGGTGGCGTTCGAACCCATGTTTGAAACGCGGGATTACCAGCGGACCACGGATTATCTTGCCATCAATACCCGCTTCGGGTGGATGGCCGGGGGAATCCAGCTGGCGGCGGTTTTGACCTTCTGGTTGGCCGGCGGGTTTCCCGTTTTGGATGACGGGGTGCGAACTCTGGGTCTGGGACCGATTCTATCGGGCCTTGTTTTCGTGGGGGTGCTGGTGGTTTTGCGTACCATCGTCGCACTGCCGTTCAGTGTTTACCGCACCTTTGTCATCGAAGAAAAATTCGGGTTCAACCGGACGTCCTGGCGTACGTTTGTCATGGACCGCATCAAGGGCGCGGTTTTGGCCTGTTTGCTGGGAGCACCCCTGCTGGCAGGCATTCTTTTCTTTTTTCAGGAGGCCGGGTCCTGGGCATGGGTTTATTCCTGGGCGGCGGTGGTGGGTTTCATGCTCGTGATGCAGTATGTCGCCCCGACCTGGATTATGCCCTTGTTCAACCGTTTCGAATCCCTGGGCGATGCCGCGCTTGAAAGAGCTATTCGCCGCTATGCCGACGTGATCGATTTTCCGTTGCAGAATGTGTTTGTCATGGATGGATCCAAGCGCTCCGGTAAAGGCAATGCCTTTTTCACGGGCTTTGGCCGCAACCGGCGCATCGTGCTTTTCGATACCCTGATCAAGCAGCACGATCGGGACGAACTGGTGGCCATTATTGCCCATGAAATGGGGCATTATAAAAAGCACCATGTCCATACCGGACTGATGGCAGCGGTCGCCCAGACCGGTGTCATGTTCTTTCTCCTGTCCCTCTGCATTGCGCATCCGGCCCTTTTCGCAGCGTTCTATATGCCGCAGCCGTCCGTTTACGCCGGTTTGGTTCTTTTCGGGTTGTTGTACGCACCGGTGGATTTTTTTACCGGTATCCTGAGCATGCTGCTGTCGCGTCGCAACGAATATGCCGCCGATCGTTTCGCCATCGAAACCACCGGTAATGGTGAAGCGCTGGTGTCGGCGTTGAAGAAGCTTTCCGTTACCCATTTGTCCCATTTATCCCCGCATCCGTTCTACGTTTTTTTGAACTATTCCCACCCGCCGGTTTTAAGCCGGATCAACGCCATTCGAAATCAGCTCCCATCACCTTGACCCTGCAGGGCAGCCCGTGACGCGGGTGGGGCTGTGGGACCGGTCATGGCGAACGTGCCATCAGGCAGGTTTGTGCAGCGCGGCTTGATTCAAATCGAACTGCCGGGGGTTGCCCGTCGGTCATGAATGGGATAAAACCGTCTCGATTCTCATGAATTAAATTGAAACTGGAGAGGTCGTCATGCGGGGTGACATTTGGCGAGGACTGGCAAGCGACAACCACGCCGGTGTGCATCCGGAAATCATGCAGGCCATGGCAGCCGCCAATCAGGGCCATGCCGTGGCCTATGGCGAGGACCCATACACCCGTGCCGCAGTGGATTGTTTCCGGCAGCATTTCGGTGACAATGTCGAGGTTTTTTTTGTTTACCTGGGAACCGCCGCCAATGTGCTCTCACTGCAGGCGGCCACCGAACCGTTCAACGCCATCGTTTGCGCGGATACCGCCCACATTCACGTGGACGAATGCGGCGCACCGGAGCGCCACACCGGGTGCAAACTGCTGTCGGTGACGACCTCCGACGGCAAGTTGACCTGCGACGGCATACGGTCGCATCTGCACGGCTTCGGGTTCGAGCATCATGCCCAGCCGCGGGTGATATCCATCACACAAGCCACCGAACTGGGCACCGTCTATCAACCGCAAGAGATCCGGGCCATTGCCGATTTGGCCCATGCGCACCAGATGGTGCTCCACATGGATGGCGCCCGTCTGGCCAACGCCGCGGTTCATTTAGGTGTCGACTTGCGCCGGGTGACAGTGGAATGCGGGGTGGATGTGCTTTCCTTCGGCGGCACCAAAAACGGGATGATGATGGGCGAAGCTATTGTTTTTTTTGATACCGCGTTGACCCGTAACTTTAAATATCGACGCAAGCAAGGCATGCAGCTGGCAAGCAAAATGCGGTTTATCGCCGCCCAGTTCGATACCCTGCTGTCCGACGATCTTTGGCGGCGTTGCGCCGGCCACGCCAACCGCATGGCTGGGTTGCTGGCGGACGAACTGAAGGCGTTGCCGGAAATTCGTATCAGCCAGAAGGTCGAAGCCAATGGTGTTTTTGCAAGGGTGCCCCCGCAAATCATTGCCCCGCTGCAGGCGATCTGCCCCTTTTACATCTGGAACGAAAGCACCTCCGAAGTGCGCTGGATGACCTCTTTTGATACAACCGAAGAGGATATTCAGCGGTTTGTCGCCGATCTAAAAAAAGTCTTGATATCGTGCCGTTCCAGCGCGTCCTGATCGTTGCCGACATCGAAGGAAGCTCCGGTTGCTGGAATTTCGCCGCCTCTTCCTTCCTGACACCGCAATGGGTAATCGCCTGCGCTGAAATGACAAAAGATGTTCAAGCGGTGGTCGAGGCCCTGTTACGGGCGGACGTCACGGACATCATCGTCAAGGATTTTCATCGCACAGGCTACAATCTGTTGCCTGAAAGAATCGATCATCGCGCCCGGGTTGACAGCGGATATGCCTTGGGACCCATTCCCGGCATGGGGGATCCGGGGCAGGCGCAGGCCGTGCTTTTCCTGGGACTGCACGCCGCTTCCGGTACGGATGGGTTCCTGCCGCACACCATGACCTCCCGGCTGGCCGCCGTTCAGGTAAATGGCGCACCGCTCTCCGAAGTGTCTCTGTTTGCCGCGCTTTTGGCGCCCTATGGTATCCGGCCGGTTTTCTTTTCCGGCTGTCCGGCCGCATGCTGCCAGGCGGCGACAGTCATTCCGGGGATTACCACCTATGCGATCGACAAGCAAAAAGGCCCGGAGGGTTTTGATGCCTTGGCCTGGCGGTACGGTTTAGCACAGGGCGCCGTGGCCTCGCTTGCCAACCATGATGTCCGTCCGCTGGAAGGAAACGGCCCTTTCAACGTCGAGGTGGTTTTCCGGGATGGAGCCGCGGAAGCGCTAAAAGCCGCCCGTCGCTGGCGGTTGGAACAGAGTGGCAATCGCGTTCAATTCGAGGTCGAGGATCTGCCGGCTTTATTTCTGACCCTCAGTCGGATTTGCTATTTGCGACCGGCATGGCTGCCGCTGCTGCCATTGGCCTTGCCCCTGTACAGGCTGATGGGACGGGCCGGGTTACATTGGGTGCGGCACCGATTGAAACGGCTTGCGGCGCCTTTATTTTGATCAGCGCCTGCCGCTCCTGATGGAGGATCCGGAGAAAGGTGCAGGATCCGATTTCAAGCCCCCTTCGCGTGGGACGAGAATTGAGGGTAAGCGTTTTAATGACGAAGAAAGACGCTGATTGCCGGCGGCGACAGTGCAAAGAGAGGAAACGGTTACATGGTTGATCTGCCATTGCCAGGGCTGGACGACCCGGAAGGCGCTTGCGTGCCGGATAGCCTGCCACCGGTCGTGGATGCCCACGTGCATGTTTTTCCGGATTTCCTTTTTGATGCGGTCTGGGGGTGGTTCGATCAGTTCGGGTGGCCGATCCGCTATCGTCTTCATACCGAACGCCTGGTGGAATTCCTTCTCCAACATGGTATTGACCATATTGTGGCGCTTCAGTACGCCCACAAACCCGGGATAGCGGCTGACCTCAATCGCTATATGGTTGACCTCTTAGGAAAAACCAAAGCGGTTACCGGTCTGGCCACGGTATTCCCCGGCGAAAGCAATGCACGTCGCCTTCTGGAAACAGCGTTTGCCGAAGGGCTTAAAGGGGTCAAACTGCATAGCCATGTGCAGTGCTTCGAGATGGATAGCCCGGGGATGCATGCCATCTATGCCTGCTGTTCCGACAATGGCCGGCCCCTCTTGATCCATGCCGGACGGGAGCCCAAAAGCCCGGCCTATCCCTGCGATCCTTACAAGATTTGCCACTGGACCCATGTCGAACGCGTGCTGCGGCAATACCCCGACTTGAAACTGGTCGTCCCCCATCTGGGAGCGGATGAATTCGAGGCTTACCAGCGTCTGTTGGATCGCTTTGATCATTTGTGGCTGGATACCACCATGGTGCTGGCGGATTACCTGCCGATAGCCAATCCGCCGGATATCAGCCGCATGCGCCTGGATCGCCTGATGTTCGGAACGGATTTTCCTAATATCCCGTATGCTTGGGACCGAGAATTGCGGCGGCTGGCAACACTGAAGCTGGATGAAAAATCGTTGCGGCAAGTGTTGTCGGAAAATGCAGCCGCACTCTATCAGATCGATCTTGCCGAAACGATACCGTAAGCGACACCGGTAACCGAGGCGGAATTTCGACAACGGTTAAAAAAACGCTGTTTGCCAGAACAGGAGAAACCGTGCGTGTTGAAAAATGAAAGCCATACGATTGCCATGCGCCGGCTGAGAACCCTTGGAAACCAAAACAGGAAACTGGCGCGCCGGATCGCCCAATTGGAAAAAAGGGCGCAACGCTATCGCCATTTTTACGAAAAGGCTCCGGTCGGCATGTATGAAATTGATTTCGCTTCCGGCCGCTGCCTGACGGTGAACCGGTTTGTATTGGCCTACACGGGATACACCCGGGAGGAATTCCTGGCGATGAATCCAACTGACTTTATTGCAGAGGCCAGCCGGGATCTTTTCGGGGAGCATTATGAAAAAATCCAATGCGGCGAGGCGGCCCGCGCCAGCGTTGAATTGCAGATCAATTGTAAAAAAGGGCCGATAAGGTGGGCCTTGTTTGAGATTCAAGACGGTCGTATGCAGGGCCTCCAAGCGGCTTCGGTGGTGTTTTATACGATTGATGAGCAGAAACGCGCCTTAAAGGCCCTGGCGGAAAGCGAACAGCGTTTTCGACGGCTCGTGGAAACCATGAAGGAAGGCCTGATCATTCTGGACCGTGACGGGCGTCTTATCTATGTGAACCAGCATCTTGAAGAGATCAGCGGCTATAACACCGAGGAACTTATAGGCCACGAGATAGAGGAGTTTCTATCGCCGGAGGGCCTGCATTTCCTCCAGAGGAGGCTATCCGGCCAAGATGATAATTTACAACGGGCATTCGAGATAGCCTGGAAGCGCAAAAATGGAGAACTGCGCTACAGCATTATTTCACCGCAGGTTCTGCCGGGCGGGGACGGCGGCAGCCAAGGAACCTTTGCCATTATCACAGATATCACCGCCAAGAAAAAGGCGGAAGTCGCGGTTCGCCGCAGAGAAAAAGAGCTGCGGCATAAAAATGACCAGCTGGCAGAGATGAATACCGCCCTGCGCATGCTGGCCAAGCTTCGCGAACAGGATAAATCCGAGATTGAAAACAGGGTAACCGCCAATCTGCAACAACTGGTGGAACCCCTCATCGAAAAACTGCAGAACAGCGGACTGAATGATCGCCAAAAAATTTATACCCAACTTCTATCGGCTAATCTAAAGGAGATCACATCATCCTTTAACCAAAGGGTATCGCCTCACCTGCTGGTATTGACGCCGGCTGAGATCGAGGTGGCGAATATGGTCAAGCACGGCCGCACCACGAAGGAAATTGCCTCTTTGATGATGATATCCGCGCGTACCGTCGATATGCATCGTCTCAACATCCGACGCAAATTGGGGCTCCATAAAAGAAGCACGAACTTGCGATCCTATCTACTGTCGACTTGAGATGGGAGAGGGGAGGACACTTTGCCCCAAAAGGTTGAACCCACCGATAGCGCCATACCGTTACAGGTCGTTTGGATGCCTCATTGATGCTGGCAGAGAAGGACACGACGGATCAGGTTGTCTCTTCGATGGCGGCGGCGTGGGCATAGGCCTCATCGAGACGGTCAAGAACATATTGAAGCTGATCTTCATCCCATGCTTCGATGTCGAAGCAGTGGGCATCTTCGCCCAACAACCCCTCGGGAACAAAATCGCCCATTTCGTCCGGATCGGAAATCATTTCCCCGTAAAAGCATACCGAAAGCCAGCGGTCGGACGGATCGTCATCTATAATATCGACCATGGTGAACAACGGCCGATTTTGCTGGCTGTCGTGTTTGGCCCGCAGCGAAAATGACACCCCGGGGCGGGCGTTGAAATCCAGCGTCAAATCGGTGCGTCTGGCGAGGTGGTCTTTGAGCGTTAGAAAGGCCTGCTTGGTTCGCCGGGGTGAATCCGTCCAGTTTTGCAGCAGTTCGTCTAATTCGGCGGCGTTGTGAATGGAAACCATCTTTCGACCTCCCCATGATAACGGTGAATTTGAAATGAGAATATGATCAAAATAAAGGGGGTTATAGTTTCCGGCCGGCTTTGCGTCAATCCTTTTTTAGCGATTCGGTAATTTCGAATATGCGCTGGGAAATGTCTCTTACGGTCATCTTGCGGTGATCGATCCACCATTTGGCGCTGGTTTGATTTTGCCATTCCTGGAAGAAAAGCGCGAACGCCTGATCCGACAACGTTTTTTGCGCGTCGCTGTCATGTTTCAGGCTTTGTTTCAGATAAGTGACTTTGTTGGTCAACTCCGCGCGGACTTTTTCAGCCCAGGTGAGCATCTTCGGCGTACCGGTCAGTTCCGGCAGTCCAATTGCCTGGTGGGCTTGTGACAATCGGGCCGTCTGCTGGCGGCCGTATTCTTTCCGACAGGCGTCACAATACCAATCCTTCTTGTCCACAAGAAAGAGATTTTTCTCATGACTTTCAAAGAGTTGGACCTTGAACTTGGTGCGGCATGTCTTGCACCGGACCTCATAGGTAAACGTGGTTTTGCTCATTCGTCATTTCGGGCCGGGGCTTCCGGCCACGCCCTTCTTTGGATAAATGGTCTGTTTGGGTGTAGCCGCAGGCGGCGAAACTGCCTATCGACGCTACCTAAAAAAGAAGGCCGATCCGTTCGAACGAATCGACCTTGCAATGTCATATTTGGTCGGGAAGACTGGATTTGAACCAGCGACCCCAGCGTCCCGAACGCTGTGCTCTACCAGGCTGAGCCACTTCCCGACAAGATTGATTTCATTATTTCAGGCGATGTGAAAAGTCAAACAAATATTTATGTGTTCAGCCTGCCAAGATATTTTTGATGACGATGGTTTCTTCCCGGCCGGGGCCGACTGAAATGATATCCACGGGCGTTTCCGTCAAGGCCTCGATCCGTTCCAGATAACTGCGGGCCTGTTGCGGGAATTCGTCCAGGGATCGCATGCCGCTGATGTCGACTTTCCAGCCGGGCAGTGTTTCGTAAATGGGCTGGCATTCCGCCAGCACTTTTAAGTCTGTGGGGAATTCCGTAATGGTTTCGCCTTTGTATTTGTAGGCATTGCAGATTTTGATGTCATCCAATTCACCCAGGACATCCAACTTGGTGATCGCCAGTCCGGTCAGGCCGTTCAAGCGCACGGCATTGCGGACGATGACCGTGTCCAGCCAGCCGCAGCGTCTGCGCCGGCCCGTCGTGGCGCCGAATTCAGCGCCTTTGGCCTGAATGGCATCCCCGATGGCATCGAACAGCTCGGTGGGGAAGGGGCCCGCGCCGACGCGAGTGGTATAGGCTTTGACGATGCCGGTCACGCCGTTGATATGGCGCGGGCCGATGCCGGCCCCGGAGCAGGCATTGGCGGCCACCGTGTTGGAGGACGTCACAAAAGGATAGGTGCCGTGGTCGATGTCCAGATGGGTCCCCTGGGCGCCTTCGAACAGAACCTGGCGTCCGGCTTTGATGGCCTGGTCGATGGTAACGGATACGTTGTCGACATAGGGGCGCAGCCGTTCGGCATAGGCCAGATAATCCCCAATGACAGCCGCCGGATCGACGGTTTCGGCCTTGAGATAGTGTTTCAGATAAAAATTTTTTTCATCCAGGATCGACCGCACCCGTTCCTCGAAAACGTCGGCGTCCAGCAGTTCGACAAACCGCACGCCGCGGCGGGTGGCTTTGTCTTCGTAGCAGGGGCCGATCCCGCGCCCGGTGGTGCCGATTTTTTTGTCGCCCTTCATGAGCTCCCGGGCATGATCCACCGCCTTGTGATACGGCATAATGACATGCGCTTTTTCGCTGATCTTGAGTTTGGTGGGGCCGGCATCGACGCCTTTTTCGGCCAAATAATCGATTTCGCCCAGCAACACCTCGGGATCCACCACCAGGCCATTGCCGATCACGCACGTTTTCCCTTGCAGAATACCGGATGGCACCAGATGACTGATAAATTGTTTACCGTTGACCACCATGGTGTGACCGGCATTGTTGCCGCCCTGGAATCGGGCAACGATATCGGCATGTTCGGCCAGTAGATCGACAACTTTACCTTTTCCTTCATCGCCCCATTGGGTGCCGATGATCACAAGATTGGACACGAGATGCTCCTTGCAGCAAAAATTGTTAGTGTGGTCGCCGTTGATTTGCGCAATCGATCGCAGCGCATCAATGGCGTCGTTCACGAAAAAAACCCTGGATCAATTCACGGCATTCATCCAGGAGCAGGCCTTCCACGATTTCAGGGTGATGGTTCAGACGGCGGTCTTCGCCAAGATTATACAGAGATCCTGCAGCGCCCCATTTCGGATCCCGGGTTCCGAAGAAAACCCGTTGAATCCGAGCATGGATGATAGCGCCCATGCACATTAAGCAAGGCTCGACCGTAACATAGAGGGTGGTGTTTAACAACCGGTAGTTTTGGCGTTGGGCGGCCGCCTGCCGGATGGCCAGCATTTCGGCGTGGGCGCTGGGGTCATGGTTGCAGATGGTCCGGTTGTGGGCCTTGGCCAGGATGTCGCCCTCGGCTGAAACCAGTACGGCCCCGACCGGAACTTCTTGAAGGCGGGCCGCTTGGCGCGCTTGCACAAGGGCTGTTTGCATATAGGCAATGTGGTGTACATCGTGATCCATCGGAGCCTTCGTTCGTTCGATTCAACCAACCCGGGATTTAATAGAGGATTCTTTCCCACGAGGCAAGGGCCGTTTGGTGGTAGTCGTTGTCGAGGGCTGGCGACCCGCCTGGCCGCGTTAAACAGAAAACGATGACAGCATGGTGAAAGGCCCGGATGATACCGTGGCATGTGGAAAAAAAGCATACCCGAATGGCATAAAGGCCTGCCGGCGAATTTGAATTTGTCGTTGACATCATGCAGGGATTGGCTTATGAAGCACTTCGTTCAAATAACCACCCGTTGCGCCCGTAGCTCAGCCCGGATAGAGCGCCGGACTACGAATCCGTAGGTCGCAGGTTCGAATCCTGCCGGGCGCACCATCGAATAGTTTAGGAAGTCAAGAGGTTATCTCTGGCTTCCTTTTTTTGTTTTAGGAGTCCCAGCCCTATCAGCTCTCTCAGGTGCATGAAATCAAGCACCTTTATAAAATGGGAGGCCGAGATGATTCTAAGACGCTGTCCTGGTCCGCACACGGCTTTTTCATTTCATTCTCGGGATGCGTGTGTTGTAAATAAAGGTCTTGCGATGTTGCTCAGAGGATCAGGGGAACGAGCATCAGCAGCACTAGGATCGTATCCCATAATACTGCGCTGAAAACGCATTGAACCGAGAACTGTTGGTCTGATTGAAGCGTCGTATTGACATAAGCAATTTTCATCAACCAGCCCCCCTTTCCAGTTCACCGCCTGTCGTTAGGCTCAAACATATCAAATTGAAGAAGATGACAATCCTCCGGCAACCTTGCTCACGCTACAAGGTTCTGAATCGTTAATGGAACTGGAGTAGTGCTTGCATATCGGGCAGAATTTTCGGGGCATACCTCTGCCGGTCCACAGAATCTTAATACGATGATGTGTTCCGCACTTTGGGCAAATGCATTCCGTCTTTTTTTCTCTCAGACAGATGGACTGAATGCATTCAATCCGCTTTTCAACGGTGCTGTTTTCTTTTGCTGTTTTCACGGTCCGTCCCTCATTTAAGATTTTAGCCCGAACATTTCATGAAATTTTTTCTATGCAATAAATTTTATGCAAATATTCAGTGGTATAAAAGCCATTCGGGGTATCATTTTCAGGTGACACGTTGTACCCTTGGCCGATTTCCAAAATCACAGAAAATATTTCACCCTGCGGGCGCGCCCGAGATGCCCATTGACCACGTTATCAGGGGCTTGCGGTAGCATTCGTACAGCGGCGCCCCTGATGCCTTGCCAATGAACATCTCGAACGCGTGAAATATTCGGGTTAGAGCGAGGAATCGTGAGCATCAAAAGGCGGTCAGGTTGTCAGAGTATGAGCTTCCGTTCGACTCCGGCTTGCCATGTGATAAGAAATATTAGCAATCCTTGTGCCAGGATTTCGGTGCCGGATTTCCTGCATAATAATAGATGGAAAGAGGTTTGAGGTGTAAAGGACCGTTATTCGCTTGACGATATTTGTCAGCCAAAATGACGGGATATGTCAGGTCGGAAATGATAAGGGGCAAAACCCGATGTTTTGCCCCTTGGCCAAAAGGAGAGTGAAAGGAAACGTTAGTCGGCAATCAGGGGATCGAGAACGTCAAGTGGGGTCCGCGTCGTCAGGCAATCTAAAATTGTTTTCGATCCCTGATTGCCATTTTCTATAGGTCATCAAGCAAACACTGTACCAATATAGCCTATGCGTTCTTTTCAACGCGATAACAGGTAGATAGCAAAATGAAGGCAAATCGCGTCTTGTCCGTTTGACGGAATTTGTCAGTTGGATGGACGTTTCTTGTCACAACGGGTTTTCCGACGCAAAAGAATCGGGCAGCCCCAACCAGCTTTTGGCGGCATTCATGTCGGTGAACACACCGGCTTCATATTTGTCTGAATGCACCACACCGTCAAACATCCGAGAAAGACCGAATCCTAAACCATCCGATTCACTTGCCAGTGGTCATCAACAAGATCGTTATCGGCTTGGTTGCAAACTTCCTTTAACCG
>Ga0180429_10004217_pt1 | contig 11530 bp, 6 predicted proteins | sample SS_ome_FD_132428 | JGI IMG/M metagenome (GOLD analysis project Ga0180429, IMG submission 132428) | Hypersaline lake sediment archaeal communities from the Salton Sea, California, USA - SS_1_S_1 metaG | ecosystem: Environmental > Aquatic > Non-marine Saline and Alkaline > Hypersaline > Sediment ... | reverse complement strand
GATGTCAACCAGGCGCGACCGGGGACTCGAGGCTGGGCCCATGGTTGCTCCGTGTGGAGGCACCGAAGTGATGGCTAAGCAAAGCAGACGCAGCATTCGACTGGGCTGGGTGTCCATTCTCGGCGTGGCGGTCGTGTTCCTCTTGCCGGGGACGGCCTCGGCGGCCGAGGAGACGGTCTCGGTGGAACAGGTTCAGCAGGGTTTGAGCACCGTCTGGGTGCTGGTCGGCGCCTTCCTGGTCTTCTTCATGCAGGCGGGTTTTGGCATGGTGGAGGCCGGGTTCATCCGAGCTAAGAACGCCTGCAACATTCTGACGAAGAACTTCCTCGACTTCTGCATGGCGTCGCTGGGCTTCTTTCTCATTGGCTATGGTCTGATGTTTGGGGATGGCAATAGCTTCATGGGCTTGAAGGGCTGGTGCCTGCTGGGCTTGGAGCCGACGGCCAGCGGGATTCCGCTGTACGCATTCTGGCTCTTCCAGGCGGCGTTCTGCGGGGCGGCCGCGACCATCGTGGCCGGCGGCATGGCCGAACGGATGAAGTTCCCGGCCTATTTGATCTACTCATTCATTATCTCGGCCCTGGTGTATCCGATCGTGGGGCACTGGATCTGGGGCGGCGGTTGGCTCTCAAAGATGGGCTTTGCCGATTTCGCCGGTTCGACGGTTGTTCATACCGTCGGTGGTTTCGCGGCTCTGGCCGGTACGTCGATTCTGAAGCCGCGTGAAGGCAAGTATAACCTTGACGGCAAGCCCAATGTGCTGGCCGGCCATAGCATTCCGCTGGCCTCTTTGGGGGTGTTCATCCTCTGGTTCGGCTGGTTCGGGTTCAACGCCGGTTCGACGCTGGGGGTCGGCGACGGTTCGGTCATTGGCCTGGTGGCGATCAACACGAACCTGGCGGCGGCCGCTGGCGGCATCGTCGCGATGCTGACGGTCTGGAAACGGTTCGGTAAGCCGGACCTGTCGATGGCGATGAACGGTGCGTTGGCCGGCCTGGTGGCCATTACGGCGCCGTGTGCCTTCGTCGCGCCCTGGGCGGCCCTGGTGATCGGAGCCGTCGGCGGGTACATCGTGGTCCGGGGCGTCGAATTCCTCGATCGGTTGCGGATCGATGATCCGGTCGGCGCCGTTCCGGTACACGGCATGTGCGGTGTCTGGGGCACACTGGCCGTCGGTTTGTTCGGAAAGTCCTCTCTGGGCCTGGCGCATCCCGGTCTGTTCTACGGGGGCAATCCCACCCAGTTCGGGATTCAGATGCTTGGCAGTCTGGTGACAGTCGGATTCGTGGTGTTGGCCATGGGCACCGTATTCAAGTTGATCGATAAGACGATCGGCTTGCGAGTCAGTCGCGAAGAAGAGCTGCGTGGGCTCGATATCGGCGAGCATGGCATGGAGGCTTACGCCGGGTTCCAGGTCTTCACGACCAGTTAACGGATACGATTCGGGAGCAGAACGATGAGATTAGTCGTCGCCTATATTCAGCCGCACAAGCTCAACGATGTCAAGCAAGCCCTGTACAAGGCGGACGTCCAGAAGATGTCCGTGACCAACGCCCTGGGCTGCGGCGAACAGCAGGGCTACGAGGAGAGTTATCGAGGAATCAAGTTCGAGGTCAATCTGCTCAAGAAGGTCAGGATTGAGATCGCCGTCAATGAGGATTTCGTGGAACAGACTGTCGCCGCCATCGTGGACGGAGCGCGCACCGGCCAGATTGGCGACGGGAAGATCTTCGTCTCGGATCTACAAGATTGTATACGTATCCGGACGGGCGAACGAGGCAAAGATGCGATCGGTTAGTCAGTTGCAGTACAAACCCAATGCACCCGGAGAAAGGAACGACACAATGGCATCGAAAGAATCTCTGAGGACCTGCACGATACACCATCGCTGCTCGCGACCGGCACAGGAGCGATCCGCTCCCGTGCGTTCGACCCGAGTGAATGTGTCGCTGCCCACCGTGGTGCAGTAGGCATTGGGTTGCGGGTGAGGCTTGGTTTGCCGCCGGTTGATTCAGCTGGGGAAACAGCCGAACGGTGCAAGCCTCACCCCTTTTCGAACCGAACCGGGCGCCGCTTCACGCGACATGCTCTCCGGGAATTGACAGCGGCTGGCTGCGTCGATAGCATGACGGACGAGCCGAATGTCGGAGTGAGGCGCAGCATTGCATCGGTTCGCGGGTTCGATTTCGCGGCGTGAGGAAGAACCGCTGCGAACGGACGAGTACGACGGCACGTGCGGTGATTCAATTTCAAATCTGAATAACAGCGTAGTGATGGCTATAGAGGAGTTACGAAAATGTCTGACAATGCGACGGGAGCTTTTGGCCGCAACGTTTTCAATGAAGCAACGATGCGGGAGTGTCTGCCCAAGAACGTATTCAAGTCACTGAAGCAGACGCTGGAGGGCCGCCAGCCCCTGGATCCGGCGACCGCCGATGTGATCGCCAACGCCATGAAGGACTGGGCGATCGAAAAGGGCGCGACCCACTTCTGTCATTGGTTCCAGCCGATGACCGGTTCGACCGCCGAGAAGCACGACGCCTTCATTTCGCCCACCTCGGACGGCAAGACGATTATGGAGTTCAGTGGTAAGGAATTGACGCAGGGCGAGCCGGATGCGTCGTCGTTCCCTTCGGGCGGCCTGCGCGTCACCTTCGAGGCACGCGGTTATACCGCCTGGGATTGCACGTCGCCCGTCTTTGTCAAGGAAGACGGCAAGAACATCACTTTGTACATCCCGAGCGCTTTCTGCTCGTATACGGGTGAATCGCTCGACAAGAAGACGCCGCTGTTGCGCTCGATGGAAGCGCTCAACAAGCAGGCGTTGCGTGTGCTGGGGGCCCTGGGCAATACGACGACGCAGCGCGTCATCGCCACGATGGGGCCCGAGCAGGAGTACTTCCTGGTCGATCGCGCCTTCTGTGATGAGCGCTTGGATCTCGTGCTGGCCGGTCGAACGCTGTTCGGCGCCAAGCCCCCGCGCGGGCAGGAGTTGGACGATCACTACTTCGGTTCCCTGCACGAACGGGTCGCCAGCTTCATGAACGAGGTCAACAACGAACTGTGGAAGCTCGGTGTCACCGCCAAGACGCAGCACAATGAAGTCTCGCCCGCCCAGTACGAGTTGGCGCCGGTCTTCTCGACCGTGAACGTGGCGACCGACCACAACCAGCTGACGATGGAGACGCTGCAGAAGATCGCGCTGCGGCACGACTTCGTGTGTCTGTTGCATGAGAAGCCGTTTGCCGGCGTGAACGGTTCGGGCAAGCACAACAACTGGAGCATGTCCACCGACGACGGGAACAACCTGCTCGATCCGGGTGACACGCCGCACGACAACATGGTCTTCCTGGTCATGCTGGGCGCCGTCGTCAGTGCGGTCGATAAGCACGCGACGCTCCTGAGAGCCACGGTCGCCAATACGGGCAACGAGCACCGACTGGGCGCCAACGAGGCGCCGCCGGCGATCGTCTCGATTTTCCTGGGCGATCAGTTGAACGACATCTTCGAGCAGTTGGCGCACGGCGGCGCCAAGACCAGCAAGCAGGGCGGGGAACTGAAGCTCGGCGCCTCGACGTTGCCTCCTCTGCCGAAGGACTGCACGGACCGCAACCGGACGTCGCCGTTTGCGTTTACGGGCAACAAGTTCGAGTTTCGCATGGTCGGCTCGACGCAGTCGGTCGCCGGGCCGAGCTTCGTGCTCAACACGATCGTGGCCGACGCCCTCAGCGATATCGCCGATGTCCTGGAGAACTCGGACGACGTCAACGCGGCCGCTCAGAAGATTCTGCAGGACATTGCGGTCAAGCACGCCAATATCGTGTTCAACGGCGACAACTATGCTTCGGAATGGGTCGAAGAGGCCGCCCGACGCGGGCTGCCCAACATCCGTTCGACGGTCGAGTCGCTCGAGACCGTTCCTTCCGAAGAGAACATCGCATTGTTCAGCCGGCACGGCGTGTTGTCGGAGCACGAACTCAAGGCGCGCACCGAAGTTCTGCTCGAAGCCTACAGCATGCAGATCAACATTGAGGCCGAGACGATGCTGAGCATGGCCAAGCGTCAGATCCTGCCCTCCTGTTGCGAGTACTCGGCGCGTCTGGGCAACGCCGTCGCGGCCGTTGCCGGCGCCGGCGTGGCGGCCGATACGCAGACCAAGATGCTCAAGAAGGTCTGCGATCTGATCACGGCGCTGCAGACGGGCATCGAAGCCCTGGAGGCGGCCACGGCCAAGGCGGCCGGTGCCGACGGCACCGAGGTGCAGGCCCGGAGCTATCGCGACGACGTCATCCCGGCGATGAACGCGGTTCGCGCCGCCGCCGATGAACTGGAGACCCTGGTCGACGCGGACCTCTGGCCGCTGCCGACCTATGCGGAAATGCTGTTCATGCGATAGCCTCCGACGATATCCTTTGACGTTGCACCCCAGAGCCCGTATTTGAGAGGGGACGCCTGACGGCTGAACGGAGAAGTGCATTTTTGTGATGCGCTTCGGGGCCCTCGGGCGTCTATCCGGGTAGTGCCGGAACGCTCCGGATGCGGTGCTCTGTGGTGTGGCGAATAGAGGGATGCGCTTATGGATGCTGTCTGTTTGCAGGGCGTCACGAAGACGTTCGGCAAGACCGTCGCGGTCTCGGATCTGTCGTTGGCTGTCCCTCCGGGCAGCGTCTACGGTTTCATCGGTCCCAACGGCTCGGGCAAGACCACGACCCTGCGCATGATCATGAACATTCTGTACCCCGATCGGGGTCGGATCATGGTGCTGGGTGAGTCGCGACGCGGCGCGTGTCTGGATCGGCTCAGCTACATGCCGGAGGAGCGGGGCCTCTACCAACGCATGAAGGTCCGCGAACTCCTTGAGTTTCATGGCGAACTGAAGACGGGGCGTAAGGTCCGCCGCCAGGCCGATCACTGGCTGGAGAGACTCGGGCTGACTGATTGGGCGACGAAAAAGGTCGAGACCCTCAGCAAGGGCATGAGCCAGAAGTTGCAGTTCATCGCGACCGTGATCTCGGAGCCTGAGGTGGTCATTCTCGATGAGCCGTTCGCCGGGCTCGATCCGGTCAACGCCGAGGTCATTCGGGAGGCGATCCTTCAACTCCAGAGCCAGGGTGTCACGATCGTTTTCAGTACGCACGATATGGGCGTTGCCGAGACAATGTGTGATTACGTTTTCATGATCTTCCGGGGTCGCAAGGTCCTCGACGGGACGCTGGATTCCATTCAGAGCCGGTACGGCACGGACACGATTCGGCTGCGCACCAACGACGGCGCCGCGGCGCTGGAGAATCTGCCGGGGATCGAGAAAGTGAACGATTTCGGCCGGATGCAGGAATTGCGCATGACGCCGGACTGCGACACGCAGGCGGTTCTGACCGCCGTGATGTCACGGACGCGGGTGCACAGTTTCGATATCGTCAGGCCGTCACTGCATGACATTTTTGTCCGAATCGCCGGGCCGGAAGCTCGGGAGGTCCCCCATGCGTAAGACACTCAGGTTGGTCAGGCGCGAGTACAAGGCAGCCGTCAAGACCAAAGGCTTCATCATTGGCTTGGTTCTGGCGCCCATATTCATGGGCGGGGGATTGATTGCGTTCGCTGTTTTCAAGGACCGCGTGGACACGACCGACAAGGCGCTGGCGATCGTCGATCGATCGGGCGTGGTGGCGCAGGCGGTTGTCGAGGCGGCTGAAAACCGTAATGAGAACGAAATCCGCGACGAGAAGACGGGCAAGAAGGTCAAGCCTGCCTATGCCGTCGAACTCGTTGAGCCCGACCAGACTGATCTGGAGAACCAGCGTCTGGAACTGTCCAATCGGGTGCGTCGGGGCGAACTCCACGCCTTCCTCGACATTGGCCCGGGAATCGTTCATCCGGGCGACGACCCGAACGCCTCTCGGATCGCCTACTACGCCAAGAACTCGGCGATGGACGACATGCGCCGCTGGCTCGGCTGGCCGATCAACAACCGGCTGCGCCAGCTGCGGCTGGCGGACGCCGGCATTGACGAATCCGAGGTGAAGGATCTGTTTCACTGGGCCAACGTCGAGGGCATGGGGCTGGTCTCCGTCGATGTCGCCAGCGGCGATATCCAGAAGGCGAAGAAGACCAACGAGATCGAAGCGATCCTGGTTCCCATTGTAACGATGATGCTGATGTTCCTGATGGTGATGATGAGCGTTCCCGGGATGCTCCACTCGGTCATGGAGGAGAAGACGCAGCGGATTGCCGAGGTGCTGCTGGGCTCGATCAGTCCTTTCGAGTTCATGATGGGCAAGCTCCTGGCCGGCATCGCCGTCTCGCTGACCAGTTCGGCGGTCTACCTCATCGGAGGGGTTCTGGTCATTCGTCACATGGGGTTTCAGGGGTACATCCCCTACGCCGTGCTGCCCTGGTTCTTCGTCTACATGCTTTTGGCCATCCTGATGCTCGGGGCGTTTGCGGCGGCGCTGGGCGCCACGTGCAGCGAACCGAAAGACGCCCAGTCGCTGACGTTCCCGATCCTCGTGCCGGCGCTGATTCCCATGTTTACCTACTTCCCCATCGTGCGGGAGCCCATGAGCAGTTTCGCGACCTGGATGTCACTGTTTCCGCCCTTTACGCCGTTTCTTATGTTGCTCAGGCAGGCGACGCCCGGCGGCGTTCCTCCCTGGCAGGCGATCGCAGGTCTGCTGGGTGTCATCGCCTTCACTCTGGCGTTCGTCTGGGCCGGGGGACGCGTGTTCAGGGTGGCGCTGCTGCTGCAGGGGACCCCGCCGAAGCTTGGCAACATCGTTCGATGGGCGCTGCGGGGCTAATTCGCCGTTTTTGTCGGCTTGGTTGTGAGCAAAGGGGCTTCGCACGAAAGCGCAAGCCGCGCTGTGCCCCTACACTTACCATAAGGGTGAGTAATGACGTTATCACTCTGGGTTATCGTGTTTATTAGGGGAAATGGCGTGCCAGCGGGGGGCTGGAGCCGTATTATGAGTTGTCTGCGAACTCTCTTGTGGGCGGGGTGATAGTAGGAACGCTTAGGCAGTAAATCGATCTGGAGAAACAATGGCTTCTGCACCTAGAAATCAGGGCCTCTACCGGGCGCGTCATGAGCACGATGCGTGCGGGATTGGTGCTGTGGTGAATATCAACGGGGACCGCGATCACTCGATTATCGAGTACGGCAAGCAGATCCTCGAGAATCTGACGCATCGTGGGGCGGCCGGCGCCGATGAGACCACGGGCGACGGCGCGGGGATTCTGTTTCAGATCCCGCACGCGTTTCTGTCGGCCGAATCGAGTGGGCTGGGGATCTCCTTGCCCGAGCCGTCTCGTTACGGGGTCGGCATGGTCTTTGGCCCCAAGGACCCGGCCCTGCGGGCCAAGCTCGACGGCGTTCTCGAAGAGGCGCTGACCCACTACAAGATGAAGGTCCTCGCCTGGCGCGATGTCCCCACGAGTCCGGATTGCCTGGGCAAGATCGCTCTGGAGGCGGAGCCGACGACGAAGCAGGTCTTCGTGGACGGCGCGGGCCTGGAAGGCGACGCTCTCGAGGGGCGCCTCTATCTGGCCCGCAAACGCGCCGAGCGGCTCGTCAAGGAACGGTTCGGTGACGCGGGCGAGGAGTTCTATGTCACCAGCCTCTCGTGCAAGACGTTGTGCTACAAAGGCATGTTCATGGCCTGGCAACTCTTCGAGTACTATCCCGATCTTCAGGATGAGCGGCTGACCTCGGCGCTGGCGATTGTCCACCAGCGCTACAGCACGAACACGTTTCCGAGCTGGCGGCTCGCCCAGCCGTTTAGGTGCATCGCCCACAATGGCGAGATCAACACGCTCAGCGGGAACCGCCATTGGATGCAGGCGCGTGAGACGCAGATGGCCAATCCGGTCTTCGGCGGCGACATCGCGGACGTGCAGCCGATCCTGGCGGCCGACGCCAGTGACTCTGCCTGTTTCGACAGCGGGTTGGAACTGCTCGTTCGCGCCGGGCGGAGCATGCCCCATGCGATGATGATGATGATCCCGGAGGCGTTCGGTCCCAAGTATCACATCAGCACCGACAAGCGGGCGTTCTACGAGTATCACGCGTCGATCATGGAGCCGTGGGATGGTCCGGCCGCGATGGTCTTCACCGATGGACGGATTCTGGGCGGCACGCTGGATCGCAACGGTCTGCGGCCCTGTCGGTACCTGGTGACGACCGATGGGCTCGCGATCATTGGCAGCGAGGCGGGCGTCGTCGAGTTCGCGCCCGAGAAGATTCGCGCCAAGGGGCGCCTGCGTCCAGGGCACTTGTTCCTGATCGACACCGTCGAAGGACGCATCATCTCCGACAACGAAACCAAGAGCAAGATCGCGCGTCAGACGCCTTACCGTCGGTGGCTCGAGGAGAATCGTATCGAACTGCGCGGCCTATTCGACGCGCCGGACGCTGTGCCGACCGATCCGATCGAGACGGTCAAACGGATGCGGGCGTTCGGCTATACCGCTGAAGAGAAACGCATGATTCTGGCCCCGATGGCGGTCAACGGCCAGGAGCCGGTCGGCTCGATGGGCAACGACACGCCGCTGGCGGTGCTGAGCGATCGCCCAAAGCTCATGTTCAATTACTTCCGCCAGTTGTTCGCCCAAGTGACCAACCCCGCGGTCGATCCGTTGCGAGAAGGGCTCGTCATGAGCCTGATGTCGTATGCCGGCAAAAAGCCGAACATGCTGGACGAGTCGCCCCAGCATTGTCGCCAACTGAAATTGCCGCACCCGATTCTCACCAGCGCCGACCTGGCTCGCCTGCGTTCGGTTCAGCGCGCGGACTTCCAGGTCCAGAGCGTCCCTATGCTCTTCGACGCCGATTCCCATCAGCCGGGCGCGGCGCTGCGAAGCGGCCTTGCTGCTCTGATCGAAGCGGCCGAGAAGGCGGTCCGCGACGGCGCATCGCTGGTGATTCTCAGCGACCGGGACATCTCGGAGGCCCAGGCGGCGATCCCGTCCCTCTTGGCGGTCTCGGCGGTGCACCACCATCTCTTGCGCAGGGGCCTGCGCAACGAAGCGGGTCTGATCGTCGAGAGCGGCGAGCCCCGGGAGGTCATGCACTTCTGCCTGCTGGCCGGCTACGGGGCCAACGCGGTGAATCCGTATCTGGCCATCGACGTGCTGCAGGAGATGAATGAGAGCGGCGAGTTGAACAAGACGATGGAGCCGGTGGAGGTCTCCGACCATCTGATCGCCGCGATCAAGAAGGGCATGCTCAAAACGATGAGCAAGATGGGCATCTCCACGTTGCGGAGCTACATGTACGCCCAGTTGTTCGAGGCGATCGGCCTGGACAAGACGCTCGTCGACGAGTACTTCACCGGGACGACCTCGCGCATCGGCGGGATCGGCCTGGACGAGGTGGCGCAGGAGACGCTGACGCGACACGAGTATGCGTTCGGCAATGACGACTTCAGCTATCCTGCGGTCGATGCCGGCGGGGATTATGCCTTTCGCTTTCAGGGCGAGCGGCACCTGTGGAATCCGACGACGGTCGCCAAGCTGCAGGAAGCGACGCGCAACGACGATGCCGCCGCCTACGCGGAGTTCTCCCGGGCGGTCAACGGGCAAGCCAAGGAACTCTGCACGCTACGTGGGCTGTTCGACTTCAAGGAAGCCGATCCGGTTCCGGTCGAAGAGGTGGAGCCGGCCGCGGAGATCGTCAAACGGTTTTGCACCGGCGCGATGAGCAATACGGGTGAAGGCGGCGAGGACCCGGCCCGCTACGTTCTGGAGGCCAACGGGGATTCCAAGAACAGCGCCATCAAGCAGGTGGCGAGCGGCCGGTTCGGGGTGACCATCAACTATCTGGCTCATGCCAAGGAACTGCAGATCAAGGTCGCCCAGGGCGCCAAGCCGGGAGAAGGGGGGCAATTGCCTGGCCATAAGGTGACCCAGGAGATCGCGAATCTGCGTTTCTCAACGCCGGGCGTGACGCTGATCTCGCCCCCGCCGCACCACGACATCTATTCGATCGAGGACCTGGCGCAACTGATCTACGATCTGAAGTGCAGTTGCCCGGGCTGCAAGGTCTCCGTCAAGCTCGTCTCCGAGGTGGGCGTCGGAACCATCGCGGCCGGTGTGGTCAAGGGCAATGCCGACGAGGTGCTGATCAGCGGACATGATGGGGGGACCGGGGCCAGCCCCTTGTCGTCGATCATGCACGCCGGGGCGCCCTGGGAATTGGGATTGGCTGAGACCCAGCAGACACTGGTCCTGAACAACCTGCGAGGTCGTACGCGGCTCCAGACGGACGGGCAATTGCGCACCGGACGCGACGTGGTTATCGGGGCGCTGCTCGGCGCCGACCAGTTCGGCTTTGGCACCGGGGCGCTGGTGACGATGGGGTGCACCTTGCTCCGCAAGTGCCATGAAGGTGCGTGTATCTATGGGATCGCGACCCAGGACCCGGAATTGCGCAAGCGTTTCGCCGGCAAGCCCGAGTACATCACCCGCTATCTGATGTTCGTCGCCGAGGACATTCGTCAGATCATGGCGACCCTCGGTTTCCGCAGGTTCGAGGACATGATCGGCCGAGCCGATTTGCTCAAGACCGATGAGGCGGTTCGCCATTGGAAGGCCAAGGGGCTGGACCTCTCGGCGATTTTTCATCAGGTGGATACCTCGGACGGACGGCCCGTGCGGCTCTGTGAGAAGCAGGCCGACAAACTCCAGGACCACATGGACTGGAAGATCATCGAGATGGCTCAGGAGGCCATCGAGAACAAGAAGCCGGTGACGCTGGAGTTGCCGATCAAGAATACGGACCGAACCGTCGGGACGATTCTGAGCAATCGGATCGTGCTCAAGCACGGTCCCGAAGGGCTGCCCGATGAGACGCTGAAGGTGACGCTCAAGGGATCGGCGGGGCAGAGCCTGGGCGCGTTCCTGGCGCAGGGGGTGACCCTGACTCTGGTTGGCGAGTCCAACGATTACCTGGGCAAGGGGCTCTCCGGAGGACGCCTGGTGGTCAAGACGCCTCCCGAGGCGAGCTTCCTGCCCCACGAGAATATTATCGTGGGCAATACGCTGCTCTACGGCGCGACCCGAGGTGAGGTCTTCATCAACGGCGTCGCGGGCGAGCGGTTCGCGGTTCGCAACAGCGGGGCGGTCGCGGTCGTTGAAGGCGTGGGCGATCACGGCTGCGAGTACATGACCGGCGGTTGCGTCGTGGTCTTGGGCAAGACAGGCTGCAACTTCGCCGCGGGTATGAGCGGCGGCACCGCCTACGTCCTGGACGAGCGTCAACTCTTCGACACGTTGTGCAACCTGGACATGGTGGACCTGGAGAACGTGTGGCGCCAGGAGGATAAGGACTTGCTCCACGGGCTGATCGAACGCCATGCCCAACTGACCGACAGCCAGCGGGCGAGGTATATTCTGGATCACTGGTCCGGCATGATCGGGCGTTTCGTCAAGGTCATGCCCATCGATTACCGAGAGGCTTTGGAACGAATGCAGGCAGAAGAACGACGGCACAGTGAAATGACAGCCGCGACCGAGGAGGTGTTCCATGGGTGAGTCG
>Ga0180429_10004216_pt1 | contig 11531 bp, 7 predicted proteins | sample SS_ome_FD_132428 | JGI IMG/M metagenome (GOLD analysis project Ga0180429, IMG submission 132428) | Hypersaline lake sediment archaeal communities from the Salton Sea, California, USA - SS_1_S_1 metaG | ecosystem: Environmental > Aquatic > Non-marine Saline and Alkaline > Hypersaline > Sediment ... | reverse complement strand
GCTCGAGGCGAGCCCGATGGCGCAGAACAACGCGCTCACGAGCACCATCCCCAGGTAGGCCACGAACAGGTGCGGCCAGTCGGGCGACACGCCGCCCAGCGCGGCGACCACGAGCGGGAGGAAGCCCGACGCCCACAAGAGCGCCATGAAGATCGTCGCCGCGCCGAGCTTGCCGATCACGACGGCCGCCTCGGGCACCGGCGAGGTCAGGAGGAACTCGAGCACGCCGCTCTTCGCCTCCTCACTGATCATGCGCATGGTCACGAGCGGTGTGAGCACGATCGCGAGCACCCAGAACAGCTGCGTCCCGCCGAACAGCTCGAGCCCCGCCGCGTGCACGTCGCCGCCGCGGCCGGGCAGGTAGAAGCTCGAGAACATGAGGCCCTGCAGCAGTCCGGCGAGCAGCAACAGCGCCCAGGCGAGCGGCTGCAGGAAGAGACCCGCGAGCTCGCGCCGCAGGATGGTCCAGGAGGCTCCGATCACGCGCCCTTCTCCTCGTCGGCCCGCTCGCCGGTCCGTTCGTCGGTCCCGTCGTCGGACGCGGGCGCGTCGCTCTGCGTCCGCGGTCGCTCGAACGGGTTCAGCGTCGGACCGCCCGGCGGCCGTTCGGCCCGAGACCCTGCGCTCGGCGCGCCGTCCGTCGCGGCACCGCCCGCGGACGAGGACGCATCGGGCCGGCGCTCGAACGGGTTCAGCATCGGCGCGGCGCTCGGAGCGCTCGTGGGCGCGCCGCCGCTCACGCTCAGCTCGAGGCCCGTGCTGATCGGGCTCGTCGGCTCCGGTGCGGCGGTCGGCGCAACCGTTCGCGGCACCGATGTCGCGCTCGCCTCGCCGAGCACGAGCGACGCGAACAGACGCTCGAGCGACGGGCGCTCCCAGGAGAGCTCGCGCAGCGCCCACTGCTTGGCCATCGCGAGCGCGCCCACGTCCTCGCGCAGGTCCCCCTCGCCGCGCACGCGGAACTCGGTGTGGATGCCGACGCGCTCGCCGACCTCGACCGTCTCGACGCCGGGCAGCGAGCGCAGCAGCCGCGCGGCCTCGGCCGCGTCGAGCACCGCGGCTTCGACGCGCACGAGCGCTCCGCCGCCGCCGAGTTCTTCGACCAGCTCCTCGCGGCTGCCGTCCGCGAGGCAGCGCCCGCGATCGATGATGAGCACGCGCGGACAGATCGCCTCGACCTCGGCGAGGATGTGCGAGGAGAGCAGGACGGTGTGTTCGCTCGCCAGGTCGAGCACGAGCTTGCGCACCTCGATGCGCTGGATCGGATCGAGGCCGCTCGTCGGCTCGTCGAGGATGAGCACGTCCGGCTCCGGCAGGAGCGACACGGCGAGGCCCGCGCGCTGGCGCAGACCGCGGCTGAGCGAACCGACGAGCGAACGACGCCGATCGGTCAGCCCGACGCGCTCGAGTGCGCGACCGATGCGCGCGGTGCGCTCGCCGCGCGGGATGCGGTGTAGGCGCGCCTGGAAGCGCAGCATCTCCTCGACGCGGTGCTCGGCGTAGAGCGGCACGTTCTCGGGCAGGTAGCCGATGCGCCGCCGCACCTCCAGCGACTGGCGCAGCACGTCGAAGCCGCCGATCGTGATGCGCCCGCGCGTGGCCGGCAGGAATCCGGCGAGCATGCGCATCGTCGTCGACTTGCCCGCGCCGTTCGGCCCGAGGAAGCCGACGACCTCGCCGGCCTCGAGGCGGAACGACAGGTCGTCGACCGCGACGTGCGGGCCGAAGCGGCGGGTCAGGTTCTCGACTTCGATCACGGGCGGAGCGGGAGCACGCTGGGGGCGGCGCGACGCCGACGCGGCGGGCGTTCGACGCGTTCGGCTGGGTCCGAAGGTAGCCCGAGCGAGGGCCGCGGTCACGGCCCGCTCGCGCCCGGGACGGGGCCGGTTCTCGTGGCGGTACGGGTCCGCGCGCGGCGACGCCGAGCACGCGCAGCACGGGTCGCGCTGCACGGGTCGCGCTGCACGGGTCAGCGGTGCGCGGGTCGCGCGTCACCGTGTACGGGTCGCGCTGCGCGGGTCGCGGTTCCCCGGTCGAGCTGCTCCGGCCGAAGAGGCCTGCGAACGCGCGAGCGGGCGGCGCGATCGCTCGCGCCGCCCGCTCGTCCGTCGGACGCGCTCGCTCGAGCGCGTCCGCGACCCTCGCTGGGGTCAGTTCTTGACCTCGAAGTCGGCGTCGACCGGCTCGTCGGCATCGGCCTTTTCGGACGCGTCGCCCTCGGCGCCGCCCGCCTGCTGGGCCTGTTGCTGCTCGGCGTAGACCACCTCGCCCAGCTTCTGCGCCTTCGTCTGGAAGTCGGCGAGCGCCTTCTCGATCGCGGCCTTGTCACTGCCCTCGGCGGCCTTCTTCAGCGCCTCCTTGGACGCCTCGATCGCGGCCTTGTCGGCGGCCTCGAGCTTGTCGCCGTGCTCCTCGAGCTGCTTGTCGGTCATGTGCACGATCTGCTCGGCCTGGTTCTTCAGGTCGACCACCTCGCGGCGCTCCTTGTCGGCGCTGGCGTTGGCCTCGGCGTCGGCACGCATCCGCTCGACCTCTTCCTCGGACAGGCCCGAGGAGGACTCGATCTTGATGCTCTGCTCCTTGCCGGTGCCCTTGTCGACCGCCTTGACCGACAGGATGCCGTTCGCGTCGATGTCGAAGGTCACCTCGATCTGCGGCACGCCGCGCGGCGCGGACGCGATGCCGTCGAGGGCGAACTTGCCGAGCGTGCGGTTGTCGTTCGCGAACTCGCGCTCGCCCTGCAGCACGTGGATGTCCACCTGCGGCTGGTTGTCCGCGGCCGTCGAGAAGATCTGGCTCTTCGAGGTCGGGATGGTCGTGTTGCGCTCGATGAGCTTCGTGCACACGCCGCCGAGCGTCTCGATGCCGAGCGACAGGGGCGTCACGTCGAGCAGGAGCACGTCCGAGACCTCGCCGGCGAGGATGCCGCCCTGGATGGCGGCGCCGAGCGCGACGACCTCGTCGGGGTTGACGCTCTTGTTCGGCTCCTTGCCGAAGATCTCCTTCACGACCGCCTGGATCGCGGGGATGCGCGTCGAACCGCCGACCAGGATGACCTCGTCCACGTCACCGGGCTTCAGACCGGCGTCGGCGAGCGCCTTGACGCAGGGCTCCTTGGTGCGCTGGACGAGGTTCGACACGAGCGCCTCGAACTTCGCTCGGCTGATGGTCTTCGTGAGGTGCTTCGGCCCCGACGCGTCCATCGTGATGAACGGCAGGTTGATGTCGGTCGAAGCGGTCGACGACAGCTCGCACTTGGCCTTCTCGCAGGCCTCCTTGAGGCGCTGCAGGGCCATGGCGTCGCTGCGGATGTCGATGCCCGACTCCTTCTTGAACTCGTCGGCGACGAAGTTGATGAGCTCCTCGTCGAAGTCGTCACCACCCAGGTGCGTGTCGCCGTTCGTGGCGAGCACCTCGAAGACGCCCTCCTCACCGATGTCGAGGATCGACACGTCGAACGTTCCGCCGCCCAGGTCGTAGATCGCCACCTTGCCGGACTTCTTCTCGTCCATGCCGTAGGCGAGCGTCGCGGCGGTGGGCTCGTTGATGATGCGCTCGACCTCGAGGCCGGCGATCGTGCCCGCGTCCTTGGTCGCCTGGCGCTGGCTGTCGTTGAAGTACGCCGGCACCGTGATGACCGCGCGCTCGACCTTCTCGCCGAGGTAGCTCTCCGCCGCCTCCTTGAGCGCGCCCAGGATCATGGCGCTGATCTCCGGCGGGCTGAGCGACTTGTCGTCGACCTTCACCTTGACGAGCTCGTCGGCTCCGCCGGTGAGCTCGTAGGGCACGAGCTTCTCCTCGTCCCCGACCTCCGCGTGGCGGCGGCCCATGAAGCGCTTGATCGAGAAGATCGTGCGCGTGGGGTTGGTGACGGCCTGGCGCTTGGCCGGGGCACCGACGAGGCGGCCGCCGTCGCTGGCGAACGCCACGACCGAGGGGGTGGTGCGGTTGCCTTCGAGGTTCGTGATGACCTGCGGCTCGCCGCCTTCCATGACGGCGACGACCGAGTTGGTGGTGCCGAGGTCGATGCCGATGATCTTGCCTTTCTTGCTCATGTGGATCGCGTGGTCGTGGGCGGCGGCCCGATCGACCGCCGTGGACGCTCCCGCTTCTCAAAGTCCGTGCCGAAGCCGTTCCGGGGCCCGGGAGCGCGGGTCGCGGGGTGGGTCGCTGCCGATCTGGCAGGAGCCCGGGGGAGCGTCCGGAGGCGCTGCCATCGCGGCAGGGGCTGGGGTCTGTGGCCGGGGCGTGGCCACTTGGTGGCTTCCGGAGGGGCACAGAGGCGCGCCCTTCGGGCGCTTCCACAGAGAGCCGGCGCTGCGCGCCGGAGAAACCACAGAGCGCCGAGCGCTTCGCGCTCGGCGAAGAAGCTCGCCCTTCGGGCTCGCCGGAGAAGGCTCGGGGCGGGCGCGGAGCGCCCGCCGGAACCGGACCCCGGACCATGAGATCGAAGTCTCGTGACGGGCGCGCAGCGCCCGTCGGAACCCGACCGCGGACGATGTGCACCGGACCGATGCGGCGGCCATCGGCCAACGCCATCGGGGCAGTGGCCTCACGACACGCCGCCCGTCCGGTTCCCGCGCGCGCGGAGCGCGCGCGTCTACGTGGAGCGCGAAGCGCTCCACCTCTGTGGTCCTCTCCGGCGCGCAGCGCCGGCTCTGTGTAGCGCCCGAAGGGCGCGCCTCTGTGCCCCTCCGGCAGCCACCAAGTGGCCGCGACCTCGCCTACAACCCGTACTCGCGGATCTTCCGGTACAGCGTCCGCTCCCCGATCCCCAGCACGGCCGCGGCCTTCTGCCTGTTGCCACCCGCGAACTCGAGATTGGCCGCGATCAGGTCCCGCTCCACCTCCTTCAACGAACGACCCGCCAGGCCCTCGCTCCCACCGCCGGTCGGCGTGCGCGGCGCGGAGCGGATCGACTCGGGCACGTCGGCCTCGTCGATCACGTGACCGCTCGACAGGAGCACCATCGTCTCGACCGCGTTGCGCAGCTCGCGCACGTTGCCCGGCCAGCCGTAGCCCACGAGCACCGCGCGCGCCTGCGGCGTCATGCCGCGCACGTCGCGTCCGTGGCGTTCGGAGAGCTCGGTGAGGAAGTGGTCCACCAGCAGCGGGATGTCCGCGGTGCGTTCGCGCAGCGGCGGCAGGTCGATCGTCACGACCTTCAGCCGGTAGTAGAGGTCCTCGCGGAACCGGCCGTCGGCCACGCGCTCCTCGAGGTCCTGGTTCGTCGCGGCGACCAGTCGGATGTCGACCTTGCGCACGGTGTTGCCACCGACCGGCTGCACCTCGCGCAGCTCGAGCGCGCGCAGCAGCTTGGCCTGCGTCTCGAGCGGCATGTCCCCCACCTCATCGAGGAAGAGCGTGCCGCCGTCCGCGTACACCATCCGCCCCTCGCTCGCCGAGACGGCGCCCGTGAAGGCGCCCTTCACGTGGCCGAACAGCTCGCTCTCGATGAGGCCCTCGGAGAGCGCCGCGCAGTTCATCGCGACGAAGCGCTGGTCCTTGCGCGGGCTGTTCGTGTGGATCGCGCGCGCGACCAGTTCCTTGCCCGTTCCGCTCTCGCCGAGCACGAGCACCGTCGCCGTCGTCGGCGCCACCTGCTTGAGCACGTCGAAGACGCGCTGCATCGGCGGCGAGCTGCCGACGATGCCCTCGAGGCCGAAGCGCTCGTCGAGCTGCGCGCGCAGCTCGCGGTTGTCCCGTCGCAGCCGCCCGGTCTCGAGCGCGCGCTCGAGGCGCGTGCGCAGCTCGGTCAGGCGCACGGGCTTCTCGATGTAGTCGGACGCGCCGCGCCGCATGGCGTCGACCGCGGTCTCCACCGAGCCGTGACCGGTCACCAGCAGTACGGCGGCCTCGGGTTGCAGGCGCGCGGCGTGCTCGAGCACCTCGATGCCGTCGACGCCCTTCATCACGAGGTCGGTGATGATCGCGTCGAACGCACCCGAGCCCATGGCCTCGATCGCGGTGCCGCCGTCGTGCGCGAGCGTGCACGCGTAGCCGTCCATCTCGAGCCCTTCGGCGAGCGCCTCGGCGTGCCCTTCGTCGTCGTCGACGACGAGCACCCGACCGGCGTTCGCGCCCTCCTCCAGTTCCTCGCGCGTCACGCTCAGAGCTCCTCCTCGTGCGCCTCTCGGACCGCGGCCTCGCGCGCCGCGCCGGTCAACTCGACCGCGAGCGGCAGCGTCAACTCGAACGACGTCCCGCGCCCCGGCTCGCTGATCACCCGCATCGCGCCGCCGTGGTCCTCGACGATGTGGCGCGTCGTCGCCAGGCCGAGGCCCGTGCCGCCCCGCTTGTTGGACCAGTACACGTCGAAGCAACGCTCGCGCTGCTCCTCGGACATGCCGATGCCCGTGTCGGTCACCGACACGAGCGCGTCGTTGCCCACGCGCTGGACGCGCACGAGCAGCTCGCCGCCCTCGGGCATCGCTTCGCGCGCGTTGACGAACAGGTTCATGAGCGCCTGGCGGATCTGCCCGTCGTCGACCATGACGAGCGGCAGTCCGGGCTCGATGTCGGCGTGCTGTCGGATGCCGGCCGCCGCGTTCTCGGGCTCCACGAAGTCGAGCGTGTCGCGCAGGATCTGTCCCAGGTCGGCGGGCGCGCGGTTGACCTCGCTGCGGCGCGCGAACGCGAGGAACTCGCGGACGATGCCCTCGAGGCGCTCGACCTCGCGCTTGAGCGTCTGGATGCGCTTCGCGCTGCGCGCCTCGCGCGGACTGCCCGGCTCCGGGCCCGCGGCGGCCGCGCGCAGCGCGTCCTCCTCGAGGAGGGTCAGGTTGATCGACATGGTCGACAGCGGGTTCTTGATCTCGTGCGCGAGGCCGCCCGCCAGGCGCGCGAGGAACTCGAGGCGCTCGCGCTCGGGGTCGCGCTTGGCCTCGGGGCGCGGCTCTTCGGACCGCTCGAGCGGTCGCTCTCCCGCCCGCTCACCCGGGGGCGCGTCCCGATCCCGTTCGCTGTCTTCGTCGTGCTGCTGCTGCATCGCGGGCACCGCCTCGACGCGGCGCGCGCGTAGTCTACGCACACCCTCCCCCGACCCGAGCCCACGACCATGCCCGAAGCCCCCGCCGTCGTCGCCCTGCCCGACTCGTCCGCGGACCTCGCGTCCGACGCCGTCGAGGTCCTCGTGGCCGCGCTGCGGTCGGGACGCGTCGTCGGGTTGCCGACCGAGACGGTCTACGGCCTGGCCGCGCGCGCCGACGACGGCGACGCACTCGCCGCGCTCCTGGCGGCGAAGGGAATCGAACGCGCGCGCGCCTTGACCTGGCACCTGGGCTCGACCGCGCCGCTCGAGGGCTGGGACGGGTTCGGTCCGCGCGCGCGTCGCCTGGCCGAGCGCTACTGGCCCGGGCCGCTGACGCTCGTGCTCCCCGGCGTGCCGCCCGGCCTCGAACGCGTCGCGGCCGACGACTGGACCGGCGCTCGCGTACCGGCCCACGCCGGCATCCGCGCGGTGCTCGACGCCTGCGACTTCCCGGTCGTGGCGACGAGCGCCAACGCCACGGGCGAGCCGCCGCTCGTCGACGCGGCGGCCGTGGCGGCGGCCTTCGGCGAACGCCTCGCCGCGGTCGGCGACGGCGGACCGGCGCGGATGCAGGAGGCCTCGACCGTGCTGGCGCTCGGGCCGGGGCGCTTCGAGGTCCTGCGCGAAGGTCTGCTCGACCGCGGCGACCTGGCGCGCGCGAGCGGGCGACGGATCGCCTTCGTGTGCACCGGCAACACCTGCCGCAGTCCGATGGCGCAGACCCTGGCGCGCGCCGCGCTGCGCGAGCGCGTCGGCGCGAGCGACGACGCCGAACTCGAGTCGCTCGGCTTCCGCGTCGCGAGCTTCGGCGTGCACGCGATGCCCGGCGCGCCTGCCTCGGCCCACGCGGTGACGGCGATGGAGCGGCGCGGTCTCGACCTCACGCAGCACGCCTCGACGCCGGCCTCGGTCGAGGAGCTCGCGACCTTCGACGAGATCTACGGCCTCACCGCGAGCCACGTGGCTGCGATCGTGCAGGCGCTGCCGCCGCGCCTCGCCGAGCGGGTCACGAAGATCGACCCCGAGGGCCGCGACGTGGCCGATCCCGTGGGCGGCTCGCTCGACGACTACCTGGCCTGCGCCGAACAGATCGACGCCGCGCTGCGCGTGCGCCTCGACGGCTGGGCCTGACCCGCCGGCCGCGAGCGAGGGACGCGCGCTACTCGGCCGACGCGAGCACGCGCCACGCACCGGCCGCGTCCGCGCACTCGCCGAGCGCGTCGCGCACGTCGTCGCGCGCGAGCAGGCGCGCGATGTCGGCCAGCGTGCTGATGTGCTGCAGCTTCTGGTCGCGCGGCACGAGCAGGAGCACGACCATCGTCGTCGGCTGCGCGTCGATCGAGTCGAAGGGCAGGCCGTCCTCGCTGCGCACCAGACCGAAGGCGCCGACGAGGCGGTCGAGCCCGTCCACCGCCGCGTGCGGGATCGCGATGCCGCGCTCCATCCCGGTCGACATCGAACGCTCGCGCGCGAGCACCGCGTCGCGGTAGTCCTCGTAGCGTCCCTCGGGGACGTGACCGCGACGCTTCACGTGCCCGAGCAGGCGTTCGATCGCGTCCCACTTGTCGCGCGCATCGAGCGGCAGCAGGACGTCGCCTTCGGTGAGGAGTTCGGTGAATCGAGCCGGCATCGGTGGCGGGCGGTCGCGCTAGGAGTGCGTCCCCGGAAGGGCCGCGGTCTCGGCCGCACCCTCGAGGGGCGTCGACTCGCCCGGGGACAGCTTGCGGATGCCGAAGGCGCGCGCCAAGGGGATCGCCGACATTCCGACGAGGAGCGTGAGCAGCGCGCCCATCTTCGCCTGGCCCTGGATCTGCGCGCCGAACATCGCGACGGGATAGGCCTGGGTCGCGACGAAGAGTGCGACCGTCAACCCCAGACCCGAGATGTAGCCGGCGACGAGCACTTCGCGCAGTCCCATGCCGTCGGGCAGCCGCAGCCCCGCGAGGCGTGCGCCGAAGACGAACAGCGGCACGCCGAGGAACTTGCCGCCGATCAGGGACGCGGCGATCAAGAGCGACAGGCTGCCGAAGGCCGAGAACTCGACGCCCGCGTTGGCGAACGCGAAGAAGAACAGGCCGAAGTCGACGAAGGGCTTGAGCGTGTGCTCGAAGTCGTCGAGCGGCGAGTGCCGGTGCGGATCGCCCATGAGCTGCTCGACGGGGTCGTCCTCCTCGGCCAGCGCGCGCGGACTCGGTCCCGGCAGGAACGGCACGACCGCACACAGGGCCAGGGCCGGGTGCACGTGCGCGAAGTAGAGGCCGACCCAGGCCAGCGGACCGGCCGTGGCGATGTAGAGCCACCAGTGCCGCTCGCCGCGCCGGCGCAACCACCACGCGACGAGCGCTCCGGCCGCGACCGCCAACAGCCAGACGGGCTGGACCGGGTGCGCCGGATCGGGATAGGCCACCGCGATGATCACGAGGCCGATCGCGTCGTCCCCCACCGCCAGCAGCAGGAGGAACTTGATGGGCGGGCGCCCCTTGCCGAACACCTGCCGCGCCACGAGCCAGGCCAGCGCGATGTCGGTCGCGGTCGGGACGCCCCAACCGATGGCGATGACGCCGAACGACGGGTCCGGACTGCCCTCGCCGCGCTGCCGGCCGTAGGTCTCGAGCAGGCCCTCGAAGGCCCCGAGCCGGTACATGGCCCAGCCCAGCCCGAAGTAGACGGCCACCGGCACCAGGACCCCGCCGACCGTGGCGATGAGCGGCGTGAGGGCCTTGCTGGGCGGGTTGAGGCTGCCGCCCGGCAGCGCCGAGTGGGCGATCTCCTTCGCCGCGATCCCGAAGAACAGGACCATGAAGACGTCGTCCACCAGGAACTTGACGTCGACGTGGTGCCCGCCGATCGACAGGTGCCCGAACGGCTGCGCGTGCAGGATCGCCGCGTAGGTCTCGGGGAAGAGGTTCGCCGCCGCGAGAGCCGCGACCACGCCCAGGAGCAGGGGCAGCATGAGCTCCTGGACCTTGGCCAGGAGCGCGCCTCGCTGCGGGGCTGGGGCCCCCGGGGACGGGGTGACCGGGGACGGGGGTCGGGACATCCGGGGGGGAGGACGGGACGGGCGGCCAGCCTACCAGCGCTCGGACGCAGGCTCCCGGCGCGCCAGCGGGGCTCGCTCGGGGGACGGGCCGTGGGACGGGCCGAGCCGATGGACCGGGCCGGTCGCCCGTGCGGTGCGGGACGAACGGCGACCCACGGCCGGGGGCGAGGCCTCGCGACAGAGCTCGTCGAAGGGCTCCGGCTTGCGGCCGAGCTCGGCTCCTACCCCCCGCACCGGCCCGGTTTCGCAGCGGCCCGACCGGCCCGGCCCCGTCCGCACGAGCCCCAGAGGGGGACGCGACCGGTCGTGTGCGCTCGCTCGGGGGCCCGACGCGGGTAGCCTCCCTGGCTCACCGCGACCGGTCCCGGTCCCGGCACGCCCGCTCCGGCCAGGAAGATGCCCCCCCGTGTGGCGTCCTCGTTCCCCGACCGCCACACCGCCTCCGTCCCGCCACCGCACCCCGGGGCCCGCTCCGGCGGCCTCTGGCGACCCGCTCGGCGAGCCAGCCAGCACCCCACCCCCACGATTCACGAGCCCATGAGCCTCCGCACGCCCAGCGCGTCCCTCCGGCGCCTCCTCGCGCGTCGTTCGCCGTCGCGCCTTGTCGCCGTGCTGCTCGGCGCCCTCCTCCTGGCGACCGCCGCGGCCCCGACCGCGCTCGCGCAGAACCGCGACGGCGCCGACGACGAGCCGCCGCCGATCGTGCAGGACGGCGACTTCTACATCGTGAGCTTCTCGGAGGACGAGAACACCGGGCTCACGCTGCTCGACTTCGTCAAGAACTGCGAGGTCGCGACCGGGCTCAACTTCGTCGTGACGAAGGACACCGTGCAGCTCCTCAAGAGCCAGACGGTCCGGATGTACGGCACGAAGCGCATCCCGAAGGACGAGTTCTACTCGTTCTTCCAGATCGTGATGTTCATCAACCAGTTCGCCTGCGTCGAGGTCGGTCCGCCGCCGCTCACGGTGATCGTCATCCAGAGCCTCGCCGCCGGCGGTCGGCAGGGCGCGGCCACGACGACGCAAAAGTCGACCTACGTGCTGCCCGAGGACCTCGAGGACTGGGCCGACCGTCCGGCGACGCTGATCACGACGGTGCTCAACCTGCCGAACTCCGACGCGCGCGCCCTGGCGAACTCGCTGCGCGCGCTGGCGGGCAACAACCCGAACCAGAACATGCTGCCGGCCGGGATCCACAGCCTGATCCTGACGGGCTTCGGCAGCAACGTGTACGAGCTCGCACAGCTGCTCTACCTGATCGACGAGAGCTCCGCGATCGAGGAGCCGGCGCCGCCGATCTTCGACCGCATCCCGCTGCAGGAGGCGGCGGCGAGCGACGTGCAGAGCATCGTCGAGGAGCTCCTGCAGGCCAGTCAGCAGCTCCAGGACGCCGCGCTCCAGGAGGCCGGTGAACAGCAGCAGCGCCGCGGCGGCAACCAGGTGATCGCGAAGATCCTGGTC